>Ga0056119_1000138_pt1 | contig 15129 bp, 18 predicted proteins | sample WorMettaBAHAMAS1_FD_80076 | JGI IMG/M metagenome (GOLD analysis project Ga0056119, IMG submission 80076) | Marine gutless worms symbiont microbial communities from Max Planck institute for Marine Microbiology, Germany - Olavius tantulus BAHAMAS.1 ...
ACTTGAAATAATGATCCTAACTTGGTTTTATGGTATAGTTCTAACATAATTACAATTATTTTTTAGCCAACCGTTAAATGGGACAATCCGTAAAACAATATTACAAAGAGAAAAGCGAAGACTTCCGCCGGTTTGGAGTCGGGATCGCCATCGGTAGCGGAATTGAAACCGTGATACTTTCCTCACACCCGATACCGATCCCGAACCCGATACCGATTCAGAGGAATCCACTGCTGCCAGACACGCACCCAAAGCGTCTTTAAAACAAGAATCCAAATTTTTTTAGAGCGTAATGAGGATCGATATGTATCTTGTCACCGCCGAAGAGATGCGAGAGATGGACCGGCGCACCATCGAATCGTTAGGCATCCCTGGCCAGGTACTGATGGAGAACGCCGGGCGGGGGGCCACCCGATTTTTTCTGGAATCCATGGCGCCCCGGGATCGGAATGCACCTATCGCCGTAGCCGCAGGACGCGGCAACAACGGCGGAGACGGGTTTGTCATGGCCCGGTATCTGAAGCAATTCGGTTTTCGTGTCACCGTGTACCTTTTGGCCAAAGCCGATGCCGTGAAAGGAGATGCCGCCGCCAATCTGAACCTGCTGAAGCCCTTGGGCATTCCCGTGGTGGAAATGCCCGACCCCGCGGATTTCGCATCCCGGAAGATGGAAATGCGCCATCAGGGCCTTTGGATCGATGCCATCCTCGGGACCGGGCTCACCTCGGATGTCCGTGACTATTACCGGGACGTCATCGAGTTTATCAATGGGCTAAAAAGACCCGTTTTTGCCGTCGATATCTCCTCCGGGCTCAGCTCCGAAACCGGGCAGCCCTGCGGAACCTGCATTCAGGCGGAGGCGACGGCCACATTTGCCTGTGCGAAAATCGGGCATGTCCTTTACCCCGGTGCGTCCCTGACCGGAAAACTGGCTGTCGTGGATATTGGCATACCTTCCGTCATTGCAGAATCGGTCGCCACCGGGCAGGATCTGTTAACATTGAGCCGTATCCAACGGAGTTTTCGCCCCCGGGAACCGGAGGCCCACAAAGGCCACACGGGGCATCTGCTGGTGGTGGCCGGAAGCCCGGGAAAGACCGGGGCTGCGGCCATGACCGCCATGTCGGCGGTGCGCGGCGGAGCCGGGCTGGTCACGCTGGCCATACCGGAAAGCATGAATCCGATCCTGGAATCCCAGGTTCTGGAGGCCATGACATTGCCAGTACCGGAAACCTCCAAAGGAGCCCTTTCCAAATCCTGCCTGGATATCCTCATCAAACAAATGGCGGATAAACAGTGTTTGGCGTTAGGCCCGGGGATCGGCACCGCAGCTCAGACACGGGACCTGGTCCACAAACTGGTCCGAAAGGCGACGGTTCCGTTGGTGGTGGATGCCGATGGTCTGAACTGCATTGCCACAGATCCTGCTGTGCTTAAAAAAGCGTCCGTTCCCGTGGTGCTCACCCCACACCCCGGGGAGATGTCCCGACTCACGGGTGAATCCACCCGGGCCATACAGGGCGATCGTATCAGCAGTGCCAGACAATTCGCCGAGGCCTACAGGGTGCACGTGGTCTTGAAAGGCGCCCGGACGGTCATCGCAGACCCGGACGGAAACGTATCCGTCAATCCCACCGGCAATCCGGGAATGGCCTCCGGCGGCATGGGCGATGTGCTCACCGGCGTTATTGCCGGCCTGGTATGCCAGGGCGTTTCACCGGCCGAAGCCGCCCGCTGCGGGGCGTACCTGCATGGGCTGGCGGCCGACAGGCTTTCGGAGGATGTCGGTCCGGTCGGGTATTCGGCCTCCGATGTTATGAATGCCCTGCCGGCGGAGATACAGCACATCATGACTGCCTCACCCGACACCACCGCCGCGTGGCCCCTGATTCCAGTATGAATTCCCAGCGGGGTCGAGACGTGTCCGGTAAACGCTTACAGTTTACCACCCGGTCGGTGGAAGATACCCAGGCCCTGGGCCGGCAGATGGGCGCCGATATCCGCACCGGGTGCCTCATGGCGTTAAACGGCGACTTAGGCAGCGGCAAAACCACGTTTGTGCAGGGTCTCGCCAAGGGACTGGATGTCCCCGGTAGTTATGTCGTCACCAGCCCCACCTTCACCTTGATCAACGAATATCCGGGAAGGCGACAGCTGTTTCATGTGGATCTGTACCGTATCGCCGACGTGGAAGAATTGGAAAACATCGGATTTTTCGACCTCCTGTCCGGCGAGGGTGTCGTGGCGGTGGAATGGGCGGACCGTGTGGCCCAGGAGCTGCCGGAAGACCGCATCGACATCGGGTTCCAAGTCGTTGATGATGTCCGTCGCAAGCTGAAAATCCGCGCTGGTGGACAGACCGCAGACGATCTGCTAAAGAGGCTGCAAACAGCGCTGGAAAGGAAGAAATAATGGGTCTGTTTGTACAGAAATACGGCGGCACCTCCGTTTCCAATCTCGAACGGATTCAGGACGTCGCCAAACGGGTATCCTCGTATTATCAAAAAGGGGATGATGTTGTCGTGATCCTGTCGGCCATGGCCGGCGTCACAGACAATTTGATCGATATGGCAAAAGACATTTCGGATGAGCCGGACAAACGGGAGCTGGACGTCCTGCTGGCCACCGGGGAGCAAACCACGGCAGCGCTGCTGGCGATGACCCTGAGAGCCATGGGCTATCCGGCAATGTCTCTCCTCGGATTCCAGGCGGAGATCATTACCGATTGCCATTTTGGTAATGCCCGAATCCTCGAGGTCAGTGCCCAGCGGATTCGGGATTTTTTAAAACAGAGAAACATTGTTGTGGTGGCCGGATTCCAGGGATGCGACCCCAGGGGCAACATCACCACCTTGGGCAGAGGCGGCTCCGATACCTCCGCTGTAGCGATCGCCGCCGCTCTGGAGGCCGACATCTGCGAAATCTACACCGACGTGGACGGTATCTATACCGCCGATCCCAATGTCTGCGAGAAAGCGCGAAAGATTTCAACGGTATCCTACGATGAAATGCTGAACATGGCCAGTTTGGGGGCGAAGGTGCTTCAAATCCGATCCGTCGGGTTTGCCAAAAAATTCAATGTCCCGGTCCACGTTCGGTCATCGTTCAGTGATGAGGAGGGAACCATGGTAGTCAGCGAAGAACCCGCAATGGAAAGTCTCGTGGTGTCGGCGGTCACCCATGATAAGGACCAGGCCCGCATTACCCTGAAAAAAGTGCCCGATCAACCCGGCATCGCCGCAAAAATATTCTCGCCCGTTTCCGAAAGCGGGATCGTCGTCGATATGATTATTCAGAATACCCGATCGGCTGGTCAGACAGACCTGACCTTCACCGTCCCGAGGGCTGATTTCAAAAGCGCCCTGGAGCTCGAAAAGAAAGTCGCCGAAGAAATTGGGGCGGAGGATGTCTTCGGTGATGAAAACATCGCCAAGGTGTCGGTCATCGGCGTCGGCATGCGCAATCATTCCGGCGTAGCGTCTGTCATGTTCAATACCCTCGCCAAAGAGAACATCAACATCATGATGATCAGCACATCGGAAATTCGGATATCCTGTATTGTTGAAGAAAAATACACGGAGCTAGCGGTAAGGGTGCTGCACAGTGCATTCGGGTTGGATCGAGAAGACTGATTTAAGCTGAAAGAAGGGCAGAGGGCAGAGGACATATGTCGGATGTCGGATGTCGGATAACAAATAAAAGCTTAAACAAAACGGCAAGTAAAGCAACGCCGAACCCATAGATCCCCTTTTCTACCCCAACCCCTGGTAACGGCTACCTGGTTCCCCCCCCACGGGAACGTCATGAAGCATTTCGAACCGAAACAGATTCTGTTCATTTTAGTCCTGGCAGCGGTGATGACGACTCTGATTATCTTTAGAGAGCTCACCGCCTTCTAACGTGAACATTGCATGGAATTTTTCCAGTATGGCGCTGTACACAAAGATCAATGTGGCGATAGAATAGATATTGGTGCATTCGGTATGGATGATTCATGACAGGCATAGGAAACAGAGCAAAGATCTGAAAATATTTCACCCAAGGGGCCAATCGGAGCCTTACGCGGCCTGCGTTATTCAAGATTCGCGGTAGATGGACTACAGCTTCACCTTGAAGTGCCTTGACCACGCAAGGCTCCGATCGGTGCAAAATTCACATTAACGTGAACATTGCATGACATCTTTTCATAGAGAGATTAAAAAGATACAATGTAAGCCCAGAGCGAGATTTCATACACATCTCAGGGAATGCCTGACTTCTCTTTTGGCAGATCGAAGGACAATGGAGATGCGAAAATGAAATACAGGCGATTGGGCCGATCCGGCCTGCAGGTATCCGAGATGTCCGTCGGCACAATGAACTTCGGCGGTCCGACGGACGAGACCGAATCGTTCCGCATTATCGACATGGCGATGGACCGCGGGATCAATTTGTTTGATTGTGCGGATGTTTATGCCGATGGGGCCAGTGAAAAAATCGTTGGAAAAGCGCTGAAGTAGGATGGGAAACGGAAACGGGTTATTGTCACCACCAAGGCGTTTTGGCCCACAGGAGATGGTCCCAACGACCGGGGAAACAGTCGGCACCACCTAATACAGGCCTGCGAAGATAGTCTGGATCGACTGAACACCGACTATATCGACATTTTTTTTCTTCACCGGACCGATTGGAATGTTCCCCAGGAAGAAACGCTGAGCGCACTGGATCATCTGGTGACCCAGGGATGGATTCGTTATGTGGCCTGCTCGACCCATCCCCCCTGGCGGATGGTGGAAGCGCTTCACATTGCCGAAAAATACGGGTATCCGAAGTTCATCTGTGAGCAGCCCCCTTATAACCTTCTCGACAGAAGGGTCGAAAACGAGATTGTCCCCATGTGCCGGCAGTATGATCTTGGCATGATGACCTGGTCTCCCCTGGCCCAGGGCGTGCTCGCCGGCAGATACCAGAATGCCCAAGACATCCCGGACGACAGTCGGGGGGCGCAAAAGCCGATCTTTGCAGAACGGATCACCGGCGAAGGCATTGCAGCTGCCCGCCGGATGAATGAGCTTGCCCTGAAAAAACAAACACCATTACCGGCCCTGGCGGTATCGTGGGTCCTCCATCAACCCGGGGTATCGTCGGTGATCATCGGGCCCCGGACAGCAGACCATCTGGCCATGTTGATCCCTTCGGTGGATCTGAAACTGCATTCGGGCGATCTGGAATACTGCGATTCCATCGTCCCGCCGGGGTCTTACGTATCGAATCACTTTAATACGGCCGGGTGGCAGGTGCCGTAATTTGAGCACACCGATATCGGCCGAGGATAGGCCGGACTTTTGATGGGAAAAAGAAAGGAAGCAGAGATGCCCCTTCCCAAATGGTTATCCAATCCGTACCTCGGATTGCTTGGCGTCGTCCTCACCGGGCTCGCACTTCTGGTTGCGCTGTACGGCTATTTTACAGCACAAACCTACCGGGAACTCAAATACGCCATCACACCGGAACGCACCATTTTGATCGATTCCCGGAAGGCATCTGACTTTGAAATAAATTATAAAGGTAAGACCGTTAACTCAGATGTGACATCGGCAATCATTACAGTCTGGAATGACGGCACCGAAGCCATCCGGGAGGAAAACATCCTTCAACCCGTTGCCATCACGGTAAATAGTTCCAAACGCATTTTGGAAGCAAAAGCGCTCAGAATGAGCCGGCCGGAAACTGGCTTTGTACTGGATCGATCAAAGCTGCGGGACGGAATCGTTTATCTAAAGTGGGGTATCCTGGACCGTAAAGATGGTGCCGTCATTCAGATCATTTATGAAGGTGGCCCGGCAATCCCGATTCGGGTCAATGGTACCGTCGAAGGAAGTCAACGGATAACGGAGTATCCGCTGCAACGGCCGGCCAAGGGTCCGCTGTGGTGGTTTCTCGGCATAACCATGGGCCTGCTGATCGTCGGAAATATTTATCGAAATGTGCGGTATCGGAAAAACCTTTACCTTCATCTTGAAATCATTAACTGGGTTTGCCTTCTGACGATCGTGGTCATACTTTTTATTTATCCGAAGTTTGTGACCATGAAGCCCCCGGTTCCGTTCTGATACCATGCGACGCATTAATGACTGGCCGTTTCTGTTGATGATACTCGGGCTGGCATTTCTGCCGGTAGTCCGCCCTGCCCTGGCCGACAACGCCGTTCGGTGTCAAAATCGATTGGTCTCCCTGGGCGACGCTCAGTTCGAGGTTCTGGAAAAGTGCGGTGACCCGGCCTGGAGGGGCGGCTGGGAGGAAGCACCCAACCGAACGGTGTCCCGGTATTATGACTATAAACGACACCGTTACAAGGCCCCCGAGTCGACCCGGGGTCCCCTCCGCATAGATGTCTGGGCGTACAATTTTGGTTCCAACCGATTCGTGCGGTACCTGCACTTTGAAAACGGCCGGCTCATCCGGATTGAAACCGGTGAAAAAGGCAGCGATTGACCCTTCCTCCAGCAACCGCATAAACATCAACGCCCTGCCTTTAAGTATTTCCTGGATTCTCCCCCTGAACATCTAACGCGGCCCCATGCCGAAACTAAACCTCTCTCTATAGGTGGCTGATTGACACCACCGGTTCCGTGAATACCGTTTTGTGTAATCAACCTCTGTACAAACCGCAGCAAATAATGATCATCAAATCCACCGATGTGATCTTTACGGCGGAGACGGGCACCGTAAACCACGATCTCCTCTTCGCTGTTAGTCCAACATCCAATATACATTCATTAAGCTAAGATATCAGGAGGGGAGGAAGCCATGTCTAAAACAGCATTAATTATTGTCGATTTACAGAATGATTACTTCCAAGGCGGCAAATGGGAGCTGGAAGGAACCGAATCTGCTGCGGCGAACGCGGCGAAGCTGCTTGATCGTTTTAGAGCCAAAGGGTTTCCCGTGGTACACGTCCGCCATGAGTTCCCGACAACCGATGCACCCTTTTTTGTACCCGGCTCAGAAGGGGCGCAGGTCTATGCCACATTGAAAGAGGAATAAGGGGAGCCCGTCGTTATTAAACATCAGATAAACAGCTTCCGAGACACCAATCTAAAGGGCATCCTTGACGAATTGGGTGTGGAAAACGTATTAATTTGCGGTGCCATGAGTCATATGTGTATCGATGCGGTGACCCGGGCGGCCAATTATTTTGGCTACAATTGTTCTCTCGCACATGATGCATGTGCCACAAGGGATCTGGCGTTCAAGGGCGTCACGGTGTCGGCCGGTCAGGTTCACGCAGCATATATGGCGGCGCTTGGTTTTGCGTATGCCAACGTGGCATCCACGAACGAGCTGTTGACGGAGGTCTTGGGCTATACGGTTGATCGAAACAATTTAAGGGCGGCGGCAAAAAGAAATGGAGGGAGCATGGGTTTGCGGCGTTTTGGGCTCGCTGTGTTGGCTGTATGTGCTATTGTGTTATCCACCGGTCAAACGGATGCAGCAGGCCTCCGGATCGACGGCAGTCGCACAGATCCTAATATTTTTAACTTCACCGTCTACATCAATGGGGAACTGGTCGCATACAGGGCATATTCCTACCTCAGGGATGACCCCTTGCTACCCACGGACATCGTTGCCGTCAAGGCCGTACACCGGGGGGGTGCTCCTTTCAACGGATTTATCGCGGAGGCGACGGTGGTCGGAGAGCCCTCCCCGTTCGGCTCGAACGCGCAAAACTGGCGCTGCTGGAATGTTGGGGCTGCCGGGGGATTTGTGCCTCCGGGCTGGTACGAACCGGGCTTCGAAGAGACGAATCCGTTCTTTTTCCCCGCCACCGAACTCATACAGAACAACGTGGATTTTTTCCCTGCGGAAAATCCAAATTATAATACCTATCCCCAGGATTACTTCTATATCTGGCGGAACATAAAAGCCGCCAACGCAGAGTGCTTGTTTGGCCCCACCGTGCCGGACGAAGACCAGGACGGCATCCCGGATGACCTGGACAACTGTCCCACCATTGCGAATCCGGACCAAATCGATGCAAACGACAATGCATACGGTGATGTCTGTGTGTCGCCCAACGCGAACATCGGAAACACGGCAGATTTAGGCTATGGTGTAATTGTCGGGGACGGTGCAACGATCCGGAATGGTGCTGTAGTTGGCGACAAGGTAATAATACAGGATAATGCAACCGTCAGTTTTTTTACTACGGTCGGTGAGGAGAGCCTCATCGGTGCGGGAAGTTTGGTTCTCCCAGGTGCAGACATCGGCAGCCATGTCATACTGGGTGAGAATGTGATCGTCGGGTTTGGCGCCCAAATCGGCGATGGGATCATTGTCGGGGATAATGTCATCATTCCCTTTGGCGCTGTCCTGGAAGACTATGATTCAGATAGCGTCAGCGACTACGTGGAAGACGATGCGCCAAATAACGGTGACGGCAACGATGACGGTATCCAAGACAGTCAGCAGGGTACGGTCGCATCCCTTCGAAATGCCGTCGACAACAGCTACGCCACCCTCATATCCAGTAATGGTACGTTGCTGACCCGAGTACAAGCCCTTCGGGATCCGTCTTCCGGAGGTCTCCCACCATCGGTAAACTTTCCATATGGATTCTTCAAGTTTGTCGTGAATGACGTGCCCAGCGGGGGCGCTGCAACGATGGAAATCATTCTGCCCGGAGTTGTCGAAACCTACTACAAATATGGACCCACGGATGATAACCCCGACGACCACTGGTATGAATTCCTGAGCAGCGATCCGACCCAGCCGGGGGCAACCATCGACGGCAATGTGGTGACGCTGCATCTCATTGACGGCCAGAGGGGAGATAACGACTTGAAGGCTGACGGCAAGATTTCCGAACCGGGCGGTCCGGGCACGACTCAATTAAATGTAGATATCGACGTCCGCCCTTTCCGCCGCCACAATATCATCCGGATTAACGAAGATGATGACGACTGTGAGGATTATCGCAGATTACGGGTGGCCGTCTTCGGCACGCCGGACTTCGATGTGGCCGACATAGACACCTCAACACTGGTGTTGGGTGACCCGACCCTTGACGGCACAGCGGCCCCGATCAAAAGCAAGAAAAAGCGCCTCAATCGCGACCATCGGAAAGATCTGTTGATGGTCTTTTCGACCTGTGAATTATATCGGAATGGTGCATTGGATCTGGACACGAACCGTCTTGATGTCAGTGGAGAAACAATAGATGGGATCCCGTTTATCGGAAGTGATTCGGTGCGGGTGTTAAACAAGAGGCGTTCCGATTGATTGACGAAAGTAAGCCAGTGAACTGAGCTGTAGAGCCGGGCCAATCGGCCCGGCTCTACTCTTTTATACTCGGCAAGCGGACGCGCAGCTTCGGAAACGATCCATGCAGTCCTGTTTCCAGGACTCGACGCATGAAATAAAATCTACATCACATTTCTTCTCACACTCGGATCCGCTGTTTTTTTCTTTATTTTCAGCCATATGGCATACCTCCCAAATTAACAAGTTCCGCTGAAATGCGGGATTTCACACCATGGTGTCAGGGCATCATCGTCCGTTTTTAAACGAATGATTTTTTTGCTCAATCAAATCATCTGACGCCCTAACCTGAAAGATTAATTATGTTGCATCGGAATGCAACCAAAGAGCGGATTTCAAGTCTAAAGTTGGTCTCGGGATAGGATTTGGTATATTATACCTAGCAGTACAGCCATGGCAGGCTTCAAGATCGTCTCACCAACCGTTCTGCCGGAATTGCACCCATATGCCTAAATTCATCGGTTGCCTCTTCAAATTATTTCTATCAGGACTTCTTTTTATCTTCATAGGCGTTTTGACCGTCCTTGCTCGGCAGCACATATCGGTTGAAAGGTATTCGGGCTCAGACCCCCCTCACCCTCAGTTCCGGATTCTTGTCGGCGTGTATGATGAGGATATAAACGAAGCAGAGGTGCACGCAGTGAGGTTGGTCGACTACCGGGAACACATGGACCGGTACAAGATCTACGGGGAGCCGGAAGAAAACGCATCGTCTCCTTTCGATCTTTCAAACGGGGATTTAGAAAGGTCTCTGCCGATCACAGCGAACCGGCGAGCAAAGCAAGAAACCCTTCCAGCTAATATGCCTTTTTCAAATGCACAGTATTCTATGCAGAGCGCACAGAATATTGTGCGCCTGCTTATCCCCGAAGATGATAAACTCCTGGTATTAATTCGAATTTGAACTGGCGCGGTGTTTGCTTTCCTTAGAAGGTTTTAAAGGAAAATAACACAGACACGCATAAAAATACGCCGGCAACATAACATGTGTAAGAACCAGCAAAAGCTGATTAAAGCTGATTAACAAGTCCTGTAGATATACCTAACGTTTTGTAAATATACAGATTCATAGTATAATTGGCTTGTTCCATCGAACCAGGAAATAAAGGTTGTATGTCTAAAATTTCCCAAAAACGGGATGGCGATCTAATTATAAGTTAGATTTTTAAACGGGAAAGATAATGAATGAGATTCTAAATTTGGTCGTAATTTTTTTTGGATTTTCGGCCATGGCATCTTTCATCGGGATGCACCTTTATCTTTTTTCCAAAAAGGAATCTCCCTTCCTCGTTATTAATCCGTTTTGGCCTGCCATCATTGTGAACTATCGTAATTATACAAAGGAAAATTATGGAAGGCCATGTCTCTTATATTTTCTATTCTTGATAAATATTTTTTTCCTGATACCTACCCTAATTTTATTACTTGCTTTTCAATTTAAGGAATCGCTTTTTCTGTTTACTATTTTAGCATTACTGGTTGTACTCCCATTGGTAACTGCAATAATTTACGTTATATTGAATCTTTCAAAGGATGAATTTTATAATAAATTATTTTAATCTAACAAGTCGCTGCAGCAGACGTGCCTAACTATCACACGCCTTGCGATGGCAACGCGCGTGCCAGCATGACGGTACGCAGCTGAGCTCAAACATTGAGCGCAACAGATTATGAATGTAATTTTTAATGTAGTTAGCGGAACAGCAGTGGCGGTGACGCTAGCAAAAAAATCCCTGAGGACAAAGGTTGCATAGATATTGAGTATGTAGTGAGGTGTGTCCTAGCTTTTCTCATTGGCATCGTTGTTCATGGAATTTTAGACATTACGCCCCATCAATATCCATTTCGCACGAGAATTGATATTCTAATTTCTACTTTGTTCTTTATAGTGTCTATCATGCTGATTCGACCGAAATTTATTCCTCTTTTTGGAGCGGCGTTTTTGGGCAGCATTTTACCAGATCTTGTTAATCTCGGGCCCCAAATTTTCAATCAATTTTTCGAGACATCATTTCCAGTATTGAAGTTTAAAATATTTCCGTGGCACCGAGCCGAATATTCAGGATCAATATATGACAACAGCCGCACTGAGCTTTCTTACACTTTCCATATAATGCTTGTGTTTTTATCCTCGGCATTAATTCTTTTAGGTCGGAACGTATTGAGAATACAAAAAAAGATAGCCAAATGCCCAACAAATCGCTGCAGCAAACGTTAGGCCGATTTAATATGGACACGTTTGAAACAGTAATCTTCTCCCTAGGTCAAGTAGTCGCAGTAGCCATCGGTGTATCTCTTTTATCTGCATCGATATATGCTCGTCGCCCGTCCAAAGGCGAGAGAGGTCTTGTGCCGATGTATATTGAGCGAACTGGCGGTCGATTCAATTCGTGGAACTGGACAATTCCTTTTGTTCGGGTCGCTACCTTTGAGAATTTCGTTTCGATCTCATGCATCACGCATCAGATAGTTCTCAATAGGGGAGATGTAACATCAATCGACACAGAGCGGCACCTTATTTCGGTGGGTCTGCGCCTGCAACATCACAGGGTAGACCTCCCAGACATTCTTATTTGGCCGCTGAATAAGGATAGACTGGAGAGCGCTTTAAGGGCCAGTCTTGGAATCAAACTTGTTGGGAACCCTGATACTACTTAACAAATCGCTGCAGCAGACGTACCTAACTATTACGCGCATTGCAAAAGCAATGCGCGCGCCAGCCTAACGGCACGCAGTTCAGCTTAGACGTTATGTGGATTTTGTAATATTAAAAATCGAATATATGGTGATTGTATGAAAATAGTCGATTTAACCCATTCTATATCACCTAACATGCCAGTATACCCTGGGACAGAACAACCGGTGTTCATTACAGGATGTTCAATTGATGAAATAGGTTTTCTGGAAAAGAAGATAACCTTGTATTCGCACACAGGAACTCATATGGACGCTCCTGCTCATCTTATCAAAGATTCTATAACTTTAGATCTGCTGCCGATTGACTATTTTTATGGTAAAGCATTATTGTTGAACTTTTCTAATATCGAGAATCAGACTATTGGTATAGACGCATTTAGCCCACATCAGGACACAATTAATCTAGTTGAGTTTCTATTGATATATACAGGTTGGAGTCAGTATTGGGGCACTGAAAAGTATTTTTCGGATTATCATGTTTTGTCCCTAGAGGCAGCAGATTGGCTAAGTGGATTTGGATTAAAGGGCATTGGATTTGATACGATTTCTGCTGATGAAGCCGATACTCAAGAATTTCCTGTACACAAGGCTTTTTTGCGAAATAATACTATTATTTTAGAGAATTTAACGAATCTTGAGAAATTGCCTTGCAATCAATTTTTCTTTTCATGTTTTCCTTTGAGCTTTAAAGATGCGGATGGTTCGCCAGTTCGAGCGGTAGCCTTTATAGAATGATCTTATTTCACATAATAAAGAAATGCACCTGACTATTATTTCGCTGCGCTTCATAAAAGCAGGTGATTTAAAACGTTATGTGTATATTAATTCGATACCGGAGACATAAATGAACATTCGTCAGATATTTCTTATAGTTGTGGCAATAGGCTTATTACCTATAGCTTTGTCTTATGGGTTAATACCACAGAAAAGCCTAAGCTATCTCTTCGATATTACCGTCTCTGACCCAAACAGTATCCATATATTTCGAGCTGTAATGGGTTTATATTTAGCGCTTATCATATTCTGGTTGATTGGGGCGTTTAAAGTTCAAGTAAGGCAAGCTGCGCCTATAGTCTTATCGTATTTATGTTTGGCTTGGCCGCAGGCAGGATCTTGAGCCTTATTATAGATGGTATGCCCCATTGGTTGCTGGCCGTCTATTTAGTGCTCGAACTAGTCTTCGGTGTTTTAGGCATACTATTAATTAAAAACGGAAAGTCCCAGTTTAAGGTAGTTAATGAACCCTTGACAAACATGTTCTATGATTTATATTCGTCCTATCAAACGGTAGGAGGTATAAATCATGAATATCGTATCTGTTTACGAAAAATTTCCCACAAATGACCACTGCATTGTACACCTTGAAAATGTCAGATGGCGCTCTAATGCGTGGTGTCCCTATTGTCGATCTGAAAAAGTAACCGCAGCACCGAAAGAACAACGCCACCACTGCAATAATTGTAATACCAGTTTCAGCGTAACCGTTGGTACAATCTTTCATCACACACACCTACCCCTGCAAAAGTGGTATCTCGCAATTTCAATTATCCTAAATGCTAAAAAGGGCATTGCCGCCCGACAATTAGGCCGTGATTTGCAGGTTAATAAAGATACAGCTTGGCGCATGGCAATGAAGATCCGTAATGCCATGCGGGGGAGAGAACAAGGAACGCTATTAACTGGATTGGTTGAAGCCGATGAAACCTTTATAGGAGGCAAACCACGTAAGGGTAGCGGCGGTCCCAACAAGCGTGGTCGTGGTACCAAGAAAGTTCCAGTTGTCGGCATGGTCGAGCGTGACCAGGGCAGAGTCAGGGCCAAATCATTCCACCTGAAAAGGTTGAATAAAAAGAACTTGAACGCTCTTGTCCGTGGCAATGTGGATATCAAAAACTCTGTCCTGTTTACTGACGAATACAAGGGATATATCGGAATTAAGAAGTTCATGCCGCACAAGGTTGTTGATCATACTGTTTGGTACGTTGACGGTGATAAACACACGAACACGATTGAATCGTTTTGGGCTTTACTGAAACGTGGCATTGTCGGTCAGTATCACAAAGTAAGCCACCGTTATTTAAACCGCTATATTGATGAATTCTCATATCGCTGGAACAACCGAAACGAACCCAATCTTTTCGGTCAAACACTAGTCAACGCAGTAGGGGGTTGCTAATGACAGAAAAAATTCCCAAAAGCGAATATTTTGCCGATCTACCGATTGGTGACGCAACTTTCAAGGCCGCCGTTCTGCAAGACGGGACGAGAGTTTTAACAAGAGCAACCTTTCTCAAAGCAATGGGGCGAACTGGACACGCCAAAGGCGGTAGAGCGTATGACAAAGGATTCAAAATCCCTGTTTTTTTGACTGCGAACAACCTAAAACCCTTTATTTCCAAAGACTTGGTTGAGGATTCAGAACCTATTATTTTCAGGCATAAAGGTCGCCAATCTATAGGATACAGAGCAGAATTATTGCCGCAAGTTTGCGGCGTCTTCCTTGATGCTGAAGAAGCTGGCGTTTTAAATGTCAACCAGAAACACATCGCCCAAAAATGCAAAATACTGTTGAGAGGTTTTGCAGCCGTTGGTATCATTGCCCTTGTTGATGAAGCCACCGGATACCAAGAAGTCAGGGATCGGCTTGCACTCCAAAAAATCCTTGATAAATATCTTACTGATGAATGGGCCAAATGGACAAAAACCTTTCCCGATGAATATTACAAAGAATTGTTTAAGCTAAAAAAGATGCCTTATCCACCCACCTCAATGAAACGGCCCCAATATGTCGGCCACTGGACAAATGATATTGTTTACTCCCGCTTAGCCCCTGGCGTATTGAAAGCACTGAAAGAGAAAACTCCCCGGACACCTGCAGGTCACAGAAAAAGACGGTTTCATCAACACTTAACCCGTAATTGGGGTTATCCTGAACTAAGAGATCACTTATCAAATGTCATATTCCTTATGAGATCATGCTCCACTTGGAACGATTTTAAACGCCGTTTAAATCGCGCTGCGCCGAAGTATGGCGACACGATGCCGCTTGATTTTCCTAGCGATCTTAAAAGTTAGTGGTATGGTTTTAAAATAATTATTGTTTTTTTGTCTACCTTAAACTGGGACTTTCCG
>Ga0056119_1000141_pt1 | contig 14934 bp, 18 predicted proteins | sample WorMettaBAHAMAS1_FD_80076 | JGI IMG/M metagenome (GOLD analysis project Ga0056119, IMG submission 80076) | Marine gutless worms symbiont microbial communities from Max Planck institute for Marine Microbiology, Germany - Olavius tantulus BAHAMAS.1 ...
AGTGGACAGAGCAATGGGGAACATGAATGCTGCGGCCGCGTTGTTGGTTATGACATTGGTCATAAATGTACAGCCCAGAAAGATCACACCCAGGGCCAGATAAGGGTTATCACCTCCCATGGTTGTCAGAACCGTTGCAATCTGATCGGCGAGCCCACTTCTTTTGACGGCTGATTCCAAACCGATGGCACAGGCGATGACAACCAAGATTCCCCAGTCAACACTGCGGGCGGCCGTTTTGAAGTTCAAACATCTGGTCAGGAGCATCGCGCCGCTGGCCAAAAGACCCGCATTGATCATGCTCATCCAACCCGTAGCGGCCAGTATGACCATTGCCAGCGTTATAATACTGGCCTGCCAGGCCCGATTGGTGCGCTGCAGATGATACCCCTCGAGAGGCCGGGTTAACGTGAAATCATATACCAGCTGGTTGACATAGAAGAAGGAATCGTTGACCTCGAGTAAGGCCTTGTCCCCAGCCTCGATTCGGGCGTCTTCCAATAACCCTCGAACGGGCATACCATCCCGTGACAGGGCCACTATTTTAAAGCGATAGGGAAGGTCCGGCTCGGTTAAGTTTGAAATTCTGTGCCCCAACAGCTTGCTCTGCCTGGAGACCACCGCTTTCACGAGTTGATGCGTATACCGGGGGCTGTCCATGGGCAGTTGCGTCATGTGCGGTATCAGGCCATTGGTCCGCCAGAGCTCGATCATCCCGTCCGAACTGGCAGAAAAAGACAGCAGATCTCCGGACTGGAGAATCGCCTTTCCAAGATTCTGCTGTATCCGGACGCCCTGACGCCGAATCGAAAGTAACTCCACCCCGTCAGAACCGGCAATGCCGGCGTCGTCCACACTTTTATCAATCAGCCGGGATCGCTCCTCCACCTCGAATTCGGCCTTGTACATACGGGGTTTCGGAGGAGCGTCTTTCTGGGAGGTATCGGTGGAAAGAAAGAAGCGGCCAAAAAAAATCATGAATGCTATTCCGATAACCGCAGCCGGCACGCCAACCCAAGCCGGATCAAACATTTTAAGCGCCCGCATGGTCGGCAGAGCTCCCGAAGCGTCGGCCATGGCATCGGCAACCAGCCCCACGATGACCAGATTCGTGGAAGTGCCAATGACGGTGCAGCTGCCCCCCCAGAATCGATGCGAAGCTCACCGGCAGGTAAAGCTGCCTGGCCGACAAACGGGTGGAATGGGTGAGGTCCCGGATCACCGGAATCATCATGGCCACAAGCGGCGTATTGTTCAAAAAGGCACTTCCCACCGCGATGGGAGGCAGAATTTTCATTTGAGCGCTCATCAAGCGTGTCGGCCTTCCGATCAATTTATCCATGATCGCCGTTATGGCTCCGGTGGCATACATACCACCGGCAACCAGGTACAGCACGCCGACTGTAAGCATCCCCTGATTGCTGAATCCCTTGAGAAGCTCCTGGGTGGGTGCCAGCTTGAAGGTAATGGCCGCCCGTGAGTGCGCCCAGAAATAATGCGGCAGGTGGAATCCTGGTTTTAACAAGGAGTATGAATGTGGTTACAATAAGCCCAGAGGTAAGATAGGCGTTGAGCGTCATCGACAACTCCGGTTAGCTGGGTAAGATGACATCTGTAGAGCTATCAATCAGAATTTAATGATTCATTTCTTTATGGGCTTTTTGATCAAAATTCAATATCGGTATTATTGCCGATGATTCGGAACTGAAACAAGGGTATCACGACATCGGATTTATCGAAGGCGAAACCAAGGAATTTGAACATCTGCCTTTTCAAGTTACCTTAATAGTGACATGGGGACCACATGATGAGCGATCACTTTCGAAGACTGGAGAACATGTATCACGCGGCCCCGGTGAACACCTTTTATAAGCCGAAACTTGAGGTGTCCAGGGGGCGGGCGGAAATTGTCATGGACGTGAATCCCGATTTTTTTCACGCCGCCAATGCATTACACGGTTCGGTCTACTTCAAGGCTCTGGACGATGCGGCATTTTTTGCCGTCAATTCATTGGTCAAAGACAAATTCGTTGTCACCGTTTCGTTCAACATCTTTCTCCTGCGCCCGGTCACCACAGGTACCCTCCGGGCGGAAGGATATGTCACGAGCCGGTCCAAGACGCTTTTTATCGCAGAATCGGTGTTGTACCTTGATAAAGACAGGCAAGCTGCAAGGGGCAGCGGCAGTTTCATGCGCAGTGGAATTCAATTGTCGGAGGTGGAATCCTATCGATGATACCTCCAGCCAGGGTTCAGAGAGTCATGGAAACGCTCATGATGTTTTAATGGTAAACCGAAAAATGGCGGAATCCTACAGTTGCAGTGGTCGGTGGGTATATTTCTCAAGTGAGGCGTGTCAGACCCTTCAATTAACTTGGGCCAGAATTGCAGACATGTTTCCCGATGATCCGGTGATGCATGATTTGTCCAGCGCGTTTAAAACCATATCCAGACACCCAACGGGGGTAAGTGCGGCAGGAATAGATAATGAATTTTTAGATGAACCGCTTTGCAACGAGGATGTTAAAAAAGCTTGGCTAAACGTAATGAACATATTGATCAACGACCTTGAAGCCAATGGCTCCATCATGAAAGAAATGGATGTGAACTGGGATGATGAGCTGCAGCGAAGTTGGTTGGAACGACTGATCCTCATGAGAGATTGTATGGAGGGTCAAATCCGGGTTTAAGTAAACAAGAATAGAACGGGAGTCCCGTCATATTCTCCGAGAGCCGGACCTGCTGAGGTAGGCGACACAACCATGCTGACCGGAATTTACTTTCTGTTGACATATACGTGTAATCTTGAGTGCGACCGTTGCTTTTTGTCTTGCAGCCCCAGGTCCCACGGCACGTTCACCATTGGACAGGTGACGACGGTGCTGGAGGAGCGATGAAGATCGGCACTGTGGATTGGATATTTTTTGAAGACGGTGAGCCGTTTCTGTACTTTCCGTTACTGCAGGAGGCCATTCGGCGTGCCGCAGCAAACGGATTTAAAGTGGGCGTCGTGAAAAGCGCCAACGGCGCCATCTCGGAAGAAGATGCGGAACTTTGGTTAAGCCCCTGTCAGAAGCCGGGCTGACCTATCTGAGAATCAGCAACGACACCTTTCATTACGGCGAGAGAACCGATAACCCGGCATCCATCGTCCACTCCGTGGCTCAGAAATTGGGAATCGACACCTCGCCCATCTGTATCGAACCGCCGGCCATTGTCAGTCACGACTCCGGAGAGGGGAACAGAGGACAGCCGGTGGTTGGTGGTGGCGCAACGTTCAGAGGTCGGGCTGCGGACAAGCTGGCAAAGGAATTGGGCGTGGGGCCTGAAGCCGGATATGTCGACGAATGCCACATGTGCTAATCGATCCAAAAGGCCATGATCGAAACGTTCCCGGATCCCGGATCACCTCGCTCCGGGTCAGGTGTATGGGATGGAGAGATAGGAGCACCGTATGAGTGAGCCAATACAGCCGGAATTCAAAGGCGGGAAGAACATTGCGATGAAGCTGCCGCCGCATTTGTTCGATCAGACGGTGGTATTTTACAAGGATGTGCTCAAGCTAGCCCTTGTTGAACAAACCGACGATGGTGTCGCGGTCGAATTCGGTAGCAGCATCTTGTGGCTGGATCGAGTTGAGCACATCAGCCAACCGGAAACCTGGTTGGAGATCGTTACGGAAGATATCCATGCTGCAGCGGACTATTTCAACCGCAAAGGTGTTGTAAGAAGAGACGAAGTGGAACGGTTGCCTGAAGAATTCGAAGGCTTTTGGATCGCAAACCCTGCGAATGTGATTCACCTTGTTCGCCAACCATCAGACTCCGGTTGACCCCAGATGGCATCTGCAATTTGGAAAAAACTCAATCTCAAGGATAACCCGCGGATCACCGTATTGAATGCTCCTGATAGCTTCGAAACGGAGATCGAAACATTGTCTGGAATTCGGGTAGACCGCAAGCCGTCCTCCTTATCCGGGACGACCTTCATGCTCGCCTTTGTAACCCAGCGCCTGGAAATCGAGAGGCTGTCCGATGCCATCGCCGCAATGGCCGACGGTGACGTCACGGTCTGGTTCAGCTATCCCAAGCAGCGCTCGAAACGATATGCGTGTGATGTCAATCGGGATACGGGCTGGGAGCCGCTTGGCGTTGCCGGCTATGAGGCTGTTCGGCAGGTCGCCATTGATGAGGATTGGTCCGCAATCCGATTCCGGCGCGTTGAATACATTAAGAAAATGAAGCGGAATGGCGCACGAGCGCTAACCCCGGAGTGCAGGAAAAAGACTCACAGATCATAATGGATTCAACGATGAAGAACTTCGGAATCATATGTGTTGTTGCAGTTGTCTCAATACTTTTCCCCATCCGCGCGGTCAGCCAAGAGCATACACTGGAAACAAAATATATCGACGCCGGACTCGTTGACGTCCAGCGCATCGACAGCACGATTCAAGTGGATCTGGTCAATTCCGATCCTGATAAAAACTATTTTCGAAAAAATTTTTATAGCGGGCTGCGCAACGCCTACTTACAAAAAGAGGTGGCCATCAAGCTTTCAAACGCCCAGAAGATTCTGGAGGCAAAACATAAGGGTTTTTCTTTGCTGATATTGGATGCAGCGCGGCCGCGAAGTGTATCACGGTTGATGTATGAACAAATGAAAGGGACCAAATTCGAAAAATTCGTCGCAAATCCCGAAAAAGGATCAATGCATAACTATGGGATCGCCGTGGACATCACTATTGTCGACGAGAAAGGCCGGGAGCTTGACATGGGATTTAGTCCGTTTCGAAAAAACACTCTTGAATTGTACTGGCTCTATGCCAAAAAGAAAGTGGGATTTAAACTCACCGATGCGCAGAAAAACAACCGCCGATTGTTGGCAGACACGATGGTCAGTGCCGGTTTTATTCCGTTGAGCTTTGAATGGTGGCACTTTAACGGCATGCCAAAGGATGAAGCACGACGCCGGTTTAAGATCATCGAATAACAGGTCTTGCGTTCCCCATCATCTTCTGATTTTCTGGAAAGGAAATACCATTATGAATCTAGTCAACAGGACAGCACTTATGCTCATTGCCACCATGCTGATCACGGCTGTCGCGGACAGTGCCTTCAGCGATCAAAAAAAACGTCCGGGGGAACTGGCGGGATGTGATGCGAAACTTATCAATCGGTTGCTCTCTGTGCTGGAGAACGAGATCATTCCCCTTACCCGGGAGGGTGTTCGAAATGGCAACAAAGTGTTCGGGGCGGCCATGCTCAAAAAGTCCGACCTGTCGACCATTGTGACCGGTACCAACCACGAATCCGAGAATCCCCTTTGGCATGGCGAGGTGTATACCATCAAGCAATATTACGAGATGGTCAATAAGGATGAATCAAAACGTGTGGATCCGAAAAACGTCATTTTCTTTGCGACCCACGAGCCCTGCCCGCTTTGTTCATCCGCCATTACGTGGAGCGGTTACGACAACTTTTATTACCTGTTCAGCCATGAAGATTCCCGTGATTCATTCAATATCGGTCACGACCTAAAAATCTTGAAAGAAGTTTTCAAGCACGACCCGGGCGGATATGCCAGAGTAAACAGCTATTGGACGGCCTACAGTGTCATGGACCTGATCCATAACTGCGACACAGAAACCAGAGCCGGATTCCTTGAGCGCGTGAACCGAATCAAAGAGAAATACGCAGAAATGTCGGACTTGTATCAGGCCAACAAGGATAAAGCCAAAAACATCCCCTTAAAGTGATATGGAGATAGTATTATGGAATTCAGCATCATCCCGGATCAGGACGCGCTTAGCAAATGTACATGGTGCCATGAATATCTCGGTGATCATTCGGACGCTTTTGGCATCGGAGTCAAACTGAAACCACAAACCGATTTGGCCGATTATGAAACCCACTGCATTGAAATTCTACTCGGAACCGACGAAAAGCCGGTCTTCATGTTGGTTTCACCCGCTGGTTCGGAAGCAAAGAATGACGGCCATGATGGGATGTTTCTAGTATGTTCCGAGCCGTGTGGGAAAAGTTTAAAGGAGGCTGTCACAAAAGACGTCTCTTCGGGGGAAATTTTCGAATCGATTCAAGATGTGTTGGGTTAATGGTGGATAGCATTGCTTGGAAGGAATTTCTATAATGCCTTCAAATCTGAGAGAAAGCGCTGCCCGGGTCCAGGATTTCCTGACCGCCAAAGGATTCTCGTTTGAAGTAAAGGAGCTGTCCAGTTCAACCCGAACGGCTCAGGAGGCGGCCGATAGTGTGGGCTGTGCGCTGGGTCAGATCGCGAAGTCCCTTGTGTTCAAGGAGAAAAAGACCGGGCGCCCGATTTTGGTGATCGCGTCCGGTGCCAATCGGGTCGATTTGGCCAAGATTAAACAAGCGACGGGTCTGAAGCTCGGCCGGGCGGACGGTAATTTTGTCAAAGAAAACGTCGGATTTGCAATCGGCGGCGTCCCGCCGGCAGGCCACAATGAGCCATTGGAAACCATACTGGATCCGGACCTGAGATTATATGACACCATCTGGGCGGCGGCCGGAACACCGTTCGCACTGTTCGAACTGAAACCGGAAAACCTCGAGCCCATGACAAACGGCAGGTGGATCGATCTCGCAGAGTAACTGTCTCCGATAGAGTTCTATTGTATGAACAACGGGGGAAGACCATGTCCTTTACAGCTTCACGGGAAATAAAAGAATATACAATGACCATACCTGCGTCCTGTGAGGAGGTATTCCCCCTGTTGTGCCCGAAGCGGGAGTACGACTGGCTGCCATACTGGAGCTGCAACATCATCTACTCTCAGTCAGGCAAGGCTGAGCCGGGATGTGTTTTTCAGACAGATTTCCCTGACAGGGGAAATATTACCTGGATGGTCACCAAATACGATCCTCCGAAGGAAATTCAGTACACGGTGTTCAAACCGGAATCCCATGTCTGGAACCTTGAAATCTGCCTTGAGCCGATTGAGCCCACCATGACGCATATCCTGTGGCGCCACACTTACACCGGGCTCACCGAAGAAGGCAATCGGTTTCTGTCCGAGCATACGGATGAAAAGCATCGTCTACACCTCGGGTTTATTGAAAGAGCTCTCATCCACTTTCTGAAAACCGGACACATCATCGAAGATTAGAACTCGCCAAACAGACCGCACTACCAGAAAACGACGTCATGAAATAGATATAAAGGTTGTTGGACCGCACCTTCTATTGAATATGGAGTATTCCAAGGAGGAGATCCAAAAATGGAAAAGGTGATGATCATAACCGTAGCCAGCCGCGGTATCGGGGCCGCCACCGCGAAGCTGGCCGGTACCATGGGTTATGCGGTGTGCGTAAACTATCTTAAGAATCCAGCCGCCGCTGATGGGGTGGTTGATGACATTCGGTCCAACGGGGGTCAGGCCATTGCCGTGGCAGCGGATATTTCAGTGGAGAAGGACGTAATCAGCCTGTATGAAGCGGTAGATGCACATCTGGGAACCGTCACCGCCCTGGTCAACAACGCCGGCATCCTCGAAAGACAAATGCGCGTCGAGGACGTCAGCACGGCTCGCCTGCAACGGATTTTCGCGGTGAACGTCATGGGCAGCATTTTATGTGCAAGAGAAGCCGTGAAGCGTATGTCGAGCAGCCACGGGGGACACGGTGGGGCCATTGTCAACGTTTCGTCGGCAGCGGCAAGACTCGGATCCGCCGGAGAGTACGTGGATTACGCGGCCTCCAAGGGCGCTATCGATTCGTTTACCATCGGGCTGTCAAAGGAGGTGGCCGCTGAAAGAATCCGCGTCAATGCCGTAAGACCTGCCTTTATCTATACCGACATTCATGCCGATGGCGGCGAACCCGGCCGCGTTGATCGCATCAAAGATACAATTCCCATGCAGCGGGGCGGACATCCGGAAGAGGTGGCCCAAGCGATCATGTGGCTTTTGTCGGAGGAAGCATCCTATGTCACAGGGACATTTATCGATTTGTCAGGAGGGAAGTAGATCATCGCCCACCGCTCGACTGATCCATTTGGGGCGTTTCTTAATACGCTTAAGGAAAAAATGAAATATGATGCTATTATTTCAGGATTTCTTCTATATTCATGACCGCCTCTTTCATAACCGTCTGCAATGATTCTGTGGCCACATTGCTGTTGAAGCTGAAAGATGGGACCGTCCGTTTTGTCATGGCGCTGCGATAGGTTCGTGTGATTTTCTTAGTGCCGACCGTAACGTATAGCTCGAGTCGAAGGTTGACGTTATATTTCGTCCATGAATCCTGCTGGATAAAGGCCTCTTCCACCGTACCGGTAATGGTCACATCGGTATCGAAATCCCCTGCTGTGTCATGGTATTCGACGGTGCACCCGATGCTTTTGAGTTCATCGGTCAATGCACGGGTAATCCATTCATTGACCGGAACACGGCTGTAAAATCGTTTCCCTTTGCCGCTTTCTCCGATCGCGGCATCCGTCCGGTTATCTTTGAGGGTGATAATCGCCACACGTTTAGAGAATTCTGCCGGTTCGAGCCCTGCAGTCTGATAAGTCAGGTCGATGGTTTCCGAATCGGCATGCCCCACGCCAGCAAAAGCAAATAAAAGAACAATACTGACCACTAAACTCACGCAATTCGTCGTTTTGGATGGCATCGTTTTCTCCTGCATCATGTTAAGCGTGTTGAAAAGCGATAGAGTGCTCCATCGTCTTCAGTATCAAGGCGCCTTCGATCCATTTTTACCACTTATTGCGGCTTTGACAAGCGAATACAGATAACGGACCTCATCGTCAGAGAGCCCTGTACCGAATGTGACGAAGCCCCTTCCGGTTTTCACGGTGATCCCCTTGGATTTAGCCATTTTGGCAATCCATTTCAGCCACCTTGATGAGAACAGAGACTCACCTGTGCCTTGTCCGGGCGACCCACCGTACCGCTCAAGTCTCCTAGCCTTGGCGGACGCCAGTGCAGAATCGATGGTCCCGAAATCAAGGCCGAAGATTTCTTTACTGGATATCCGTGTCTCTTGCGAACGGAACGCACCTTGTTCCTCGATAACGATCTCTTCCGAAGCAACCGTGACCCGGGTCCGGCTTCGGATTCCGTGGATAATGCTCTTCACGACACTGAAAAAGGGAATGACACCAAATAAAAATAGGACAAATCCGAGAAAAAACAGACGGACAAACCTTGGCGTCTCTGTTTCCCTGAAAAACTCCGATAGATGCGGGACCCCCATCAGCAGGATAGCCACAGGAATAATGATCCCCAAAAGGCTTGCCGGTCGGAATCCGCGGCCCGGTATGTCGATCCGGAGAGAGCCCTCTGATCGTTCGACACGGCTTTTCATCTCCAGGGGTGGTGGCACCGTTTCAACCGCTTCATGGGTAGCCTCTATGCGTTTTTTGAAGGAGTGGTCGACATCTTCGGTCTGGATCACCGTGTCATGGTCGGTGGTTGTGTCGACCAGGGGAAATCTTAGGAGGCGTGCCACCTGCGCCGCCCCCCGGCGTGCCTTGCCGTACTCGGTGGGATTGGTCAGTATTAGATCGTCGACGCCGCTCTTACCCCTCAACAGAATCGGAAAATGGTCGGATGTTTCAGAATCACCGGCGTCGAAACGAAGCAGCACGGCATTGAACACATGCAGGTAATGGTCCCGGCTTTTAAAGGGCACCAATAATCCCCAGCGCTTGGATATCTTACCGAGGCTTTTGTCGATAACCGTCCAACTCCTTCCGAACACCAAACCGATACCCACCCCTGCGAAGACCAATCCCATGAGTATGATCAGGGGCCAGCCCCAATCCGGCACATCCTGGGGGTTGTCAACCGGTATGATCCGACTGCCAATCAGGGTCACGAAGATCCCGGCAACGAGGAAGGGCAATCCGAACAAGGATAGACAGCCGCCGCCTTCGCGAATCTCGAGCTGGTCAGGAGCGACCTGCCGAAAGGGTCCTTCTTGTTCCATTATCCACCGCTTCTGAAATTGAATCAGTCCTCAGACTGGATATGGCACAGTATATCAGTAATTCGTTGCTTTAGAAATTACGGCACCACGAGTTTAGCCTCGGAATTGAAGCATAGCTAAAATGGACAGGGCATTGCCCAATGGTCCGCCCCCTTTGATGGTGATGTATCCAATTCTTGAATCGTGTTCTGAAAAGCTCTCTTCCGATAGATGTTCTGTATTCTGCTAAGAGGATTTCATGTTGACAATATGGCCGAAATCACCTACGAATCTCAGTATCTTATATGTTCCCCCGGCGTAACATGGTTCCCCACGGAATTCGGAAGTTAGAGACTGGTTCCAACCGATCAGGCTGACGCAATGTTCCGGTGACATGGAGAGGTCTCTTGTTCTTGGCTCGTTTCCCGGTACCATCTGTTCCACAGCACTCCGTTCCAGTCCCTGTCACGTTTTTGTGAACCGCAGGGCCGCTCCAAAGGTAGAATTCAAATTTCCATGGAGGACGTCAAAATGGGCGATATTTCTCCAGACCATGCGCGAAGGTATGTTGTCGATTTGAAACTGCCGCCGGGAATCCGAACACGGGGCACTCCGGTTGCAGCAGAACCGTTCAACTTCGATGAAGTCAAGGATCAGGCGATGGTAGTGGGCTCTGACATCATTTCTTTCGTCAGAGGGGTGACCCCGGAACGGCGCGAGGATATCGTCAATTCATCATTGCTCGCCCAACTGGCTGCCAAGAAAAAAGTGCCGGATATGAGCAATGTGTATGAATGGTACGAGGCCTATTTCGACGTCCTGTTGAATATCGGCTGGGTCATACAGGACCGTAGTTTTGTGACATACACCGAAGAGAGCGAAAATTTCAAAGCCCATGAAGCCATTTTATCCGTAGCGACAAGTCTTCTCGGGCCAACCGCGGCGTCATTTACCGTGGTCAAGGCCACTCTGGATGCGCTTCAATCCATGTCCGAAAACAGCCCCTGGATCACCATTTTCAATCGAGAAAGTCAATCCGCGAATACGGCTCGCTTCCAGGTAACCCAGACCGAACAAAATGAAAAAGATGAGTTTCTGGTGTCAATGATCGCGTTTGGATTGGAGGTACAGGCAAAGCTCACCCAAGTACTTTTTTTCAAGTTCAAATCCAGCGAAGCAACGTTGAAGCACTATTCCGGCAAGGTAACCATCAATTCACATGTCCTTTCCAGCATACGCGAACCGATCAAGGCTAAGATCGCCGCATTCTCTAACGACTATGTCAAGGAGCTGCCGATCTAAATTTCGGTCTCCGGGCGATGGCGGATGGATATTCGCCCTCCATCTTGGACATGCCTGGCAAAGCAACTGCAGGCACCGCATGAAATCCCAGGAGGTTGACGGATGACAACTTACGAGAACATGCCGAATCTTGAAAAACTGGACCAATATCTTGCAATAGGAGACATTCCTGCCGTACGGGAAACGCTTTTCAAGCTCGAGGACCACGAACAGGAGCGACTTCAAGCCGAACTCGGCGAGAACGCCTACAATCTGCTCTTTGCGTCGGCACGGCGAATCAGACGGGGTCCGAAAAAGGGACGGGTGATTCTGATTCACGGCATCATGGGATCTGACTTGAACGTCACCAGGAACAGACGCACCCGTCATGTCTGGGTAAGCCTGTGGCGCATCCTCCAGGGCCGAATGGCGGACCTGAAATTAAACCTTCAGGGAGGCCCTGAAAAGCCGGACGTGCAGGTTGACGTGATCGGGCAGAACAAAAAAGTCTATCTGCCCATGCTCGTGGAACTCAACAACCAATGGGAAGTAAAACCCTTCAGTTACGACTGGCGAATCGATATTGCCGATAGTGCCGACCGACTGGCACAAGTAGTCAAGACCTTCGGGAACAGAAAGCCCGTCCACTTGGTCGTGCACTCCATGGGTGGTTTGGTATCGCGGTATTTTATCAAGAGGCATCCGAAACTGTGGGAGTCGATGAAGGATCCTGAGGGATTTGCATCGGGTGGAAGGTTGATCATGCTGGGCACGCCCAACAACGGATCGTACGCGATTCCCTTGGTCATGTCCGGCAAGGACAAGGTGGTCAAGATGCTCGATCTGGTCGATGTAACGCATAATCGCAGGCAAATGATCGACATTTTAACCACTTTTCATGGGGCGTACCAGATGCTCCCATCGCCCTTTGTCACGCTGGAAGATGACCACAAGCAGCTCTATCGAAAACACCATTGGGGATCGCTGCCGGTGTATCAGCCGCTGCTCGATAAGGCGGCCAAACTGCATCGGGACATTCATCCTGTAGTAGATACCGAACGGTTTATCTATGTCGCCGGCTATAACCGAAAGACACCGTCCCGCATCCAGATCGACAGACCGGGCGTCTTTTCGTTTCAAACAACCCGCAACGGAGACGGCCGGGTTTCCCATGAACTTGGACGGCTCCAAGGTGTCGACACCTATTATGTGGACGAAGACCACGGATCGCTGCCACGCAACGACGATGTCATGAGTGCCATACACGGGCTGCTGGCTAAGGGAGCCACGGATGTGTTGGAACCGACGCGACCTTCTGTACGTGCGGAGCCGGACACCACATATAAAAAGGCTGATGAGATTGAAATAATACCTGATGAATTTCTCCAGTTGCTCGATCGGGAAACACGCAGCAGTGACGCAGACGCTTCCAGACTCACTTGGGAGGAGCAGATTCGGGCAGAGGACATGCTGTTGGACGATTATTTGGGCGAAACGCCGGTGAAGGCGGAACCGTTTATACCGAAGGATGACGAACCCGGCGCGAAATTGGAGAAACGCCCTAAATTAACCATTGAAGTGGTGTGGGGAGACTTCACCAAGGTTGAAGGGCAGGTGTACTGCGTCGGCCATTATCAGGATGTCCTGCCCCAATATGCGGAAGAGGCTCTTGACGAGGCGATTTCCGGTACAGACGACAAAGACCGGCAGATACTTCGTCAGCACACCCTTCGCGGGGTTTTGCGCGGGGCCTTCGGAGATGTCGATTTTTACCCATGGCAAACCGGCCGCGGCCCTTGTCGCTGGGTCGCCGTGGCCGGCATGGGACGGCCCGGCTATTTCGGCAACGAATCCCAACGGAAGTTGATCCGCAAATTGACCTGGGCGATTTCCAGCTTGCCTAAAGTGAAGACCGTCGCCACCGTACTGATTGGATCCGGCGAGGGCACGCTAAGGGTGAAAAACGCGGTCAATGGAATGCTCAAAGGCATTACCGATGCCCTGGGCTCGGATAATCTCGATGCGGAAATTCGACATCTTAAAATCGTTGAACAATATTATGGCCGAGCCAACCAAATCTATAATGAGGTAGAAAAAACACTTCAACAGCCATGGACTCAGGAACACATAAACCTCACCTTAAAACCGGATGTAACCCGAGGAGAAGGTTCTGAGGTATCAGATCACGGCGTCCTTGAAATGCTGCTCAATCAGGTGATCCAGATCCCCCACGCCGAAAGGAGTGATGCGGCAAAGCAAGCACTCGACACCCTTCTGAAAAGGGCCAGGGAGACAGGTACCAATATCCGGGATCTGCGACAAGCCGTCGAACGGATCAAGGGGGCCCGTGAAAACCAGATTCCCTGCGTCAGGTTCTCCTCGAAGGATGACGAAGAACGGAAAGAGGAAAATCCCACGCGAATTTCGTTTTTCCGTGACGGTGAAGACATCCGTGTGGCTGCCATATCAAGCACGGCCACCGTCGCAGAGCGGATCCTCAGATTCGATCCCAGCATAGTTACCGAAGTCGCAGAGGATATCAGGACATTTCGAGAGTCCAGTATCGAAGATTTTCCCGACTTTCTGACACGGCTCCTGTTGCCGAGAGATTTCAGGGAGCTCATTTCTAAACAGGCCCCCCTGGTTTTTGAATTCGACCGATGGATGGCACAGGTGCACTGGGAAATGATGGCCCAATCCCTGGAGTCATCAGAGGACAATTTACCCATCGGAATCAATACCATGATGGCCCGGCAACTGAGGACCACCTACAGCCCCCCGCCAATCAGCTCCAGGAAGCCCAACGAGGCCGTCAGGGCGCTGGTCATTGGCGATCCGGGAGACCCGGACAAAAAAGGATTAAACCTGCCGGGCGCAAAGGAAGAGGCCCTGGCGATATATGAGCTACTGAGATCCGAAGGCGTTAAGGTGGATGTACGAATCGGCGCCGCCAAAGTTCCACGGGATAAGGAATTAAGAAAGATAAAGCCCGCGACCCGAATCGAAACACTCCATCTGCTCATGAAAGGGGGATATGACATTTTACACTATGCGGGCCACGGCGACTTTGACCCGAAAGACCCGGATCGGGCCGGCTGGCTGTTCGCTGAAGGACTTCTGACCGCAAGGGAACTCGGCCGAATCGATCAGGCACCCAGTCTCGTGGTTGCCAATGCGTGTCTGAGCGCTCTCACCTCCCAGACTCTGAAAGGAGGAAAGGATGTTACAGAGCAACGAAGTGAAGAGGCACTTCTTCCGAGTCTGGTCGATGAGTTCTTTTACAGAGGGGTTCGAAATTACATCGGTACCGCATGGGAGGTCAACGACGTCGGCGCCATTTTGTTTGCCAAAACCTTTTATAAAACCCTTTTCGAGAATAAGAAAAATAAAATCGGGGATGCCGTTAAAGTTGCCCGCAATACGCTTTATACCAAAGAATAGTTTTATGGCCGCCTCTGGGCCGCATACCAGCACTACGGTGATCCGGTCACCCCCTTAAGGTTTCCAAACCTGAAAGGGGCTGAATAAACCCCGACCGAAGCCACCTGTTCGAAAAACACAAGGGGCGTTCCGACCCGAACGACTTTAAGAATGACATTGAACCCTTCGGTTTCTGCTTTTGCCGCGAGCGCTCCGATACCGACTTGCAGAACGTTTTGCACAGAACCCGTGCATCAACTTAGGTTCATATCAGTGGGGG
>Ga0056119_1000143_pt1 | contig 14726 bp, 14 predicted proteins | sample WorMettaBAHAMAS1_FD_80076 | JGI IMG/M metagenome (GOLD analysis project Ga0056119, IMG submission 80076) | Marine gutless worms symbiont microbial communities from Max Planck institute for Marine Microbiology, Germany - Olavius tantulus BAHAMAS.1 ...
TCCATGGAACGGATATTCCAGGCCCCAAAGGCATCATGAAGAATTCCGTTATCGCCATAATGCTTCTGCTCATCCTGAGCGGTTGTACAAGCCAGTCCTACCGTAGCCATCCGGATATCGAAGCAAAAATCAAATATATTCGCAACCCGGCCCTGATCGTACCGGATATTCAGGTCGTGTCTGTATCTGCCGGCGGCGTCCGTGAAGTTCGGGACGATTGGTGCGCCATCGGGCAGGACAACATCATGGCGGCGCTGCAATCGGAGTTCAGCCAGAAGAAATGCCGGACCAAAGCCTATCTCCAGCAAGAAGACCTTCAGACCGAGATGGAGGACATCAAGGCCCTTTACCGGGCCGTCGCAAGCAGTATCAGCCTGCATGTTTTTGGCCCATATGGGTTTCCGGATAAGCAGAAAAATTTTAACTATTCCATCGGGTCCCTTGAAAACATTCTTCGGGCCATGGACGCCAATGCCCTGATTTTGGTAACCGGTTACGACGAATTCCAGACCACGGAAAGAAAGGCTATCCAGGCCGCTGCGGATGTCGCAGGAGCCCTGACCGGAGTGATCGTTCTTCCAAGTTCCGGGAGGTCCTTTGTGGATATTGTGTTCATTGACCGGGGAGGAACCATTTTATGGAATGGGCGCTATCAGAGTCAGAGCACTTTCGACATCCGGGATCCGGAGCGGGTTAAATCCCTCCTCAAGCATATTCTGAAAGACTTTCCCAGGTTGGAAGAATGAAACACCGTGGATCGATTGCATGGATTGTGTGGTTATGTCTACTACTGGGCTGCCAAAGCACCCAACTGGAACCGGTTGACCGGGATTTCACCTTCAAAGAGGACGAGAAACGGATCTGGGCCCGATCACGGGAGGAACAGAAACGGCTGGGCATCAGCGGTCTGGTGGTCGATAATCCGTACTTGGAATCCTACCTCACCGATGTGGCGCGTCGTCTACAGCCTCAGGCAACCAAGGACCATCTCAATCTTCGCATAAAGATTTTGCGTGATCCCCACCTGAACGCATTTGCGTATCCCAACGGGGTCATATACGTCCACACGGGGATACTGTCCCGCATGGACAATGAAGCACAGCTGGCCACGCTTCTTGCCCACGAGATGACCCATAGCACCCACCGGCATGCCATTAAGAGCATCCGCAACCTGAAAAACTGGTCGGCCGCCATGTCGGCAGTTCAGGTCGCTGCGATCGGGGTCGGAGGGTCATCCGCGGCGGTGATGAATTCGATCGGTTCCTATGGATATTTATTCGCGGTGACCGGCTATTCCCAGAACATGGAGCGGGAAGCCGATGCCGAGGCATTTCGACTGGTACTGGAAGCCGGCTACGATCCGGCCGAAACACCTAAACTCTTTGAACATCTGAAACAGGAACTCGAGGCCGAGAATATCAACGAGCCGTTCTTTTTTGGAACACACCCGCGGCTCCAGGAACGCATTGACAATTTTCACTCCCTTATGGCTGAACATCCTGACGAGACCTCCTCTAAAACGCTGAACCGGGAACGGTTCATGAAAGAGATCCAGGGCGTTTTACTCCTCAACGCAGAGCTGGATCTGAGTTTGGGGCGAATTCCGTTCGCCAGGGAAGCGGCGGAAAAATATATCACGATCTATCCCGGAGATCCGCGCGGCCACACGATGCTTGCGGATATTTATCGAGAAAGTGGGGGAAAACGCGACCTGTCCCGGGCACAAAGACACTATGAACAAGCCATTTATTTCGATCCGGGCCATGGCCGGGCCCATCGGGGAGCGGGTCTGGTGCATTTGAAAAACGGCGCCATGGAAGACGCCTGCCGTCATCTCCGGATCTACCTTGAGCTGGAGCCGAAAGCCGTGGACCGCGAGTTTATCCGGAAATACCTCTTGCGGTGCAAAGGAGAGGCGAAATGAATCGATGGTTTCTGGTCCTGCTCGTGGTGATCGTGGGATGCGTTTCCTATTGGAGTCGTACCGGCGGGCCTTACCAGGCGAGAGATCGGCGATATACGGTCGAGTTGCCGGAGAACTGGATGCAGTTTACCCAGACCCAGGACCGCTCGCTGCTGATCACCCGGGACGGCGTCCTTCTTCAGAGCATCACCATCCGGAATTTTGCCAGCGAGAAGCCTCTGACACACACGAAGAAAAAGATCCGGTCGGATATGCTGAGTCAGGAACTGGCCGAGGTTATCATCGATGACTTCGAATCCGACAATGCCGTTGGCCGGTTCGAAGTCCAGGAGTTAACACCTGCCGACATCGGCGGCCATCCCGGATTTCGCATTCTATTTTCGCTTCAAACGGTCGACGGTCTCAAACAACGAAGCGTATGCTATGGGTTCATGGCAGACGACCGCGTCTATCTGATCCGGTACACCGCTGCATCACGCCATTATTTTGCCATCGACCTCGACACCTTTGAACAAGTCGTAAAGAGTTTCAAGTTGCTCCAAACCTGATCGATGCGAGAGACTATGAAAAAGCAGGCCGCTTTTTCATATCCTCTGGCTCTGCTAGACGAGCAGATCCGGTAATTCCGACAACGTTTGAATCTCGGCATCCGGTTGTCCGGGGAGCCGTTCCACAGCTTGACCAAATCGATTAATCCAGGCCACCTTAAAACCAAATGCGGACGCGCCCGCGGCATCCCAGGCGTTGGAAGACTGGAAGACAATCTCTTCGGCGCTTACGCTCAAGCCATCGACAGCCAGCTGATAGACCCGAGGATCGGGTTTGAAGATACCCACGTCCTCCACGGAATAGTTGGCTTCGATCAATTCCTCCAGCCCGGAGTTCTTCACAGCGGCTTCGAGCATGGCCGGCGTTCCGTTGGACAGGATGGCGAGCTTGAACCCGCGCGCCTTCAGTGTCGAAAGCGTTTCAGGTACTTCCGGGTAGCAATCCAATTGGAGATAGGCCTCGACGAGATCCTTTTTAAGATCCGGGTCGTTCAGCTGATGGGCATCGAATGCGAAATCCAGGGCATCCCGGGTCACCTGCCAGAAGTCGGCATGATGCTTCATCAGACTCCGAAGCCAGGTATACTCCAGCTGTTTGGTCCGCCATAGTAGCGAGACCGGATCCGCGACATCTCCCAATCGCTCTCGATATTTCCCAACCGCGGAATGTACATCGAAAAGGGTTCCATAGGCATCAAACACGCATGCTTTTATACCGTCTATCGATTTGGGCTCGGCCATGTCCCCTCCTTTTTGTAACACATGTCAGAATTCCGTTCCGAATTAGTTATTAGCTTACCGGCGTAACGTATGGGCACCGTCGGAATCGGCTTCGGGTTCGGAATCAGTAACCGGGTCGAATTAATTACCGCGATAACTATAAGGCCCTCTGAAAACAAAAAAAAGGCCGAAGCCATAATCGCGGCTTCGGCCTTGAAGACAGGGAACCCCGACTCGAATTATCCGATATCCGTTACCTCTCCGTTTGGTTTAGTTCCGACGCCGCTTCAGCTGGTTTTTTTCTGGGTAGGACAAGATTCAGAAATACCCCCAGGATACCGGCCAACCCGATTCCCTGAATCGTAAATTCTCCGGCCTAAAAACTCATACCGCCAATGCCGAAAACAAGGATGAGGGCGACTATGGTGAGATTTCTGGGTTCCATCAGATCTTCCCGGGCCTTGACGAGGGTGTTCAGCCCAACCACCATGATCGCGACGAAAAGGAGCAACATGATTCCGCCCATGACCGGTGTTGGAATGGTCTGCAGAATCGCACCGACTTTTCCGACAAAGGCCAGGAATATCGCGAAAATGGCCGCCCATGTCATGATCACCGGATTGAATACCTTGATCAGGGCCACAGCCCCGGTGACCTCTGAATAGGTCGTGTTGGGGGGCCCACCCAACATGGAGGCGAACGATGTGGCCAGGCCGTCGCCCAGCATGGTATTCTGAATGCCGGGATCATCCAGATAATTTTTCCCGGTGATCGATCCGATGGCCAGAACGTCCCCGAAGTGCTCAATGGCCGGTGCGATGGCCACCGGCACGATGAACAGCACCGCCTGAAGATTCCACTCGGGCAGGACGAAATTGGGAAGGGCGATCCAGGGCGCCTTGGCCACCGGGGAAAAGTTAATCAGCCCGAATGGGATCGATATGACATATCCCACGAAAATTCCGCAAAGGATCAGAATCAATCGGAGCATCCCTTTTCCCAACAGAGATACTATAATGACGGTGATCAGCGAGATCATTGAAATGACCATGGCCTTGGGCTCGGGAACGAGCACCGCCGCACCGTCGCCGGTTCTGCCCATGGCCAAGTGAACGGCCACCGGTGCCAGAATCAATCCGATGACCATAATGACGGGACCCGTCACCACGGGTGGAAGAATCCGAATCAGGATTCCGCTCCCGCGCCAACGGATCAGAAAGCTGAGGACAATGTAAAGGCCCCCGGCCGCGACCAGACCGCACATCGTTGCCGGAACCCCCCATGTCTGAACCCCGTATATAATGGGCGCAATGAAGGCAAAGGAAGAGGCAAGGAAGACCGGGACCTTCCGTTTAGTGACGAGCTGGAAAATCAGGGTGCCGGCACCCGCGGTGAAAAGGGCCACGTTTGGATCAAGTCCGGTCAATAGCGGCACCAGAACCAACGCCCCAAACGCTACGAAAAGCATCTGGGCACCCACCACTGCCTGCATTACACCCGACGGTGCGACTTCATTGAGAGCGTTCTCAGACATCCCTCCTCCTGGTGAATTCGAGTTGAATCAAATTTCTCGCCGAATACAACCGACAAAACGCTCTGGTCATCCGGCAGATATTATTTCGTTCCAAAAATCTTGTCTCCGGCATCCCCCAGGCCGGGGAGAATATATCCGATATCGTTAAGCTTTTCATCAATAGAGGCAGTAAAGATGGCCAACTCCGGATGGGTTCGTTCCAATCTTTCGATCCCTTCCGGTGAGGCAACAATGAAAAGCCCCATGATTTGCTGGCAACTAGCTTTTTTCAGGAGATCCACAGTGGCGATGAGAGTGCCCCCGGTGGCTAACATGGGGTCGAGAATCAGGGCGATGCGTTCTTCCATTTTACCGGTCAACTTTACGTAATATTCAACCGGTTCCAGGGTTTCCTCGTTTCGATAGAGCCCGACCACGCTGACCTTGGCAGACGGGATCATGTCCAGCACACCGTCCATCATTCCCAACCCGGCCCTCAAAATCGGTACGATGGTGATTTTTTTCCCCTTGATCCCCTCGACCTCGACCGAACCCGCCCAGCCCTGGATGACTGTTTTTTCGGTTTCCAGATTTTTAGTGGCCTCGTAGGTCAGCAGACGCGCCACTTCATTGGACAGATCCCGGAAGTCTTTGGTGGAGATGTCGTGCCGGCGCATAAGACCGAGCTTATGCTTCACCAGCGGATGGGTCACCAGATGAACCGCCATTCTTCCCTCCCCTGGACAGGCTCACGGCCCGGTTTTCACCGATCCCAGCCTGTCGGATGCCTGTGATGCCATCAGTCCTGTCGAATTCGAAAAAACCATATATATAGTTGCTATTCAACCGCACATACACAAAATGTGGGTACCTGTCAACAAATGACATGACGACGGGTGGCCTTTAAATGGGATGAGGATGCTTCGGAAACCGGGATTCGGGACACGCCCTGCATATTCCTCCCGGAATATCCCTGACATCAAATTTGTATGAGTGCCATCGGATGCTTAAGTTCCCCTATTCCAATGGATAAAGGGGGCGGTTCCGTGAATCCTCAGGATTATTATCGTCAGGTGTTTTCACGCCTGGAAAACAGTTTCCGGCGCTACGATTATTTTATTACGACGGGGAATGAACTGGTTGCCGAAGGCTGTGACCCGGCCTTTCCCGCGCTCGCATCGCCGTTGGATAGGCTTGGGCACTATACCATCGAGCGCGCACTTCAAGTGCATCTGCCTATCATCGGGGAACGGTCGGACTGGGTGCTGATGCCGATTGATTTCGAAATCTTCCTCGGTGATGATAATTTCCGATTGTATTCGGACAAGGATACCCAAAAAACGTATTTCGAAGCCATCATGCCGGTGGCCGAATTCATAGAACAGATGTTTCGGTCGCGGGGCATGCCCTATCTGCTGGATTACACTCCTTCCGGAGGACACTTCCTCTTCCAGAATCAACTCGGAAAACGCGCGACCCGGGAGCTGGCCAGCATCGGATACCTGGAGGAGGATCTCATCAAGGCGTGCAAGTACATGGATCCGAACGACCTTCGCCGCAGACACGGTGTGGCCCTCGATGCGGCGCGCGTTTTCAGCGGCCTGGGAAAACTTGCCGAATACATTGCGTTGTTAACCATGGACGCCTTCCGGAACAACACCGCCGAGGGCAAATATCCGGTCACCATTTCAGACAGCCTGGATCGCTGTATCAATTTAGATAACACGTGGACGGAAGGGTCTCCCTTTATGCGTTCCATTCGCAGCCCCTTCAGTTTGCACAAGAAAAATCAGGAAAAATATGGAAACTATCATCAACCATCTTTGGTGGACGTGATCGGAGCCTGTTTCGATGGAAAGAACATCGAGCAGGAAAACAATCTGGACGTTATTCTGGACTGCATGTGGGATTTGGGGAAAGCGGCCGCCCATGCACGACGCTTTACCGGGGATATACCCAGTTCAAACTATACGTTGATCGACTTTATCGGAGAGTATAAACAATCGGATCTGTATGCATTTCATCAGGATTTCGACCGTGACACGGACATGCCTCGCGGTCATGCATTGAATGCGGCCAAGAATGAGCCGAATATCCCCGATTGGGCTCGGAACATTCTGTACTTCCCCAACCCCAAAGCGCTTCAGTCGAAAAATTTGATCGGACTGGTCTTTGATTTCTGCATCCGGGCGAATTGGAAACCGAAACACATCGGGAATGTACTGCGGGATTTGTATCAAGACCCCGCCTACGGATGGACCCAGGATTTCTTTAAAGATCCGGCAGAAGAAAAAGCCAACTACTGGGCCAGAGTCTACAGTGCCGTTGCTCTATGGCAAACCGATCGATTGAAGATATAGGGGACGTTGGTAGGTTATTGAGGTTATTGGCAAGTCCCCATCATGCACCGATAAAAACGCTATGATTTCAACGGATGTGTCTTATCCGGGGAATCCGCAGGCAGCCATACACAGCAGATCAGGCAACACACGGACGCCGCGAGTACGGCTGCAAACACGGCCAGCACGCCCTGACTCACGGCATGCCTAAATGCGGCTTGAAGGCTTTCATGAAGGAGATCTTGCATCTCCGGTTGGAAAAAGGCTTCCAGGTTCCTGGACAGCTCGGCGATGGGAACAAATGAGGTGTGATCGCTTCCGGCCGTTTGGGAAAAACGATCCAGGGCGATATTCATCCGTCCGGTGACCAGGCCACCGCAAACCCCAACACCCACTGTTCCCCCAAGGTTCTGAAAAACTGGTGGGAGGCCGTGGCAACGCCAAGGTTGGCCAGATCCAGGCTGTCTTGAACGATGAGCAACGTGGACAGGGTCACGAAACCCATCCCCACGCCCACGATAAAAAACGCGCTAAAACAGGCGCCCAGACTGGTCGTTGGCGAGAAAAACAGGGTCCAGCAACATCCGACGATCAACAGGGCGCCCCCGGTCCCTGCCGCCGCTTTCTTCCCCAACCGATGCACCACCTGACCCAGCCCCAATGATCCCAGGGACCATCCCAGGCTCAGGGACAGCATGGCCATCCCCACCTCCAAGGGCGTTTTGCTCAACACCCCCTGGATGTAGAGGGGCGCATAGGCAAACAGGGAAAAAATGGCAAAGCTGCTCCAGAATACGGCGCCGTTTCCGGTTCGAAACCCATGGATACGGAAAAAATCCACGGACAGGATGGGATCTTCCGCCCGTTTTTCGATGCGATAAAAGGCAACCATCAGAAGCCCACTGAAACCGAAGAGCGACAGAATCGTTGGAGAAGTCCAGGGATAAACACGCCCGCCGAGCAGGAAGGCCGTCAGGAAGCTCAAAATCATCGTCGAAAGCACCGCCGCCCCGGCCAAATCCAGAGTCGCTCCCTTTCGCTTTCCCGCACATCCACCAGGTACAGGGTGATGCCGAGAAGTGACAGCAGACCCAGCGGAATGTTGATTCAGAAAATCCATCGCCAGGACATGTACGTGACGATAAATCCGCCCATGCTCGGCCCCAGTACGCTGGAGATCCCCCAGATGGAACTGCCGATGGAAAGCAGCCGCCCCCGGGCAGAGGGATCGGCGACGTCGGAAAGCACGATATAGACCAGGGCAAAAATTCCTCCGGAACCGATGCCCTGAACCGCCCTGGCGAAAATCAGAAATTCCATGCTGTCGGCCATACCGGCCATGACCGACGATGCGATAAAGACCGCAACCGAAAGATTGAACAGCAATTTGTTGGGAAATCGGTCGGCCAGCTTTCCGAAAAGGGGGAGGGATACGGCACGGGCGAGAAAATAGGCCGAATAGACCCAGCTGTATAGGGTGAGCCCGCCCAGTTCCGCCGCGATGGTGGGCATGGCCGCTGTTACAATCAACGCATCCAGGGCGCCTAAAAAGAGCGCCAGCAAGGCGGCCGATACGACGGCAAAACGGGTTTTCGAAGATATTCTAGTCTCCAAGAAAATCCTGTCAGGTGTGATTATAGCCGTTACAAAAAATATGTTCTTAATGAAGCCAAAGAATCTATCGTCATGCCGGACCCCGATAAGCCTACCCCGGCATGCTTATGGCCGGGGGCATCCAGAATCGGTTTGCTGTTTACTGGATTCTCCTTCGACGTTGCTCAGGATGGTGAGCCTGTCGAACCACGGCCTCCGCCGGAATGACATCGGTGTTTTCGAGCCATATGTCGTGTGAACGACTTGCCTCCAACAGGAACGGAATTATGGTATTCCCCATAACGATGAGCTGAAGGTGGAGCGTCATCCGGCAATACGGCTGTACTATCGGCCAAAAGACCACATGAACGCTACAAGCACCAGGTGCTGATCCGAAACGAGCCGGTTATTGGGTCCGTCGTAGAATCCCCCCTCCGGGCTGTCCGAATGATCATATCGATACTCCAGGCTGGCCTGCAGGGTATGGAATAGCAGCGGCGAAAACTCGTATTTCAGTGTCGCGGTGTAGGCCTGGATAAACTGTTGCGCTCCGGTAATGAGACCGTCGGGGTCCCAATAAAATTCCGGCCGAACGGCCACGCTCCATGGCTCGCCAAATTGCCACCGGCCCCACAGGGCGCCGGACATCCAGTTGTTTTGAGGGGTTCCGATCTGATCCGCCTGGGTCTCGGTGCCCACATCGAATGAAGCCGCGACAAGGAAGGGGCCGCGCTTCCATTCCAGGATGGAATCCGAGAAAAACCGCCAGAACTCCAGAGCCGTATCCCCCTGATCCGGCCCATAGTACAGATTTTGTGTAAAGGTGATGGTCGAAGATGCGTCCCATACCAGTTGAAGGCTATAGCTGGGCTGGCTGTTGGGGCTGGCCAGATAATTATACCCGGTCACCAGAAAAAACGTCAGATCCAATTAGTCGTTCACCGGGTAAGCCGCATTGGCCCCAACCAGAAAGTAGGGGACAAAATCCGTCAGGTAGCCCCTTGTGTAATTTGGGTTGTCGATGGCGTGGTAAGATTCATAGGCGGGGTACCCTTTGAAAAGCCCGCCGGTCACATTGAGCCCTTTTCCCAACGGTACCAGGTAGGCCAAGTTGGCGCCGGAAAAATGCTTGTAAGTATCGGCATTCGAGACCGGCTCATTGGCAGTGGGCGGCGGCGCGGGGACCAGCCCATCAACATCGACGCCGGCCTGCACCCCGAACTCCATGCCCCACCGGGATTCAGGGGCGGTGTCTTTTCTCACATACCCGGTCGCCATATTAATTTTGGGCTCTCCCAGCTCGAAGGTGGTGGCTTTACTGCGCCAAAGCCCGTTCTCCGGATTGTTGGAATCAACGGCATATCCGACGTCCAGATACACGCCGTAATGCCAGTTTTTAGGCAAAGGTCCCGGTCCGCTTTCGGATTCCGGTGATCCCGTTGGACCATCGTCGGCGGTTGCCGCCGAGGCCATCAGGAATGTGAGCCCCACTATCAGAATGATTCTCAGAGAAGCTGCTATGCTGCTCTTGGGAGGTCTTCGCCTCATAGGATCCTTATCAGCTCAGGGAATAGATGATTCAGTCGTTGCTAACAGAATAATTTAAAAACGACTACAACTATCTCTTCTACATCTTGATTTTTCAATGGCCACTTTGCAATACTCGGGACACGATATTCAAAACTTTCCATTATATTGTCATGCGGAGAACTATATGAACACGACATACGATTTCAGTGATCAAAACGGTATAGTAACCGGGGCGGCCAGCGGCATCGGAAAATCCGTGGCACTGTTGTTGGCCGAATCAAATGCCGGTCTGTCTCTGGTGGACCGGGACACATCCGGTCTGGCGGCGGTGACCCGCGCCTGTGGCGAGATTGCCAAAACCGCGCCCCTGGCGGTGGATTCCGATGTGTCCATAGAAGAGGATATCCATCGCATGGTGGAGGAAACCCTGTCCCGCTTCGGCAGGATCGATTTTCTGGTGACCAGTGCCGGGATTCTGTTCAGAACCGGTTTTACGGATATCCCCATGGCGGAATGGGACGAATTAATGGATACCAATGTCCGGGGCCTGTTTATGTGCAACCAGTTTGTGGTTCGGGAAATGCTCAAACAGGGCGGCGGCACCATCGTCAATGTGGCCAGTGTCGCAGGACGCTCAATCAGCCTCATCGGTGGAGTCCATTATTGTGCGTCCAAGCACGCGGTTATCGGCATTACCCGGCACATGGCCCGGGAGCTGTGTACCCAGGGCATCCGTGCCAATGCGTTCTGTCCCGGGGCCACCCACACCCCCATGATTCACGACAACATGGCCGCAGAAGACATCAAGGGCCTGGAGGCGCGAATAGCGTTGGGCCGCCTGGCCGAACCCGAAGAACACGCCAGAACCATAGCATTTATGCTGAGCGATGATGCATCCTACCTGAACGGGGCCTGCTTGGATGCCAACGGTGGGTCGGTGATGCTGTAATCCGAAAATTGCATGAAATCTTTTCAGTAAATGTCTAGAAAGAAACAACATCGATGCTTTAAGGCGAGTACTGAGGCATTGGCTATCAATGCAATGTGTCACGTTGAAAAACTGGCTATCAAAACGGCCTGAAAAGATTTCACCCTGTGGGCCAAAAGAAGACCTCCATGGTCCGCGTTATTCGAGACTCGCGGTAGTCGGACTACAGCTTAATCCCGAAGTGCCTTGCCCATGAAGGTCTCCATTTGGTGCAATGTCCGGACTAACCTGAATTGAGTGTGAAATATGAGTGAAGACAAAAAACAGCAGTTAGAGAGCTTCCCATGGCATATCTGGGAGGAACACCAGGGCAATCACCGGTTTCACAGCGCAGTGGGTCGGCCCGGCCGGGTGATTAGCGGCCGTCTGCTGCCGGGATGTGATATTTTACAGGGGATTCTCGAAATGGCCGGATCTCAAGGGGTCAAGTCAGCCTGGGTGAATGCATTCGGCAGCTTAGCAAGAGCGGGGTTCTCCCCCGGAATCCGGCTCAGCGAAACTGATCCGGATCGGGTCGAGCGCCGGCCCAATGTGAACCTGCCCGGCCCCATCGAGATGTGGTCCGGCACGGGGCGGCTGGGTGTGCCGGACGACGGCGAGCCGTTCATCCATTTCCACGGATTGGTGGCTACACCGGACGGCATCCTCTACGGAGGGCATTTCTTCCCTGGCGAAAATCCAGTCTATGCTACCTTCGAAGTACATATCCAGGAAATTCTCGGTGTCGAATTCACCTACGAGATGGATGACGTCGTGGAACTTCCATTGATTGAACCCAAAGAGAAAGTGTGAGGTCACAGCCAGGCGAATATTTTTTCACAATCAACTGTATTCTTCTGACACCATATCTTCTCTCGTTTCATTTGCCCGGCGCTTTTTCCCCATTTCTCTATTTAGCCTAGCTTCCTTTTTCTCTATATGGCGATCATACGTTGCAGGCCTCTGATACCTCTTTCAGCGTCTGCAAAAATTCCACCGTGAGTTTGTGCAGACGTTCGGGTATGCTCAGCAGATACCCCACCCAGACCATGGGGCCCTTGAAGCTTTCAACACTCAGAAGCTTGACCTTTCCGTCTTCCTCCCGGAATTGCCATGTGTGGGAGGCGTTGATGCCAAGCTTGCCCCCCTCCCAGACCACTTCCCGGCCCGGTTCGCATTTGACGATTCTGGGGTGAACTTTCAACGGAAAGGCCAGGGGTCGGATGACAAAAGAAAAGCAAGTGCCGGCTGAAAGATCTTCGTCTCCCGACGTAATGCAACAACTGCGACATGCGGTGTTCCAACTGTCCCAATCTTCCATTTGGGAGAATGTTCGCCACACCACACTCAAGGGGGCGTTAATCTCAATTTCTTCTTTGATGACCATAAATGCTGCTCCGATGAGATACTCCTATCGATGGGTTCTCCAGCCTAAAAGCTGAGAGTTCAGAATCTAATAGTTTCGCCCGGCTCCATCACAATCACTTTGGTTGAGGTGCCGGCGAGATGCTCTTTGAATTCTTCCGGCGTACCCTTCATATGAAAGCTCGTCATGGCTAATCTCCTTGAATGGGTACCATCGCAACAAACAGGGCTTTATGCCGTTTGTCGTTCATGTGTTGGTGAACAGTAAAAACAGTTGAGATGACCGGATGGATTGTCAAGGATTTGGCGATTTCAATAGCAATGGGAAAAATATTCTCCCTTCCAGAAACACATCAGGCCGGTACAGTGCCCGGCCCTGCGTAAAAAAATGCATCACCAAAACGTAGGGCAGGGCACCGTACCGGCCCTTGCCTCCGCGGGGGCAGGCTTCGGAGGCTGTGTCAGACTTACAAAAAATCTCATTCCGGACTTGATCCGTGGTTCGACGGATTCAAAGAGCTCACCGCGAGCAGGCTCACCACCCAGAGCAATGTAGAAGGGGAAGGTTACAAGAAACAAACAGAAATTTAGAATAGTTCCTATATCTACTGGCTGCGCAAAAACACCATCTCAGACACTTCAGCTATTGTCAGATCGTCCTGAACCAGTTCCACCTGCACCCGGGCGATCCGACCCTGGGTATCGATGACCCGAGCGGAAGCGATCACTTCTTTGGCCGGATCCGCTGCATTGAGAAACTGGACATCACAATTTAACGGCAATCCCACATAGCCCAGGGAGTTGGCAGCCGCTGCCATGGTTTGCTCGGCCAACGTGAACAGGGCGCCCGTATGAGTATACCCTAAAAAATTGGGTAGCTGGGTCGTCCCCGGTAATCGGGCGGTGGCGTGACCGGCTTCGAATTCTGTGAACTGGATGGACAGGGAGCGGGCCAGAGGGGACGCTTCTATGGCATTTTGCAGTGCATTCAGGTCCTCTTCTTTTATAGCGTCCCGAACCGCTTCCGGTTCACTGCCCGCGTCCGCCACATATTGTATTTGCCGGTTCCGTTCTTCTACCCCCCGGGTCAGCCAGGACACCGCCTCATTGTATGGCGTCGGGATGTTAAACCGCCGTCCTTCGGATACGATCACCTCGTTTAAATTGCCGATTTCGGTCGGTCGCCCGGCCTCCACATCCTGGAGCATGGAAACACGGTTGTCCTTGGTAGAGGCAAATGCCTTAAAGGAAAAATCCAACGGATCGTCCAGCTCCGGAAAATCGATGCCCTTGGCGCGGGCCACCTTGGCCAATTCAAGGGAAAGACCTTCGATGATGTTGACCGACGGCTCATGCTTTACGGCAACACCACCGGTGAGTCCCGTAAGGGCAGCCACCACGTTGGTGGAGACATTGGCGATTAATTTCTTCCAGATGACGCTGTTGATATCGGGAGCGGTATGCACGTCCAGGCCGGCCGTTTGGAATTGCTCGACCATACTTTCAAAACCGGGCCGGGAAACGCCGTCATAGGGACCAATCACGAGCAGCGGGCCGAGCCCGCCTTCGTACCGGACCTCATTCATGCTCACCGGCATCCCCGAATGGGCCGTGATACCGCCAACCACACGCTCCGGTCCCACGGCTTCGGCGATGACTTCAAAATTCCCCAAACCGTTTTGAACCGAAAGCACGATGGTGTCGTCCCCGATCATGGGCAGGGCGCTCTCGATGGCCGATCGGGTGTGGTAGCCCTTCACCGCAATCATCACCACGTCTTTCACGCCGACTTCATCCGGATTCGACGTAATGGAAATCCGCGTATGGGTCCGCTCCCCATCCGGCCACTGCAGCCACAACCCTTCTTTATCGATGAGATGAACCCTTTCCTTGAGGACCTCGACCAGGGTCACGTTGAACCCTTTTTCCTGAAACAGAACGCCAAAGATGGATCCCAGTACACCGGCACCGACGATGGTTATTTCCATGGGTTGTCCTCTCGCCATTTAATCAGTTTTAGATAAACGTGGAGAAGTTTTCGAATTCCTTTTTTGAAATATTCGGAACGGTCACATCCTTCTTTGGGTAACCTGTCACAAGAAGCATGAATGCCTTCTCATGAGGGGGCCGATTCAAAATGGTGTTCAAGAAATCCATGGGACTTGGGGTGTAGGTCAAGGAAACCAGTCCTACATGATGCAATGCGGTAATTAACATCCCGGTGGCA
>Ga0056119_1000144_pt1 | contig 14715 bp, 14 predicted proteins | sample WorMettaBAHAMAS1_FD_80076 | JGI IMG/M metagenome (GOLD analysis project Ga0056119, IMG submission 80076) | Marine gutless worms symbiont microbial communities from Max Planck institute for Marine Microbiology, Germany - Olavius tantulus BAHAMAS.1 ...
AGATCTATTTTTGCAACCAGAAGATTGCGCAACTAAATGTAAAAGAACAATGAAACACGAAAAGTGTTACCTATGTCTCCGAACACGTGTCACCCTTGTCCCCGGTCCGTACAACGGGGGAGGTTCGGCGGGGGTGGAACAAGGAATACCGATCATGGGAGCAACCTGGACATTCGGAACTCAAACATCATCCCCATTGGCTCGCATGCTGAAGCGGATCGCGTCCCTGCCCGGAGACTTTCTGGCGTTTCTTTTTCTCATCATCGCCATGAACCTGCATCTTCTCGGCGTGGGCAGCGGTTATGCATGGATTTTCATTCCGGAGGCCGTTTCCGATGGTGAATGGTGGCGCCTGGTGACCCATCCGTTTGTGCACGTGTCCTGGTATCACCTCGCCCTCGATGCCGGTGCATTCTGGCTGCTGTATCATGGTCTCGAAGAAAAATGCGGTTTGCGAAAACGCCTCGTGGCCATTGCCTGCGGGGGAACCAGCCTGCTCGGAGCGCTCCTGTTTGCGCCGGACATCTCAAAGACGGGACTCTGCGGTCTTTCCGGTGCGGCCCACGGCTTGATGGCCTATGCCGGCCTGGAAATGACCGTTACCCGAAAATCGTTGAAGGCCGGACTGCTGACATTCCTATTGGTTTTCGCAAAGAGTCTTTATGAAGCGGCCACCGGAACCGTTGTCTTTGACTTCATGCACATGGGTCTGTGCGGCTCTCCCCTTGCGATTTGCCACTTGGGCGGAGTTGTAGGAGGGACAGTTGCCTTTGGGCTGACACGGATGACACGTCATCTGGGTTTCGAATTATCAAAAAAAATATGAACGCCACATTCAATTAATGGTATTTACCTATCATTTAATAGTATATGGATACCTATTGCTCTTCTGAAATTTCGATCTACGTTATGAGAAAATATAATTAAGGAGAATACCATGTCGGAAACGATTACCACTGCCACAACGGCGAATATAAAGTTCGGTATCGCATGGGACAGCGAGATAGGACACCATACAGAGGTATATGAGGCCCATAGGGTCGATTTCTGGAGAGACCTTCTGCCCGCAGCGATGCGGGACGCCCTTTTAGAGCGATCCACAGGAGACAACGTCGGGCTCACCGTACAAGATGGAGATATTTTTCCTGAACTCGATACCCGAAAACGATTTCGCATCAAGCGACGGCAATTCCGTGAGAAGGTTCATGGTTCCATTGTCATGCCCCGCATCGGCCGCTATTACCCAAGGGGGCTTTTGCGTGTTATTCCAGGTATTTACCCACAGAACATCATACCTTTCCGGATGGTTGACATTCAGAACGGATCACTCGATGTGGATTTCAACCATCCCCTGGCCGGCAAAGATATCGAACTATAAGCAGTGATTCGATCCGTACAGGAGAAATCCGTGGAACGGGGCGGCACCATGCGCGACTGGCTGGAAATCCTTGGATCCGGACCCGGCATGCAGGGGCAGTGGCTCGATCGCCCCACCGAATATTTTTTAGATGCACCCTTCGAGCGACAGGACAGCTCCCCGGATAGGGTATTCTACGAAGCACCCCGTCTGGTCCAACATCTTGACGCCACGGCAAGGGCACACGTCACCGAGCTTTATAATCGACTCATTCCTTCTTCTGCGTCCGTACTGGATTTAATGAGCAGCTGGGTATCCCACCTGCCGGACGATCTGCGGGTGGATCAACTTGTGGGACTGGGAATGAATTCCGACGAGCTTGAACAAAACCATCGACTGACGGAACGGCTGGTTCATGACCTCAACACGGATCCCGAGTTGCCGTTTCCAACAAACACGTTCGATGCGGTGATCTGCACTGTCTCTGTGGAATATCTGACGCGCCCGCTGGAGGTGTTTGAAGAGTTGGCCAGGGTGCTCCGCCCCGGCGGTATCGCCGTGATGACGTTTTCCAACCGGTGGTTTCAACCTAAAGTCATCCGGATCTGGACCGAGCTCCATGAATTCGAACGGATGGGTCTGGTGATGGAATGTTTTAACCAAACCGGTCGGTTTATTAATATAGAAACATGGTCTTCGCGTGGTCTGCCGCGCCCGTACGACGACAAATACTATTCAGACTTGCCCTACTCGGATCCGGTATACGCTGTGTGGGGCTATAAACCAACATCCAAAATGATGTAATGTCTTATTTAGCTAATGATGTTGATATTCTCAAACGCGCAGGGTACGATGATTTAATCATAACAAATATACGCCTGATTACGGGTCCGACTCCCGCAGAATTTGAAAGGGGCGAGAAAATTCAATATGTTAGCCCGCTTCAACAATGAAGTCTTAGCCTACGGCCCGACAGCGGTTCTACCGCAGAATATGAATGACACATGGCTTAAGCTGCTACAGGACAAGGCGGATGAATTTCTATATTCCCAGTATGAACTGAATGAATGCAGACGCCCCCAGGGGGAAGCCGATCCGCTTTTGGCAGCATGCGTGATCGAACTGGCGCGGTACCAGGACGGGACGGTTGTAGAATTGTCGAACGAGGAACTGCTCGACAAAGTGACGCTGTTTGCGTTGGCATTGACCATGGAAACCGCCAGACGCGAGTCCAATTTTGACATTACACCCCCCTCCCTGGAAAACATCCTGGAATGGAACAGAATTTACGACGTTCAAGCAGATCGTCCGGAGTTTATTGACGTTCTGGAAAAGGCCTGTATTCTGAGAAGGCCGAAGCGGAATTGGATACAGGATCTTCGGGAGCGCTTTTCGGGAAAATCTTCTGAATTGAAGGTCTCCTAGTCATTTTCATGGACCCCATTAAAATTACGAATTCAAATAACCCCTTCGCTGGTATCAAAAAGCCGGATGACGATGATCTATCGAATCCGGCTTTTTTTGCACCGTCGCATGATATCCAAGTCAGGATCAAAACCCTCAGACCGACGCCGTCTAATAAAAAAACCCAATTAAATTAGTCTATTTGAAGCTTTCATCTTGACTCGCCGGAGCGTTGGAGATAATTAAATAAAGAGCCCAACGAATAGGAGGGGAAATGGCCGTTCTGACAATTTCCAGGCAATTTGGTGCCGGTGGCAAGACGTTAGCTCAGAATATTGCCGCTAGGCTCAATTACGACATTGCATCCGAAGCGATTATTGAGGAACTCGCCGAGCGGGCGAAAGTAGCCTATTACAAATTAAAATCATTCGAAGTGGAAGATACCCATCTATTCACAAAGTCCCCGGGCACCTTTTCTCCGAAAGAATTTATTGGGCGGATCTTCGACCCCAATAAAAAATACATGGATGGAAAACTTTATGTTGAGCTGTTGGTACAGATCCTTCCTAAAATTGCCCAGCAGGATAATCTCATCATCCTGGGCCGTGGTGCTCAATTCATTTTAAAGGGCATCCCCGGCACCTATCACGTTTTGATGGTCGCCGATGAAAAGGACAGGATTCAGTTCATGGCCGATACGTACGGGCTTTCCATGGAAGATGCCACTCGCACGGTGAGACAGCAAGGGAAACGCCGTTTAAAACTCATGAAGCTTTTTGAGAGCGATGATTTCGATCTGCCTTGGCATTACTCCCTGGTGCTAAACATGTCGAAATTGGATATGTCCACCGCCGAAGATCTGGTATGCGATCTGGTGGACCCGGCCAAGGCCTGCACCATTGAATGAGCCCTTTTGGAAATATCCCCTCTTTTTGAATCACCCATTTGCTCCCATGACACGGGGAATGCTTCTTCACCGCAAGGACGTTGATCCGGTTCGTTTGACGAATACACGTTTGATATGGATATCCCCGTCCGCGGATGTCGCCAACCTGAGCCCCCATGGCCTTTAACCCACATCGCCTAGCGGCAAAAAAACACGCCCTGAAACTTCGATCTGCCATGTTACGATCTGTCCGGGAGTTTTTTTATGATCGGGATTATGTTGAGGTGGAAACGCCCCATCGCATCCCGGCGCCGATCCCGGAAGCGCACATTTCCCCCGAGGTCTCCGGCAACTGGTTTCTTCACACCTCACCGGAAATCTGCATGAAGCAAATGCTGGCCGCAGGATATGATCGCATATTCCAAATCTGCCGTTGCTTTCGACGTGCCGAGCGGGGGGCACGCCACCTGCCCGAGTTTACCCTTCTGGAATGGTACGCTGCGGGAGCAGACTATCGTTTTCCAATGCAGGAATGTGAGGCACTGTTCGGGTATGTGGCCAGGCACCTCGGCAAGGGCTTGGTGTTACATCATCAACAGGCCACCATCGATTTGACGCCACCCTGGCCCTGCCGGACGGTAACAGAATCGTTTGAAAGATTTTCCCCTATTTCTCTGACACAGGCGATGGCTGAGGATCGATTCGATGAAATGATGGGACTCCATATCGAACCCAAATTAGGCCTCGACAAGCCGGAATTTTTAATCGATTATCCTGCATCATTTGGGGCCCTTGCCCGTCTCAAACCGGGTGCCCCGGAGGTGGCGGAACGCTTCGAACTGTATGTCGCCGGCATGGAGATCTGCAATGGGTTCTCCGAACTGAACGACCCGGCTGAGCAACGACGCCGCTTTGACGCCGAACAACGCACCTGGCAGCAGCTGGGCCGCCCAATCTATCCCACGCCGGAAAGATTTCTGGATGCATTATCCACGATGCCCGATGCGGCAGGAAACGCTTTGGGGATTGACCGGATGGTGATGCTGTTTGCGGACACCCCTGACATTGAACGTGTGACAACATTTACACCGGAAGATTTATAATCCCGGGTAAAACAACATGATTGGACACCAGTGAAAGGAAAACAGATGGAAGAACAGGAGAACCCTCAGGCGGAAAAGCCTCCTAAAAAGCGGCTGAAGAAAAGAATCTGGATTATGATTATTTTGGTTGTTTTGATTGCAGGCAGCATGTTCGCCGTCACCCACTACCCTTCACCGGAGTTCTTCTTCAAAGTCAACGACGGCCGATTGACCTTATACAAAGGGGGTTGGAAATTGCTCGGTGCCAGGAAGAGCAACGCCGTAGAACCGATCATGGTAGAAGGCATGGATGTCGCACCGCTGCTTGAAAAGTCCTACAATAGCCTGGATGCCGCCATTGCAGATTATGCGACGTTCATGCCGGAGTGGATCGTGGGTCAGGAAGCGCGGGTGTCCCAATTGGAAAAAGAGCTGGTGGTGGCATACGACGCCCTGTTGGTGGGTATCCGTGCGGCAACATCGGTGGGCCTTGCGGAGTATGAAAAAGAAATCAGCCGGCTTGAACGACGGATCGGTGCTTAAAAGGATAACCTCCGCCGATAACCCCGCCATCCGGATATATTGAAAATCGGATGGGCCGGCATATCTTCGTCTATATAAGATAGACAAAAGGGAGGGAACCATGTCGATTGTAAAATGGGATCCGTTTCATGATTTGACCAGCCTTCAGGAAAGGATCAACCGGTTGTTAGAGGAAGCCTTCCCCCGGGCCGGAGAAAGCGAAGACCGGGGCGCCGGAATCTGGCGGCCGCTGGTGGATATTCTGGATACGGAGACGGCTATTGTTATCGAGGTCGAAGTTCCGGGCATCGACAAGGACGATATTTCCATCGACCTGAAGGAGAATGTGCTTACCATCAAGGGGGAGCGCAAACAGCAAGCCGATCGGCAGGACGAAAACTACTACCAAAGAGAAAGACGATTCGGGTGGTTCCAGCGCACGTTCACCCTGCCGGGCTATGTGCAACCGGAATCCATCAAGGCGACCTTTAAACAAGGCGTTCTAAAAATTGAAATTCCGAAGCCCGAAGAACGAAAGCCCAAGCAGATAACGATTGATTGACAAGTTAGGTATTCGGTATCGGCTATTGGGTTTTCGCCATTCGTGGCGCTTATTGGATATGAGTAACTAAAAAATCCCCGCCAGTGTTATTCCTTCTTCAGCGGATCTCTTCCATCTTCGAAAACGTTGGTAACCTCTGGGACCAGATCGGCATCCGTGTTTCCAACGGTCGATCGGATGTGAATATCCCGCTGGGGAAAGGCGATGACGATGCCCAGTTCCCGGAACCTCTTGTCGATGCCAAAACGTATCTGGGACTCCGTGGCCATGAACCGGTCGATGAACACCCATGCCCTCACCCTGAATATCAATGCACTGTCACCGAAATTCAGAAACAGGACTTCCGGTTTCGGATGATAGAGCACATCTGGAATCGCATCGACCACCTCCAGAATGGTTTTTCGGACCAGTTCCACGTCCGACCCGTAGGCGACGCCGACATCGATGTTGCGTCGCACCCGCCTGTCCTTGAAGCTCCAGTTGGTCACCTGGCGGCTGATAAATTCCGAATTGGGGATGATCAACGAGGCATTGTCATAGGTCTGCACCACCGTGGCCCAGAGGCCGTTAATCTCCACATCGTCTCCCACCTGGATCGGCCGCTCGAAAAGCAATATGATGCCGGACACCAGGTTGTTGACGATATTCTGAAGGCCAAAACCGATACCGATGCCGATGGCGCCGAACGCCACGGCCAGGGATGCCGTGTTCAGCCCGAACACATGCAGGGCGATCAGGATGCCGAACGCCCACAGAACGTATACCGATATCGTCGCGATCGACCGCTGAAGCCCTTCCTCAATGCCACTGCGGCTCAAAAACTTTGAGCGGAAAAACTGTTTCCAGAACCGGGCGGCGACATGGGTCGCCAGGATTACCAGGATGGCGTAAAACACCCCCATGACGCTGAAGGACATCTTGCCGATGGTAATCGGATGGGTCAGGACCTGGTAAATTCTAAGCAGTATGGCACGTTGGCCGCCCCAGACTCCGATCAGGACGATACCCAGGGATAGCAGCCAGGCCAGCTGACCGATCCGGATCGTTAGCCAGAGGGAAGTATGGGAAGCCGGCTCCTCCCCTTGGGAGGCCGTCTTTTCGTGGTACACCCGATCCCACTCCAGCAGCATGCCGGCCAACAGCGACCACCACAACACCAACGCCGCTGTATGGGCCCAGGCGAAATGCCAGTGCAGCGTCAGCTTCGGGTATGCGGCGAGTTCCATGAGAAATCCCACCATCGGTATACCGTAGGTGATGGCTATAAGGGCCGGTTTGATGAGATGGTGCCGGCTCGAAAAGGTGGTCCGGGGCACAGTTCTCCAGAACAGCACGGCCCAGACAAACAGCCCGACATCGAAGAACAGCCGATACCAGGACATCAGGATACCCACATCACCTTGAATAAATCTCGCGAAGAGATGGATCGTCCCGGCGTATCGGATAAATGTCAACAACCCCTTCAGGTAGGTCCGGCTGCGGTCCGGCAGTGACGATGGTTCCAGGTTGGAAAGCAGAACCAGTCCCCAGCGCGTAAGAAGCCAGATCCAGAGCAGGCGGGTGATTAAGGCTAGGGAAAACCAGGAGTAGTAAAACGTGTAAATACGGGTCGACACGTAGAAAAACAGGGTCAAGCCGGAAAGGACAATGGAGCGTTGGGCCAGGGTGAAGGTCATTCGATGCGCGCCATGCGCCCTGACAAATGGGCGTTCCTGTAAATCGCGCAGGTAAGACTTGAGCTTGAGAGACAGAAAAACGGTTAGGCCCAGCGCCAGGGCCCAAACGATGAGGGCGTAGCCGGAGGATTTCCACAGGCCCAAAACCTCTTTTTTCCAAGGGCCGGCCGTGACGATCGTGCGGCCAACGTTGCTGAGTACGGTCAACTCGGAGAGAATAATCGCCCTGTCGAACAGGGAAACGGTCTCATAATACCGGTGGAAGAGCTCCCCTTCAAACTTCTCTTCGATCTTTCTGTCGACCGCCTGGTACAAATCGGCAAACGACTGCTGAATCCGTTTGAATCGGTCGATCCAGTCCGTGTACAGCGGCAGCAATTGTTCCAGGAGCCGCTGCTCGGCGACCAGGATATCGATCAATGCCTGGCGTTTTATTATCAATTGTTGAACCTCCGGGCTCCTGTCCCCGGTTTGTTTCATCTCCGCCAGACGGGCCTTGCGATAGGAGACTCGCTCCCGGACGCGCTTGAGCTCAGCCTCGATTTCCGCGGACCTGTCCTCTTCCTGTTGAAGAAGCCGTTTCAGCTCGTCCCCTACCAGAAAGATATCGGTTCTTCCGGAGTCAAGATCCCAGAGCGGGGTGTCCGGCTCCATCGTCAGATAGGTAAACCTGGCAAGCTGGATACTGTATTCGTTTAAAGCGGATCTGCGGCTGTGCGTAAGTGCCTGGCGATTCGCCAGCATGACTCGGTGACGGTCGAGATCGGCCTGATTCAAGGCAATCAACCGGTCCAGTTGGCGCATGAGCTCGTTGTAGGAGGTGGTGGCAGGGGGTCGTTTGGAGATTTCCTGGGCCGTAGCGGCCGCGACGGCGCAGCTTGTGGCAAGAAGAACACTGATCGCCAGGGTGGCGAATGATTTCCAGGCCGCCCTAAACAGGAGCATTCCCTTGGTGGGGTGTCGAACGACCATTCCGATATTCTCCGAAGATGACCGAATCCATGGGCTGAAGTTTATCCTATGCCCCGGCACATATTCACAATTCTTATGCTCTATGGAGAGCGTCGTCAACCCGAAGCCGTCACTTATCCGGCGAAGCAGAGGACACGCCGGAATCTTGGATGTGTTCTTCTTCGGGAACCACCCCCAGACGCTTAAGCTCCTGAACCCTGTACTCCAAACGTGCTTTCGCTTTTGCGGCCTTTCGGGACGCCTCGTCGGATTTTTTCTGCGCGGCGTCTGCCTCCGACCGAGCATTTCGGATCGTCTCAGAATCCCCGCCGGATTTTAAGATATCGTCCAATTGTCGCTGTTTATGGTCATTCTCATCGGATGCCGCAGCCTCGTCCCGCTGTCTTCGTTTGAATCGTTTTTTGGAATCCATATACGCATCCTGGGCGGCAGCCACTTCAGCGGGGGGCCTTCTTCGGGTTCGGCCTCCAGATCGATATCTTCTGCCGCCAGTACGATGGCTGTGACCGGCAAATCTGCCAGGACTTCATCCACGGCCCCGTCAAAGGGTGTTCGGATGTAATTGTGATGAAAACGAAACGGAAGAAAAACCATGGCGGCATCGGCCGAATGCTCTGTAAGAGTAGAGACCCGCGTGTCCGATACCGTCTCCGCGTCGGCTTCGATCCGCACCTCATCAAGCGTCTAGGCCAGGCCGACAGCACAAGCGTCGGTGCCCCCCGGGCAATGGGTAAGCACCCGGATGCGGGCATCTTCCCAGTCCCGGCTCCGGGTCATGAGGTAGGCCAACAGCAGCATCAACCGGCTGGTGGCATCGTTAAACCACCATACATCGATCCGCCGTTTTTCCGGCGGGACCTCTTGCAGGACTTTCCACTCCGGATCCGTACATTCAAACACAATAATGTTCTGGCCGAGACGAAAAGCGGCGCGAAGATTCGCCCCGAGCCGGAGAAGCCGAAACCCTTCCCCGTCGGCCGGGGTCTCTCCCAGCCAGTTCAGAAGTACCGTGTTTGCCCGGAGCGGGCCGATCCCCACGGATTGGACCACAATCTCCGTTCCGGTCTGGATGTCGGGCGCGGCGACCACCAATGGAAACGCCGGCAAATTCTTTTCGATCAGATCTTCCTTGAGCTCCTGTGCAGCGACTTGCCGTTTGCGACGTACGGAAGCCCCTTTCCCTTGTACGATACGAACCACCGTGGTCAGGCCGCTTCTCCCCTCGATCCAGGAGGCGAACGTAAGCAATCGGCCCCGGTGGTCCGGGTCGGCGGAAAAGGCCAGAATCTGAGGACGCCAGTCCCTGGGATGTTCGGGCTGCAACCCGATGCTCAACAGATGGGATCTGACCCGCTGGAGGGCATGGGACCGCTGACTGTCCGCCCATCGTGCCGGTCCGGCGGTGCGCTTGATGTATTGAAAGATACCGAACAAGACCGATCCGGCAATCAGGCCGGTCTTGAAATCGATGGCAAGAATAACGCCCATGCAGGCCAGGGCACCGACCAGGCTGACCCGGTAATCAAACCATCGAAATCTCGGGCGAAAGGACGGGCTGAAAGACCGGGCCTCGTAAAAGGTGGCATAATTGAGCAGACCATAGGAAATCAAAAAGAACATGGATACCACAGGTGCCACAACATTCAGGTTGCCCAGAGCAAGGGTCAGACCGGCGATACCGGCCGACAGCAGCACGCCCCGCCGTGGATTCCGGGAAACTCCGGAGCCTTCGTCAAACGGGTTGAGAAAGGGGATATTCCGGTCCCCGGCCAGGGACTGAAGAATACGGGGCGCACCAAGAAAGGAAGCCATGGCCGAAGAGAGGGTGGCCGCGACAGCCCCGGCATCGATCAAAAACCCGAAGCGGGCCACCCGTTTCATGGCCGCGTAATCGAGGGAAAGAACGCTGTTTGGCAGCGACCCGGCAAACACAATGGCAACCGCGAAATAGACCACAATGGACAGGCCTACAGCCAGAAATGTCCCCAACGGAAGGCTGCGTCCTGGGTCCTTCAAATCCCCGGACATACTCACACCCTGGGTAAACCCGGTGACGGCCGGAAAGAAAATGGCAAAAAGAATCCAGAACGCCGCGCTGCCATGGGGCGTGGCCCAGTTTTGGGACGCCATCCGGTAGTCCCACCCGGGAAGGCCGCCCCAGAAAAAGGAAACCAGCGCGGCACACAGAAGTGCCATGACCACATATTGAAACTTGGTGGCCCAGTCGGCGCACAGCCAGGCAAAGATAAACAGGAACCCCAGGGCCATCGCCGCGATCAACCGCCCCGGTATCCCATACCCCTCCGGAAGCATCACCGAAACCGCCCCCCGAAACCGATGCAATAAAACGCAATGGAGACAGACTGAGCCAGGAACAGGCCGATGCCGATCGCGCCGCCGAATTCCACCCCCAGGGTTCGGGAGATCAGATAATAGTCGCCGCCCCCTTTGACTTTGAGGTTCGTGGCCACGGCAGCCAAAGAGATGCTGGTCAATATGGAGATAACGTTGGCCAGAGTAATAATTACCAGGGCTTGGCTCAGGCCGGCACTGCCCACCACATAGCCCAAGCGTAAGAAAAGAATGATGCCCAGAATCGTCAGAATGCTCGGCGTAAACACCCCGGCAAAGGTGCCCAGGGAGCCGCCTGTCTCGTGGGATGGGGTGTTCGAAGATGTCATGCCGGTTGCGGCAACTATTTGGAGTGGAGGGATGGTTTCATATATTTAAAAGATTATCCCTGATCGGCAGCAGAACGGCCAAGGGACATGTTTTCATCAGAACCCGGTATGGGAGCCTGTATCTCCTTTAGAGACCTGGGGAATTGTCTCATGACTTCGTTCACACCTCTCTTGGCGAGTTCGTTGGCGGTCAGCCATTTCAGGCTGCCTTCCTTATTCAGGGATGGCCTCAAAGAAATGCTGGTCAGTGACTTTTGGAAGCCGTCAAAAATACCTTGCCAGAGGCGGGTTCCGGTCTCCACATCCACCAGATAGATGACAAAGCCGACCGAGGCCGGGCTGTCGGGGGCCCGTCGACATCGCCCCGATCCCGATAGCGCCACACAGTCCCGGTCACGATCAGGTCCGACTGGATCATTCCGCCTAAATCAGTGACGAGCTTTCGTGGCGTATCCCCTTCCAGGTCCACGGCAAGCTGCGCAAAAGCCTCTCTCGATAGCTCTAAAGGAACCAGTTCCCGGTCGAATCGAATCTTGAGCCAATCAAGTACGATCCGGGTCATGCACCGATCCGCCCCTAGTCTGATGGAGGGGTCCGGGGCGCAGACCTGGGACAGCGAACAGGCCAGCATGTTCTGCTCGACATCTTTGGCCTTTGGATTCCACCGGCCCATGAAAAAAGGCATCACACCGATGGATCGATATTTCCGGAGCACGGGTTCTTCCGGTTCATCCGGTTCGGCCATCAATATCGGAGCGGTCCCCAGCGACAGCAGCGTGACGGCAACCATTACGATGATCCACTTAAAGGACTTCATATGCTCTCCACGGAATTTGATGCTCCACAGCCGAATCTGAATAGGTTCCTACGGCATCAAGACAATTTGTGGGGTTAGGGTAATGACGATGCCGACCTCTCAAAGGATAACCATCATCGTCCTACTCTTCCAGGACTCCTTCAATTAAGCAACCCTCTCTCCATACAATATTTTTTCGAGGATCACCTTTGTAATCATGTATGTCGGTCGGATCCCCTCATCCCCCATGCTCCCTGATGCCAGTGTCTGACCACTGATGAGGGGATTATCCGAAGCGTAGTAGGCATACCGGAGTTTGACATCCGGTGGAATGTGTCCCCGAATGATCGCCGCGCTGATCGCCCGCTGATAATGCCCCCCTCCATCTCCAGTCCCACCGCTTGCCAGGTCGTGGTTTGAAAGCGTTCCAGCACATCCCGGTTTTGTAGGGAGGTACCGAGCACCGTGACCATGGGGCCGACGTAAATCTCTTCGGGGCCCTCGAAATCCCCCGGTGTGAGCTCGTTGTCGACGATGTAGTTGTCTGTGGACCCTTCGATCACATGGGCAGTGGCCAACAGAATGTCGCCTGTTTCGCCGGGGAGAATTCCGGCTTTGCCCATGATGGATATCGAATCGATCCCCATGGCCCGTACATCCGCCCCCGCACACAGGACACCGAGCAGCTCGTCCATGGACTCGAAGGCCTGGGTACCGAAGGCGTAATCCATGACCAAAATCAGCGGCTTGTGTTTCTCGATCGTCTCTAAGTTGATGTGGATGTCCGGGTGTAACGGGATCCGGCTTAGATGGAGTGGGTCGATGATCTGGCAGTCAATCTGGGCACCGGACATATCCGGCAGCTCGGTAAGCCCATGGTTCAAGGCAAACTCTCTGACCTCGTCGGACCGCTCCCGAACGGCACCAAAAAATGTATACAGGTCATCCGGCCCTTTGCCAGTCCGTATATCCTGCAAGGCCGCGTATGCATATAGCGTATTCACGACGCTGTGCATATTGGCGCTGACGATGTGCAACGGCCGATGGAGCAAATTGAGTTCTTGGAGTTTTTCCCTGATGTGGCGGGCCCAGGCTTCGCCGTACTTATGGTGGCCGATGAGCTCCTGCAGGGCCGGTGTAAAATAGATCCGAAGGGCGTGATCCGGATTGGCGTTTTCGGCCTCCACGCGCTTTCCGAGGTCATAAACGATCCGAAACAGACCGTTGTTGCTGTTCGCCTCACGCCGGTTGGTTTCCAGCGACTCATATGTCTTTCGGGTTTCCTGATAGGTTCGGCCCAGCAAAATACTCAAATCCCACAGGGCTTGATCCAGTTCGCTATCCGGAGGATCTCCGCCGTCCCGCAGATAGGTTTCCAGAGCATGCAGTTCAGTATTGGTCTGGCCCCGATCGTCGGTCATCTGGTCATAATTTTTTTTTGCTTCAATATTTAAAAACGTGATGTGGGTCAGAATGTCGTAGATCTCGCTGAGCCCGCGGGTAATCACGAAACAAATCTCCCGCTCGGATACCCGGTAGGATAGACGCCTCCGCTTGAGAGGCTGAATCGGTTCAAAAGGGGTGTCCGCGAATTCTTCCTGGGCTGTGAGCACGATTCGGTTGCAGGATTCGACACCCCGTGGAAGCCGGTCAATCACGTATTCAAGGCCCTGCAACTCGATCCGGCGCAGCTCGTTCATGCTTCCGTAGATTTCCGGACAGAGCATTCGGAGTGCCCGTTCCAGGGTCTTTCCGGATTGGCCGTTGGGCCGGTAGAATCCGCGCAAGGCCAACGCGTCAGCAATGGTTTTAAACGCCCGGATCGCAATTCGGCCTTGCTGCGCTTTGGTCAGTTCCTGCATGAGGGCTCTCCCGGCTTGATTGAAGAATACAATAATCTTATACCGTTATCTCTATCGATGCAACCGGGCCCCATTATAGCAGATGTCAGAATTCCATTCCGATGCTGAAAAGAGTTCATGCAATTTTCGGGATAGGGGAATGCGTATGGGTATGGGGCGGTACCCTCTGGGGTTGCTTGAATGGAGGCGTAGAAAAGGGGATAGCGGGCCAAGCAATAGTATGCATCGGTGCCAACCGATGTGCTGCGGCAGCACACCGATGGCCCTCTTCACGGGGCACTTAAAAACGGACGATCAAAAAGAGTTCCACAATGCTATATCAATACCCTAAACTCTTCGTTGTCATTGCCGTTAGATTCAATGACGCGTTGATGACAAGCCCTGCAGAAGAAGTAGTTGGGCGCGGGATCTTTCCCGCAGACGCGACATGAGCGGCCGGATTTTTTCTTACCGTGTTTTCTCTTTTTAGATATTTTCCGAGTCATTGCTGTTGTCCTCCCTTAGATCATCGGTTCAAAGACAATCCATGGAGACCGTTGCAGCTACCAGCAGAACTGACGGACTGCCTTCAACGATGATTCAGCATAACATCCTAATTCTAAAGAGAGCGTCAAATGGCGACGTGAACCATCTAATGGAAGGCAAGAGGCAAATATTATTCCATATTTCGTGTCGCCGTGACTTGAAAAGGGGCAACGAACCCCGCCCTAGAGTGGTTTATATGTTTTTTCATATAATTTTAGTAAGTTATATAGATCTCGGTGGAGAGACAGGAAAAGGGGCGTATCGGTGGGCCTAGTCCCAGGGTACTTGTATAGACTGGGGAGATAGGTAACAGTTGTTCGGAGACATGGGTAACACTACCATCAGGCATATCGTTTACACTTGGGAGAACGACTATGCCATGGAAAGCGC
>Ga0056119_1000146_pt1 | contig 14357 bp, 12 predicted proteins | sample WorMettaBAHAMAS1_FD_80076 | JGI IMG/M metagenome (GOLD analysis project Ga0056119, IMG submission 80076) | Marine gutless worms symbiont microbial communities from Max Planck institute for Marine Microbiology, Germany - Olavius tantulus BAHAMAS.1 ...
CCATACCCATTGCCCTGTTTTGGCCGAACCAGTCTGCTAATGGCGTCCATGTCAATGTTTCCGGGGCCGGTGTCGTTGCCGCTTCCGATAATAAGGCTGCAGCGATCGCCTTTTTGGAATGGTTGTCGACCGAAAAAGCACAGCAGATTTTTGCAGACGCGAATATGGAATATCCGGTCAATTCCAACGTTCCGGTCCATCCAGAAGTCGCAAATTGGGGAGAGTTTAGACAGAACTCCATGAATCTGACCAATGCCGGAGAATACCAGATCGCGGCGATTCAACTCATGGACCGGGCCCAATATAAATAAACATAATTCTTGGACAATACCCATTGCAGCTCGCCACTAAACAATCATGGAGGAGTGTCTTGCCATGAAGGCAAAGGGTATTCATAAGGACCGGATAGACATATAAGTATTTCCATTTACGTCCCCAAATATGTTTTACACCGTCCTCGTAGACTTCGTCTGACCACATGGGTGCGTTCGGTCAACGGATTGAGGGCTGTCGCCGTGGTGACAGCCCTCGGCGTTGCCATTCCCATCCTTGTCATACTGTTTTCATTTGCATATCCCCAACCGGAAACCTGGCGACATATTGCAGACACCCTACTGGGGGATCTGATTAAGAATACCCTCTCCCTCTGCATCGGTACCCTGATCGGAACGTTTACCCTCGGGGTGGGTTCCGCATGGCTGACGGCAATGTATGATTTTCCGGGACGAAACTTCTTTAACTGGGCGCTAATACTCCCATTGGCGCTCCCGACGTATGTGCTTGCCTTTGTATTTATCGGAATGTTTGATTTCGCCGGACCTGTTCAAACAATGCTGCGAACGGTTCTGCCTGGATCTCACAATTGGTTTCCCGATATCCGGTCCACAGGGGGAGTAATTCTGGTCATGAGCCTGGCCCTGTACCCCTATGTCTATCTTCTATCCAGAAACGCCTTTAGAACCCAGGGCAGAAACGTTCTGGAAGTCTCTCGAGTGTCTGGGATACACCACTGGGGAAGCCTTGTTTAAAGCTGTCCTGCCCATGGCCCGGCCATGGATTGCCAGCGGATTGCTTCTAGTGCTTATGGAAACCCTGGCCGATTTTGGCGCGGTTTCCATTTTTAATTTCGACACCTTCACCACGGGGATATACAAAGCCTGGTTTGGTTTTTTCTCTTTGCCGGCTGCAGCCCAGCTGTCTTCCGTTCTGTTCGTCTTCGTGTTTCTCGTCATTATTGTTGAACAGCATATGCGGGCCAAAATGGAATTTAACCAGGTCGGAGACGTCACAGCCGAGAACAGCCGAATCCCGCTGGTTGGCTGGAAAAAATGGTCAGCCTCCGGATTACTGGCCCTGATACTTATTATCGCCTTTGTCGCACCATGTATCGTACTGTTGGTCTGGTCCCTGGCATCGATTTCCGCTGAACTCCAATCCGGCTATATCGATCTGTTGTCGAACTCTCTTATCTTCTCATCTCTGGCCACTGGCTGTATTGTCGGGACAGGCCTGCTGCTATCCTATGTGCAACGATTGGATGACAGAACTGCAGCAAAGTGGACCACTCGCATTTCAACGCTCGGACATGCTGTTCCCGGAACGGTATTGGCTGTAGGTGTAGTCATTATGATCAGTTTTATAGACCGTCAACTCATCAACACGGCCCGGCATCTGTTTGGTCTCAGACTTGACCCTGTTTTTGGAGGAACGTTACTCGTGGTAGTCTTTGCATACGTTGTCCGATTTTTGACTACGGGGTTTAACAGCATCAACAGTTCCATGCTCCGGATATCGAAAAGTGTGGACGAGGCCTCCCGGATGCTGGGAGTGACGGGCATAAAACTCCTTAGAAAAGTCCACGTTCCGATACTCAGAAACGGTCTTTATACAGCAGCGATGTTGGTGTTCGTGGACGTGATGAAGGAAATGCCAATTACGCTGATGACCCGGCCCTTTGGATGGGACACACTGGCCGTAAAGATCTTCGAGCTGACATCGGAGGGAGAATGGGAGCGGGCGGCGTTGCCGTCCATGGCATTGGTGATAGCGGGCTTAATTCCCCTGATTCTGCTGAACAAGCGATCGGAACAGCTGACAACACAACACCAAGACAGAGATGACCATGAATCCTATACTTGAAGTTTCCGACATCTCCATGGACTACCATGGCAAAGGTATCATCGACAATTTGTCGTTTGATTTAGAACGGGGAAGTATTGGGTGCCTCCTCGGCGAGAGTGGGTGCGGAAAGACCACGATCTTGCGTTTGATTGCCGGCTTTGAACCCCTCCAGGCCGGGGCCGTTGTTATCGGTGGCCACCTCATGTCGAACCCGGGCACATGTGTTCCGCCGGAAGAACGACGTCTGGGAATGGTATTCCAGGATTATGCCCTGTTCCTCCACCTGACGGTCCGGAAAAATATCGCTTTCGGGCTCCATCATCTTTCGGGATCAAAACGAAACCGGCGTGTATCGGAGATGTTGGATCTGGTGGGCCTTTCAATAGATGCCGACAAATACTCCCACCAACTCTCGGGAGGGCAGCAGCAGCGGGTCGCTCTGGCAAGAGCCTTGGCACCGGAACCCGATCTTCTGTTGCTGGACGAGCCGTTTTCAAACCTGGATGTGGCGTTGAGGGACCGACTTACGATAGAGGTCGCCAGAATTCTAAGGGAGCTTGGAACCAGTGCGCTGCTGGTCACCCACAACCAGAATGAGGCATTTGCCATGGCGGATACCATCGGTGTTATCAACGGCGGCAAATTGGAGCAGTGGGACACGGCCTATAACTTATACCATCGTCCGAAAAATAGGTACGTGGCTGACTTTGTGGGTGAAGGCGTATTGCTGAAAGGCGTTGTTCAGTCCCACAATGAAGTAAAAACAGCGCTTGGAACGCTAGCGGGTCGTTTTTCCTACCCTTGCCGGAACGGGTGCCCGGCCGATGTGCTGATTCGCCCCGAGGATATCATCCACGACGATGATAGCCCGTTTAAGGCCGAAATTCTCAGAAAAGATTTCAGGGGCGCCAATATACTGTATACATTGCGGTTGAAAGAACAGGAAAATCTTCTGGCCCTTGTATCGAGCCATCATAATCATCGGGTCGGACAGCAGATCGGCATCCGCTCTCAGGTTCAGGAAATCATCTTGTTCGAGTCCGGTCTGAATTGATCTTTGCCCTCATTGACCCGGACACCATCTATCCACTTACCGCAGCGCACCCATAGACGCAGCGATACCCGTCAGGTTGTTCCCACCGTGGCATCAACGATCGCCTTCTACAATTAGAAACCCCTGCAGGGACTCCGGGGGGTGCCACCCATGGATACCGCATAGCCCACATCCTTAACGTCCAACCAAGCACCGCAGAACGTTTTGTGATACTGGTAAGATACCAACAAATCTGTTAATGAAAATCAGATTCGATGCCATCGGAACATTCCATATGTCCGGAACGATCAAGCAGCAAATAGACATCCTAATTTAATCACTACGAAAACAATCTCTTACGTTAAGTCAGGCCACGGAATCATACCTCAAGTCATATCGCGGCAGCGTACTGCCAGGTATTTTCGGATATTCGCTAAACAAAAGGAGGGGCCTAAAATGAAATATCGTTACCTTGGATCTTCCGGCCTGCTGATGTCGCGACTCACCCTCGGCACCATGACCTTCGGTGCCCCGGATTGGGGATGCGATGAACAAACATCCCATGCCATTATACGAAAATACATGGAAGCGGGCGGAAACACCCTGGATATTGCCGATATTTATGCGGGGGGGGGCGTTCCGAAGAAATCGTGGGTAATTTGATGCGCGAGTTGAATCGAGACGGAATCATCATCGCCAGCAAGTGTTCTCTACCTTCGGGACCGGCCCACACACAGTTTGGCGCCAACCGCAAGCAGATCATCTCCTCCTGTGAAAAGAGCCTCAAAAGACTTAAAACAGATTATATCGACCTGTATCACGTCCATGTCCCGGACCCGATATCACCTTTTGAAGAAACGTTTCGGGCGTTGGACGACCTCGTTCGCCAGGGAAAGGTACGCTATACCGGGTCCAGCATGTTTTTCGGATGGCAACTCACCAAAGCCCAGGGCATATCGGCCACCTGCCGCCTGGAAAGAATGGTGGCCGGTCAATATATCTACAGTCTCATCCACAGGGAACTGGAACGGGAAACCATACCCGCGGCCATCGACGCGGGTATCGGCATAACCTGTTTCAGCCCCCTTGGCGGAGGTCTGCTGACCGGCAAATATCGGGGGCAGAAAAAACCGGATAAAGGCTCCCGTGCATCCTTACGGACCGACGTGGACGGTCCCCGCTTCTGGCATCCCCGAGGGTATAAAACCGCCGAAATCGTGGAAGATGTCTCCAGGAAAGCCGGCATCCCCATGGCCAAACTGGCAATTGGGTGGCCTCTTGGACGGAAATTCGTCACCTCGGTCATTATCGGAGTCAAAACTATCGATCAACTCGAACAGAATATCGAGCCCGCCGATTGGGATCTGCCGGAAGATGTGTGGACGGAGTTGGAAGAACGAACACGGCCCGAACAAGAATACATGACCTGGTACAATAAATTCAATTACGATCGGTTCTTCACGGCAAGCGAATTTCATAACGAGGAAGTAGAGCTGCTATAATTGCCGACAGTCCCTCGGATCTTCTAGTAGATGAAAGTGAACCACATTTCGGCGCTCAGGCGTCACAACGCCTCTGCTTTTCCGATCGGGCATGTCAACTGCACAAATTTATGTGCAACACTGCACAGAAATCAGGGCAGCATTACGAATTCTCCAACGCCAGAATCTGATCCCGGCTACCCCATCATGTTATTTGTTTCTGTAATCTAATCATATATTTTCGATCAGGGGAGATAAAAGATAAGCCATGGGTGGCACGGATTTTGTTATCTACTAGCCTTTAAAGCACGTCAATTTATTGTCTAGCGAAAGGCAATTCGGTTCATGCAATGCTCGGGATAGGAACGCTGTAAGGCAAACATTCCTATTGCGTGTTCTCATGTTCCTATTGTATTATTCTTTACTATCGACCGCAGGTCTCTGTATTGATGAGTTATCCAGGTGAATTCTGGAATCCACTACTCCTGGGACGGGGCGGCCTGATTGACCCGAATATTTCAGGACCTTTCGTTGCACCCCGCTATGAACTCTATCGCTTCGGTCTCAAAGAAACTGACGGACAAAGCCACTAAACAGACCGGAGAGTTCTATATGAGACTGCTTAGGATTTCTGTCGGCAGCAAAAAATGGCTCTTTGTGGTGACTCGGGTTTCTTCATCAATTAAATGAAAATGACCCCTGAAAACCATATGGCATCGAATTGGCCCCGATTGTTGAAAGGCACCCTGGCTTTCTTTCTGCCGGCCATGCTGTTGTTCGGGGGTATGACGGCGGTCATCCTGATCGTCACCCACAAGTCTGAAATGAAGGCCACCCGCGCCAAAGAATTGCATACCTGCCACATTCAACAACAGAACATCGACGCGGATATCGGACAAATTTCCTCCGATCTCGCCATTCTGACCAATGCCCGGGTGTTGGAACATTTATGGGATGAGGACGGGCATCCTCTTCCATCATTACTCTCTGATTTGAAAGACTCGTTCCTCAATTTTGCTATACGGCAACGGTTATACGATCAAATACGTCTCCTGGATGAGGAAGGCATGGAGATTGCTAGGGTAAACTACAACCAGGGCCAACCGGCCATCGTCCCGGATGAACAACTTCAGAACAAAAAGGGACGCTACTATTTCGAAGATTCATTTATTCTAGACAGAGAAGAGGTGTTTGTATCGCCCCTTGATCTCAATATAGAGCACGGTCGAATCGAGCAGCCCTTGAAACCGATGATCCGTTTCGCGACCCCCGTTTTCGACCAACAGGGGAACAAACGGGGTATCCTGCTGCTCAACTATTTCGGGGCCAAACTCATCACCCGCTTTGAGAGTATTTCGAACCCGACCGAGCAAAGTCAGCCCATGCTTCTCAATTCCGATGGATACTGGTTGAAGGGGCCCGCTCGGGAAATCGAATGGGGATTCATGTATCCGGATCGGAAGCATCAGACCTTCGTAAATAAATACCCTGTCGTATGGGAAGTCATCAAAAGCCAGGAGATCGGCCAGGTCGAGACCGCAGAAGGTCTTTTTACCTTTGCCACCGTATATCCGTTGATGAAAGGGCAATTTTCCAGCAACGGCTCGGGAGAAGCGTATGCCCCAAGTAAAAAGTGGGTTCAGCCAACACAATATTTCTGGAAAATCGTCTCATTCGTGCCTCGAAGCACACTGACGGCCAGGCAGAACAGAAGGCTGGTATACGGAGTCATGATTCTGGGGACCCTGACCATTATTATATTTCTGGGATCGGGGTTATTGGCCAACGCGGTTGAACAACGTAAACAGGCCGAGATGGATTTGCGTTCCGCCTATAGTCGATTGGAGCAGCAGGTAGAGGAACGCACAAAGGAACTTCGCCACAGCAGAGAAGATTTGCGGATCACTCTGAACTCCATTGGCGATGCGGTGATCGCAACCGACAAGAATGGAATGGTGGTTCGTATCAATCAGGTGGCGTTGGATCTCACCGGCCTCACATTACAGGAAGCAAAAGGCGAAGCGTTGGATCGTGTTTTCCAGATTGTCGACGCCAGTACAAGAGAAAAGATATCCACAGCGGTCACCCGAGTACTGGAAAGCGATCGGATCATCAGCTTGCCCCGACAGACGGTGCTGATATCCAGAGATGGAAGGGAATACCGGATCACTGCTTCGGCAGCCCCGATTCGTGATGCCGACAGAACCATTACCGGCGTGGTACTGGTCTTCCGTGATGTGACGGAGGAGGAAAAGACGAAAGAGGAATTGCTCAAAATCAAAAAACTGGAATCCGTCGGTGTCCTGGCCGGAGGCATCGCCCATGACTTTAATAATATCCTTGCCGCCATCCTGGGGAACATCGAATTGGCCAGGATGTCGATTGATTCTACCAGCAAGGCGTATCCGCTCCTCAAGGAGGCTGAAAAAGCGTCATTAAGGGCCAGAGATCTGACCCAACAGCTGCTGACCTTCTCCCAGAGAGGCGAGCCGGTTAAGAAAACCAGCCCGATCGGAAAACTGATCACCGAATCGGAAGATTTCGTGTTGCATGGCAGCTCCGTCTCCTCCCGCTTTAATATCCCGGATAATTTGTGGCTGGCCGATTTTGACGCCGGTCAGATTAGCCAAGTCATTCAAAATCTCGTTCTAAATGCCAAGCATGCCATGCCGGAGGGTGGGGAAATCCGCATAGACTGCGCCAATGTTGAGGATATCACATCCGAAACGAACCTGAATCTGCCGGACAAATCGTTTATCAGGATCGCCGTGGAAGACAACGGATGCGGCATCACCCCAAAACATCTGGAAAAGATATTTGATCCGTATTTTACCACCAAGCAGGAAGGCAGCGGTCTGGGACTGGCAATTTCCCATTCCATCATCAGCAAGCATAACGGCCATATTGCGGTACGGTCCATCATGGGCAAAGGTACAATCTTCACTATTTATCTGCCTGCTGCCCAGGCACAACGCGTTCAGGCACCAACCGAAGAGGCGTCGGAGCCGGAATCCGTCAGGGCCAGAATTCTGGTCATGGATGACGAGCCCTTGGTTCAGGATATCCTGAGGCATATGCTCGTTCGTCTCGGACATGACGTACTCCAAGCCAAAGACGGCCAAGAGGCGATCAAACTATTTTGCCAACATCGTGCCAGCGATCAGCCGGTGGATGTCATCATAATGGATCTGACCATTCCCGGAGGCATGGGGGGCAAAGAAACCATACGGGAGATACTGAAAATTGCCCCTGAAGCAAAAGTCGTCGTTTCCAGCGGTTATTCCAATAATCCGGTTATGGCCAATTACCGGCAGTACGGATTTAAGGCCGCCATCGCGAAGCCCTTCTCCCTGGCGGAGGTTAACAAAACACTCAGCGAGGTATTAGCATCTTGAATCCCGGGACGGGTAGACTCCACCAAATCGAGCCCGCCAGGCCTATCTTCCCACACACTTTCGTCATGTTTTACGTTCGGGATGACTCCTTCGAATGTGTTGCTGCACGGTGCGAGATAGAACCGACGGAGAAAAACTCCCTCCGGCGCACCGGTAAAGCACTTCCTGGGATAACGATTTCCCGAGGACGGGAGCCGGAATGACCCATGGCGGAGGAACCCTACCCCTATAATCAGCCATCCTGGCGGCGTTCCTACGAGGCGGTGTCGCCTGACGGTCGCAGAATCGCCGTCATGGGGCAGGCGATGGAAATCTATATGTCCGGCCCCACGAAAGGGATTCTAACCATCTCCGGCACCATGAAAATCCCTGACTGCAGCCCGGCATTCCTTTGGTCCGATGATTCCAGATATCTTGCCGCTCCCCAATGGAAGTATGTCCTGCGAAGACGCCAGCGTTTGTTGGTCGTGGACCTGGAACAGAGTGCGATTTACATCTCTGCCGCCCGGTATCGACTGCTTCAGCTAAACGCTTTTTCAGGGGGGTTATTACCGGAATCGACTCGCCTGCCCGGCGACCGGTTGAAATCAATGAACCGCTGTCGAAAGTGATCGAAACATACAAAAGGATCGACCCATCACCGTGAGCCGACCCTTGTCATCGTTTATTTCAAGAACTATTCGGGTTTACCACGGACAGTTCATGAAAGGTTGGGATTAATCCAGATACTCCAACAGAATGCGCAGCATGCGTCTCAACGGTTCCGCCGCGCCCCACAGAAGTTGATCTCCCACCGAAAAGGCGGTCACATACTCCGGCCCGATATTCAGCTTCCGAACCCGGCCCACCGGAACCGCCAGAGTGCCCGTAACTTTGGCAGGGGTCAGCTCTCGCATGGTGATCTCTTTCTCATTGGGAACCACCGACACCCAATCGTTGTGACCGGCGATGATCTCCTCGATCTCCTCCAGGGGGAGATCGCGAGTTAGTTTGACGGTAAACGCCTGACTGTGGCAACGCATGGCGCCGATCCGGACGCACTGACCGTCTATGGGAACGGGACTGTCCCCACGACCGAGAATTTTATTGGTTTCGGCATAGCCTTTCCACTCCTCTTTGGTCTGACCGCTCTCCATGGGACGATCAATCCAGGGAATCAAGCTGGCGGCTAGGGGGACACCGAAATAGTCTGTGGGAAAGGCATCCGAACGGATGCATCGGGCCACCTGTTGATCCAGTGTGTGGATCACCGTTGTCGGGTCGTTTAGCAGCGGTGTCGCTTCGGTTCCGATGGTCTGCATCTGGGATACCAATTCCCGCATGTTTTTGGCACCGGCCCCGGAGGCCGACTGATAGGTCATGGAGGTCATCCACTCAATGAGATTTTTTTCGAACAGCCCGCCCAGGGCCATGAGCATGAGAGACACGGTACAGTTACCACCGATATAATCTTTGATACCGTTGTCCAGGGCGTCATCGATGATAGAACGGTTCACCGGGTCCAGAACGATGACGCTGTTCTCCTCCATCCTCAGGGTGGATGCCGCATCGATCCAGTATCCCTGCCAGCCGTTGTTCCTCAGCTGTGGATAACACTCCTGGGTGTAACCGCCGCCCTGACAGGAGATGATGATGTCCAGTTCCGCCAGACGATCCAGGTCCAACGCATTTTCCACGGTTGGTACATCGCGGCCGATGTCCGGTCCGTTCTTCCCGACCTGAGATGTGGAGAAGAAATAGGCATCAAATCCGCTAAAATCGTTCTCCGCCAGCATCCGATCCATCAGGACCGAACCGACCATCCCCCGCCATCCAATAAAACCGACGTTCATTTGCTTCACCTGCCCGCAGTAATCACATGTTAAACCAGAATATCGTACCTGTGTCGTTAGGATGCAACAAATTTTCCATATATCATAACGTCCGCATCGGCCAAATCCATCCCAGAACACCTTTTCATAGAGGGCCGGCTCACCCGTCCCGGAGTTCTTCGACGATCTCTTCCTTTTCCGTATCCTCACGCCCGGCCTGCACCTTCAACTCCTTAATCTTTTCGTTGTAGAAGGCAATGACCTCCCGACGGTTGAGCATGCCGATCAGAATGCCGTGGTCTTCTTCACGCACCACCGGCAGACTATCGATATTCTTCTGGGTAAATTTCTGGAAGACCGAGTTCAGGTCGTCCGCCGGCGTGGTCACGATAATATCCGAGGTGCAGATATCTTTCATCACGACCAGGTGTTCGATCTCAGAGGAAAACAGAACGCCTCGGATATCCGTACTGGAGAAAATTCCGGTCAGCCGTCCGTCGTAGTTCATGACCGGAAAATAGTGCTGCTTGGTCTGGGCAAAGTATTTCTTAAAATCCCGGAAGGGCATGCTCTCGGGAATCAGCTTGACCCGTTGAACCCGGGGCATGAGATCCTTTACCCGGATCGCCTGGAGCACATCCACAAAGAAATCCCCGGCGTGGGCGGGTGAATCGATACGGTTCTTCACCTGCCGCTCGTAAATCGTCCAACGCTGGGCAGCCAGGTAGGACACCGAGCAAACCAGCAGGCTGGGAAGCAGCAGATGATAGGAATTGGTCATTTCACTGACGAATATGATGGTGGATATGGGCGTATTGGACACTGCGGTAAAAAAACCGGCCATGCCCACCGCCACAAACGCACCCGCTTCGGTGACCACCCCGGGCATGATTTGGTGAAATGCCAGTCCCACTGCACCGCCCATTGCTCCACCAATCACCACCGAAGGTCCGAACACACCGCCGCTACCCCCGGACCCGATGGAAAATGAGGTGGTCAGTACCTTTCCGATGGCGAGGGTCACCAAAAATGGAATCGTCCGCTGGTCAAAGATGGCCTGCTGGACATAGCCGTATCCGAAAGCCAGGGTTTGGGGCAGAAAAAAGCCGATAACACCTGTGCAAAGCCCCCCCAGCACCGGTTTGAAAAAATTCGGGACACGCAAGGACTTAAAAAAGTGGGTCACCCCGTAGAACGCCTTCACGTAAAATATTCCCGTAGCGACAAGGACCAGGGCCAGCACCAGATAGGGGCCCAGTTCCAGGGGATTTCGAAATACAAAGTCCGGAGAATCAAACAGGGACCCCCAACCGAAAACCAGGCAGAACAGGCAGTACGCCACCACGGATGAAATGCCAGCGGGAATAATGACTTCGGATTCAAACTCCGGGTCTCGATACAGGACTTCGGCGGCAAACAATGCGCCGGCCAGAGGGGCCCGGAATATACTACCCACCCCGGCGGCGATGCCGGCGGCCATCATGATTCGGCGCTCCCGGTCGGAGAGCTTCAATTTAGTCGCCAAAAAAGAGCCGAAGCCGGCGCCGATCTGCGCGATCGGCCCTTCCCTGCCACCGGAGCCGCCTGTGGTCAAGGTGACGGCCGATGCGATGGTTTTTATGATGGGAACCCGACCCCGCATGAAGCCGCCTTTGCTATGATACGCATCTATGGCGGCATCGGTCCCGTGCCCTTCGGCCTCCGGGGCAAACGTGTACACCAACCATCCGCTGATGATGCCGCCAAAGGCGGGGAGAAATAACAGAACATATCGGTTAAACGGTCGATCGGAAGGGGGAAACAGGTGATGTTCACCTGCTGGAGCAGGCGGTTGGTAACCCGCCAGCAAATCCATAAACACAAACATGCCGAGTTGGCAGAGATAATGGAAAACGATGGAGCCCATGCCGGCGATCAGGCCGATCACCACAAAACGCATCGTCCAGCGCCCTGCCCGGGCAAGGTTAAATGAACGACGGCGGCTGAAGAAAGCCGCCATAGAATTTTTCAGTCCCCTGGTGTCGCCCATATCGTCATGCCATTTTGCGGATGTCGTCTTTCCAGTACTAGGCTTCGACTATCTTTGAAGACCATCGCAGAATCGGTATACTTTCGTCGAATACAATGACGGAAGAGAGTTCATGTCGTAAGAGCACAATAGCCACGAAAAAATACCTGCCTCATTTTCGTCGTGTCCATCGTGCATTGCCGGGTCCGATCGGAACGGCGCCATCGGAAAACGACTAGTTGATGTGTTCTACGCCAATTCCTGTGCCCCTTTGTAGACCAGGTCAAACAGTTCCGGTATCTGACGTTCCTCCAGACAGGAAAACGCTACCCGAAGGTTGTGCTCTCCGAGGGAAATCAAGCCGATGCCGTATTTTTCCAAAAGATGGACGCGCAGAGCCTCCGCATTGACATGCTTTAACCGCAGACACATGAAGTATCCCGAATTGAAGGGATACACATCCCAGACCTCGGCATATTTCGGGTCTGCGAGTACCTTCTTGACGCGTTGAGCCCGGGCTTTCATGACTTGAAATTTCTCCGCCTTCTCATCGGCGTAGCTGGAGCCCTGCATCAGCTTCAGAACGAGGGCCTGGCCGATGTGGGAGGCGTTCGAAATACTGCCCCGGACACAGCCTGCGGTTTTTCGTTCCAAAACGTCGTAGGCCACCGCTGAGTCTGCCTCGAAACTAGCCGCATAAGTGAGAAAGCCCACCCGGAGGCCCCATACATAATTCTCCTTTGTGGCCCATCCATTTTCACCGCCAGCAGCTGGGGATGTCGCCCGCAAAGGAGCGCAAACGGGGATTCCTTCATGGTCTCTTCTTCAAAAAAAAGCCCGAAGTAGGAGTCGTCCATGGCAGCGATGACGTCTGTCCCCTGGGAAGCGATGTCGACTAGAATATCCGCCATCCGCTGGCCCTCCTCCCGGCTGACGGTATATCCGGAGGGGTTGTGGGGAAAATTCAGGATGACGATAATCTTATCATGCTGTGCCGCCTGGGTCCGGACCATGTCTTCAAAGGCATCCAGATTGTATCTAAAGTCCTCGGTAAAAATCGGGTAGGTGACGATCTCAGCACCTTTGCGAACGGACAAAATCATCCGGTAGTTGCCCCACATCATGTCCGGAATGATTACGATATCGCCGGGATCCACCCAGAGATCGGCAAAGACACTAAAGGCATGGGTAATGCCGCTGGTCACCACCGGCAGACTAATGGCGCAGTCCCCGATAGATGGATTCTTGATCTGAATGGCGCTCTGCCATGCGACCCGAAGATCCTGCAGACCATAGGAAGGCGCATAGGTGATGGAACCTTCGGGTCGCATATTGGGGATTTCGGCCATCACCGAAGGAAGATGCATAATCCCGTCAGCGTCGGTTGCAATGCCGATGGTGGCGTTCATGAGATGGGCTTTCTCCTTAGCCTCGGCCCCCTGTGTTAGAATACCTTTTGGGTAAAAGAGATGACGCCCGACCTTCGATAACATATCGAACAGGTATGGGTTTGCATCCTTCAGGATCTCGTTCAGCTCTCGTGCAATCGGATTCATGGTCCTCATCCTCCAGGTCTCAAAAGGTATCCCCACGCCTACCGGGTTACGTCGTAAAACGGGCGGTTGCCTGTCCCGGGCAGGTTCCCTGGGGCAGGGCTCGACGCCCGATTCTTGTTTGCCGTTATTTACTGGTTGATGGTTGAAAGGTCAAGAAAGGAATCTTTAAAAATCAGGAGGATAAAAGGTAGCCCGGGGGATGGGGAAAGGATTGAAATGTCCCATCGGATCTGGAATCGTGGTCGAAAATGGTGTGTCCGTAAAAAAAAGACCCCGCCCGATAGGGGCGAGGTCTATGGCTGGTCAATGGGTTCCATTTACCTGCTCCCTCGTTTGGATGCTTTCAGCGGGTTGATCTTTTGAGCATTGGTCGTGGTCGCTGCTTTAACGTGGGATGCCAGATTGCATGTTCCCTTCTTCCATTTCATGGCCGGGTCCGGGCAGGCGGTGCAGTACCATCCGGTATTAAATTCGGAGGTTTTGTTGCAGCCTTCGCACTTTTCAACGACCATATGGCATTTCCCACCATTGTAGCCGCAGCCGTTTGCCGTCATAAAAGGGCATTCCATATCCTTTCGAATCGTTTCGCAAATCATGGGTATCACCTCCCTTCCTAAAGAATTCAATGAATCACGTCGCTATTGCGATCAAAAAAAACCTGGTATCGCGGATCGAATACCAGGTTCGAAAACAGGCGCTATATAAAGAACGAAATTTCCTTTGTCAAGGGAAACAAGCCTAAAATCGAAAATTTTATGACTTTTCAGATTCGATACGATGGTTGCGTCAACCCTTTGGAAAAGGGGCATTTGTTGACTTTATACAGGAAAACTGCGAAATACCGGAAATTAATCACGTCAACCCGTTTAAAACGGGTTGACGTGATGAATTTCCGGTATTTCGCAGTTTTCCTGTATAAAGTCAACAAATGCCCCTTTTCCAAAGGGTTGAC
>Ga0056119_1000147_pt1 | contig 14058 bp, 12 predicted proteins | sample WorMettaBAHAMAS1_FD_80076 | JGI IMG/M metagenome (GOLD analysis project Ga0056119, IMG submission 80076) | Marine gutless worms symbiont microbial communities from Max Planck institute for Marine Microbiology, Germany - Olavius tantulus BAHAMAS.1 ...
CCGTGGGCGGAAAGAGCCACTGAAGCCGTTTGATCATCTTCATATTGATCTGGAGCAGTTCTCCCGGTTTTTTGCCGACCACCGTTGCCATCCGCGGCACGGAACGGAGCAACCCCATCTCCCCGACGACGTCTCCGACACTCAGCCGTTGAATCAACTTGTAAACCGGCATTTTGGTAGCCGCTTCGGTATCGGCCTGGGTGTCCAGCACTTCAAGCTCTCCGGAAATGATGGCGTACATGGAGTCGCTCACGTCCCCCTTTCGGAACAGCACTTCTCCCTGACGGAACTCTTTTAGGCTCCCGGCCATAACAATATAGTTGATCTGGGTCCGGGAGAGACCCCTGAACAGAGGAATGCCTTCCCGTGGCTCCTCTCCCAGTTTGAGTCGGATCAGATCCCACAAGGTCACCAGCTCCACATGGGTCATCAGCGACGGCAGCAGGATCAGATCTCCAACCAATGCCGAGACCATCGTAATCACCATCATCTCACCAAAAATGGCTGTCGGTTTGAAGCTGGAAAACGTTAAAATGGCAAAACCGATACTGATGGTGATGGTGGTAAATACGATCGGTTTTCCCATGTGCAGGATCGTTTCCCGGAGGGCGCGCCGGTCGTCCAGATCTTTTCGGAATTCCCGGTTGTATCGAACCTTGTAATGGATCGTGTCATCCACAGCAAGACCGATGGCGATACTGGCAATCAGGCTGGTGAACATGGAGAGATCCACCCCGAACCAGCCCATGATGCCGAAATTGATGACGATGGGAAACAGGTTCGGCAGGACGGCGATAAGACCGACCTTTTTGGAAAAAAACAGCAAAAACATGATCCCGAAGACCACGATCATGGTCAGGGATAAACTCTTCATCTGTCCGCTGGTGAGCAGGTGGCTGCTGGCGGAAATGACGACCCCGAAACCTGTGACCCCCCATGAGAGATCCTGTGGGAACTCCTTTGCCGCAAAATCCTGAATTTTCTCGCGGGTATTCAAGAAATCCCGGGAGCTGGATAGATGGGTGAGCATCAATATATTGGCAGTGGAAAAATCCGGTGTCATAAACCGGACCAGCATATCTTCACCGAGCATGGTCTTGAAGCTGTTGATCAACATCCGGGCTTCCCACGCTTCTTGCGGCAGGCGATAATTCTCGGGCTTAAACTGGTTTGATGCATAATTCACCAGCTTCAGGTAATCGGCAAACGAAATGGTTTTGTCTACACCGGGCAGCTTGTTAAAATATTCCTGGCTCCGGGCGATTTTCGCTATATTCTCAGCATTTTCAAAATAGTATTCCTCAGGTCCGGTCATGGTGAAGTTAATCGGAAAGCTGCCGGACAGGTGCTGGTAGATGTCATGAAAATGACGGCTCACCGGCGTGTCCTTTTTGAAATAATCCACCGGGTTGGTTTCTACGCGGATTTGAAAGATGCCGATGAGACAGAACACCACGACCCCGGCAATGATCGTCAACGCCCACTTTTGGTGGTAAAGATCGATCCGTACGATCCACTCCAGAAATCGATCGATCAGGGCCGGCACCGCATCCGGGTTGGATGATCGGGAACGCTGGATTGGCAGATAGGACAATCCCACTGGAAATGCGGTCAGGAAAATGACCAGAAGACTGATCATGCCGAAACAGGAAAAAAGGGCAAACTCCTGTATGGCGGTAATCCGGTTCAGCAGCAGCGAGCCGAGAACGATGATGGTGGTAACGACCGCCAAAATAGTTGGAAAACCGATATTCGAAAAAGCGATTAGCACCATCTCTTCCTGGGTCTGTGCCGTTTCTGAAGCCGCCGTGCAGGCGGACACGATATGCAGACAGTAAGCGGTGCCGACCGCGATGAGAAATACGGGCACAATCATTATGAGCATGGACAGCGAAATCCCGGTCAGGGCCATCAGACCAAACGTCCAAGCCAGTGCCAGGCTGACGCTGGCCAGCGGGAAAAATAGATACCGGAAGCTTCTAAAAAGTAAAAACAGAACTGCGGCGATCAGGATAAATGTGATGGGCGGAAGCCGAAAAAAGTCCTTTTCTGTAAATTTGGCAAGGGCTTGGGAGACGAGGGGCATGCCGATTTGATAGAGTGACAGATCCGATGAGGATCCGGAGATAAGTGATTCGACCGCTTTGATGACCTGATCATAATCGGCGTCGCTGCCCAGCACCAGAGTGATGGCGGTTGTTTTTCTATCGGCGGATACAATGTTCTGCTGGAAAAGTTCTACCGGGGCGAGAACCTCGGCAAATTCTTGAAGATTCCATTTTCCGCTCATATCCACCGCGTTGCGGACTTCCGGCAGGCTGATGATGCGGCGCACGCCGATGATGGCTGCCGCTGCATCGGAAAGTTGTTGGATCTTTGCAAACGTGGCGGTGTCAAACACATTGTCCGCCTTTACCACCAGGCGGATAATTTCATCTGATCCGAAGATGCCTTTGAACGCATCATACTGGGCGGTTTCTGGCAAATCCTCAATGATGAGATCGTAAATGGAGGTGCTGAATTTTAGATTGGGAATCTGTAAGGAAAAAAAAGCGTGATGGCGGCAATGGTCACAAGGACGACCGGCCTTTTTTGGAGGACGGTGTTCAACCAGACCTCGACAGAAAGGTACCTCAGCATCCGGCTCGCCATTTCCACCTCCGGACGGGATCGATTTTAGAGAGAATGAGAATGTAACAGTATGGGAAAGGTGTCAGATTGCAACTTAACATGTAGCCGAGGCTAGAAATGGTGTCAATTCAAAAACACCTTGGTGACTCAGCCCTTTATCCCGTACATTGCATGAAATCTTTTCAGCAAGTGGACTACGGCTTGACTTCAGCTGAGCTCCCTTCGGCTAATCTCAGGATCATGACAATCGTAGCCCATCTCGAAGTGCCTTGATCATGAACGTTTCCGGTTGGTGCAATGTCCGGGTTATGTATAGGGAACTCGCCATCCGGAGTCGGTTGGCAATCCTGTCGATTACGACAGCCCGGATCGGTTTGCGCGCGGTGACGGGTCAGGTCTTTGGAAAGCCACTCGAATATCGATTGACCAGACGGCCCCCTTTGTCATGAACAATGATTAGGCATTCCACACCCTCGAGACGTTCGACCAACTGTAGACCCTTTTCAGGCCCCATCACCATAACTGCCGTCGCCATGCCGTCGGCCAAGGTGCAGGTGCTCGCAAGAACGGAAACGCTCACGACCCCATTGTTGACCGGATACCCGGTGCGGGGATCGAGAATGTGGGAGAAATAGGATCCCTCGGCCTTAAAGAAGCGCCGGTAATCCCCGCTCGTGGCAAGAGCGCCATCGGTGAGAGGAATCGCCTTGTATACGGAATCGAGAGGGGAATCCTTCCGCGGTGTGTTGATGCCAACCGTCCAGGGGGAGCCATCTATCTTAATACCGTAAGCGAATATCTCTCCGCCGATTTCTACCAGCGCGCTCGTGACGCCTTCGGTTTTCAGCAGAGCTGCGATTTGATCCACCCCGTAGCCTTTGGCGATGGAGGCCAGGTCGAGGGTGACGCGAGGCCTGGCTTTCACGAGGAACTTTCCGGAACGGATGCCAACGAGATGGAAACCGATGTTCGGCAATATCGCCCGGATGTCTTCCGCGTCGGGGACCCTACCGTTGACCGCCGGATCGTAAAATCCCCATAATTTGATCAAAGGCCCGATGGTTGGGTCCCAGGCACCGTCGCTGAATTTGTATATGTTTTGGCCGACGGTTATCACGTTTCTAAAGTCCATCGATATGGGGAAGTTCGCACCGACCTCGTGGAATCTGTTGAAGCGGCTGATTTCGCTTTTTTCCCGGTAGGTCGACATACTGTCGTTAATCTCTTCCAACCGCCGGTCGATTTTTTTCTGGAGCGAATCGACGTCGATCACGCCGCTGCCGACCAACTTGATATGGTAGGTGGTTCCCATGGTGTTGCCGGCAAGGGCGATTTGCTTGCGATTCTCGCAGCCCACAAAGACAAACAGGCAAAACAGAAAAACGGGGGGTGTAAGTGCTCTGCGGATTCTTTTATGAGACAGTTTCATCATTAGTTATAATCAAGGGTAACATTACGGAAAAACCAACCCACGCCAGAGGCAGGTAACCTTGAATCCTTGACCCCTTGAATCCTTGAACCCTGATCTCCAGTTGATGTTAGAAGACCAGATTATCAGGCCACCACCTGTTAAATCGGGAACCCTGAAGGCTCCCGACATTCCGTCAACATATCCGCGGCAACTGCTCCCCTGTCAACATATCCACAATGCGATTGCCGCCGATTCGGGTGGTCATGACGACTTTGCCCGGGTGCTCAGCGACGACCTCCCCGATGATGCAGGCGTCTTTACCGTAGGGGGATTGCCGTATGGACTCGAGCACCGTTTCGGCATGGTCCGCTTTCACAAAGGCGATCAATTTACCTTCGTTGGCCAGGTACAGAGGGTCGAAGCCGAGCAATTCACACAATCCCGCGACAGCATCTTTTACCGGGATCCGGTCTTCTTCGATGCGGATTCCCGCGTTGGATTTGAGGGCAATTTCGTTTAAGGCGGTTCCTAATCCTCCCCGCGTGGGATCACGGAGGACATGAATGTCTGTGGTGATGTCGAACATGGTTTGAACCATATGATTCAACGGGGCGGTGTCGCTGACCACCGGAGATTCGAAGGTCAATCCTTCCCGACGGGTGAGTACTGTAACGCCATGGTCGGCGAGACTGCCGCTGAGAATGATCCGGTCTCCGATGTGGGCGCTGCCGCTGGAAACGTGAATATCGGGCCGAAGCATGCCGATTCCGGAAGTATTGATAAAAATCTTGTCTACGGCGCCTTTGGGGACCACTTTGGTGTCCCCGGTGACAATCTGAATCCCCGCGATTTCTGCTGCGGCTTGCATGCTCGCCAGGATCCGTTTTAAATCATCCAGCGGAAAGCCTTCCTCGATAATGAGGCCGGCGCTGAGAAACAGCGGCACGGCGCCGCACATGGAAATGTCATTGACGGTACCGTTGATGGCCAGATCGCCGATGTCTCCTCCCGGAAAAAGATGGGATCCACGGTATACGAATCCGTTGAAAAGGCGAGCCGCCGACCCTCGATGTCAAAGACGGCGCCGTCGTCCAGTTCAGCCAAAATGCTGTTGTTGAAAAACGGGAGAACGATTTCGGTGGTTAATAGATGGGAGAGCTTCCCGCCGCTGCCATGATCCAATAGAATTTTGTCCATAATTCGTGTTTGGTGTTTGGGGCTTGGTGTTTTGTGTTTGGTGTCGGGTGTTCCGCCTTCGCTGTACCCAGCTACGGCGGACAAGCAGGTGTCGGGTTTCAGGTTTCGGGTGTCAGGTGTCAGATGACCGGCCAACCGGCGAACCCTTCGACGCACTGCGTTTGCTCAGGGCAGGCGGGTAAGCCGGCAGATTGACCGAAGGCATGGACCTCGTTATGACTCATCATGAAACCGGGAAAAGGCGGCACAGGTGCCTTCGCTGGACACCATACAGGGACCAATCGGCTCCATGGGGTTGCATCGCGTCCGAAACAGGGGGCATTCGGGCGGGGTTTTACTGCCTGTCAGAATCTCGCCGCAGGCGCAGCCCTTCGGTTCCGGGGCCTCTTTGGCGATGATCCGAAAATGGCTTGCCGCATCAAACCCGGCGTAGGGTTCCCGCATTTTCAGCCCACTCCCGGGGATCACCCCGATCCCCCGCCAGACCGCATCCACCGGTTCGAAGACATCTTCCAAGAGTCTTTGCGCTTTGGGATTTCCTCCGTGTGTGACCGCCCGAGGGTAGGCGTTCTCAAGCCGGGGCGTTCCACTTTCGATCTGCTCCACAAGCACTGAAATGCCCTTCAGGATATCTGCCGGTTCGAAACCGGTAATGGCACACGGCACCCGGTGTCGATCGAAAAATGGCTGGTAACTCTGCACGCCGATAATCACCGACACATGACCTGGCAGAATAAATCCGTTGACCCGAACATCGTCCTGATCGGTGAGCGCCTCTAATGCCGGGGGTACCAGTTTATGGGCTGAGTAGACGAAATAATTCTCTACATTCATCTGCTTCGCCGTGAAAATCGAGGCGGCAATGGTTGGAGCGGTGGTTTCGAATCCAACGCCCAGAAACACAACAGACTTATCCGGGTGATCCTTGGCAATCTGGATCCCATCAAAGGTGGAATACACGACACGAATATCACGACCATCCGCTTTCTCTTTCTGTAAAGAGGACCGTGTGCCCGGAACCCGCATCAAGTCTCCGAACGTCGCAATGATGACACCGTCCTCTCGAGAGAGTTCGATAAACGCATCGATTTCTCCCTGGGCGGTGACACAAACCGGACATCCCGGTCCGGACAGAAGGCTAATGGATTTCGGCAGAATCGATCGGATGCCGCTTCTGAAGATGGAAACGGTATGGGTACCGCAAACCTCCATGAGCCGGATGTCCGTCTTGCTGATGGTCTGGAGGTGCTTAATGAGCTTCTTTGAGAGCTTCGGGTCTCTGTACTCTTCCACGTGTTTTAATGCCATGATGTCATGACCTCTTCATTGAATAAGGCGCTATTTTGATAAAGAAATGGCCGGTCATAAATTCGAAATTCGAATTTCGATATTGTTTCGGATTTCGCACTACGTATTTTTTCAGTTCAAATCTGTACGATCGTCTGCTGCTCAGAAGACATGTCCTATCCTCTCTTTTGCACTATTGCGGCTGCCGCGACGGCCTGTCCCAGGGAGAGCCCCCCGTCATTGGTCGGGACAATCCGATGGGTGTACACGGCAAAACCGTTTCTCTCGAGGGACCTGATAAAACCGGACAACAACAGCGCATTCTGAAACACCCCACCGCTCAGGGCGATTCGGTCGAGGCCGGTTTTTCTGCGAAGGTCGATGGCCAGATCTGTAAACAGCGTGAGCAGCGTTCGATGAAATTTGCCGCCGATGAGGCGCCGTGATATCCCTCTGGCCAGGTCATCGACAATCCCCTCGATCATGGGGCGAATGTCGATGCGGCGTGTTATGTCGTCGGTCCAACTGAAATCGTAGATCCCTTCCACCGATTCGTCCGACACCATTTCCAGCTCCATGGCGGCCTGTCCTTCGAAATTGACCCGGCTTCGGATGCCGACCAAAGCGGCTATGCCATCAAAGAGCCGCCCCAGGCTGGATGTTTGAGGAGAATTCAATCGTCGGTCCATCATTTGCAAAATGAGGCGTAGATTTGCCTCCCCGATGTCTGCCAGTATCGTAAGATCCATGGCCCAGATATCACGGCCAAAGGTGCGGTACAGGTAACTGACGGCCATGCGCCATGGCTCTTTAATCACGGCGGCGCCTCCCGGCATGGGAACATAATCGAGATGGGCAGCGCGGGTGAATTCCGCGTGATCCGCGACAAGCACTTCACCCCCCCAGATCGTGCCGTCCGTGCCATAGCCTGTGCCGTCGAAGGAAAATCCGAGGATCGGACCGTCTATCTGATGTTCGGCCATACAGGCAATGATGTGGGCATGATGATGCTGTACCGGGACCTTTTGAATGTTTTGTTGGTCTTGGGCATACCGGGTACTCATATAGTCCGGGTGCATGTCGTGTGCGATCCACTCCGGCTCGATATCCAGAATGCGCTTCAGGTGGTCAATGGTCAACGTGAAAAAATCCAGGGTGGGAAGGTTCTCCAGGTCCCCAATGTGCTGGCTGAGAAATGCATTCTTCCCTTTTGCGAGGCAGACGGTGTTTTTAAGCTCCGCCCCGCATCCCAGGATTGGCGGCAGCGACGCTTTCAAAAATACCGGCATGGGAACGTAGCCGCGGGACCGTCTTAGAAACCGGTTGCTGCCGTTGGTTCGTCGGACGATGGAGTCATCACTGCGAAGGTAGATATCCCGTTCATGGAAAAGAAAGAAATCGGCAATGGGGCCCAGCCGCTCGAGGGCATCTTCGTTATCGATGGCGATCGGTTCATCGGTCATGTTCCCGCTGGTCATCACCAGGGCTTTGAAACCCCGGGCGAGCAGCAGGTAATGCAGCGGGGTATAGGGGAGCATGACACCGAAATATCGGTTTCTCGGAGCGACCGATTCGGCCAGGTCGTTGGGCTCTTTCTTGCCCAGAAGAACGATCGGGCGCCGAGAAGACCCAAGCAGGGTTTTTCTTCAGGTGTCATCCACGCATAGGTGTCTATCTCACTGAGTCCGGGCGACATGACGGCAAATGGCTTTTCTTCACGATGTTTTCGCTGTCTCAATCGCCGGACGGCGTTGTCTTGGGTAGCATCCACCGCCAGGTGGAATCCCCCGAGTCCTTTTACCGCCACGATACGCCCTTCGCTCAGGGCATGGACCGCCTCACCGATGGGATCGTCGGTTTGGACGGAGGTGCCGGAATTGGTTTTCAGTTGGACATGGGGCCCGCACTCGGGGCATGCGTTGGGCTGGGCATGAAACCGGCGGTTCCGGGGATCATCATACTCGGCCTGACATTCCGCACACATGGTAAAGTGACGCATCGATGTCTTGGGGCGGTCGTAGGGAATGTCATCGATAATGGTATAACGGGGACCGCAGTTGGTGCAGTTGATAAACGGGTATCGGAAACGGCGGTCGCCGGCATCAAACAGCTCGTGGCGGCAGTCTTCGCAAATGGAAACGTCGGGCGAGATCAGGGTGGCGCGTTCGTCGCCGGCGCGACTGTGAACAATGGTGAATTCGTCAGCCCCGCCGATGTCTGTTGGTTCAATGCGAACGTCGACAATATGGGCCATGGGTGGAGGATGTTCAGCGAGCTCGGTGAGGAAGCGATCGATTCGTTGGGACGGTCCCTCGACATGGATGTCCACGCCGGTTGAGGTGTTCGCGACATTGCCTTTCAGGCCATGGCGAATCGCGGTTTGGTAGACGAAAGGTCGGAATCCGACACCCTGGACGATACCGTTGATGCGCACATCTCTGGCATCGCACTCATTGCCCATCACGTTCCAGCCGATCGACCAGTGCGGCAGCCTCCCTCAGGAAATCGAGCGTTTCCTGGGCGCTTTTCTCATCAATTTTGTGTATGGCGAATCCGGCGTGAACGATCATCCAATCGCCCACCTGCACATTTTCCAACAGCATCAGGCTGGCCTCGAGTCGAACACCGTCGACGTCGATGGTTGCCGTCAGGTCATCGATCCGGATAATTTTAGATGGTATGGCTAAGCACATGATCCTGCGATCCTTCGGGTCTCGGTGTGTAAGGAACTCCTAGGCGATCAAGCTCCTTCAGAACCATCGTGATGATCTCCTCGATTTTTGCCTGGATGGTTTCGGTCATCTCGAGGGTACAGGTCTTGATATCTTCGGGCTCTACACCAATGATGACCGTTTTTGGCACCTTATCCAGAGCCTGGCACATGGTCAGAGCTTCCAGAAAATCGACCTGATGCAGTGAATTCTTTGCGCGGATCCGATCCGGTATGGCATCTCACTCAAGGCGGTACAGGTCTCCGGCCTTTCCGCGGTTCCGGATGGCATCGATGACGATCAGTTGATCTGCTTCCGCGATGGTGCCCAATAAATTGAGCCCCAGGACACCACCGTCTACCAGGGAGACGTTATCCGGAAATTCATATCGATAATTGATGTGCTCCATAACCCGAACACCGGTACCCTCATCGCAAAACAGAATATTTCCGATCCCGAGAATCATGATGTGTTCTGTGTTTGTATCACCCATGGTATCATCAGTCCTTTGAGCCAGTGTGTTCATGAAAAATGCAGGCGGAAACCTATCATGATTTAAACCTCCCTGCAAGGTATGCCAGGGGCCCGGGTAAAAGAGAGCCCCCGGCACCTTTGCACCGGGGGCTCCTTTTTGTTGGTTTATGGAATCAAACGTTACAGCGCTTTAACTTTGTAGACCTCATTGCTGTCCGGATCGATGACATGGACACCGCAGGCGACGCACGGGTCGAAGGAATGGACGGTTCTGAGGACTTCCAGGGGCCGCTTGGGATCGGCAACCGGTGTACCGATGAGCGCTTCTTCGACAGGCCCGAGCTGGCCTTTTTCATCTCTCGGGCCCAGATTCCAGGTGGACGGAACCACATACTGGTAGTTGCCGATCTTGCCGCCCTCAATGTTAATCCAGTGCCCCAACGAACCTCGGGGGACGTCGTTGAGACCGACGCCCTGGGCCGAACTCGGCATTTCCCAGGCCTGGTAGGTTTTGGCGTTGCCGGCCTTGAGGTTCCCGACAAGTTCCATAATCCACCCTTCCATGGCGTTTCCGATGGCCACGCTTTCCAGGCCTCGAGCAGCCGTCCGACCCAGAGTGGAAAAGAGGGCCTGCACCGGGATATCCAGCTGTGAAAGGGTACCGTCGACCAGGGGTTTAATGTCTTTGTGGCCATTGGCGTAAGCCACCAGTACCCGGGACAGCGGACCGACTTCACAGGCGGCACCTTCGTAGCGGGGTGCTTTAAACCAGGAGTATTTGCCGTCTCCCGGCCGGTAGGCGGGATTCTCTCTCAAGGGGCGGGTTTCGCCTTTCCAGGGATGGAGGCTGTCTCCGTCTTCATACCAGGCACGCTTTACATGCTCGGTGACCTTATCCTGGGAGGCCATCTTAACGCCACCGACATTCCGCTTCATGATCGCACCGCGGGGCATGTAGAGACTCTGGGGTTCTGCCGACGATAGCGGAAATTCACCCCAGGCCATAAAATTGCTCGTCCCGCCGATGCCGCCCCAGTCTTTATAGAACGAAGCGACCGCAAGAAGATCCGGAATATAGACATCTTTTATAAAATCCTGGGTCTCTTTCCACAGGTACAGAAATTCGGCAACCCGGTCGGGGGACAGGTCTTTTACGCTCTTGATGCCGCCGACGACCAGAGATTGGAGGTGCGGGTTTTTGGCGCCGAATATTGCGTGCATCCGGGCGGCCTTGGCTTGCAATCGAAGGGCCTCTATGTAGTGGGCGGATGCCATCAGGTTGGCTTCCGGCGGCAAGTTGTAGGCCGGATGCCCCCAGTAGGCATTGTTGAGCGGTCCGAGCTGTCCGCTGTCCACAAATCTCTGGAGACGCTTCTGCACGCTTCGGTAATAGGTGGAGCCGCCCCATGGGGCATTGCTGACATTTTCAGAAAGGGCCTCTGTTTTCTTCGGATCGGCCTTCAGGGCGCTGACCACATACACCCAGTCCAGTGCGTGGAGGTGATAAAAATGAACGATATGATCATGCTGGAACTGAGCGCCATGAAGAAGATTTCTCAGGATTCGTGCGTTGTCGGGAATTGTGACGCCAACTGCGTCTTCGACTGCCCTCACCGAAGACAGAGCATGGGTAAGCGTTCAGACGCCGCACGAACGCTGTACGAAGTGATGGGCATCCCGGGGATCGCGTCCCTGGAGAATCAGTTCGATTCCCCGGAACATCTGCCCGGAACTCCAGGAATTAACGACCTTGCCGCCGGCCACCTCGACTTCGATCCGAAGGTGACCTTCGATTCTGGTGATCGGATCGATCGTGATTCGTTTTGCTGCCATATGTTTGCCTCCTCTGCTGGAAACGGAAAATGTTCAATCGATGATTAATTAAAGCTCCTCGTAAAATGGGGTCATTTTGTCCCAGAAATTCGGTTCACTGCAGCCGATGCAGGGATGACCGGCTTCCACCGGCCAGCTCGTTCCATCGTTGAACTTCACAACCGGACAATTGTTGTAGGTTTCCGGTCCCTTGCAGCCCACCTGATAGAGACAGTAGCCCATCGCCGCTTCCTCGGAGCCGAATTCGGTGACCATTTCGTCATTTTCGAAAAGGGATCGCCGTGGGCACTGATCATGAATGGTCTTTCCGTAAGCGAACAGGGGGCGCCCCAATTCGTCGAGGGCCGGCAACTTGCCGAGCAGCAGGTAATTGACGACCGTTCCGACAAAGTTGATCGGGTTGGGCGGACAGCCGTCAACTTTAAGGGTTTTCACCCCGGTTGCTTTTTCCACACTGACAAATCCACCCGGGTTGGGGGCCGCTGCCTGGATGCCGCCGAAACTGGAGCACTGACCGATGGTGATGGTTGCTGCCGCCTTGGGAACGACATCTTTGGCGACTTCAAGGAATGTCCGTCCCCCGATCTTTCCCCAGCCGCCGTCGTAATTCGTGCCCACGGCGCCTTCGACTACGCAGATAAACTTGCCTTCGTACTTTTTCATGGCCATCTGCAGGTTTTCTTCAGCCTGATGTCCTGCGGCCGCCATGATGGTCTCATGGTACTCAATGGACAAGATTTCCAGCACCAGTTCGTCGATCCAGGGATACATGGATCTGAGAACCGCTTCCGAGCAGCCCGTGCATTCAGCTAAATGAAGCCATACAACTAGGGGGCGTTGCGAGGGAGCGGCAAAGACCTCTGCCACCTTCGGTACGAACGAGGAGGAAAGCCCCATCGTGGCCGTAAGGAAGGAACAGAACTTCATGAAGTCCCTTCTGGAGACCCCTTTCTGCTCCAGTCTTTCATAGAATTGCTTCTGTTCCTTTTCCATTGGCACCTCCTGATGCAAGTAGGGTCGGGTTACATGCCTCTGTGTTGGTTTTTGGAATCTATAAAGAGAACCGAAATACATCGTGTGAGATTTCGGCCCGATAGCATAGAAAAGGGGTCTTTATATCGTATGGTAAAATGCGGCACGACGAATAAAATTAGAGACGCGTTCAGAAATTAATGTCGCCTGTATTTATTGAATATCTAAAGAGAAGTCAAGCCTAAATCCATCGATGGAAACGGTTAAGGTGTGGAATCGTTTGTCGAAATCGTGCGGGATGGTCATTCCGGCAGAGCCATGGGGATTCTGCTCTGGTATCCCTGCTCCGCGGCTTTGATATCCAGATGGAGACTGGATATCTGTTCCAGCGGTGGATAGATGAAATGGGTTGCCTTACGGGCATCGATCCCTTTGATGTATTTCTGGCAGCCGTCACACAGGTTGACCCGATAGGCCGGTTCACCTTCCGGCGTGAAATACTTGAGGAGGTTGCCGTCCTGGTTGCCGCAAAACGGGCATCCGATACGCGGAACTTCCCACTGATGCCAGCAGAAACTGCAGACCAGACGGCGCCTTCCCTCTTCCGGCAGAACAAACAGGATCGGCTGGCTGCCGCAGATCGGACAGTATCCCTGATGCCATTCCGGCTGGGTTTGAAGATAATTCGAGAGGCCGGCGGCACAGGCCGACACGGAGGGCTTGATGCTGCTGTACAGGATGAAACTGAGAACCGCGGCATCAATTCCAATCTCCATGGCCGCCTGCTGAAGCTGAGCATCATCGTCACCGAGAATGGATTGAACCAGTATAGAAATGTCTATCCGGCCCGCTTCCAGGCGCACCTTCAGCTTTTTTCCCGCGTCCCCGATATCGCTTTGGGCGGATACGGCAATGTCGCAGATTTCCCCCAGGACTGCCTTGGCCTCCTTGAGGTCCACGATAAACTCGGTGAGGCTGATGAGGGGGAGCTGCGCCTCGGCTTTGGCAGAGAGCACATCGTCGGCTAGTAGGATCGGCTCCATCCGGACCCGTGCACCGGAGGCTTCCTGAACCAAAAACAATGGGCCATAGAAATCGAGCAGCTTACTATACACCGGCCGTTCCTGTTTGACGGCCTCAACGGCCTTGAGGATCTGTCTAGAAGAGACCGGTTCAAATGTTTGATTCATCATCTATTTCCCGTTCATGAATGGATGAGTGTCCAGAGGTTCCTGATTCGGTCTCGGTATTCGGTATCTGGAATTGGGTATTCGTTGCTAATTTTGGTCGCGCCCATTCCACTGTCGAATACCAAGTACCCAATATCCCAGTACCCAATACCGAGTACCCAATACCCAATACCCAATACCCAATACCGAGTACCGGTACTTACCACAGGCGAACAAAAAAGGGGAGACGCAAGCGCCTCCCCCTTCCTAGTTGTATAGACTGGGGAGATAGGTAACAGTTGTTCGGAGACATGGGTAACACTACCATCAGGCATATCGTTTACACTTGGGAGAACGACTATGCCATGGAAAG
>Ga0056119_1000149_pt1 | contig 13797 bp, 10 predicted proteins | sample WorMettaBAHAMAS1_FD_80076 | JGI IMG/M metagenome (GOLD analysis project Ga0056119, IMG submission 80076) | Marine gutless worms symbiont microbial communities from Max Planck institute for Marine Microbiology, Germany - Olavius tantulus BAHAMAS.1 ...
ATCACCGGCCTTTGCTTTCCAGACACTGCCGAAGCCGCCCTTTCCAAGTGAACTGACGATTTCGTAGTCTCCCAGTTTTTGCACAATCATAGCGGATCTACCTCGCAGGTTTAATAAATCGGCGAATAAACCCGGATGCTCGCTTCACGCGATCGATTCGGGCCAGTATGACGGTGATGTTGTCGGGTCCGCCATAGTCGTTGGCACGTTCTATGAGTTTTTCACACGCCCTACTGGGCTCTTTTTCCGACTCGATGATGTTCAGAATCTCTTTTTCGGGGACCATCTTGAACAGGCCATCGCAGCAGAGCATAATAACTTGATTTTTTTTAAGGGGCTCCGGCCCCGCCCCCGTATCGATGGCCAGATCGGATAATGCGCCCACCGCCCGGGTAACCAGATTTCGCTGAGGGTGTGTTTCGGCCTGCTCTTCAGTGATGGCCCCTGCGGCCACAAGACTGGCCACATAGGAATGATCTTCCGTAAACGCCGTCATATTCGATCCTTCAATCATATACGCCCGGCTGTCGCCGACGTGGGCATGAAAGAGAAGATCGTTTTTTATCACCACGGCGGTAAGGGTAGTCGCCATACCGCTCAGGGATCGGTCCTTACTGCTTTTTTCCAGAACAGCGTCGTTTGCCTTCCGAAATGCGTCTTTCAGGGCGCCCAGGACATCACCGGTTGTGGCAGTGAGATACCCTTCTTTTACGGTTTCAACAGCGGTCCGGGATGCGACGGCCCCACCAGCATGCCCGCCCATGCCGTCTGCCAATATTAATAGAGTACCACCGGGATACTGTCTGCCGCTTTGGGGACGCACGACATCATAACTGTCTTCGTTCTCTGTTTTTCGTGTCCCTGTATGGGTTGCCGCTCCGATGGTTACCTGAGTCATTGACGGGTCCTTTAAATTAATGAATCCCCGGTGGCTGCAGCTTGTTATAGCGAAGCGGAAATCCCGCTCAGCCGGGCCGGCGGTGTCGATATGTTAGTCCGCAACACCGACGGCATACAACCTTTTTGCTTAAGGAGCGACATCGTCGCGTTTCATAAAATCGTTTCTTGATGTTATTCCCCCAACTCAACGTATCTTACCGGCCAGACGATGCCGTTTTCGGTTTTTTTCAGATGGGCTTCCTTTCCATACCAGAGGCTCATCTGGTACACATAGTTTCGGCCGAAACGGTGCCGGGTCTTTGTCCAGTATCCCAAATGGGTGAGGATGTTGGAGAACGGATGGCCCGCCGGCAGAGCGGGATTCTGCTGGGTGGTGTCGGTCAACCGTTTCATTTCGTTGATGGTCGGCAGCCGCCATCCCGAATGGCCGCCAAGGGATAGCCCCCGGCAATAGTCTGTGGCACCGTTCCAGGATGTGGCGATTTGTTTCGGTGTCCTGCTCCACATGAGGCTGGTCGCCAGATCCGTAATGGTACCATCCTTGTTGTCCTTGAAGCGCTCCACTTGATTTCCGGTCATCACATCAACGAGTTTACCATCTTTTCTGAGAACATATCGGTTCCGATATACCGGCAACTCCGATGTGAAAGGCGCTCCCCGCTGCCCGTCCTTGTTTAGAGCAACGATGGACACCTCCAGCTTTCCGGAATTCTCCACCGGCTTCTTCAGAGACCACTGGGTGCCGCTACCTGTCATCGGGTAGGGCTTTCCGGCAATCAGCACGGATACACCCCGGGCCGGACGATGTGTTACCGCATTGAAAGTAAATTCTTTGCCGATATAACCGCGTTTCTGAGAAATACTGGCCTGGAGAATGCTGACCGGGGCGGCGGGCCTTTTCTGGGCGTTGATCTCTCCCTCACGGGACTGGCCGCCCTTTCCGTCCTTGTTACGGGCAACAACGCGGTACTTGCTGAGGCCGACTTTATCGATGGCGGCGACCAATTTCCACTCCGTACCGGAGCCTTTCATTGGATATTGACGTCCTTCGATATCTACCGACACGCTGGCCGCCGGTCTGTTGGTGCGAGCTGCTATGGTAAACTTGTCTCCGGCATATCCCTTTCCGGGGCTGACGACGGTCACGTCCACGGCGGCGACATCGGGAATGGGCAGGGGGGTCCGTTTTGTGAGCAACTCGCCACCCCTCGAGGTGCCTTTTTGCCCCTGGGAATTTACGGCAACCGCGCGGAACTGTTTTTTTCCGATGTCGGGGAGCTGCCGTTTTAGCTGCCAGTTCTTGCCTTCCCCAACCATATCGAAGGTCCGGCCGTCCATTTCCAATATGACCTTCTTGGCGACCCGGTCGGTTTTCGCTGTGATGGTATACTCTTCACCGGCGAATCCGGCTTTTGGCGACGAAGAGATTGAAACGACGTTGACAATGCCCGGCCGGATCTGGAGCGCCGATTTTCGGGTGTCTCCGCGAACGCCGTCTTCGTTTATGGCAGCGATGGAAAACGGAACGGTGCCTTCGGTATCCACTACCTGGCTCAGGGTCCACTGGGTTCCCGAGCCTTTCATCGGGAAGCGTTTGCCATCGATGACCAGTACGACTTCCCGGGCCGGGGAGTCGGTGACTGCGCTGAAGGCGAATTTCTCCCCGCTGGTCCCGGAGGTCGGAGCCACCTTGGCTTCCAGGACGTTGGACACCTTGGCTTTGGGCCGGACGGTGAAGATCTCTCCCTTTTTTATTTTGCCTTCCAGCTCGTTTCGGTTCAGCGCGGCCACCCGGAACGAGGTCGTTCCGGTCTTTTCGGGACGAAACTGGTATGACCATTGGGTGTCGTTTCCGGACATGCGGTATGTTTTCCCGGATAAATCGACAACCACCTCGCTGGCCGGAGCGCTGGTTTCCGCCAGGATGATGACGTCATCACCGGGGTAACCTTTTGGCGGATTCACTTCCGCCGCGAGAATGTCGATCAGGGGCGCCGGGGTGACTTTTTTGACGACGAATTGCCCGCCGCCGTCCATTTCGGTTTTGAGCCTTCCCCGGACCAACCGGGTTCCGGCGACCTTGATGATCGGGAACAGGATATTTTCTTCGAATATGAGATTTTCGAAATCGATGACATCCAGAGGATTTTCAAGGAGTGCTTTGTGGATATAGTACGCAAAAAGCCCCATCCCTTCCGTTTTAGGGCTGCCGGGCCAGTGATGATCACCGAACGAAATAACTTGCCGGGAACTTCTCACGGACATCTCCGCGATTTTCTCTGCGTAGCGCAAGTCGTAGGGCGACAGGGAAATGGGACGCTTTCGCATCAATTTTGATGAAAAGAGCGAGTCGGTGATGATTCAGAGATTTTTTACCTTGAAATTTTCGCTGTTGAAGACATCTTCAGTGATTGTGGAATGGGACAGCCACGTCAGCTTGCTGTTCTTTTTGCCATCGATGGGGATCCAGTAGGTTTCCCCTTGGTCGTCTTCCGTACTGTGCCCGGTGAAAAAAATGAGAAGGTTGTCGTTCGGCGTGAGGGAGCTTGAATAACGGTCCAGGTAGGTGAGAATATTGACCAGTGTCGGTTTTTCCGGTGTGTCGTCAGTGAGCAGCGTCACGTTTGATTTCTTAAAATTATACTTTTCGATCAGGGCGCGGGAAATGCTCTTGGCGTCCTGAACCGGGCTTTTTAATTTGGGCCAGTTGGCATAACCGCTAATGCCGATGAGCAGGGCATGATTGGTACCAGTAGATGGCGATCCGGCAGTGATTCCATGATGAATCAGCGGTGAACAGACAATTAGGAGCAGGATCGAGAATGCTATTGTGAGCTTTTTCGAAAATCTCATGCATCCCTGGGTGCTGGAACGGGTTGACGGGTGAATCGGTGATAGCCGTGGAATGGGGTGTAACTAACGAAATTTATATGACTTAATTTCAAAACTGTCAAGCGCCGTTCAAAGCCCTTGGGGTGACGAAATGCGGATGTAAACCGAATACCCTCCCATCCAAGGTTGCCGGAAGTACCCCCGCGGAAGCTTCGAGGGACCTACGGGAGCCCGTCGATCGTTTGTTTGTTGACATCTGCGCCGATTCCGGATATAAAAAAAGATCATTTTTTTTATTAGTTTTGAATGGTTAAGACATGCATTCAGAAGAGCCCACCCCTCTCAAGATCCATTCCAACCAGATAGAAGCCGCCGGTATTTCAGATCCGGGACGGGTGCGATCTGAGAATCAGGATGCCATTTATCTGGACCACGGCGGTGTTTTCATGCTGCTTGCGGATGGTATGGGGGGGCATGATCGTGGCGCCGAAGCCAGCACCAGTGCCTTGGAAATCATCCAGGAATATCTCCAACCGGAGGTTATTGCCGAAGAACTCTGCGACATTACAGAAGGAAGTGGCGTTCCGACGGAAATCGTGTGCCTGACGTCGTTGGTGGATGAAGCCATTCGACGGGCGAATGACACCCTGTACCAGAGAAACCGTTCGGAAAATCTGAAACGCTACATAGGAACCACCATCGTGGGAATGATTATCCCTGAAGGGGAAAACATCCTGTGGTTTCATGTGGGCGACAGCCGTCTTTACCGATTGCGGGATTCGGGGTTGACCCGGCTGACGACGGATCACTCAGCCCACATAGAGTGGGAACGCAACGGCCGTCTAGGCGCTGAACCGGGAAAAAACGTTATTACCCGGGCCATTGGCCCCAGCTATTCGGTCACCGCGGAGACCCTGTGGGACACCCGGCAAAAAGGGGATATGTATCTGCTGTGCAGCGATGGGCTGACCGATATGGTCTCCGATGACGACATCGCCCGGATCCTAAACGACGGGGGGATGTGCCGGAGATATGCACGCGCCTGATCCATGCGGCCAACGATGCCGGCGGGAGTGACAATGTGAGTGTGGTGCTCTGCCGATTGTAGGGTTCCGGCCGGCAGAGCGTCAGAGGGATGGTGTTGTAACCGAACAAAACAACTGGCTGGACGCGATGCAACCCAATATGAGCGATCGAAAAACCGAAAATTTGGCGATTCTATTCGCGGATGTGGCAAAAAGTACACATCTTTATGAAAAACTGGGTGATAAAACCGCTCAGAGCCTGATTTGACGATGTGTGGCCATCATGTCCGATGTGACGGATCGCTTTCGCGGTCGTGTCGTCAAGACCATCGGCGATGAAGTGATGAGTACGTTTCCAGATGCCAATGCAGCCGTTGAGGCGGCGATCGAAATGCATCAGAGTCTCGAAGATATCACGATTGAAAACAGGCCCGACTTCTCTCCGCCGAACATTTACGTCGGAATTCATTTCGGCTCGGTGATCGCAGAGGCCAGAGATGTATTCGGCGACGCCGTCAACGTCGCGGCACGGATGGTTTCGTTGGCCAAGGAACGGCAAATCGTCGCCACTGAGGAGACCATCTCGTTGCTGTCTTCCGAACACAAGGGATCTGTTCGATGTATAGACAAGACAACGATCAAAGGCAAAAGCGGAGAAGTCAACATCTATGAGGTAATTTGGGAGCGTCAGGATGTCACGGTGATGCTGGATAACTCGATGGAGTCGGTGACCCTCCGTTCCCGTTTGGAACTGAACTTCATGGGTCAGAGTATCACCATTGATGAAGCGCATCCCGTGGCGACCTTGGGGCGGCAGGCACACAATGATGTTGTCGTCAATAGTAAGCTGGTGTCCCGTTCCCATGCCCGCATTGAGTACCGACGGGGAAAATTTGTGCTGCTGGATCAAAGCACCAACGGAACCTTTGCCGTCATTCAGGGAAAAAAGGCCGTCACCCTCCGACGGGATGAAACCACCCTTCTTGGACATGGCATCATCAGACTCGGCAAAGAACCGGAGGCCGATGCGCTGGATTGCATCAGCTTTACCATCACTATGTAGCGTCCTGTTTCGTCAATCACTGCGGCATATAGCGATCATCACCTCCAATACGCGTTCACGGTTCCCGTAATCCCAACTCGAGATTCGAAATCTGAATCTCGAACACAGCTCCCAAATTCATATATCCATATGTGGACGGACATCGTTTACGCCATGGGCCCCCGAAAACCATGTTTCGCTCCTTCGTGGTAGCACTCCTTACCGTTGTTCTCTGTCTGACCGGATTTCCGGCAGTCGGCCGCGCAGATCTTTTCTACAGCGTTCATCTCGCATCCTACGAGAAACTTGAGAACGCCAATCGGCATGTCAACCGACTCAAGCATCGCCGGGATGTTATCTTTTGGAAAGAAATTCAGATTCCTGGCAAAGGTCGCTTTTACCGGGTCTACACCGGGCGATTCAAACATCGATCGGATGCAGTGGCATTCTGGAATCAGCTCAAATCCGAAGGTGGGGTGAGTTATTTCGGCATACACGCATTTTCGGAGACTCTGGTGGGTGTCGATGTGAACGTTCCCATCGAGTTGCCAAAAAATGCCGAGTCACCGAAAGATCCTGTCCCATCAATGAGATCCCAGACGGATCATCGCTTCCTAGACAACAGGGATGGTACGGTGATCGACACGTGGACCGGCTTGATGTGGGTTAAAAACGGTTGGCGTCTCGATTTACTGTCTGCCGTGGATTGGTGGCAGGCGAAGAAAAAATGCGAGCAATTCCGGTTGCAAGGCCATTCCGATTGGCGATTGCCAACCGTTGCGGAATGGAAGAGCCTAATCGATCCGGCTCAGCAAAACCCGGCACTCGTGACGTCCCACCCCTTTGAAAACATCATCGCCCATATGCCTTACTGGACCGCTACCGACTTTTCTTCCCCATCGGGTCGAAAACCGCCCCCGGGACGTGCCGTCCGGGCCTACACTGTCTTAATGTACTACGGGACGTTGAACTACCAGCGCAAGAAGGAACTGGCGTTTGTACTGCCGGTGCGCTCCATTGAATGATGTTCTTCTCTAATGACGTTGGAGAAGAGGGGTCAAGGAGCCAAGGGCTCAAGGTTTACCCGCCTTTGACGGCGCCGGTGGCGACCCGGGGTTCTATTACGCGTGTTTAAAATTTCGCTCTTTGAGCGACATCGTCGCGTTTCATAAAATTGTACAACGATTTTTTTTAGGCAATTTCGGCATTTCTATTTTGGCTTACCCGGCAGGAGGGCGGGAGGGCCGGTACCGCCTTCGGAGATCCCCTCGGGAATGACCATCCGTCTTCCGATCTGTTCACCGGCGGCCACCACGGCCGGGTCCTGACTCAAAGGGCGTCCTCGGGATACCGTCGTTCTCGGGTATCGGTGGGCGATATATTGCTCCAACAAGGGATCCTTTATCGATACCAGGGTCCGGGAGGGGGTGGCGTCAAGGCGGATGGAAGACGCGTTGTGGAGCTTTTCTCGGAAGCCTTCGATGAGCCCCACCGCAAAGTCGGTTTTGCGAAACCGATTGAGTCGACCGGTCCGATTGAATCCCCGCCATTGGGCATCAATAAATCCCCGAATATAATCCCAAACATATCCGGCTGTGAGTACATTCCGGCGGGTTCCGCTAATTTCCAGTGCCCGCCCCATTTTCACCTTGTCGATGACAAAGGCAGGCACCCAAATACCTTCCACACAGTAAAACTCCTGTAACAGCCTGGCCAGATGATAGAGATCCCGGGTGTGACGCAACGCCGGTTGACCGACAAACACGCTCATATAATTGCGTCGGGCATTTCGTTCCAACAGATCTACATTGTGCTTTCGGATCAATTCACTGGCCTTCATCAGGGCGGATTCCGCTTCATGGGGGTTGCTGCTTTCAGCCAGGGCCATTAACTTGCGAATCCGTGAGAGGATCCGGTCTTCCCGGCCGGAACTTTTTCCCTTTAACCGTTGATGAAGGGTTGGATACCGCCCGGAAGCTTTTGGATTGGCCCGGAGCAGTCGACAGGCTTCCTGGAATGATTTGCCATGGGCCGGCTCTCGAGTGGTCTGAAGGATGTGTTCGGCCAACTTATGGGCCATTTCGTGAATCAGCACTTCCCGCACGGCATCCCATGGGTGGTTCATTACAAATTGCCGGCTCATCATGATTTCCATATGTTCTCCGGACCAGGCGCCCAGACGGCGATTCAGCGATTTAAGACTGAAAATCGGCTTTTTCATTCGGCGCGCCAACTCCAGCGGCAAGACTATTTTAGCCTGATCCCACTCGCTGGATAGGCCGGTGAGGATCCGTCTTTCCAGTTGCTCCAGAATGTCCCTTTGCGTGTCCTTTGGCATGGTGCAATGTTCGGGTTAAACGTCCCGTGGATGATTCTGTTTCAAGCGATCGTATGCCGCCTGTATTTCTTTGAATCGACTTTCTGCGAGAGTTTTGAATTCTTCCCCCAGGTGGGCAACTTTGTCCGGGTGATATTTGGCGGCCAGTTTTCGATACGCACGGGTAATCTCTTCTCCCGACGCATCTTTGGGCACCTGTAGCACCTGGTACGGATTCGGGAATTCCGCTGGATCAGAATCGACGCTGTCCTGGGTTTTCTCCTGGCCGGATTCGGATTCTGGGGAGGGCTTCCCCCGGCCATACTTTCGGGCTCTTGTAAATCCAAAGCGCCAGACAAGATAGGCCACTAACAGATCATCTATCCACCCCCAACCGGGAAGTAGATCCGCCAGAATGTCATACGGCCATAGGATATAGATAATCGCTGCGATGAGAAGAAGGAATTTCATGGAGAAGGTGTGACAAGGTGATCGTTGCGTTTCATTTGGGTATGGTTTTCAGGAAGTACTGGATCATCAGATGTAGAATATCTCCTTTTCCCGTGGTGCGATACAACGGGTTTTGGATTGAGCCTTCTTGAGCAGGTTATGTGCCACCTTCAGTTTGTCTTCGATGTCGATGTCTGTTTGGTCCGGATCGTGGTGAAACAGATAGAATGCGTCGACCCCGGCACTGTCCGCAACTTCCGTCACCCTGTTCACCGACGAATGACCCCAGGTGATCCGACTGGCATATTCTTCTTCCCTGTAGGTGCTATCCATAATCAGGGCATCGGCGCCTTTGACGAATTTAAGGAGCTTTTTTTCGTAGTTGTCGTCGTAATACGGGTTGTCTTTAGGAAACAATTCATTGTCCGTGATGTAGCATATCGAACGACTTTTGTAATCGAGACGATAGCCCAGACAATACCCCGGATGATTGAGCAGCATGGCCCGAATGGTCACATGGTCCAGCGAAAGAGATTCCTCCCTCAAATTATGGAAACGTACGTTTGCGCTGAACGCTTTGGCTTTGATGGGAAAGTGCACCCCATCCATTTGACCGAAGATAATATCCTTGACGGATGTGTCGCCATGGGCAGGGCCGAATACGTCTAACTCACTTCCTTTCTGATAGAGTGGAAAGAAAAACGGTAGTGCATTGATGTGATCCCAATGGGGGTGGGATATAAAAATGTTCGCATTTAACGGCGTCTGTCCATTTTCAACAAGGTAATCCGAGAGTTCTTTAATACCGCTGCCGGCATCGAAGATAAACACCTGCCCATTCGCGAACCGTAGGGATACGCAAGATGTGTTGCCGCCGTATTTAACGGTTTTTTCGCCGGGGACCGGTAGTGTGCCCCGAACGCCCCAGAATATCAGCTCCATCCGATCTTCAATAATGCGCTGAAGCTGTTGCGGAAGATCGGTCGCACTGACCGGCTTGGTAATGTATCCGTCCGCCCCCAGGGTGAATGCCCGGGAGCGATCGGTATCGTATGTTTTACCCGTCACCATGACGATTTTGGTGTTTTGCAGTATGGATTGGCGACGGAGCATTTCGCATAATTCAAGACCATCCACGTCCGGCATCATGATGTCCAGTAGAATACAGTCCGGACGCCATTTGAGAATCTGCCGCAATGCGTTGGCGCTTGAGGTCGTCGATTTGACCGTATGTCCTTCCATCTCCAGGATTCGGGTCAGCAGTTCGACACTGACCGGATCATCATCGACTATGAAAAAACGTTTTGCGTTTTTCATGATGCTTCCCATAAATGGACAATTCATTTGGGTATCGGATGTTTCCTATAACGCTTCTGATTGACCCCAACGCAGTTATCTCCCTTGATTCAAGATCCGATTTGAACTGTGTTGTCATCGGGATCTGCCTCTTCTCCCGGATCCGATTCATTGCCGGACTCCAGATTCAACGTAGCGTAGTCCAGATCAACCGGTTTGAGGTGAAACTCCAGAAGGGTTCGTGGACCCAGTTGAATCTGTGCGCCATCAAAGAGACTGCTGGCATCAAGGGATATTCTGCGGCGGTTGACAATTGTACCGTACCGACTCCCTAAATCACGAAGATAATACGTGTTGTCATCAAAGTAAATTTCAGCATGTCTTCGGGATACCGATTTGTCGGCGATGACGATATCATTCTTCGCATGCCTGCCGATTTTCGATTCTCCCTGGATGTCAAAGACATAACCGGAGTCCACGCCCGGGCTGGTGATCGCTGTCAGCGTTGCCAGCGGCACGCGGGTCGCAGAGCCGATGTCGGGGAAAAACACCGTTTCATCCTCGTCTCCCACCAGCGGTGGAGATGAGGATGGCCTCACCCCGGGCATCGCTTTTCCCGGAGCCTGAAGCCCTGCCGCTGCTTTCCGCCGCCTCAGCCAGACCATCCCATACAGCGCGGCCCCTGCGGCAACAATGGCAATGACCCCCACCAGGACTAAACCCCGGATGGTTTCCAGACCCGAGGCGGCTGGCTGGGGGATCGTAATGGCGAGGTCCGCGGATCCCACCTGACCGTGTACATCTTCAACCGACACCATCAATGTATGGCGTCCGGGCGTCAGGTCCGCCGTGTTGACTCGAAACCGGTCATAGGGTGGTCCGATTCTCTCCTTGTGGAGGCGTGAATTGATAAACAGGCTCACTTTGGAGAGGGCGGCGTCGGAATTGATACGCACCTTTACGGTTACGTCCCCCTGGATGGATTGGCCCGATGCAGGCTCAGTAATCGCCACTTCCGTGGCGGCGGATGACACCGTAATCTCTGCGACACCCAGCTGTCCCGCCGCGGTCACGGCTTCCACCCGGAGAACATGCAACCCGGAAGCCAGGCCCTCGGTGTGCCATTCAAATCGGTCGAATGGGGGTGTCCGGATCTCGTTTTTTAACTGACCATCCACATAATATCGTATTTTCGCGATCTGGTCCGCGGGGCTCAGTTCCAACTGCACCGGCACAATACCTTTTAAGCGTGCATCGGTCTGGGGCGTGACGATCTGGACATCGGGCGTCAGCTGTGCCGGGAGGGGAGGTGACCAGAACCGCTTCTCATCCTGCACCGCCCGGTCATTCTGTCGCACCTTGATCACCAGGCTATGCTCACCGCTGGGTGCTCGTGAGGCGTATTTAATCCGAAACTGATTTTTAAGCTGCTCGGCGATGATCTGGTACATTTTTTTTAGATCAGATACGGAGGATGCCAACAGCCGACGGCCGCCGGTCAGTCGTGCCATCCGACCCAGTTCGGCAGCATCCACCCGGGGGCCGACACCGATCGTATAGATGGGCATACGGATGGTCTGTGTCGTTGCTTCGTCGATGACATCACTGAATTGATGGACGCTCCGCGGGAGTCCGTTTGCTTGTTCATCCTTTCCATCGGTTAGCACAATGATGGCCCGCCGACCTTTGGGTATTTCAGCCGCCTTTTTCACCGCCTCAAGGATGGTGTCGTATAAACGGGTGCTGGCCTTCGGTGTTGCACGAATACCGGCCACCCGTTGGATGACCGCTTCATGATCCCGGGTAAAGTCAACCAGACGGGTGGTCTCTCGGTCAAAGGTAAACACCGCGATTTGATCTTCTGAAGAGAGCATTGAAACGAAATCAATAGCGGCTTGCCTGGCGGCTTCAATGGCGGTAATTCCAGATCCGTCCTTGGCGAGCACGATGGCCATGGGATCGGTGGTCTGGGTGACTGCATCGATTTCCTTCGTTTGTCCGTCCTCAATGGCTGTAAATTGTTGAATGGACAATTCGGTGACGGAGCGACCGTTTTGTCCGGTGACGGTTACGTAGGCCCGCACCTGATTCCCCGGCTTTTCCGTATCCGCAAAGACATCAATGGAGTTGATCGTCACATTCTGCAGGGAAGCTGCCCAGGCAGCAGGGAACGAAACGCTGAGGATCCCCATGAAACTCAGCAACGCACATATGGTCTGAAATACTTTCGTGGGGAGCAGCGGACGTCGGCGGATTGGAAAGTGGCAGGCTCCCGGATGTTTAAACGCCATTGGCAGTCGGCACCCTGTCCGAGACGCTTTTTCTGGAAATCGGTTCCGTTCCTCTGGATCACACATCTGATTAAATGCATCAAAAATGTGCGGTTTGGCCATGAAAGCCTCCATCTTGGACAGCATCCCGCGTATATGACGGTACATGTAACGGAGTTGGCTATAAACGGTTTCAAAACCCCATCTAACGCCCAATCTCTGCGTTGCGGACTTCCTCAATATGCTCACATACTCCCATGTATGCTGCGCTATCTCGGCGGCCCGCGCCTTGACCTTCGACGCGATCAGGGGGTTTGAAACCACTTCTATTTCATCGAGAAGAAGTGTGGTACCGGTGACCGTCTGCGCGATGCTCCAAACGGGCTCCGTCGTCAATCGAAGTTAACACCCACGTCCCCTGGTGACGTGCCCTGCCAGTTCAACGACGACCACCGTTTACTCGTGGGGCCGCGCTGCCGGCATACCGCGGGGAGTTGGCCTCGATAACAACGATCGGCTGATTTCAAACATACAGAAGAAAAAGCTATTGGTACAGTTCATCACCCAAAAACCTGCCCTGCACGCCGATCCAATACCTCATGCAGGGCATCGCTTATCCGGTTGTTTCTGGTGTCTCAAATTGCGAATTTATATAATAAAAATCCAATCTTATCAAGAATAAAGTGTGTCGACAGGAGCGGCCGCAGGGTTAATTGCTTTTGGCCAGACGCCGGACAAGGGTCCGTGCAAAATTTTTATAGAACAACAGTTGGATGGAATTTGATGAACGATCCAGGAGGGTGGCACTGATTTTCAGCAACGCGCAATTTGTGACGGCAACGACACTAGCGGATCGCGCCTGCCCGCTAATGAAGGACATTTCGCCAAAGCACTCTCCGCCGCCGAGGCTTGCGATCCGTTCCTTACCTTTCATGACTTGTGTTTTTCCACTGAGAATAATGTAGAAACTGTCGTCGATCTCGCTTTCTTCGACGATCACTTTTCCACTGGGGACTTTAACGATATTGCTAGCTGAAATCAGTTCCCGAACCTGTTCTTTAGTGAAGTTCACAAAAAATGGCACATGGTGCACATAGTCGATGACGTCCGTCAGTTTTTCGTCTACGGGAGTCCCGCTCAATCATCGAAGGGCCACGCGCAAATCGTAGGCGAAATCCCCACAGGACTGGTAGCGTTCCTTCAAGTCTTTGGCAATGGCTTTGCGGGTGATATCTTCAAGAATCGACGGCAGATCCGGTCTGAGGCTGAGTAGGGGAAGCGGCTCATCATGGGTAATTTTATACATGATCGAAAAGTTGTTGGCGCCGGCGAAGGCCTTTTGTCCGGACAAGACCTCATAGAGAACACACCCGAGAGAGAAGATATCCCCCTGAGGGCCCACGATTTCTTCTTTCAGCTTTTCGGGCGGCATGTAACTGGGGGTTCCAAAGATCCCAAGGGGTGCGGTATTGTCCGTCACCTGAGCAATTCCAAAATCAGTGATCTTTACTTCGTCCGAACCGTTGATCATGATGTTGGAGGGTTTCACATCCCGGTGGATGACGCCCTGCTGGTGAGCATACTCCAGGGCGTTGCAGATCGTAAAAATGATGCTCACGGCCCGATCCGTGGGGAGCAGCCGATCTTTGTGGCAACAGGATTCAA
>Ga0056119_1000150_pt1 | contig 13708 bp, 13 predicted proteins | sample WorMettaBAHAMAS1_FD_80076 | JGI IMG/M metagenome (GOLD analysis project Ga0056119, IMG submission 80076) | Marine gutless worms symbiont microbial communities from Max Planck institute for Marine Microbiology, Germany - Olavius tantulus BAHAMAS.1 ...
GGATGCGGTAACTTCTGCAGTAGAGATTCAAACAACCATTAGCGCCAAAAATGCGTCACTACCTGACAATCAACAGATGCAATTTCGCATCGGCATCAACATCGGTGATGTAATCCATGAGGACGATTCCATTTACGGCGACGGTGTGAATGTGGCGGCCAGAATAGAAAGCCTGGCCGATCCGGGCGGTGTCTGCATATCCCGGAGTGTATTCGATCATGTCAAGAAAATGCGGGATTTTGGGTTTGAGTATCTTGGTGAACAGTCGGTAAAAAACATCGCCGAACCGGTCCGAGTCTATCGCATCCTCGCCGATCCAGCTGTGGCCGGTAAAGTGATCGGCGAAAAGCGGTTTGTCGGCCGGATGTCCCGGAGGGGAGCCTTAGCCGCCATTCTGGCACTGGGTATCATCGCTGGCGGATTATTTTCCTACTACATCTACCTTTACCAATCCGGCCGAATAGAGCCCGCCTCAATCGAGAAGATGGCACTTCCGCTGCCGGATGAGCGTTCCATTGCTGTGCTGCCTTTCGATAATATGAGTGGTAAACCGGAACAGGATTATTTTAGTGACGGGTTTACCGAACAGCTTATCACCAACCTATCCATGGTCCCCAACCTTTTTGTCATTGCCCGCAATTCCTCCTTCAGCTTCAAAGGTAAAGCGGTCAAGGTACAGCGGGTAGCCGAAGAACTCGGGGTGCGGTATGTTCTGGAGGGAAGTGTTCAGAAAGCCGGAGAAAAGGTGCGCATAAATACCCAGTTGATCGATGCCATAAACGGCCGTCACAAGTGGGCGGAGAAATTCGACCGAGAATTGAAAGACATATTCGCACTCCAGGACGAGATCACATTGAGAATTATCAGCGCCGTCGGTGCCGAGGTGACCAGGGGTGAGCGGGCCCGGATAAATGCCATAGGGACGAACAATGTCGACGCGTACATTAAAGCTACCCAGGGATGGGAATACTTTTATGGGCCCAACAGGGAGACCAACCGGCTGGCCCGTAAACTGGCAAAAGAGGCTATAGCACTCGATCCGGACTATCTCAACGCATATTGCCTGTTAGGTGCCACTCACCACATGGATGTGTTTCTTGGCACCAGCAAGGATCCTCGAAAGTCTTTTGAAACGGCCGTCGAGCTATATCAAAAAGTACTCGCAGTCGACGAGGCTCACCCCATCGCAAGCGGCGCGTTGGCTTATGTGTACGGTTTGCAGCGGAAATATGATAAGGCGCTTGCCCAAGCGCATAAGGCAATGGAGTTGAATCCCGGTAGAGCAAACGTTCACTTTTATTTGGGCTCCGTTCTTTACTTTGCAGGGAAATATGAGGAAGCCATCCAAACGTTCAAAAAGACGATACGTCTCGATCCCAAGGGCCCGTCCTACTATTATCTTGTCATGGGTCACGCCTATCGAGGTATAGGGCAATACGAAAAGGCGATTGCGGAGTATAAGAAAACGCTTGATCGGAAGCCGAATTACTGGATTGCCCGTGCCTTTCTGGCTGCCACGTACATCATGGCCGGACGGGAGGAAGAGGGCCGCGCCGAGGCGGCAGAGGTTCTCCGGATCCATCCGAAATTTTCTCTTGAAAAGTTGGCAAAGAGCTTACCCTATAAAGATCAAGATTATAAAAATCGGGCGATCGAGGCGATGCGAAAAGCAGGGCTAACGTGAGCATATCTGCTATTTGTCCTCACCCGTACCTCGAACCAAATTATTACGTATAGCATCCCCTTATCCGCACGTCAGGAAATAATCGGTCAACCACAACATCTTGAGACGGCCACATCGTAGGTCGAAGTGCACCTATCGGCTATCTTTGTGCACCCGATATGTCTGATAAAAAGGCGCGGACATCCGAAAATGTTCCGCTCCTTTTTTACGTGAATGGATCGGGAGTGCGATATTGAGGATTGATAGTATGCTGCTTGCCGTGAAAATGGGGTCTCGAAACGTGAGCATTTCACCAGATGGAGACTTTCACAAACAAACGCACAACTTAGCTCAGAAGATCAGATGAGTGATCTCGCACAGCCGGAGGCAGTTCCTGTCGGGATTATACAGGTACTGACGCACCCCTTACCGTCCTTCCGCTACACGGAACCGGTAAGGCGCTTCGCTGTTTGCTACATCCAGAATTCCATGAATCCTGTATCTTGTATCCTGACAACTGCTTGGGGGGTCCGTAGCTCGAAGAGCGAGGCCCCGACACCTGAAACCTGAACGCTGAAACCTAACCCCGACACCCAAAACCCACCTTCGAGGATCCAGAATCAATCACTCGAATAGACTTTAAGACATGGCCAGCCTTACGCCGGTTCAAACCCCAGCCTTACTTTCGTTACCCCATCCACTTCACTCTTGAGGATGGTTGCATTCAGGGGCATGCCGACGGAAAGGCTCTCCGGGTCGCCGGCATCGATACCCACAATACGTGCCACCGCATGACAGCCTTCTTCCAAGCTCACCACACCAGAGCAGTAAGGATTGTTTCGGCCGTATCCTTCGGCGGCCATGGCCGGCGGTACGACGGCGATATTGGTATAGGCCATCAGCGTTCCCTTTCCCGAGAGGCTTATCCATTCCAAATCAGTTCCGCCGCAGTCGGCACAGATCGGCCGGGGCGGCACAACCACCGTACCGCAAGTTTGGCATTTTCCCCCCATCAGTTTGTCTTCTCCGAGATAATGCTCGAACGACTGGATATTGAATGGCAGCGGTGTCATCGGCCTATCTCCTTTCCAAAATGGTGAATGTGCAGGTGCCCCCGGTGCCCCCAAGGTTGTGGGTGGCGCCGACGCGAAGATTCGGATTCGGTATCTGTCGATCTCCTGCAATACCCCGGAGCTGGGACCAGATTTCCACCATCTGGGAAACCCCTGTGGCCCCCACCGGATGCCCCTTGCACTTCAGCCCGCCGGATGTATTGATCGGTTTAGGGCCATCGAGCCGCGTGGCTCCGTCGGCAATGGCCTTGTATCCTTCTCCCGGCTTGAAGAATCCCAGATCTTCGACATGGACGAGCTCTGCAATGGAAAAGCAGTCGTGGACTTCGGCGAACTGGACATCTTCCGGCGTCATACCGGCCATGCCGTAGACTTCCTCGGCCGCATATCGGGTGGCCTCAAAATAAGTGAGATCCGGTTTGGACGACATACCCCTGCCGCTGCCCTGGCCGATCCCGGCGAAATACAAGGGGTCGTCGGTGAACTGTTTGGCGAGATCTTCGGCCACCAGCAGGACGCAGCTGGCACCGTCGCTGATCGGGCAGCAATCGAAAAGATGCATGGGCCAGGCCACCATGGGATTGGCCTTGGGGTCCCACAAGAACGCTTTTTCATCGTCCCACTCGGGCACCGGCCGTCCCAGTTGTTCGGCTTTCTCGATCTTGGCATTCATAAGGTCGCGGATCGAAACGTTGAATTGGGCCTTGGGATTCAGGGGCGCGTTGTTGTGGCTTTTGATCGTGATATCCATCAGCGCGTCCCGGGTCGCCCCATATCGATCAAAATAGGCCGACGCTGCGGCGCCAAAAACTCCGGGGAACGTAACCCGGCCAGGCCTTCGTCGGGGAAGGTCGCCAGGGCCAGCCCCTCGGCCACTTCTTCGGTGGCACACCGGGACATCTGCTCTGCCCCGCCGACCAGTACGATATCGTAAAACCCGGAGGCAATGGCAAATACGCCTTCCCGAAAGGCCAAAGCGCTGGAGGCGCAGGCGCCCTCGGTCCGGGTGGCCGGCTTGGGTACCAGACCCAGCAATTCGGACATAATGGGTCCCCAGTGCGCCTGGTGAACAAAGAAATCATTGGAGAAGTTACCGATGTACATGGCATCGATATCATTGATGTCCAATCCCTTGTCGATGGACGCCATCATCTCCTGGAAGGCTTCTGAAAAAAAATCACGGCAGTCCCTGTCCCGGTACATGCCGAAACGGGACATGCCCGCACCAACGATGGCGACGTTTCTGTTGAGTTTTCGTGTTTTCTTCATTGGAATTCTCCCAATCGGAAAAAAATGTTGGTCTTTTGAGTAACGTAAGGCCCCCGGCACCTGGGTCAAATGTGTAAAATTAGGAGGCGGCGGGTTGTTTTGGTTGAAACAGTCGCGCCCACAGTACTTCGACCAGAACACTCGCGCAGATTACCACGATGGCCAACACTTGCCAGGATGTCAGTTTCTGGGAGAGAAAGAGTACCGCCAGAAACGCGGCAATCACCGGCTTGATAAAGAAGAGATAGCTGCCCCGGGTGATATCGGGGACGGCGGCCAATCCGCCGATCCACAAAAATTGGGTAATGGTTGTGTTCCAGACGGCAATGGTCAGCAAAGAGGCCACCTGGGAGGTCGGCCGATCAAACAGGGTAAATGGATTGACCCATATATTCCAGAACAGACCCACCACCAGCCAGAGCCCCACCGCTCCAATGGACATGGTAATTGCGGTGATGCGAAGGGCGCCGTACTCGGCAATAATCGGTCGCACCATCACCGTGTACGCCGCCACGACCCCCGCGCACCCCATCACCATGAAGATCCCGATCAGGTTTCCCCCCACACCCGCCAGCCTGGCCAGATACCCGTCGGTGATGAGCAGGGCGACGCCGACCATGGCACAGAGACCGCTGATGATCTTCGCCCCTGTAAACGGCTGCCTATTGATGGCCAGGTTGGCCAGGCCGACAAAAATCGGAATGGTCGTCACCACGGTGGCCACCTGGGGTACTGTGGCAAAGTCCAGGGACCAGTGGAACAGCAGATAGCCCAGTGTAATGCCCAGAATGGACAGCCATACGAGACGCATCCCATGGGTCCGGAAGGGCGCTGCCAAGTCCCGGCTCGAGGGAAACAGAAGCGATAGGAGAACCAGTCCCAAGCCGCCCAGCACAAATCGCCATACCGAAAGCTCAGGCCCGGACACACCGGAGAGAACGGCCACAAATTCTGTGGATGCGTGGCCGCAAACGCCAAGAAATACCGCCAGATATGCCAAGGATGCATACGTGTGCCACAATCCCATCAGACGACCTCCTTTGCAAAACTCAGAAGGGCTTCGGTCAGGTCCTCGGGTTGCTCCGCTGGTATCATGTGCCCGGCATCGGGAAAGTTGATCCGCCGTGCATCCGGCAGACGTTGGGTGAGTTCATAAACTACGGCCGGGTCCAGGAACACATGATCTTGTAGTCCGGTGATGACCAGCACCGGCAAATCCAATTTCTCGTAAGGCAGATCCCAGTCCGCCGTTCTGCCGGCTTCGGCCAGAAGTTTATACACACCGCTGTTCGGATCCAGGGGCATATACGGGCTGTCTGTTTTGAGGAAATTCTTACGATTCTCGGCCAGCCAGTCTTCGTTCATCAGGAGCGGTAAATAAAGATCCCGGAAGAGTTCCAGCCCGCCCACGTCAACGGCCTGCACCAGCGCATCGCCGATCCATTTGAGACGGGGGCCGTCCCGGCGTAAGGTGTTGATAAACACCAGCCCCTGGGCAGAAGCGCCCCCCAGCCACGCCCGGGCAGCAAACAGGCCGCCGATGGAAAGTCCCACAAACACCGGTTTCACCGGCTGAACATGGGAAAGTAGCTTGATGGCATCGGCGACAATCCCATCGGCGTCCAACCGGGCACCCTCTGCGAACGGACTGTCGGCTTGGCCACGGAAATTGAAGGCAAGGCTCCCGTGCCCCTGTTCCCTCAGAGCAGGGCCGATAACCGCCTCCCAGAGCCCGGTGTCACCGGTCAAGGCATTGAAGAAGACGAATGTCACCCCGTTGTCCCCGGCGGGCGGGTTATACTCATAGAATAGAGCGTCATTCGAACTAATCGACAGAATAGCCATTATTTCTCCCCCTCCTAATTATTTCCCTTACAGTCGATGCATGTCAAAAACGGTAAATGGTATTTAGTATTTCGTGTTTGGTGTTTGGTGCTTGACCGCCGACTTGTGGGGTCGAAGCCCTAAGGTGAAGCCCCAAGCTCCAGTAGGAGCGAAGGCGGGTTTGTTATTTGTAATTTGAATCTTGTTATTTCTCCGCGAAGCGGAGTTACATTACTGCCCCCATGGGCCATGGAACGAATTCAACATCCCCGAATCCGAATCCCTCGCTGCAGGACGGGGTCCCGGAGGCGACATCCAGAACGGTCTTGAAGATCTGCTCTACCATTTCTTTCACACCGGCCGTGCCGTCGATAGTTCTGCCGCAGTTGATGTCCATATCATCCCGAAGTCTCTCGAACATGGGCGTATTGGATGCCAGCTTAACGGCAGGCACCGGTTTGAAACCGCAGGGCGTTCCCCGGCCGGTGGTAAAACAAATCAGATTGGCCCCGCCGGCAGTCATTCCGGTCACCGATACAATGTCATACCCGGGGGTGTCCATAAAGACCAGCCCGGTCTCGCGAACCGGCTCCGCATATTCGTAGACCGCCTTCAGATTTGAACTGCCGGCCTTTGCCACGGCGCCCAAGGATTTCTCTAGAATCGTTGTAATGCCTCCGGCTTTGTTACCGGGGGTGGGATTGTTGTTGATGACCGCCCCCAACCGGGTAGTATAATTCTCCCACCACCGGATGCGATGGATGAGTTTTTCTCCCACCTGGGGCGATTGGGCCCGTCGGGTCAGAAGATGTTTGGCACCATATATCTCGGGGGTCTCGCTTAATATGGCGGCCCCCCCATTCCGGACCAGGATATCGATGGCTTCCCCAAGTGCCGGATTGGCACTGATTCCCGAATAGGCATCGGATCCACCACATTCCAGTCCGACCACCAAATGACGCGCTGGAACCGGTTCCCGCCGGACATGGGCAGTTGCGGAAAGCATCTCACGAACGGCCTCCAGACCCGCGGCGACGGACTTCCGGGTACCGCCGGCCTGCTGAATGTCGACAATTCGGAGGGCCGGACCACTGGAAAGGGCCATATTGTCCATCAAGCACTCCACCTGATTGACCTCGCACCCTAATCCGACCAGAACGATCCCGGAAAAATTCGGATGGCGGGTGTAACCGGCCATGGTTCTCTGTAGAATCGCAAATCCTTCATCTTCCGGATTCATACAGCATCCGGCCCCATGTCCCAGTGCAGCAATGCCGTCGACATCTGGAAACTTTGGAAGCTCATCTCGGGTGGCTTGCTCGGCAATAAACCGGGCCACGCCGGCCGAGCAATTCACGGTTGCCAGGACACCGATATAGTTGCGGGTACCGACACCGCCATCGGAGCGAACAAACCCCTGGAACACGGCCTGCTCGTCCCGCGACAACAGGTGTGTTTCGGTTCTTTCTGTGGCGTACTGGTAGTCCCGGTCGATCCCCCGGAGAACCACGTTGTGGGTGTGAACGTGGTCGCCCGGCTCGATCTTTCCGGAAGCAAACCCGATGGGATGTCCGAACTTGATGATGGGGTGGTCGGTCGGAATGGGCCTGAGGGAAATTTTGTGGCCTTCGGGAATCGGCGTTCGGCTTCGGTAGCCGGTATCCAGAACAGGCGCTCCCGATGCAATTGCTCGCAGGGCGACACCGACATTGTCATCGTCGTGGAGCCTGAGTATGGCCTGTTCTGGAGTCAATGCCGTCCTCGCTCGGGTGTGTTCCGGTTCCGAGGCAGTCCAAACGCCAGGGCATGCCAGAGTTGATCAAGAAATCGCCGTGGAAGATGAGTCCTTAGCCCGGATGTGGCTTTCTTTAAGCTATATACTGAAAAGATTTCATGCAATGTTTGGGCTAGGACTCGTCCGGCAGGCGAATCACCATCACCGGAGTGGCGCTCATGCGAACCACACGCCGCGCCGTACTGCCGACCATGGCCTGGGCCAGGATACCCTGGCCGTGGGTGCCCATCACAATCAGATCGTAGGTTCCGGTTTCAGATTCATCAAGAACCACTGCGGCCGGATCCCCCTGCCGCACCAACACCCCTTTGACGACAAAGGGGCAGGATATCAGCTCATCCTTCATATCGTCACAGAAATTCTCCAACCGCGTCTTGAAGGTGTCAAGGACTTCCTGCTCATGTCGGCCTTGGAGATCCTGCCACCGTTCCTCCCCCAGCATAGATTCGAGACGCACCGACGTACTGTGAGATAGTTCTTAAAGCACATGGAGAATGGTGATCTGGGCACCGAAGGAGTTGGCTAAAGCGGCAGCATAGCCGAAGGCAAACCGTGCATTTTGGGATAGATCTGTGGCATACAGGATCTGTCGAATCTGAGGAATCATTGTGATGCCTCCTCTCTGATGACATTACTCAAGGATGAAAAGAATAAGCTCTTTGGGTCCATGCACCCCGAACACCAGGGTAAACTCGATGTCCGCGGTTTTGGATGGACCGGAAATGAGCAGGGTATTGGTCGGCATGCCATCGGCCCAGTTCTGCGCCGAAATGATGTCCGCCAGTGAATTGTGGATGGTATCGGCCTCGAGTACCGCGACGTGAACCGGCGGGACCAGGGACATGAGCCGCGGTTCGTTTTCCGTGGGCCAGAGCACGATGGCCCCGACATCGGCAATGCCGCCCAAAGTGGACGTAATACCGGCATCGATCTCAAAGAGGTCCTGCTTGAAAGACTCCACGGGTTCGGCATAGGAGACCAGCGAAGGGAGATCCCCGGTGTCCGATTTCCAGGCCGCTTCGATCGTCGATCCGATGGGTGAGGCGGGCCCATACAGAACCTGTTTCCAACCCCGCTCTTGAGCCAGCGTTTTGAATGTATCGGCCCAGTCTGAGGACTTGACGATGTAGATCTCTGTTTTCATCGCGGTCATGAGAGCGGTCAGTTGATCAATTTTCTCCTGTCGGTCGAAGGAACTGTCCGGCGGTGCCTCTGCCACGGGAACCACCGTTTGCTCGGTTCCGGAGGCGTGCAGCCGGGCCAGTATTCGATCACGGTCTGTACTAGTCATCCTGGCCTCCCTTATCGCGCACATGGTCATGAAGACTTTTTTTGGAAAATTGCGGGGCCGACCGCGCCCGCGTCCACTGCTTCAACGGCCCGACTTTTGGCAGCCGGTTCCCCACGGATCCAGCCATCTTGGTGCTGAGCCGGTTCAGGGACGGATGCACATTAACCAGTTCCCACCCCTTCCAGATCACTGTTTCCGCCAGGTTCTTCTTGTAACCGCACCCCGGAACAGTGCCTTCCCCTTCTCCGGCATAGCTTTCAGTCCGGAGCCGTCGAATCAGTGCCGGAATGGGTATCTTGACCGGACAGACACCTCCGCATGCGCCACACAGGCTCGACGCCGTAGCCAACACCCCGGCCCGTTCAAGACCCTCCATCTGCGGCGTCAGAATTTTACCGATGGGTCCCGGATAAACATGACCATACGCATGCCCGCCGATCCGAACGTAGACCGGACAATGGTTCAAACAGGTTCCGCAGCGGATGCAGAGCAGTGTTTCGCGGAACTCCGGATCTGAGAGGATTTGTGATCTGCCATTGTCCAGAATCACCAGATGGATTTCCTTGGGGCCGTCCTTTTCACCTTCCTTTCGCGGCGACGTAATCATATTCACATAGGTCGTAATGATCTGACCGGTGGCCGATCCGGTGAGCAACCGGAGCAACGGGGGCACGTCGGAGAGCTTCTCGACAACTTTTTCAAGTCCCATGACAGCGATGTGCACGTCCGGCACCGTCGTGCTCATGCGGCCGTTCCCCTCATTTTCCACGAGCAAGAGGGTCCCGGTCTCGGCAATGGCAAAATTCACACCGCTCAGCCCCACCTTGGCCCGTGCAAACAACTTTCGCATGGCCTGGCGGGCAATTCCCGTTAGTTCCTCGACATCTTCGGTATACGGGGTATCCGGAAGTTTATCGTGGAAAATTTCGGCCACCTCGTCCTTATTCTTATGGATGGCCGGCACGATGATGTGGGATGGTGTCTCCCCGTTCAGTTGGATGATGAATTCACCCAGGTCGGTCTCGAGAGCATCGATGCCGTGGTCTTTCATAAATCGGTTGAGATGCATTTCTTCGGACACCATCGACTTTCCCTTGACCATTTCCTTGGCGTCGTTGGCCTGCATGATTTCCAGCACGATCCGATTGGCTGCAGCTGTATCTTCCGCCCAGTGCACCTGGATACCATTTTTCCGGCAGTTGGCTTCAAGCTGCTCCAGAAGGTGGGGTAATTTGCTGAGGGCGCGGCGTTTGATGGCATTGCCGGCCGAACGAAGCTGCTCGAGTGTGTCCGGATCTTTGAACACCATCCGGCGTTTTTCGACAAGGATGTCCATCGCATTGCGCAGGTTTTTCCTCAATTGATCATCCGCCAGTGCCGCGTCAACGTTGTGCTCAAAATCAAAGCTATTTCCGGTTACCATTGGTTCTCTCCCAGAGAAATTCGGCGATATGCTTCCCTGCCACAGGAACTCGGTGATGTGCCAGGGCGCCGGTGATGTTCATCAGGCAGCCGCAGTCCCCGGAAAGAACCGTGGCGGCGCAGGTGCGTGATATGTCATCGATCTTGTCTTTGACCATGGCTGTGGAAATCGCGGGCTGTTTGACGGAAAACGTACCGCCGAACCCACAACACTCTTCTTCCCGCTCCAGCTCTACCAGCTCTACATTGGCCAATTGACGGATCAGGGATTTGGAATCCTCGATAACCCCCATCTCCCGTAGGGCATGGCAGGAGGAATGCCAGGTCACGGTTTCAGGGGCGCCGATATCCTCCAGTCGAACATCGAGCACCCTCACCAAAAATTCAGAAAGCTCAAATACCCGGTCGGCAAATTGTTGCGCCGCCGGGAGTTCGTCCGTACCGGAGAAGAGGTCCGGATAGTGGTGCTTCAGCATCCCGGCACACGATCCGGACGGTACAACAATAGGGATCGGTTTGGAAAAGGTCCGGATCTGTTTCCGGGCCACCGCCCTGGCCTCCTCGACAAAACCGGAGTTATAGGCGGGTTGGCCGCAGCAGGATTGATCCGGGGGAAATACCACCGACACCCCTTCCCGCTCCAGCAAGTCAATCGCGGCAACCCCGGCGCTGGGAAAGGCCATATCCACCAGACAGGTGCCAAATAAGTACACGGTTTTCGGTTTTTCTGGGATCCTCGCCATGATTCCTCTTCCGCGTTGGCATTGATATCAGGAAAAGCGTTTCAGAAATGTAATGGGTCCCCGCCGACAGAACTGAGGCGCGGATATCCATGGTGTTGTTTACCCGTATACGCCCTTCCATGCAAGGGGGGAAATCCTGACCCTACCCCAGGGTGGCTATCGAAGAGCGTGGACACATTGGTATGACCTTTGTTACGTGATACATTTGCCGATGTCAAGGCTTATCCAGAAATGGGTTGTAAGTGAATCAAACATTTGATAACATAATGAATATTTACATGAAACGTATTGAAATGGTTGCATTTTTACAGAGTCCGGAGTTGATATTGGTCATACCAATTTAGGGTATCCTGTCGAAGGATTTGCTTCATAGCCCAGGGGCCGGCAAACTCGTCTACGCTCCTTCGGAGCTACGACCCCACAAGCCGCTCGCTTCCTTCGGCGATGCTCAGGACAAGCAGGATAGACAGGACAAGCGGGCTAACCCTTCGACTCGCTTGGGGCTTCGCTCCTTCGGAGCTCCGACTCCGCAAGCCGCTCGCTCAGGACAAGCGGGCTAACGAAAATAAAGGACCACCCATGAAAACACAACTGAAGCCAGTCAGACCCAGACGCATCTCCGACCAGGTCTTCGACCAGCTGAAAAATCTCATTGTCCGGGGTCAACTCAAACCCGGTGAACAGCTCATGCCCGAGCGCGAGCTGGCCGAAACATTGGGAGTGAGCCGAACCACGGTTCGGGATGCCATCAGCAAGCTGGTGGTGATGCGGTATCTGGAACATCGGCAGGGTCAGGGCACCTTTGTTCGGAAGCCGACCCTCACCGACGGTAATCTTTTGGCAGAGGCCATGCGATTCGAGGACGCCACGCTCAAAGATTTGCTGGAATTTCGGATGGGGCTCGAATGCAACGCGACGGCGGTGGCGGCACAGCGAGCTATGGAAGAGGACATCGATCGGCTCCGGAAAACGATTCAGGAGATGGAACAGGCCTATGAAACGGGGGAGCTGGGCACCGAAGCCGATGTATCCTTTCATATGGCCATCTCTTTTGCCTCCCGAAACCCGGTGCAAATCCATGTGATGAAGCACTTCTATGATTACCTATTTTACAGCATCCGTGTAAACCGCACCGAGCTGTACAAGGATCCGGAGCAATTCAGCCGGCTCCTTTCACAGCACAGAGATGTGTTCAACGCCATCCGGGCCCATGATCCGGATGAAGCCCATCGGGCCATGGGCAGACACATCCAATCGGTAATCGATATTTTGCTCGAGCGGGGCGTTACGATCTGATCGCACCCACCCCGAAGGTTGCATGACATGGTTCCTCATGGGGTCCAGTTAAAATGGGTTCCTCGCCATGGACAGGCCCACAACATTGTCGCCCCTCCCCAACAATTATGATTTATGGCCAAGAGATCGATCCCATCGGGCCGATTCCGAATCCAGAATATATGCATTATTTCATTAGGTTAAGAAATTGGCTGCGACAAGAAAAGTCGGGCATAATAATTGCAAATGGTAGTATCAATCGACACGTTGAGTTGTGACTTATTTCACTAAACGTGTCATAAGGTATGCGTCGGACAGGGTTTCCGGCACACTCTAACGAAACGGTCGATGAACCATATTTACAAGAAACCTTGTCCGGGAAGGGGGTAGCGCAGGATGGAACGAAGACAACACCCTCGGTTTGCTTGTTTTGAAGAGGTGAACTTTGTCATCAAGGACGTCACCCATTCCGGCATCATGTTGAATTTCAGTAAGGGAGGATTTTTTATCATGACCCCGCTGACGCTTGAACCCGGGCAATCTATCGGCTTGAGTTACTATTCTCGAGTCACCCGGAGCCTGGTCCATTTCGACTGCACGATTGTTCGAAAGGAGACGACCGGCGCCGGCGTGATAATCTATCCTAACAACAACTAACTGCTCGTGTCTGAATGTTTGCCACACTTTAACCCATATGGGGCTCTCAGCTATGGAAAATGACAAGAAAATCGGGAATCTGGTTGAACGACGGGCAAACCACAGAGTGAAATGCTCCGAGGATGTGACCTTCCAATTCAATGAAGAAACCTACAAAGGGCTTATGCAGAATATGAGCGAAGGTGGATTTTACATCGAAACCGACGTAAAACCCGAAAAGGGCGCTAGCATTGTGCTGAACTATTACTCCATGTTCTGCAAGTCGAACATCACATTCCACGGCATCGTGACGCGGTCAGATGATCTGGGCATCGGTGTGAAACTTCACCTGGAATCCACCGAGATCGGTTAATTCCCATGCTGCCAACCCATTTTTAAGAGAACTCCCCATATATTTAGACCAGCACGACCGGATAAAGGGATTGGTTGAAAAACCAATCCCTTTTTTACGTTCCTATAAATAAAGATAAGGAATGAGCCAATCTTACCCCCTCCTGCTGGCTCTCTCTCATTCGACATTGCTCATGACAAGTGGTTCGGCAAGGCTCACCACAAACCGCCAGGGAAGGAGACAATATAGTCCTCCCCCTTGATGGGTGTATAGACTGGGGAGATAGGTAACAGTTGTTCGGAGACATGGGTAACACTACCATCAGGCATATCGTTTACACTTGGGAGAACGACTATGCCATGGAA
>Ga0056119_1000151_pt1 | contig 13605 bp, 16 predicted proteins | sample WorMettaBAHAMAS1_FD_80076 | JGI IMG/M metagenome (GOLD analysis project Ga0056119, IMG submission 80076) | Marine gutless worms symbiont microbial communities from Max Planck institute for Marine Microbiology, Germany - Olavius tantulus BAHAMAS.1 ...
CTTTTACCACCGATCACCGGGTAACGCTGTTCAGTGTGCTTCAAGACAGCGCCGCTTTATGTGATATGAATAGTCCCGAATTGACGCCATATTTTAAGGAACAGCAGCATAGCTTTTGCACCCTGGAAGAAAAGAAAAAAAGTCTTTTGTCGTCGGCGCTGGAACAGGCAAAAGAGATTCTGATAGAGGCGGGCTTTTCGGAAGATCATATCGATATGAAACTTGATTTCAAGGCCAAGGGGGTCGCCCGGGATATCGTCATTGAAGCCACCAACGGCTATGACCTGGTCGTGATGGGGCGGCGGGGAATTTCGGGTATTCGTGAATTCTTTTTCGGTAGTGTTTCCCAGAAGGTGCTTCACTCGGCCGGAAATGTATCGATTCTAATTATTAACTGATGCGTTTCCGGTTTCATCATATTCTCCCAGCGCTGTTCCTTTCCCTGGTGTGCCTGCAGTGCACATCGGTGTCATCGCCTCCTGCCGCTCACACTGAGGAACAAAAGAGCGTAGACATGTCCCCCGCAGAGGTGTATGCCGCGGAAGTACTTTCCTACATGATGAAAGTGGTCCTCGGTCAGGCCGGAGATCCCCAGCATCGGAATAACTGGGCTTCCAGGGGGCTCAACACCGATCTTGATTTCGAGACCATTTCTCAGACCCTGAGCGATCCCAACCAGAATAAAAACTCGCTGCTGGTTTACGATGCCAATATCCTTGGGCTCAGTGAAGTCCTTTACTACTACAATCCCAAACTGAATCAATTCAAGGGACGATCCGGAAATGTGAGCCTGTATCCATCTTCAGAAATGGTGGCGCTACGGATTTTGCTGCTCCAGAAGCGGCATCGGGGAGAGCGGATCAGGATCGAGACGCTTCTGGATCGTCAATCGCTGTTCCTGGACCCGAACACCCTTCCGAGTGACGCGGATATTCAGGCGACCGGCCTACAACTGGAAGAAATACGGTTTCTACAGGATATTTTCACTAGCGAGCCACAACTCTTCCAACTCTTAAAGCATCCCTGTCTCATCGAAAGCCTGATTCACCTGGGGGGCGTCGAAAAGGACTCCCAGGCCAAAACCATTCAAGGGCGGTCGCTCAATCGCCCCGTCCAATGCCAACCACATGCTGGAGCCACGTCTCCGGAGGCTGTAACGATAGCGATCCTGCCATCTCTCATTCGGGAATTCGAGTTCGGATTCCCTCAGGATGCCGACTATCCCTCCGGTTTCCGCCCGACCCCGTTTTTTGTAGAAATGGTGGATCGACTGGTGGAGGGCATCCGCAAATCCCTTGAAGCGGCCGTTGCGGCTCGCGTTGTAACGCAGGGATCCGGGAGTCGATTCGATGCTGAAAGGCAGTTAGAGTTGATTTGGGGGGACCGGGTTTCGATTTTGCTGGAAGACGAACGCCCTTTGGTCATTTATCCGGAAACCGCATCGGCCGTTGAGGCGAAAACTTGCCCGGACGCTGATCTGGTTCTAATTCTTACTGGAAAAGATGTTTACCTGTCGCTTAATCTGAATCCCGATCATGTCTATCCAGCCGCCAATCGAATGTATATCGACATCATGGACATCCGGCGCTCCCAAATCGACGGTGTTACCGATGACATTGCAGAATTTATCCTGGAGCGCTTGTCTCTTGGATCGTCGGTCCTGAGCTTTGACCGAAAGGCCCTGTTTCACGATGGGCGGCTCGATGCCCGTCGTCGTTAGGTAAGGGTCGCGAACTCTATCCTCCGATCTCCACCGGCTTGCATAAATGGCGAGATTCCATTGCCACACGGCCGCGCCCGTCACAGACAAACTTCATGGATTATAGCTTGCCTCTGCAGATATGGTGGGCTTTCACGTCCGGCGCCCCACAAAAACTGCATTTCGCTGTATCCCCGCAAGGATCGCATAGATGTCCCGGTGCATCGGCAACCGCTCCACAATTCTTACATGTATAGGCCATATTGCCTCCTTTACAAAACACTTAGGAGCGCTGAGCGCTGATGGTCAATTAGTTGTCCTGAAAATTGCATGAACTCTTTATAGCGGATGTCTAACAAGAATCACTGTGGATACCCTAACGTGAGTAGTAAGGCATTGGGTTATGAAGCAATCCTCGCTTTAAGTCTACTTTTCCAATATGAGGATCATTCATAAAGTTTCAAGCTGCCGCGGCTGCTGGAGTCATTCAAAGATATCTTGACTCACCCCGGGCGGCCCTTACTTTGGAGATACGAAACCCATTCCAACCCCGGCGTTGCACCCGTGGCGAGAGATGCAGTTGATGTTTAGCGGCGATTGGGGAAACAACGCGAGAGGACATCGGACATGTTCAGAAAAATGAAGAAAAAGAAAGGGTTCATCATCGACCTGGAAAAACTCAACAGCCTCAATTCCGAAGGCTGTCCCGCCTGCGGGAAAAAGTTTTCATTGGGGGAGACCGCCGTGGTCGCATGCGGTGCCTGGGAGGGCGGCAATAAGGTGATCCATGAAAATGAGGCGGTGTATGATCCGGAATCGGACGGTTTCGTTGAACGTCGCTGCTATGAGGCCCGAAGAGGGCGGATCTGATTTTACCCCATTGTCTGTAAGGCCGGAGACGGTCTTGCCGACCCTCTCATAGGGTGGAAGGATCCGGGCGATTCCGGGATCACCCGAGAGGGAGTACCGAATAGATGCGATATAAATTACATTATTGGATGTTATGCGCGGTTACGGTCTGGTTTGGACTATCCGTCGGGACGGCACGGGCTTTGGAACTCACCCGTCTGGTGAACATGGTTCAGCCAGCCGTAGTCACGGTCGTGACATACGATTTTAATCGAGACATTTCCGGGTTCGGAAGCGGATTTTTCGTTGATGCGGATGGTCATCTCATCACCAGCTATCATGTCCTGGACGGAGCATACGCCGCCGATATCCGGACCCATGACGGCAAAACATATCCGGTGGAAGCGGTTATCGGCGAAAACCCCGCATCCGACCTGATCAAGTTACGGGTCCGAGCGCCAACGGCATCCCACAGTTATTTACAAACCAGATCCGAGACGCCGTCCATTGCCGAGCCGATCGTTGTGGTCGGCAGTCCGATGGGGCTTGAACAAACTGTTTCCGAAGGGATCATTTCGGGTATACGGGAGATGCCGGGATTTGGGAAATTCTACCAGATATCGGCACCCATCTCACAAGGATCAAGCGGAGGTCCCGTGCTGGACTACCAGGGCCGTGTTATCGGAAGCGTCACATTCATGATGGTTCTGGGACAGAATCTTAACTTTGCCGTGTCCGCCCAGGGAATCGATACGTTGGGGTTGGCCGGGTCTGCGAAATCTGTGTCGGAATGGACCTACGGCAAAAGTCTGGATCAACCGGGAATCGCGGAAACCCTTTGCCGCAAAGGCTTTGAGTTTTCCGTCAATGGCCAGTACGACCAGGCTCTCAAATTCTATGAAGAAGCCACGGTCAAAGATCCCACCAACACCCTGGCCTGGCATGGGCTGGGACATTGTTATGATGGACTCGGAAAACCGGACCAGGTCATCTCGGTGTATGAGCAAGCGATCCGGATTCATCCTGAAGATGCGGAGTTGCGGTTGGAATTGGGTAACTATTTATACAAGATGGGCAGGCTGGAAGAATCCGTAGCGGCCTATGAAAATGCAACCCGCATCGACCCGGATTACGCGGAAGCGTTTTCTCGACTGGCTATCGTTCAGACAGAATTGAAACGATACGAAAAGGCGGTTGAAAATCATATGGAAGTAATTCGGGACGATCCGGAGTCAAGCCCCGCCTATTACAATCTCGCGGTAACCCTAAGCCAGCAGAATCAGATCGAAAAGGCCATCGACGCGCACCGCCAGGCGGTAAGGCTGGATCCGCAAAATATTTACGCCTATCACAATATGGGTATGTTGCAGGCGAGAATGGACCGGCCCGGCGCCGCCATCGAATCCCATAAGCAGGTCATTCGGATCAAACCGGATCACGCACCGTCCCACTACCAGTTGGGTAAGGCATTCATCGCCACCGGCAACAAGCCGGATGCTCTGGCCCAGTACTCCATTTTGAAGGCACTGGATTCGGATTTGGCGGTGGAGCTGTTCGCTTTACTCTACCCATAGGATTATCTTTTTCAGTCTTGACTTTCGATTCGGAAGCGATCTGTGCGGATATTGGCAGGAAATGTGCGGTCTTTGGAGGTGTATAAAAGGAACAACTAATGGCTGCAGACGTTAATCACTTCAACGATCCTGAGACATTGTTCGGGAGGCTTCGTTCGGCTTGTGCCGACGAATGGGCTGATTATTGCAGCCATGAGTTTGTTCAACGCCTCGGCGATGCGACTTTACCCGAACAAAGTTTCCGTCACTACCTGGAACAGGATTATCTCTTTTTGATCCACTTCTCTCGGGCCTGGGCCCTGGCAGTTTATAAAGCGGATACACTTGCCGAAATGCGAGCAGCAGCCTCATCGCTAAACGCCATTATCAATCATGAAATGAAACTCCATGTAAAATATTGTGCCGAATGGGGAATCACCGAGCAAGAAATGGAGCTTAAAAACGAAGCCAGAGCGAATATGGCATATACCCGGTACGTTTTAGAACGTGGCCTTGCTGGTGACGTATTAGATTTGCATGTTGCACTGGCACCATGCATTATCGGTTACGCTGTAATTGGTAAACATCTGGTGAATGATCCCAAAACTCAACTGGAGGGAAACCCTTATAAAGATTGGATTGAGATGTACTCCGGTGAAGCCTTTCAAGATGTAGCCAAAGCCGCCGTACTTAACTTGGACAAGTTGGCGGAATCACGCATGGGAAAGGCCCGGTTTGAAGGTCTGGTTAAGACATTTCGCCAAGCGACTTTTCTTGAGATAGGTTTCTGGGATATGGGATTAAATCTACAAGATTAATTCAATTTATAGCTCCCAAGCATCATCGAACATGATCCGCAATTTTACCGATTAACTCACGGTGCAAGGGGCAGACCACCTTTCAAGCACATATCCATGGTTCCACTATTGGTCTAATCTCAATCTGAGAATGGACAATTTAAGGCAGTCATCGCATTCGGGATTTGGATCCGACCAGACCCGAATCGTTTTTTGGGGCATGATCCATCGGCACGACGCGGCATTCGCGTCAAAGTTCATCATGCCATTTGTAGTGCGGAAAATGTAGAGGAACCAGGATAACCATCAGAATTGGCAAGTTATACGCGCTCTAAAGGAGAGTGTCATGGCCCGCCCACCGGCAGTGTGAGTAGCGGTACATTACTCTGCGGTCCTGCCGAGATTGCAAGACGGTAGAACTCGGCTAGAATGAGAAAGGTCGCCTTAGAGGCCTTATCTTTTTCGTCGATATAAAACCACATGTCACGGTACTGGACGGCCATGCTTGCGGGCGGGCGTTCGAGAGAGGCCCGAATCCGGAAAAAATTCTCAATGTTGAGGGGATCGACTCCAGCAAACGGCCAGTCACGGGTTGTTAAGCCCTGTGCGACATGAGATTCTGGCGGCTCGACGCCATGGCACAAGTAGGCGATGGCACCCAGGAGTGACCGGGTGCGCATGACGATGCTCTTGTAACCTATTTCCCGGTGATACAATCCGGCACCGAGTCGCAGTTCTATGGGTGGTAGCAAGTCCTCATTTAACCGTAGCAAACGCCTTAATTGTATTCCCCGATCGGAGTCGAGGTTAATCCACATGACCGGAATCGGTTTCATGCGCGTCAATACCATCTCTTTCCCCTGAGACGTGTGACGAAACCGGTAGCCGGAGTTGGCTGCTGATATCAGGTCTGCTGCCCGAATTTTTTCCTCTGAGATCGGTTCGGATACCACCTCTTGACGCTCTACGAATCCGATCAGCAACTCGCCGGCATTTTGAAATTCCCCGAGCAGATTGGCTACTTGGCCAAAATTCTCCGCCTCACCGATCGGTTCGTTGAGGATACCGTGGACCTCAGTCACCAGCAACCGCATGAGTTGGTGAACCGGCCATCCCGAAGCAGCAAGATGTGAAAACGTCGAAATGCTTATTGGCTCGACGAGTCGTTTGGGCAAATTCTCTACCCCGCTGGGGTGTGAATGTAATTGTCGGGCGATCTGAATAGCTCCTCCGTGGCAGCGCTAGAACGGATCCGAGATCCCGTTCTACTCCGAGTTCAGCGCCGATACCGACCGTAATGGAGGTTTGTGCCGAAATGGAGTTGGTCGCAAGAAATTCGATGGTGTCGAAGTAGCGTAGCCGCACGATATTTAGCAGCAATTCGTCATCGGCAGCTGATTTAACTCCTTCGTTGTAGGCAATGTGGCCCTGCTCGATCGTTTTAGGTCCGAAACTGCATCCTTGACATGCTACAAAGGCAGCCAGAAAAGCCACGGACAAGCGTAAAATTTTTCTCATAGGAATCCTATAAGATACATGTGATGTTTTACACAGCGACACGTGGTTTTAAGAAAACCAGCGGGGACACGATTATAGATCTATGCATGCTCTTGGAAACAACGTTGGGCGTCCTCAACGCCTACCGGAAAGTCCGTGGCAATTTTTGTCAGACACGGCAGATCATGACAAGCCTCCAAGTTCCCGTTCGCGCCTTGCTTGTAAATCAGAGCTGCAGGCGGTTGAAGGATCCCGCTTTTTCTCTTGTACGCTCAACTATTTCATTTTTTTAAATTTTATAAATAAAATTATGTCCTTGTATACGACTCGAGGGTGATCCACATTTTAAAGCACAGCCATTTCACATAATGTATAAACAATAGTTGGAGTGAGGATTATTCTATGGTGCGTTCCTTCGGATTGACTGCAAAATCATCGGAACTGGCACGTTTGGTGTTTCTGTGATGGATAGGCCCTTTTGACTATTTCACAACGCGCTTTTACAATACTGATAATTTAGTCAAGAAGGTTGCCAATATCTGAGAATTAATTCCCGTCACTCACTAGTTAGGCATACGGAGAACAATAATATGTCGAAAACTGAAGCACTTAGCCTGGTTCCAAAAAATGTGCTCGTTAATGGGAAAAGAATCTCATATGGGGTACACGGAACAGGTGAGCCTGTCGTTTTATTGCATGGCACACCTTCATCCTCCTACATTTGGCGAAATGTAGTTCCCCTCCTGGTTAAAGCGGGCTTTAAAGTTCATCTCTATGATTTGCTTGGATATGGGCTATCAGAGCGCCCTTGGGATCCAGCCGTAGATACATCGGTCAGCGGCCAGGTGCCAATTTTGAAAGGGATGCTAAAGGTTTGGGGGTTAGACCGTATAAATCTTGTTGCGCATGATATTGGGGGTGCAATTGCTCAACGCTTTAACATATTTGAGATGTCATCTATAAAAAGCCTTACCTTGATCGATACAGTCAGTTTCGACAGCTGGCCTTCAAAAAGAACAAATGAACAAATGAAGGCAGGGCTTGATACCTTGGTAAAAAAATCTGACGCTGAACATCGCCAACATTTTGAGGAATGGATTTTATCTACAGTTCACAATAAACAGCACATTCGTGATAACTCACTTGAGACCTACATTGATTATATTTCTGTTTTAATAGGGCAAGGCAGTTTTTTCCAACATCAAGTCATTCACTATGATCCAAAACATACATCTGAAATAACTAACCGTCTAAAAGAACTTGGAGAAATACCTGTTCAAATAATCTGGGGTAAAAATGATGCGTGGCAAGTCGTGGATTGGGCGCATAAATTACATTCAGCTATACCAAACTCCGACCTCAGAATTTTGCCCGAATGTGGGCATTTTGCCATGGAAGATAAACCCGAAACCATCGCTGAGCAAATTGTATCATTTATTTCAAATGTGCCTAACATTGATGGACCTAACGAGGATTCCGCTTGCGCTTCATCCTCGTAGGTCATCTCGACGTTAGATGTCAAACACAAAAGGACCGCAAATATGATACACCGACATAGGGGAAAGTCGTCTGAGAGCTTCATAGACAAAGACATAATCCTACGTGCACTTAATATCCGACTTGGCCAGACGATTCTCGACGCCGGCTGTGGAAACGGCTACATGTCCAAGGAATTTGCAAGGGTTTTGAACAAAACAGGGAAAGTGTATGCTTTAGATCCTGACAGAGAGGCAATAGAAACGCTCAAAGAAGAAACAGAAGGAACTAACATAGAAACAATAATAGCAGATATAACTAAGAAAATACCCATAGAAGAAGCATCCATAGACTTGATCTATCTCTCAACTGTAATCCACGGCTTTCAAGAAGATCAAAGATCAAACTTTCAAAAAGAAGCAAAACGCTTGCTAAAACCAAACGCTCGTTTGGCAATTGTAGAAATACAAAAACAAGACACCCCCTTCTGACCTCCTTTAGATATTAGGTATTCTCCTGAAGAATTAATTCAAACAATTAGCCTAAAGCCTAAAGCCTTTGTGGAGGTAGGACCATATTTTTATATGCAAATCTTTGAGAATAAATAGTTAAAACATCTAACCATGGCCTGAACGTTGACTGGGGTTTCGCTCGTGCTCACCCCACTAGGTTATGCCTGGCGTTGGCGTGGTCAGCGGCTATATATGCGCACCCGGAAAAGCATTAAGTACGGCGGGGGATATCGAAAATGTTCCGCGCCTATTTATTGATCCCGAAGCACGAATCGTGCGTGCAACATTTTGAATTAGTAGTTTGTCTCATAGCTCCTGCAGCCCCTTTTCTGGAAGGTGAAGTGTCTTCCACCTGGCTTACGACCTTTCCGAATCCAACCGCTCATAGAAGCGTTCTTCCATGCGTCGGACCTCCTTCATCCGGTCCGGTTGTAGAAAATGGGAATAGGGCCATGCCTTGATATCGACTGCCGGCTCAAGCAGGCTTCTTTCGAGGAGATAGAGCGCTTCGATGGATTTGTCGCAAGCCGGATAACCCTTGTCATCGAGATGTATGGTCTGGTCGAATCGGATGCGGCAGATATTGTTGATATCCACCAGACGGATTCTTCCGGATCGGGTCAACAGAATGTTCCCGATGCCGGCCAGATCCGGTATCATTTCCCTTTCCCCGATCATGTTTTTTATCGAACGGATAAAGATTTCCACTTCGGACTGCACGCGACACCACCGCGCACCTTCGGTCCGGCTGTCTCGGGATTCACCGGCAGTCGATACACAATCCAGCAACTCCGAGACATGCTTTTCGGCATCCAGACTCCAGGGGTCGAGAATTTCTCCTTCCACAAATACTTGAAGGCCGCACAGGAGTATGTCCCGCTTTCCGGCAACGGCATAATCCACCAGGAATTCTTCCGATCGGGCGATGTTCGTCGCCGGCAAATAGGTTTCGATGACCTTCAGGCGGCGGATCTCTTCGAGGGCATCGTTCCTGGAATCAAACTGGGTTCGAAATAATCTGAGCATTTTGAGAGGCTTGGCGCGGGGGTACCAGGTGACACCGTCTCTTTCCACGCCATGCTTTTCAGCATGCACATCCTGGGGGCGTAGCACTTCCATGATGTGGGACCGTAGCCCCTGCCGAGGGTGCGGCCGGAAGACATATGGTACCGGCTCACGAATGAAGTTGAGACCCATGACATCGGCCGGCTTCAGCCGTTTTTTAAATCGGATGTCGATATCGGTCATTTTTCGGTATCTATCATGATTCGGTGTCGAAGCAATCCTGGTGCTATCATTTTCTGAGTCGGGGTCGCTATCGGAATCGGAATCGAAAAAGATGTCTATTTTGAACGTCGATACCGATGCCGAACCCGATACCGATTCCGACATTTCAACTACCATCCTTTCGTTTACGATTCGCCGGTTACAACGGAACAAAACCGTTACGATAGCAGGTTACACACTAAGATATTTTTGCCGGATCTCTTCGTTCTGATTCAAATCCTCCCGGGTCCCCTGGTAGCGTATGACGCCATTGTCGATGATGTATCCGCGATCACTGATGCGAAGGGCTACGGCCAGGTTCTGTTCTGCCAGCAGAACGGTCAGCCCGCTGTCTTTCAGCCGCAGAATCTGTTCTTCCAGTGTCGAAACGATCAACGGCGCCAGTCCCTCGGTCGGTTCATCCAACAGCAGAAGCTCGGGATTGGTCATCAGGGCCCGCGCAATACTCAGCATTTGCTGCTCACCCCCGCTTAAAAAACCGGCACGGCGCTGGTCGATGGCCTTCAAGGCAGGGAAAAACGTATACACACGGTCCATGTCCCACCCGTTCGTCCGATAATTCCGAAACGATATCTCCAGGTTTTCTCCCACGGTGAGATCGGCGAACACCCGCCGGTCATCCGGAACATATCCCATACCCATCCGGGCCAGAAGATGGGGTTTCAAACCCGCACACGATGTTCCCTTAAACTCAATTATCCCGGTCTTCGGCGGTGTCAGGCCCATAATGCTTCGCATGGTGGTACTTTTGCCGGCCCCATTGCGGCCTAAAAGACAGACGATTTCGCCGGTGCCCACCTCAAGCGAGACGTCGAACAGGATGTGACTGAGACCGTAATAGGTGTGAATGTTCTCTACGTTCAGCACGGCGCGGATCCTCCCAGATAGGCTTCCTGGACCTCCCGGTTTCGACGCACCTCTTCCGGCAAGCCCTGGATAATGGTTGCGCCGTGGTTCATGACCGTAATCCGATCGGCAATGGAGAAGACGAGACCCATGTCGTGTTCACAGAAAAGGATGGTCAGACCGAGTTCCTGGGACAGTCTTCGCATCAGATCGAGTGTGGCCGCGGTTTCGTCGGGAGACATCCCGGCAGTGGGTTCGTCCAGGATCAGCAGCTCCGGCCGACTGCCGAGGGCAATGGCGATTTCGAGGACTTTCCGATCGCCATGGGACAGCATCCCACTGATCATCCCGCCCTTTTCCAAGAGTCCGACACTGTCCAGAACTTCCCCGGTTTCCCCGATCGCCATGCGATGGGCCCGGCGAAAGAGATCCAAACTTTTCCCACGGCGGGCCAGCACCGCAATTTGAACATTTTCGAACACCGTAAGCCGATCGAAGACATTGACGATTTGATAGGACCGGCCGATGCCCCTTCGGCTGATCACATGGGCCGGTAAACCGGCGATATTCTCCCCTCGGAACGTTATTTCTCCCGCGTCCGGCGTCAGCTGTCCGGTGATCAGATTAAACAGGGTGGTTTTGCCGGCCCCGTTCGGCCCGATAACGGCAACGACCTCTTGTTTTTGGACATCCAGACCGGCCCCGGCCACCGCCTGGAATCCCTCGAAGCTTTTGTGCACCCCTTTGACATGCAGCATCTAACAATCCTTTCCGAGTTCTGCTGCCGGCTCGCGACGGCGGAGCAGCAACCCAAGAGCCCCTTCCGGGAGAAAGAAGATCAGCAGCATGAGCACGATGCCGAGAACCATGGTCCAGTATTCGGAGTAGATCCCCACAAAGGTTCTCAGGGTAACGATGATAGCCGCGCCCAATATGGGGCCCAGGAAGGTAAACCAGCCGCCGAGCAGGCACATGATGACGATTTCCAGGGACAGGGTCCAGAACAATAAATCCGGGAATACCGAGCCTTCCACCGTGACAAACAGGGCTCCGGCCACACCGGCAAAAAAACCGGCGATACCTTCGCCGACGAGCTGATGTCGCTGAACATTCACCCCCAGGGCCCGGCAGCGTTCAGGGTTATCCCGAATTCCCTGAAAGATCCGCCCGAATGGTGAACAGACAATCCGATACATCAAATATAGGGACGATAGACTCACCAACAACGTGAAGTAGTATGCCCCTGTGGACGACCCGATGAGGTCCGGAACCGGTATGCCGTGAATGCCGTCGTCACCGCCCGTGAATGAATACCAACGGAATACGATTGCCCAGACCAGAGACCCCAGAGAAATCTGGAGCATTCCGAAATACAGCTTGGACAGACGCACGGTGATCAGCCCCATAATCAATCCCGGTGCTCCTGCGCAAACCGGGGCTGCGAGAAACCCGATCCACCACGGCCATCCGGTCTTGGTGACCACCAGGGCCAGGGCATAGGCCCCGGTCCCGTAAAACACGGCGTGGTGGAACTGGTACATGCCCCCGAATCCCAGGACCAGATTGAGGCTGGTGGCCAGCAGGCCGGTCACCAGAATGAGTGACACCAGGTAGACGTAAAACCGGGAGACTCCCATGGTCAGCAGCAGAAGCGCCGCAAGGATTGGGACGCCCATAAACACTATATGTCGATGTTCCTTATTCATGCCCATGGTTACCACGTCGATTTCAACAGACCCTTCGGACGGAACAGCAGAACGACAACCACCGCCACATAGGGAAAGACGATGGCGAATTGGGGCCATATCAAGATGCCGATGGAATCGGTCAAGCCGAAGATGAGGGCACCCAGCAAAGCCCCCCAGATATTTCCAAGCCCGCCGATAATGACGATTAGAAACGCTTCGATGATAATAGTGTGATCCATGCCCTGGGTGATATTCTGCGTTGGCGCGACCAATGCGCCCCCCAGCCCGGCCAAATAGCACCCGATGACAAAGACAGCGGCGAACACCCAGCTGACGTTGATGCCCATGGCCCCGACCATCTCACGGTCTACGGCGGCGGCGCGGGCGATCTTTCCGATTTTAGTTTTATTGGTAAGATACCAGAGACCGGCGGCCACCAGGGGGCCGACGAAAAGCAGAAAGAGATTGTACCGGGGAAATGGAAATCCCAGAATAGAGAAAGACCCCTGGAGAAAGGGGGGGCCGTCAGACTTCGGTAGTCCGACCCCCAGATGAGCTTGACCAGGTCGCCGAAGACCAGCATGAAGGAAAAGGTAAAGAGCAGGAGCATGAGATGCTCCCGCTCGTAGAGATGACAGAACAGTCCCCGCTCGACAATGAAGCTGATGAGCGCAACCCCAACCGGCGCCAGAGTCAGGGCGATGAAAAAGCCCACTGTCCCGCCGCCGGCAAAGGTGGCCACGGAGTACATCAGGAACGCCCCGATCATGTACAGCGAACCGTGGGCGACATTGGGTATCCGAAGCACGCCGAGGACCAGGCTCAGACCGGATGAGACGATAAACAGAATGGTCGTACGGCTCAACCCCACCAGAATTTGCTGGAGTAGAGCCGCGGCGGTGATATTGGAGGCACCGTCCATCGATTGATTTACCGGGTCCGCTTAATTTCCTCGACCGTTGGCATAGCCTTCTCTCCAGGTATGACCATGATATCGCCGGCGAGGAGAAAATCATATCCGCCCACCTTCTGGGTCACTCCCATAAACATCGGGAGCATGGCCTGATGGTCGAAGGCGCGCATGGTAACCGGGCCCAGAGGGCTGTCCACCGTCATCCCCTCCAGAGCGTCAATGAATTTCTCGGTTTTGGCGGAACCGGCTTTTTTGTAGGCATTGGCGATATATCGGGCCGCCAGTGAGTCGTATACTGCCCCGACCGCCGGGTATCGGCCGTAGGCTTTCTGAAATGCTTTCACAAATGCCTCGTTAGCCGCTGATTTCGGATAATAGAAAACGGAAAGTCCCAGTTTAAGGTAGTTAATGAACCCTTGACAAACATGTTCTATGATTTATATTCGTCCTATCAAACGGTAGGAGGTATAAATCATGAATATCGTATC
>Ga0056119_1000152_pt1 | contig 13468 bp, 3 predicted proteins | sample WorMettaBAHAMAS1_FD_80076 | JGI IMG/M metagenome (GOLD analysis project Ga0056119, IMG submission 80076) | Marine gutless worms symbiont microbial communities from Max Planck institute for Marine Microbiology, Germany - Olavius tantulus BAHAMAS.1 ...
AGATGCCGGATCCCGGCAGGGTGGTTTCCAGGTCGTCACCCAGGTAAATGACCCCTTCACCGGTGAATGCCAGCTGTCCCCCGGTCCGGATCTCACCGTCAATCCAGGCGGGACCCGTGTGATGGATCTGCAGGCTTCCGGCCTGAATGGAGAAACCGTCCAGGTCCCCATCCTGCAGGGTGACTTGCCCCTGGATCACGAATGTCACAGGACCGGCTGCAACCAGGTCACTTTGAGGCAGACCGAGCAGGTCCGCTGTGGTTTGATCGAGGTCCACGGCGGACAAGAGATCATCCAGTACATCGGCCGGAATCTCGGAACCCATGGGATCAAACACCGGCCCGACCAGGGCCACGGTGAGTTCGTTTTCCTCGACCAGGTGGATCCCGCCTGCGCCGGCATGGGCCGAAACGATGGACGCGTCAATTTCCAGAGGACCGTTTCCGACAAGATTCTCCCCGATGCCGGCAGCCGCGTTTAATCTAAGATCCGTTGCAGCGACGAGACTGGTCAGGTCCGAATTGTCCCGCACACTGCCGGTTGAGGAGATCAGATGGGCATTACCGGTTCCGGCGTTCACGCTGCCGAGTTGGATGTCACCGGAAGCAATATAGCGAATGTCTCCCTCACCCGTGGCTTCGGCGGATGCCCCGGATGCCATGGTGATGCTTCCGCCGGCACCCACGTTGATGGTACCAGGCCCCGATGTCTGGATATCGCCATCCACTTTCTGGGTCACATCCTGTTTGCTCACGATCGTGATAGGACCGGATCCGCCCGTTACGGCGGCGTTTATCACGACGCCGAGTTCACCGGTGATAACGATGGTCCCGATGGTATCCGCCGCGACGGCCTGATTGTCAGCATCGCCGCCATCCTCCAACGTGACAACACCCGTTGCTATAAGCGCAATGGCCCCGCCGACATCGGTTGTGAGATCGCTCTGGGACCCGTCGGTGACATCCGGCTCCGCCGGGAGGGTGCCATCCTCGGCGACTCGTCGTATCGCGACAGATACCTCCCCGACGCTGAGATTATCGGCTTCAGCAAGGTGGATACCCCCCGGCCCGGCCTGGGCGCTGACCGTGTCTGCGGAAATCTCGAGAGCGCCGTTTCCGCCAACCGGCTCACCGACACCAAAAACGGCATTCAACCGAAGACCCCGGGCACTCAATACGCTTAGCGGGTCTTCATTATCCAGGATACTGCCCCGTGGTGAGATCGACGCATGGAACGTTCCTTCCGCGTTGATCGCGTCGATGACCTGGTTCGCCGTTGTCCTACCGTTTTCGATCACCACGGTCAGCGTGTTGGTGCCTGAATCATAGGTGGCGGATTCGTTTCCGGCCTGCTGGGCACCCAGACCGCCATCCAACACCACGGTCACATCGTTGAACTCCTCACCCGCAGCAAAGGATACGAGAGCGATTTCATTGTTGCTCCCCGCGGTCAGGATGATGCTTCCTTTGGCGTGCATGCCGGTGCCTCCGGAAGTTATATTGGAGAAGCGTTCTTCCTCGATCGTTCCGGTTCCGTCGCTTCCGACCGCATTCGATGCCGTGAATGTGCCTTCGGCATCAATCGCTTCAATGATCTGATTCGCTGTGGATACACCCCCCTCGATGTCAACGGTTAGCGTATTTGTGCCAGGTTCATAGATCGCTATCTCTTCACCGGCAAAACCATCTGTCAATCCGTCTCTGAAAAACACGTACAGGTTGTTGAAATTTTCGCCCACATGCACCGCGACCAGATCAATCGCATTGTTGGAGCCCGTTTCCGGTGTGATGGTTCCTGAGGCAGTGGTCCCGTTGGTCCCGCCGGTAGTTAAATGTAAGAAGGATTCGCCGTAAACCGCTCCGGCGCCGTCATTGCCGCTCGAAGTCAGGCTCAGATGACCGTCTGCGACAATGATGTTGCCGGCGTACAGATCCGATTTGGCAGCGTAGCGAACATCGCCGACGCCGGTCGTGATCGTCGAGGTGCTATCTGCCATAACGATCGACCCGGACTTCGCTTCCACGTCGATATTGACGCCTCCCGTGGTGAGATGACTATTCTGTGTCACGCTGTTTGCGGCGATGATGGAGATATTGCCGTTCGTACTCCCGATACCGGCACTGAAAATCATATCCCCTTGGGCGTCATCATCGACGCCGGCATGGAGAAGAATATTGCCGGGTGCGGTGATTCCCTGTCCGTCCACGTCAATGTCTTCTACCGTGAGGGTTCCGTCAGACGTGCGGACGACGACCCCACTGCCCGAAACCAGGTCCTGCAACGTCACGTCATCGGATTCCAGAATATGGATGCCGCCCCCGGCCGTGATGGTGAGTGTTTCCGCCGCGGTTTCCAGGGCATTTGCGCCGGCACCGAGAACACTCGTATTCAGGTTGGCGGTGATCGCGACATTCCCGCCCTTGACATCCGGGTGGGTATCACCGCCATCCAGTACGCTTCCGTTATTGGAGACCAGGGTCGTGGCTCCCAGACCGGAATCCAGGCCGCCCAAAAGGATGTCCCCGGCAGCACTGAAATTGATCATCCCAAGTCCGGTGCTCGCGGCCGTGGACCCGTCCGCCATGGTGATGGAGCCCTGCGTGGCTTCGACATCGATACTCGAGTCGGCGGTCCTCAAAGCGCTGTCCGCTCCCAGGGTAATGTTCCCGGCGTGAGCCAGCAGAGTCAGGTCGCCGACTCCGGAGATAATCCCGCTATGGGCCGCAATTCCGGTTGCCGCCTCGAGATCTATGGTCCCGGTGGTGTCTGCTTCGACAGCAATGAAATCGTCATTCCCGTCGTTCAAAACGAGCGCGCCCCCGACAACCACCACGATGCTCCCCCCCTGTCGTGACCAGGTCGCTCCGGGATTTGTCCACTATATCCGCTTCCGATGGGGTGGTGCCGATTTCGGTGACCCGCGAAACACCCACCTCGACAGCATCGACGGTCAAGTCATCAAGTTCGGCGAGGTTTATCCCGCCGTATCCGGCCGCTGCACTCAGGGTATGAACCGCGATATCCAACGGATCGTTCAGACCGAACCCGCCGATACCCAGGCCGGCCTGGATTCGCAGTGCAGCGGCCTGGATCAGCGCATTCGCATCTCCGTTCGCCGTCGCACTACCCGATTCCGAAACCAGGCTTACCTTGCCCGCCGCGGGATCCAAAGGACCGACAATCACATCCCCTTCCGCGTTGTACCGGATGTTGCCGCCCGTGGTTGTTGTGGATGTGCCGGTGTCCATGGTTGCGGTACCGGCAATCGCTCTCACATCAATGGATCCCGTTGTCGTGCCGATATCCGCCCCTTGCACCACATGATTGGCGGCGACAACGGATATGCTGCCGCTTCCGCTGGTCACCCCGGCGCTGAGGGTAATATCGCTCGGAACCGCGGTATCGACGTCCCGGGCCTCCAGCAGAATGTTACCGGCCCCATCCGCATGCACCCCGATGCCACCGGTTATGGTGATCGATCCGTCAAGGGTTCTAAGGACGATGGATCCGTTGGAGAGGTTGCGAGTCACCATATCTCTTTGGTGGTCTGTGATGGTAGTAAAGCTTCCATCCGCTACAACCCGCTCTACGCTGGTAGAGACGCTCGTCACCGCGACATAGTCTGCTTCCAGCAGGCTCACCCCTTTGAGTCCGGCCAGGGCGCTCACCGCCCCCACATTGATTTCCAGGGGATTTTTGTCAAAGAAGGCCTCGGCGGAGACCGCGCCGGCTCCGGTGCTGCCGGCGGCATTCGATGCATAAAAGGTCCCATCCGTATGGATAGCCGCAATGATCTGATTCGCGGTCGTCACACCATCTTCGATGTCTACCGTTAATACGTTGGTCACCGGATCATAGGTGGCGATCTCATTCCCGGCGGCGAATGAACCGGCCCGGTAGAACACGGTGGACCCGTTGAAGTTTCTGCCCCCCGAAGCAGCTACAAGATCAATGGCGTTGTTGCCGCCGGTGGCCGGGGTAACCGTCAGGGCCGCATGTTCCCCGGTCCCGGACGCAACCACGGTCGTAACGAATCCGGCGGAAACCGCACCGCTTCCATTGCTTCCGTCTGAATTGATGGCATGGAACGTTCCGTCAGCGTTGATGGCTGCGACAACCTGGGACGCCGTTGTTTCATCATCTTCTATTTCCACTGTGAGCGTGTTCGTGCCGGCGTCATATGTCGCTGACTCGTTCCCTGCCTGACCGGCACTCAAACTCCCGCTGTAGACCACTTTCAAATCATTGAAGTTCTCGCCCGCGGCAGCCGCAACGAGATCGATCTCATTGTTGCTCCCTATGCTGGGCGTTACCTTTGCTTTGGCATGGATGCCGGTGCCTCCGGAGGTCACATTGGAGAAGCTCTCGTCACCAATTGTTCCGGTTCCATCGCTTCCGGCAGAGTTCGATGCCGTGAACGTTCCCTCGGCATTGATCGCATCGATGACCTGATCCGCCGTGGTAGCAGCATCTTCTATAATGACCGTCAGCGTGTTGTTTTCGATGTCATAGGTGGCGGTTTCGTTGCCGGCGTGACCGTCTCCCAGGCTGCCGTCATATTCCACGGTCAAATCGTTAAAATTTTCCCCGGCAATAACCGCCACCAGAACGATCTCGTGATTATCCCCCGCTGCCGGCGCCACCGTTCCTTCGGCGTGCTGTCCGGAGCCACCGGACGTCACGTTCAGGAATGTTTCGGCCGAGACGGCTCCGGTTCCATCATCACCGTCCGCATTCGATGCATGGAACGTCCCTTCCGCGTTAATCGCCGTAATGACCTGGTGGGCAGTGGTCACGCCATCTTCGATGGATACCGTCAGTGTGTTGATAGCGGGATCATAGGTGGCCGATTCAGTCCCTGCTTCACCGGAACCGAGTGTGGCGCTGAGGATTACGGTCAACCCGTTGAAATTTTCGCCCGCGGATACCGCCACGACGTCCATCGCGTTATGGCTTCCTGTGGACGGTGTGATGGTTCCTTCGGAATGATTTTCTTCCCCCTCGGTCGTCGTTACGATAACCGCCCCGGCCGAGACCGCTCCGTCTCCATTACTTCCATTGGAGTTGGACGCATAGAACGTGCCCTCGGCGTTGATTGCCGTGATGATCTGGCTTGCGGTGGTCACATCATCCTCTATGGCCACCGGCACCGAGCGCAGCACCGAAGATCACGGTCAATCAGTTGAAGTTCTCACCCCCAACCACGGCGACCATGTCAATCGTATTATTGCTGCCCGTTGTCGGTGAGAGGGTCACGGCGGTGTGTACGCCGGCACCGCCGGAGGTCACATCGGAAAATGCTTCCTCAGAGACCGCTCCGGTCCCGTTTGTTCCAGCGGAATTCGATGCCGTGAATGTTCCCTGGGCATTGATCGCAGCGATCACCTGATTCGCCGTTGTGACGCCGTCTTTGATGGCTACCGTCAGCGTATGACTACCGGGATCATACGTGGCCGTCTCATTTCCGGCGGAAACACTGTCGTCAAACTCCACGTTCAGATTGTTGAAGTTCTCCCCGCCAAACACGGCAACCAGATCGATGGCATTGTTTTCTCCGGTTGTCGGAGTGATGGTTCCCTCGGCATGCGGGCCGGTACCGCCGGACGCCACCTCGGACCCCGGCTCCCCGGCACTGATGTTTGCCGTGATCAGCAGGCCGGCCGCCCGGATATCCAGTTTGTCTACTTCATCCTGGTACGTGTCGCCATTGTCCAGGACACTGCCGCTGGTTGAAATGAGGCTGACATTCCCTTTGCCGGCATCGATGCGGCTTACGGTCACGTTGCCCACGGCATGATACCGGATATCACCGCCGCCGCTCGATGTTTTGGTTTCCATGCCCATATGGGCGGTTCCGGTCTGGGCCTCAACATCGATGGTATCCCCGCGGGTTACCTTTGAAAAGGTATCTGTGGAAACTTCTACCGACCCATCAGTTCCGCTCGAAAGGGTGACATAAAACGTTCCCTCTATGTTGATGGCGGCGATGACCTGGTTGATCGTCGTCACCCCGTCTTCGATGGCAATCCCCAGCGTATTGATGCCCGGAATATACAGGGCGACAACCTGTCCGGCATCTATCTCCGGAAGATCCGGATACAGGGTGCTCAAATCGTCGACGTCTCCGACATAGACCACATTCAATTCATTGAAATTCTCCCCGGCCGCCACGGATACCAGGTCCATCGCATTGTCGACGACGCCAATGGCATGGACGCCGGTCCCACCAACCGTTACCCCGACGAATGTCTCCGCAGAAACGCTCCCCGTTCCATCACTACCGCTCGAGTGGGTCGCAAAAAAGGTACCCTCCACGTTGATGGCCGCAATGACCTGATTCGCTGTGGTCACTCCATCTTCGATAGTCACGGTCAGTATATTGGCAACGGCATTATAGATGGCGATCTCGTTGCCGGCTAAAACACCTTTCACATAGACGACCGTTAGACCGTTAAGATTTTGGCCGGCACCGGCTGCCTCAAGGTCGATGGCGTTATCATTCCCGGTGGCAGGAGAAATTCTTCCGGCGGCATGGTCGCCGGTCCCGCCGGATGTCACGTTCGAGATCAATTCCGCAGAGAGTGTTCCGGTTCCATCACTACCGATGGAATGGGTCGCGTAGAACGTCCTTTCGAGGAGAACTGCTGCAAGGACCTGGTTCGCTGTGGACACCCCGTCCGCGATGGCGACAGTCAGCGTGTTGGTGCCCGGGTCGTAGGTCGCAACCTCGTTTCCGGCCTGACCGGGTAGAAGTATTCCCCAGTAGTTGACCGTCAGATTGTTGAAGTTCTTGCCGGCGGCCATCGCAAACAAATCGATTGCGTTATTACTTCCGTTGGTCGGAGTAATGGTTCCGGCGGCATGGGACCCTGTGGCGCCGGATGACACATTCGCGTTCTGCTCCACACGGTCCGCCGCAATGATGGACACGCGACAGGTCTTGGCGGAAACATCGGCCTGAATCGCCACATCGCCACCACCTCCCGCCTGGAGTAATATACTTCCCGATCCCCTAACAGAGACACCGCTCTCTGCTTCGACAACGTTGATATCGCCGTCTATCGTTGTCAGGATGATATTTCCGCTGCCGTCTGGGTGAGCTTGGGCCAGACGGATAATAGATATCTCCCCGACTTCTTCTATAACAATATCGCCGGTATCTCCGGAATTTACGGCATCAAGTTCAACAACGTCCGTATCGATGTCCCCGGCTCCGACACTCCCGATTCCGGTTACCGCAGCGAAGCTCGCACGGGTCCCGGTCTGGACGTTGGCTGATTCTGCAACCGTATTGTCCAGGATGTTACCCCCGGCCGTGAGTGACACGATTCCGGTGGTGCTTGTTATCGCGGTCAGCGCCATATCCTGGCCGGCGGTATAGGTAATGGCGCCGTTCACGGAAGACGTATGGATACCGTCATCCATACTGATGCCACCGGACAGGGCAGTCACGGAGACCGATGCGTCGCCGGTTACGGAAATATCGGAATTCTGCGTTACGCCGGCAGCGGCCCAAAGCGCCACATTGCCGCCCGTGAGCATCGCAGTGAAGATCACATCTCCCGTCCCGTCGGTGCCGGCTTCCACATCGATGGTCGCCCCGGTGATCGGGGCATTGATATGAACATTGTCTTCGCTCGAGAGGATGACCGCATCGTTCGGGGCGCTAATCTCGGCCTGAATGTCGAGATCATCATCCGCCGAGACGCGCACATCAGCCCCGTCGAAGTGAAGTCCTGCCGAGGTCAGAACGAATCCACCCCGGCTGTCCACCACCAGATCATGGGAAGATGTCTTCGCCGTGGCTCCGCTGTTTATGGCGACACCGGCGGTACCCGTACCGGAAATCGTAATTAACGCAGTAGACGCCAGATTCGCCACGGACCCGCCGGCGGTAAGGTCAATGGCGACTACGGCCTGAAGCGCCCCGGACTGACCGAATCCGCCCGAGGTGACATCCGAGAAGAGTTCTTCCGAGACGGTTCCCGAACCATCACTCGTCCCTGATGGTGTTGCAAGGAAGGTGCCCTCGGCGATAATCGCGGCAATCACCTGATTCGCCGTGGTGACGCCGTCTTCAATACCGACTCTCAGTGTGTTGGTCTCCGGATCATATTCGGCAACTTCATCCCCGGCTTCACCCATATCCAGATTTCCCACGAAGCTCACCGACAGATCATTGAATCTCTCGCCCGCATCGACAGCCTCAAGGTCGATCTCATTGTTGCTCCCAATGGTGGGATCGACGATCCCTGTGGCCTTTGCCACGGCCCCCGAAAAGAGAATGTCGTTGCCCGCATCCGGATCCAGTCCGCCGGCTTCAGAAATGACTTCCGCCCGCACTTCCAGATCGGTGGATGCATCTATGGTGATAAACCCCGGCCCCCGGCCGCTTGGATCGAGCAGGGTGGCGGTGGTAATCAATCCGGTGTCGTCGGCTTCACCGGCGGAGGCCGCAAAGGGAATGCCCGGATCATTGATGGCGTAGATCACATCTTCAGCCGTTGTGGTATTAATTTTGACCCGGACGGTCAGGGTTCGGTTCTTCTCATCCGCATCGTCATAGATGGCCTGGGCATTGCCTGGTGTGATGGTGTCGTCCTGGACCAGGAAGACCTGCACACCGCTGGCGTCTACCCCCGCGCTCTCGGCCGTGATGATCACGTCATTGTTATCGCCGGGGAGTTCGAGTGTGAGGGAGGCCGATAACGCATCTGCGCCTGCGGCGGTAATCGGGGCGGGCTTGTGAATCACCCTGGACCCATCGCTGTCCGATGCGTGGTCGGTCGTAAACGGGATCTTGCCGGCGTTTGGCCCGCTGTTGACGGCGGTCCTCACCGCCTCGGCCGTGGTTGCCCCGTTCTGAATGTTGATGGTCAGAATCTTGTTGGCGGCGTCGTAGTCGGCTAATGCCGAACCATCCGCAATCGTGCCGTCATCGATCACCTGAATGAACACACCCGCATATTGGGATCCGGCTGTTTCCGCTGTAAACACGAGGTCATTATGGTCGCCATCGGGCAGGAGCGTTGCTTCTGCCGTGTCTGAAATGCCGCCGCTCGTCAGGCCCTCTTCAAAGGCATTGAGATTGCCGATACCGGTGCTGCCCCCGTCGTTGGCGGCGGCAAACGGGAGGCTGCCATCGCTGTTCACGGCGCTGATCACCGCATTGGCATCGGTGAACTGGGATTGGATGTGGATGGTGAGCGTTTTCGATGGGCCGTCGTATGCTGCAACGGCCGAACCATCGATGATACTCGGGTCGTCGACCAGGCGGATGGCCACATCATTATAGGCTTCGCCCAGGAATTTGGCGTCGAAACGGATGTCGTTATTGGGCCCATCGGGTCGGACAACGGCCAGGGCCGCGCTCGATGTGCCACCTCCGCTGGTCGTGGTCACGTGACTTTGAATCGTACCGGTACCGTTGTTTCCGGTTTCATTAGTGGTATCGAGGCCGGCCAGGAATGTCCCTTCGCTGGTTACGGCGTCAATCACTGCGCCGGCATCCGTTGTGTCGCTATCGATCCGGACAATCAGTGTTTTGAAGCCGGCGAAGTATGTGGCCGTGGCCGTATTGCCGCTGATCGTTCCATCGTCTACAAACCGGATGGTCACGTCATTCAGCGTGACTCCCGGGCTTGCGGCTTCAAATAGAAGATCATTGTTATTTCCCGGGGGCGTCACGGTCGCGCGGGCGGGCGTATCGATCACCGTCAGGACCGGGGCGGTGTGAAATACTTCGGTACCGTCGGCATTACCGGTCAACGTGGCCGTAAAGGGTACGGAACCGTCCCCATTGACCGTGTTGATGATGGTCTGAACGCGGGTGTATCCATTATTGATATAAATGCCTAGCAGGTGATCGGCATCATCGTAGTCGACGTGGGCGGCATCTGCTTCGTCCGTCAGGATGCCGCCGATCCCGTCATCCAAAAGACGGATGGTCACGCCGGTGAGGTGGGCGCCGCCGGTCTTGGCGGTAAACTCGATACCAAAGTCGGCATCGACGGGTTGTAGTGTCGCTGTCGCTGGAACCGCCTCAGAACCGCCGGCAGTCACCGTATCGACCAGGGAAGCAACCCCGCGCTCCGAACCACCGGCGGCAAAAAAGTCGCCCCCCGGGGCCACGATGGTGACGGCCTCACTACCGGTGCCGCTGCTTTGGAACGCCGTAAAGGGAAAGTCCGGGAGACTGTTGATGGCATCGACCACATGGGTTGCCGTCGTTACGCCGTCATTGATGGTAACGGTAACCTTAAGGTTGGCCGTGTCGTAGGTGGCATCCGCCGAGTCGTCGGTAATCGCTGCGTCATCGACGATGCTGATACCGTACCCGTTGAATGCGTCTCCAGCTGTGTCTGCCGTGGCCGTAATTTCACAGTCCTCGCCCGGAAAAATGATGGCCCTTGCCGGTTCCGGTTCGATCGTGATGGTGCCGCTGTTGTTCTCCAGGACAATGAAACCGCCGTCTTCCGCCGTTACGCCACTCTGGCGGTCATCATACAATATTCGTGTCGCCCCATCACCGGTGACACGACTTAAAAGCAAATCCACCGATCCGATGGTGACATCATCTGTTTCGAGGAGTTGGATGCCGCCCGGCCCGGCGAAAGCGCTGATCGTATCCACTGAGGTTTCGAAAGGATCCGTCGTATCGCCGATCCCATACCCGGCGAAAAGTCGCGCCCCTTTGGCGGTAATATCCACCGTTGCATCGCCGTCGGTGATAGATCCGGTGACTGCGGTAATCCCGACAACACCCGTGCCGGCATCAAAGAAGGTCGCCATCACATCCGTCTGGGCCTTGTACCGGATGTTCCCGCCGGCCGTCTCCGCCGTAACGCCCGAGGCCATCGCTATCGACCCGCCCGAGGCCTCCACATCGATGCTGCCGCTGCCGCCCGTGGACACATTGACCGATTGGGTCACGTTGTCCGCGGCCAGAAGACTGATGCTCCCGGTAGCCGAGACCACATCGGCATTGAGGAAAAGATCCTTCCCGGCCCCCTGAACCTGAAGCAGCACATTTCCGGCCCCATCGGCGATGACGCCGGTATCGTCATCGTCGGCACCATCCTCCACCGTTATGCTGCCGTCCACGGTGATCAGAACAATCGATCCGTCCGAACCGCTCTCCAGATCGCTCTGCGTCCCCACCGTGGCCACAGTGATATCCGTCGACTCGACAATAGCAATACTTCCGCTGTCTTCGGCGACCGTGCTCGTGGTCTGGGCGGTCACGGTGGCCAGTTCGGTCTCGATCGGATTCAATGCCCCGTCTGCCGCCAGTTCACCGATGTTGCTTTGGGCCGTCAAGCGGGTTCCGGCGGCGTAGACGTCCACATCGCCGTCACCCACGGAAGAGTCGGTGATGCCGCCCTCTGTCGCCGTCACACTCACCTCACCCCAGGAAGACTGATTGTCCAGTCCACCGGAGGTGCGATCTGCCGCCGCGCGCGCATCCAAAAGGCCGATCACCACATGGCCGGAGGCCAGGACGGTAATCGTCTGCCCGTCGGTCTGCAACCCGGCCTCAGACGTCATGAGGACATCGCCGCTCTGGGCGTCAAGAAGCACGCTCCCCGCTCCGGAGGCTTTCACACCGGCCGTGTCGCTGTCATTGCCCGGTTCCACCGTAATGACACCGCTGGTTGTGCTGAGAACGATGGACCCATCTGCAACGCCTTCCAGGTCGCTCAGGGCAGCGCCGTCCGCCTCCGGAACCACGGTGCCGTCTGACTGCACCCGATGGGCCGCCACCGTGCCCACCTCGCCAACGGTCACGGCCTGGCTGTTGGTCACGAAAATACCGTCTGTTCCGGAGGAGGCCACGGCCAGCTTGTTCACCGTGGTCTCCACATGATCCGCGTCGGCGCCCACGTCGGCGCCCGCAACAATGCGGAGTTCATCTGCGGTCACGTCGTTTCCGGGGCCGGCATCCGCATTCACCACCGAGCCCGAGCCCGCAATGACACCCACATCACCGGAGCCGGCATCGAGCACCCCGAGGATGACCCCTTCCCCGGCCTTGTATCGGATGTTCCCGCCGGCCGTCTCCGCCGTAGCGGCCGAGGTCATCACTATCGACCCACCGGTGGCCTCCGCATCGATGCTGCCGCTGCCGGCCGTGGTCACTTCGGCCGATTGGGTCATGTTGTTCGCGGCCAATAGGCTGATGCTCCCGGTACCCGAGACCACATCGGCATTGAGATTCAGATTGTTTCCGGTCCCCTGGGCCTGTAGCAGCACATTTCCGGCCCCATCGGCGATGACGCCGGTATCGTCATTGTCAGCACCATCCTCAACCGCAATGCTGCCGTCCACGGTGATCAGAACAATCGATCCGTCCGAGCCACTCTCCAGATCGCTCTGCGCGCCCCCCGTGGCCACAGTGATATCCGTCGCCTCGACAATAGCGATACTTCCGCTGTCTCCGGCGACCGTGCTCGTGGTCGCGGCGGTCACGGTGGCCAGTTCGGTCTCGATCGGGTTCAATGCCCCGTCTGCCGACAGTTCGCCGATGTGGGTGCTCGCCGTCAATCGGGTTCCCACGGCGTAGACGTCCACATCGCTGTCACCCACGGAAGCGTCGGTGATGCCGCCCTCTGTCGCCGTCACACCCACCTCACCCCAGGAAGACTGATGGTCCAATCCACCGGAGAGGTGCGATCTGCCGCCGCGCGCGCATCCAAACGGCCTAACACCACGTTGGCGTCCGCCTGAACGTCGATCGCCCGCCCATCGGTTTGAAGTGTTGTCCCCTCGGCCATGGTGACGGAACCACCGTCGGAGATCACCGTCACCGTACCGCCACTCGAAACCAGATCCGTATGTATCGTGATATCCTTGCCGTCGCCCTCTGCCTGAAGGAGCACGCTCCCGGTACCGGCAACGCTCACTCCCGGAGAGACGACGGTCAGGGTGCCGTTCTCAATGACAAGCGTGATGTTTCCGCTTCCCAGCAGGTTACTCTGGACCGCATCCAGGGAAAGATCCCCGCCGGCCGCCATCTGGTAGACCACGATGTCTCCGGTCTCGCCAGTGTTGGTGGCCGAGAGGCTCGAGGTTAACGCCAGGTTGAGATTGCCGGTGCCGGGGGCTCCGATGCCGTCCCGGGCGGTCAACACCGCGCTGTCGCCAACGATGTTTTCCGATTCTGCAACGGTGCCATCGGCAATCTTACCGGTGTCCGCTGTCAGCGTCACATCTCCGGATGTTTGGGCGTCCATGACATGCACTTCGATATCTCCGGCCGTGGTGTGTATGGAGATGTCGTTGTCATCGGCATCCGTCAGAGACGCCACATCCTCCACCGCTATTGTACTGCCCGCCTCTACGGTGACGGCCCCATTGGCGGTGTCCACATCCTGAAGTACGATGGTATCGGATTACAGGATCGTGATATCGCCGGCACCGGTGGATGAGGCATCCAATGTCTCTATTTTAGTCTTAAGATCGATATGGC
>Ga0056119_1000153_pt1 | contig 13377 bp, 9 predicted proteins | sample WorMettaBAHAMAS1_FD_80076 | JGI IMG/M metagenome (GOLD analysis project Ga0056119, IMG submission 80076) | Marine gutless worms symbiont microbial communities from Max Planck institute for Marine Microbiology, Germany - Olavius tantulus BAHAMAS.1 ...
ATCTTCGGATTGCCGGAAGCTTTCGAAAAGGGTATATAAAGGAAGCGAAGCCCTAGCCAGGACATTGCACCAAAAGGATAAGTTCATGCAATACCCGGGATAGCCAAATGCCCAGGCCATGGAGAAAGCATCATGCAAATCAAGATATTTACTACGGGAGGCACCATCGACAAAGTCTATTTCGACGAGAAAAGCACGTATGAAGTGGGAGAACCGAAAATCGCGGAAGTGATCAAAGAAGCCAACGTGAACCTGTCGTTCACCATTGAATCGCTATTTCGCAAAGACAGCCTGGAGATGTCCGATAGTGATCGGGAAGAAATCTATCGCCGGGTGGTAGCAGAGAAATTGAGACGGATAGTCATTACCCACGGCACCGATACCATGACCGATACCGCCAGGAGACTGTAGGAAATTTCAGACAAAACCATTGTGCTCACCGGTGCCATGGCTCCGGCACGATTCAAGTCCAGCGATGCCGCGTTTAACATCGGCGGGGCAGTGACCGCTGTTCAGATTCTACCGGAAGGAGTCTATATTGCCATGAACGGGCGAATCTTCAATCCGGATAAGATTCGCAAAAATCGTTAGAAAAACATGTATGAAGAAATGGGCTGACCCGGATACTGCATGAGAGGTCTGAAACCGCGGCACCTCCAATTACGCCATCAAAGTATATCGGGGACCAAGGTATAAACCGGTTTTTTGCTGCCACGAACGAAGCGCATTGTATCGCGATGTAGAGCAATCTTACATTACGTCATTGAGGAGATTGACGAAATCATGCCAAAGATCGTCGCCATTTACGGAAGCCCGAGGAGGACAGGGAATACGGCCACCCTACTGGATCGCTCGGTTCAAGGGGCGCAGGATGCCGGTGCAGTGGTGGAACGGATCGTGCTGCGGGACTTAAAGATGTCTCCCTGCCTGGAAATCTACGGCTGCAGACAATCCGGCAATTGCGCCATCCAGGACGACTTTCCTACCGTCCGTGATCAGATATTGTCGGCAGATGGGTTGATCATCGCTTCACCGGTGTTTTTCTATTCCGTGACGGCCCACGTTAAAATATTGATGGATCGCTGTCAGTCCCTCTGGGTCAAGAAGTACTGGATCGATAAAACACCGGTCGGTCAGTGGGCTCCTAAACGCAAGGGCCTGTTCATCGGGGTGGGAGCCACCAGGGGCAAACGGCTTTTCGAGGGCATTCTACTTTCGGTAAGGTATTGGTTCGATGTTCTGGATGCCACCTTGTGGAAATCTCTCCTCTACCGCGAGCTCGACTTCGAGGGAGATGTGGACCAGCATCCCGAGTTTCTGGAGGAGGCCTATGCGGCGGGAAAAGAGCTCGCAGAAGCTATAGTCGTTGAGTAAATAAACATACAAGTTCTGTCTATCCACAGGACAATAGGACTGAATCTATCTTAGAAATGCGGATCAGGGTTCAGGGCAAGGCGTGGATCGGAAAACAAGCGGAGCGTACACGATAGTAGGTGAGCATTGTTTGACGATTCGCAACACCGCCATGAGCCCTATACGCTTTTCTCTATGATAGATTCTATCCGAGGTAGACAGACAGAACATCCTTCCTTGCATGCACCCGTTGGATCCTGACCTGTATCAAATCTTCCGGATTGAGTCGCGTCCTCTCCGAGGCCGGCAATTCACACTCGAGCATGTAATCGGTCAACAGGATCAGATAGCCGTTTTTCTTTCGATAGAGGACTATCGCCTCTTCCGGATGGCCAATCCGGGCTTCAAGGTACTTCAGCATCCAGTACCGATTCCTGCGGATTTGCGTTCTCATCACTTGGCTCATCGGTTGCTCCAGTTCCTGAATCAATTGATCCATTTCCTCTTCGGAGTACGGTGTGTCCAGCCCAAGGAGCGCCCGAATCTGTCTCTGGGTCACCAGGTCGAAGTATTTTCGGATCGGTGATGTGGCGGTAACATATTCTTCTAACCCGAGACCTGAATGATGGTCTGGTTGAGAACTCAGTATAAAGCGGCTCAAATGCTTCCGTTGCATCCAGTTCTGATAAAGAGTCCCTTCCATATTCTTAAACAGCCGTTCACGGGGTTTGGGTTGTGAACGGAATACTGCCGGCTGACCTTGGTCCTTCAGAAATCTCGCCATCAAACAGTTGCCCATAATCATTAGCTCAGAAACCAACATCCTCCCGGGACTCTCCCGATTCACCCGTGCGACTCGGATGTCACCGTTCTTATCTCTCCAGGCATGAACCTCCGGCACCGATATCTGGACGGCCCCCGCGGCCAATCGTTTTTCTCGGAACTGTATGGCAATATGATGGAGCATTTGAAGATCCGGATTGTCTTCCGCCGCAACATTGGCGTCGTAGTAGGTCATTTGGGATGAAACGTTGATCCGACTCGCGAACACGTCGTAGTCGAGAACATCGGCATTCGAAGAAAGCGACGCCATCACCGTAATCGCCGGACGAAGCTCTCCGGCTTTGAGAGAGCAGAGGCCCTCGGCGAGCTGAGGCGGTAGCATGGGAATCCTTGTATCCGGCATGTAGATGGAACTCCCTCGACGCCGGGCTTCCTGATCGACGAGGTCGTCTTTGGGGAGGACGTGACCCACATCGGCAATATGGATACCCAAACGATATCCGTCGTTGAACTTCTCGATACTCAGCGCATCATCAAAGTCCAGCGTGGACTGACCGTCGATGGTCAAAACGGGCAGATGGGTCAGATCCCTGCGGCGGTCTCCTTCCACCGCTGGGCCGGAAGCTGTCAGCTCCCGTGTCCGATCCATACCAGCATCCGGAAACTCCGATGTAATCTTATAACGTCGAAGGTCGATATTCTCGTGTTCCTCAAAAATACCCAGCTTGGTGAAGGCCCGAAAAATGCTGTCCGGATCTTTCACCCCGGCCCGGGACAGGATCGCGTTGCCAGTGGCGTACTCGGAGCTCTCTTTACCGTCCAGATAATAGGACTCGAGGATGGCCACCAAGTTTTGCTTGTCTGCCGGAAGAGTCGGGTCCGGCGCATTCAACACAGCGTTAAGCCAGTCTCCGCCGTCTTCAATCAACCTCTGTCGCCGGGCATATTCTCGAGCCTGGGCGGCGATGTGCTCGACCTGTTCTGCTGTGTACGGGAGAAACCGATCCTGTCCAAACTTGAAATAATTTCGGTTTTCAAAAAGGGCATGAAGAACGGCGGCTTTGTGATCATCGCTGAGGGGCGGGGTAAAACAAAATTCGGTCATGGTCTGAAGGTCGATCCACTCCCGTTCCGTATTGAGGACTTCCCAGAGTTCCCGAATCCGGATCTTCTCTGCAAGGGTTTGTCGCTGCTGTTTCTTGGTCTTTAGAATTTCGACGAGGCTCGCTCTACCAACGGACAAGTCGAGCCCATTCTGGCCGGCGTGAAGAATACGCCCGGCGGCCAGATTGACCTCCCGATTTCCCTCGGTAAGCAGCCGAAGTCGGCTATTTTTTACTTCCAGAACAACTGCGCAAACAATACGCTGACGATCAATATATTCAACCACACTGCCCATTTTCATAGTGTCAGAGGATAACAATGGGCATGACCAAAGTCAATTTGGGGCCTCCCCGATTTGACCCCGCCGAGAGACCTCCTATATTGTAATGACGTCGACCCGGGAACGGGTCACACGGACCTGGATGATGCGATATTCGAAATAGGCTGGAATTTATCCCTTACCCGTGGGAGGAGTGGGTGGCCCGTCGAGCTTCGATACATCTCATAACACCCTTTTTCAAAACGCACCGGTGGCGAATCGCTATCGGTATTGTGTGCCTGATCATCGTCGACGTACTCCAGTTGCTGATACCCAGGGTGATCAAGTGGGCGGTGGACGGACTCACCGGGTTCTCTGTGGAACCCGCAGACCTGCTGACCTTTGCCGGGTACATTGTCGTGATTGCCCTTCTGATCGGTGTCTTTCGCTATATTTGGCGCCGGTGTCTGATCGGCACGTCCCGCATCATCGAGGAGGGGCTTCGGAATCGGCTGTTCGAACACATCCAAACGCTCTCCCCCACCTATTTCGACCGCGTTACGTCCGGCGACCTGATGGCCCATGCCACCAATGACATCAATCATGTTCGCATGGCCACCGGCATGGTCATGGTCGCGCTCACGGACGGTATCGTGTTGGGGCTTTCGGCCATCGCGTTCATGGCTTACATCAATGTCACCCTGACCCTGTTTGTGCTGATACCGATGCCGTTCATCATATTCGGGACCCGGCTCTTCAGCCGGCGGATGCATCACGCCTACCAATCGGTCCAGGCCACCTTCGCAGATATGACCGAAGCGGTCCGGGAACGATTTGCCTGCATCCGCATCATCAAGGCCTACACCGGCGAGCAGGCATCGAGGGATGAAATTTCGTCCATTTCCCGTAAGTATATCTCCGAAAATCTCAAACTCGTTCGGGTCACCGGATTTTTCTTTCCGATGATGCTGTTTTTTTCCAGCTTGAGCATGGTGATCGTGCTGTATCTCGGAGGGCGTCTAACCATTGACTTGGACATCACTCCGGGTGACTTTGTAGCGTTCATCAGCTACATCGGACTCCTCACATGGCCCATGATGGCCATGGGTTGGGTCACCAACCTAATACAACGGGGTAAAGCCTCGCTGGATCGCATCGATAAAATTCTTCAGACGCCCTCCGATATCCAGGATGCCCCGGATAGCATCCCCTTACCGGGAGCAGACGGGCAGATCCGTCTTGAAGATGTTTACTTTACCTACCCGGGCAGCAAGCGTCCGGCAATAGAGGACATCTCATTTACACTGAATGCCGGGGGCACTTTGGGTATTGTGGGTCCTCCAGGAAGCGGCAAGACCACCCTGCTTCGTCTAATCCCGCGCCTTTATGACGTCGCAACCGGTCGGGTACTACTGGACGGAAACGACGTTCGACGCATCCGGCTGTCCGACCTGAGATCCCAGATTGCGTATGTTCCCCAGGAGCCATTTTTGTTCTCAGGATCCGTTCGGGACAATCTCCTGGCCGGTGGGCCATCCTCTGGCGAAGGCATGATGGCAGCCGCTGAGAATGCTGCGCTGCGCCGCACAGTGGAAGATTTTCCAAATCAATGGGACACCATCGTGGGTGAAAAGGGGGTCATCCTCTCCGGGGGCCAAAAGCAGCGGGTGGCGCTGGCACGTGCTCTCATCCAACCCGCTCCCATTTTAATTCTCGATGATCCCATCAGTCAGGTGGACGTTGCCACCGGCGCGACCATCATGAATGCGATCCAAAAAAAGGTCGGCACCCGGACGATTATCATCGTGTCCCATCGGATATCGGCGGTCCGGTTCGCCGACACCATTCTGGTGATGGATCAGGGACGAATCAAAGAGACCGGATCCCATGAGGAACTGATCGCCTTTGACAATTTTTACAACCGGACGTTCCGGCTCCAGCAGATCGAGGAAGAGGCTTGTCCGGAAGCGTCTGTTCCGGAAACAACCAGAACGGTTCCGGTGCGGGGGTAGATCGCGTTAAGTTATCCTGATTTTTTTTTAAAACACGGATGGAATCATTCCATGCACACAGATTTCGGATATTTCGAAGAAGAAAAGCTGGGCAATCCTTATGATATCAGGCTCCTGCTTCGGCTCTACCCATTGGTCCGCCGCTATCGACTGCTTTTCGCCGGAACAATTGCCCTGATTGTTTGCATCACCCTTTTGGATCTGGCCCTGCCCTACATTACCAAGATCGCCATCGACCGTTATATCGTGCCCGGGCAGGCGGTCCCCCAGCAGACACAAAACGCTCGGACAGAAAACGGAGATGTCCAGGTACGTCTGTATCCGGTTGATGCCGAAGATCCGGAGATACTGGAAATCGTGAATCGGCATCCGGAATTGTTCATCCAAGAAAGAGGAACGGTTCAGATCCCATTCGACAATTTGAGCCGCCTATCCAAAGAGGATCTCAATCAACTCCGAAAAAAGGACAGATCCGGTCTGGCGGTGGCCGCCTCAATGCTGCTGGCGCTGGTGGCGGCCAGTCTGGTGTTGAATTTTATCCAGGCGATGATCATGGAGTATGCCGGCCAGCTGATCATGCACGATCTGCGCATGCGGCTGTTTCGCCATATTCAGGACCTGTCCATATCCTTTTTCAACCGGAACCCCGTCGGCCGGCTGGTCACACGGGTGACCAATGACGTGCAGAATATGCATGAACTGTTCACCTCCGTTATTGCCTTCGTATTCAAGGACCTGTTCCTTCTGGTGGGAATCGCCATAGTTCTTATTGGGATAGATCTCAAACTGGCGCTCATTTGTTTTTCGGTACTTTCCCTCATCGTCTTGGCGTCATTCAAGTTTGCTAACCTGGCCAGGGACGCCTTTCGGGAACTTCGGATCCGGATTGCGGAAATCAATACGCACTTTTCGGAAACCATTGGCGGGATGTCCGTGATCCAGCTCTTTAGCCAGGAGCGGGCGAACGCCCGCCGGTTTTACGGCTTCAACCATGCAAACTACCTGGCCGGTATGCGTCAGATCCATGTGTTTGCCGTGTTCATGCCGATCATTGAACTGCTGGGTGCGGTGACCGTTGCACTGCTCGTTTTTTACGGGGGCGGACGCGTATTGACGGGGACCATCACATTGGGGGCACTGGTCGCGTTTATTTCCTACATGCGAATGTTCTTCCGGCCCATCCGGGATATTGCCGAAAAATACAATGTCATGCAGAATGCGATGGCTTCGGCCGAAAGAATCTTTCTGATTCTGGACACTGCTGACAGGATTCCGGAATCATCCGACAGCAGCCCCCTCGAAACGATTCAGTCCGTAGAAATGACAGCGGTCGATTTTGCCTACCTGGAAGACGAACCCGTGCTTCAGGACATCACATTTAAACTGGAAGCCGGGGAAAGTCTGGCCATTGTCGGTCCCACCGGGTCCGGAAAAACGACCCTGATTAACCTTCTGATGCGATTTTACGATCCCAAGGGCGGCAGCGTACGGGTGAACCATCGGGACATTCGCGAGGTGAAAATGGCCGACCTTCGAACCCGGTCAGCGGTCGTGACTCAGGATCCGTTTCTGTTTTCCGCCAGCGTTTGGGAGAACATCGCTGTAGGCCGCCCGGATCTTACGGCGGCGCAAATGAATGCCATTCTCGAGGCCTCCAACTGCACCGACCTGGTTGAACGCCTGCCCGAAGGACTCGACACCAAACTATCCGAGGGCGGATCTTCGTTGTCGAGCGGTGAACGGCAACTTCTATCCATTGCCAGGGCATTTGCCAGGGATCCGGATCTCATCATTCTCGATGAGGCGACGTCTTACATTGATTCGGAAACCGAACAGCGTATCCAAGAGGCCCTGTTCAATCTGATGGCGGGTCGAGCCTCCATCATTATTGCTCACCGCCTGTCCACGGCAAAAGCGGCCGACCGGATTCTCGTTCTGAACCGAGGACGGATCATCGAATCCGGCAGCCACTCGGAACTGATGTCCGAGCAAGGCTTCTATTACAAGCTGCATCAATTGCAAAATTAGGTATTGGGGACTGGGGACTGGGTATCGGATGAATTGAAAGGCTACCGTCGGCACCCAGTACCGAATACCCAATACCGAATACCCGTTTGCCGGCCTGCCGGGGCATAGCCCGGAGGGCGAAGACCGGTTTGCCCGTTTGCCCGTTAAACTGACACCCGACACCTGACACCTGAAATCTATCGTGTGACCCCGCATCCAGAATCCAGCATTCAGCTCCCCCTTTCCCCAAACTCGACCCATGGAAAGCCCTGATAACGTTCACAATCCAAATCCGTGTCACATTGCACTTGCTAAATCAGAAACCTTGTGATAAGGAGATTTTTCTATTGTTATCAAAGTGTTGCAGAACAACCGAGCAGTTTTTTTTTGGCGGTAAAGCCAATTCGGAAGGAGATCTTGATAACCTTAACGTAGAGGAGGAACGGACTGATGGCTTATGATGCAGTAAACATGGCTGACTGGCAGATTTCTGAAGAAGCCGAAAAAAACATGCCGACGCCGGACGAATGGCGCGAGAAACTGGGTATGGAAAAAGACGAGATGCTGCCCATGGGCCGGCTGGGCAAACTCGATTTTCTCAAGATCATCGATCGCCTTAAAGACAAACCGGACGGAAAGTACATCGAGGTTACCGCCATTACCCCCACCCCCCTGGGTGAAGGTAAAAGCACCACCTCATGCGGTTTGATGGAAGGCCTGGGCAAACGCGGCGTGAACGTAGGCGGCGCCCTGCGCCAGCCCTCCGGCGGCCCCACCATGAACGTCAAGGGGACCGCGGCCGGTGGCGGTAACTCCCTGCTGATCCCCATGACCGAATTCTCCCTAGGCCTGACCGGCGATATCAACGACATCATGAACGCCCACAACCTGGCCATGGTGGCACTGACCGCGCGCATGCAGCACGATCGCAACTACAATGACGAGCAGCTGGCACGCCTCACCGGCATGCCCCGGCTCAACATCGACCCGACCCGGGTGGAAATGGGCTGGATCATCGATTTCTGCGCCCAGGCCCTCCGGAACATCGTCATCGGGCTGGGCGGCCGCATGGACGGCTTCACCATGCAGTCCAAGTTCGGCATCGCCGTCGGTTCCGAGTGTATGGCAATCCTGTCGGTGATTCGTGACCTGGCCGACCTGAAAGAGCGACTGAACGACATCACGGTAGCCTTTGACAAGAGCGGCAAGCCCATCACCACAGGCGACCTTGAAGTGGGCAACGCCATGACGGCCTTCATGCGCCAGACCATCAACCCGACCATGATGTGCACCGCGGAGTACAACCCATGCCTGGTGCATGCCGGACCGTTTGCCAACATCGCCGTGGGACAGAGCTCCATCATCGCCGACCGCGTCGGCCTGAAGCTCTTCGATTACCATGTCACCGAGTCCGGGTTCGGCGCCGACATCGGCTTCGAGAAGTTCTGGAACGTCAAGTCCCGCTTCTCCGGCCTCAAGCCGCACGTCTCGGTTCTGACCACCACCATTCGCGCTCTGAAGATGCACGGCGGCGGCCCCACGGTCGTGACCGGCAAAGCCCTGCCAGACGAGTACACCAAGGAGAATCTGGAGTGGGTGGAAAAGGGCTGCGCGAACATGGTGCATCACATCAACACCATCCGCAAGGCCGGCATCAACCCGGTGGTCTGCATCAACCGCTTCTACACCGACACCGACGCCGAGTGCGACGTCATACGCAAGGCCGCCGAGGCTGCCGGTGCCCGTTGCGCCGAGTCCAAGCACTGGGAACTGGGTGGCGATGGTGCTCTGGAATTCGCCGATGCCGTCATCGACGCATGCAACGAGGAAAACGATTTCAAATCCCTCTATCCGCTGGAGATGAAGCTGCGCGAACGCGTCGAAATCATCGCCAAGGAAGTTTACGGTGCCGACGGTGTGGATTGGTCTCCCGAAGCCAACGCCAAAGCCAAGATGCTGGAAAATGATCCCAAGTACGCCGACTTCGCCACCATGATGGTCAAGACCCATGAGAGCCTCAGCCACGATAGAACCATCAAAGGGGTGCCCACGGGCTGGCGGCTGCCGGTTCGCGACGTGCTGATCTACTCCGGCGCCAAGTTCCTGTGCCCCTGCGCCGGCACCATCAGCCTGATGCCGGGTACCGGCTCCAACCCGGCGTTCCGCCGCGTGGATGTGGACGTGGACACCGGCAAGGTGACCGGCCTGTTCTAAAAACCGGACATTCAATAATGATCGTATTAAAAGGGCCCGAATTCTTCGGGCCCTTTTTCTATTTTGGCATTTGCCACAACCGTCTGCATGGGGTCAGACCTACACATTGACAAAAATTGTCAATGTGTAGGTCTGACCCCTAAGGCGATCCCCAAGTCGGGTGTCTCCGCAGTGATGGGCAATACATTGACACCGAAACTGATGAGGGTTAAGAGAAGGTTTTCCACCCGAAACCTTCTTTCACCTGGAGATCGCCCCATGGAATCCCTTACGACCTACCAGATACAGTCCCTTTCCGGCCTGGTTGATTCGGATCGCTTTTCGACCGGTCGCTCAAACCGAGAGCTTCACATTCACGATATTTCACCCCACCGCGGAGTTCTCCCGGCAGCAATTGTCTGGCCAATATCCACGGAGGAGATCGCCGACATACTTCAGTACACATACCGCCAGAACATCCCCGTGACGCCCTGGGGCGCGGGCACCAGCACCGAAGGAAATCCGGTGCCCACCCTGGGAGGGCTGGTCATGGACTGCACCCGCATGGATCGCATCATCAACATCCGTCCCGAAGATCTGCAGGCCGATGTCCAGCCCGGTGTGCTGAGGAAAACCCTGAATCATGAAACCGGCCAATTTGGTTTGTTTTTCCCACCGGATCCCGGGGCCGACGCCACGATCGGCGGAATGATTGCCAACAATGCCTCCGGGGTCCAGACCGTGAAATACGGAGCCACCCGAGACTACGTCATGAGACTGACCGTTGTGCTTCCCAATGGGCAGGTGATCCACACGGGAACCAAAGCCCCGAAATCATCGTCCGGTTATGATCTGACCCGGCTTTTTGTGGGGTCCGAAGGCACCCTGGGCGTTGTCTCCTAAGCCACGCTCCGCTTGGCCGGTCTGCCGGCTCACCACCTGGCGGCAACGATTACCTTCAATGATCTGAAATCGGCATCCCTGGCCGTCGCCCTGATGATCGGTTCCGCCCTGGAACCGGCCGCCCTCGAGCTGCTGCCGCCGCCCTTGATCCGCTTGATGAATACGGAGAAGCAGTTGGGGTTGTAAGAAGTCCCCTCACTCTTCTGCGAATTCCACGGCATCAGTGAAAGCACGTTGGAGGAGGCACGGGTCCTTGCCCGGGAACTCTGCGAAGAGGCCGGTGCCCTCCACTTCCGGTTTGGGGTTCTGGAACAGGAGCGGCAGGAGTTATGGCGGGCCCGTCATGAAGCCTGGGAAACGATCCATCGAGCCCATCCGGGGAAGGAAACACTCATTGTCGATGCAGCAGTTCCCATTTCCAGCTACCCGGAAATGGTTCTCTTTTCCCAGCAACTGGTGGACCAGCATCAGGTTGTCGGGTACGTGTTTGGCCACGCCGGCGACGGAAACCTGCACGTGGTCATGGTGGGCGATCCTGAGGATACGACGGAATGGGAGAAGCTCGAGTCGATCAACCATGCCGTTGTCCAGCGGGCCGTGGAAATCGGGGGGACATGCACCGGGGAACACGGTATCGGCATCGGGAAACGAAAATTCATGGCGTTGGAACATGGCGCCGGCTGTGATCTCATGCAGAACATCAAACATCTCATCGACCCGAAGGGGCTTATGAACCCGGGTAAAATGTTTCCATAATGGTCTGTGTCATGATTCACTGACCACATGGAGGGTATGTCGTACGAACAGTCGTGACTCCGGCAATGGTGATTCGCAATAGGTATTCGGTATTGGGTATTCGCTGCTAACGACATTACCAATACCCGATACCCAGCATCCAATATCTAATGCCATTACCAGTACCTGATACCCAGTACCTATTACCAAAGACCGGATGTCTTTATGTCTCACCCACTTTATCCCAATCTCCTGTCACCCCTCGATCTGGGGTTTACCACGCTGAAAAACCGAGCGCTGATGGGATCCATGCATACCGGCCTATAGGAATCGCCGGACGGTTTTAATAAAATGGCCGCCTATTTCGCCGAACGGGCCAGAGGCGGTGTGGCCCTGATGGTCACCGGTGGGGTGGCCCCCAACACTTCCGGTACGGTGGCTGCCGGCGCCATTGTACTCGAGTCGGAAACGGCGGTTGCCGATCATCGGATCGTTACCGAGGCGGTCCACGACGCCGGGGGCAAAATAGCCATGCAGATCCTTCACACCGGACGGTACGGCTACCAGCCGGGCATCGTCGCCCCCTCCCCGATTCGGGCACCGATCAACCTCTTCAAACCCAAAGCCCTGTCCGAGAGCGACATCCAACGGCAGATCGACGATTTTGCGAAATGCGCCGCACTGACGAAGGAGGCCGGTTATGACGGAGTGGAAATCATGGGCTCGGAAGGGTATCTGATCAACCAATTCATAGCGCCGGAAACAAACATTCGGGAAGACCGATGGGGAGGGTCGTTTGAAAACCGGATCCGCTTCCCCCTGGAAATTCTCCGGAGAGTTCGCCGTACCGTGGGAACCGAATTTATTTTGATTTACCGCCTGTCCATGCTCGATCTGGTCAAAGGCGGCAGCACGTGGGAACAAATTGTGGAACTGGCTAGGGCCGTTGCGGCAGCCGGCGCCACCATCATCAACACCGGTATCGGTTGGCACGAAGCCCGAATACCGACCATTGCGGCCCTGGTCCCTCGGGCGGCCTTTACGTGGGTCACCTCTCGGCTCAAGGGGGCCGTCGACCTTCCCCTGGTCACCAGCAACCGGATCAATACGCCGGAAATGGCCGAATCGGTTCTGGCCGGAGGCGATGCCGACATGGTGTCCATGGCACGCCCTTTTCTTGCAGATCCGGATTTTATGCGAAAAGCAGAGGAGGAGCGGCCCGAAGACATCAATACCTGCATCGCCTGTAATCAGGCCTGCCTGGATCACATCTTTCTTGGAAAAATCGCCACGTGTCTGGTCAATCCCCGGGCCTGCAACGAAACCGAACTTATTTACCGGCCCGCAGAACAGAAGAAAAAAATCGCCGTGATCGGGGCCGGTCCGGCGGGCCTCTCGTTCGCTACGGTGGCGGCTGAACGGGGTCATGACGTGACACTCTATGAAAAGAAGGATGCCATCGGCGGGCAGCTCAACATGGCCGTCGAGGTGCCCGGAAAAGAAGAGTTTAACGAAACCCTCCGGTATTATTCCCGTCAACTCGAAAACCATGGCGTTTCCCTGAAATTGGGAACGGAGGCCGCCGCTGAGGATCTTAAGCAGGAAGGGTTCGAGCAGATTGTTCTGGCAACCGGAGTCCTCCCCCGGATACCGGAGATCGAGGGTCTCGACCACCCCAACGTGCTCACCTATATTCAAGTACTCTCCGATAAGGCCACCGTGGGCGAACGGGTTGCCGTCATCGGTGCCGGCGGCATCGGGTTTGATGTGGCCGATTTTCTCACCCACGCAGGCCCGGCAACCAGCACGGACATCGGAGAATTTCTAAAGGAATGGGGCATCGATGCAGAGTACCGATCCGCCGGCGGCCTGTCGGAAAGAGGGCCCCGGATTCACCCCCCCCGCCCGGTGTATAGACTGGGGAGATAGGTAACAGTTGTTCGGAGACATGGGTAACACTACCATCAGGCATATCGTTTACACTTGGGAGAACGACTATGCCATGGAAAGCGCGTACCACAATGTCTC
>Ga0056119_1000154_pt1 | contig 13329 bp, 13 predicted proteins | sample WorMettaBAHAMAS1_FD_80076 | JGI IMG/M metagenome (GOLD analysis project Ga0056119, IMG submission 80076) | Marine gutless worms symbiont microbial communities from Max Planck institute for Marine Microbiology, Germany - Olavius tantulus BAHAMAS.1 ...
AGAGACATTGTGGTACGCGCTTTCCATGGCATAGTCGTTCTCCCAAGTGTAAACGATATGCCTGATGGTAGTGTTACCCATGTCTCCGAACAACTGTTACCTATCTCCCCAGTCTATACAGGGGGAGGGATTTAAAGGGAGGGGGTATAATGGGCCCAGTCCTCACTTTTGGTTATAGTTCCGTAAAACGATGAACGTGTGTGATCTAAAATGAATAACACAAAGAAACTGGTTCTTGGAATCTCCGGAGCCACCGGGGCCTTTGCCGCGAGCCGGCTTGTGGAAAAGTCACCCTGGCCGGTGTGGCTGGTTGCCACCCGCTGGGGTCGTGCGGTGTTCGAACACGAATGCGGCCCCTTTGAATCCCTGGCGAATCAAGCAGACCGGGTGTTTGAAAACGACGATCTGTTTGCGCCGATTGCCTCCGGGTCGGTGCCTACGGCGGGTATGGTGATCCTGCCCTGCTCTGCCAATACCCTCGGCCAAATTGCTTCCGGTGTGGGTGACACGTTGCTCACACGGGCGGCCCATTGCCACTTGAAGGAACGACGACCCCTCGTGTTCGGTCTCCGGGAAACCCCCCTGACCTTTATCGATCTGAAAAATGCGTCACGGATTGCTGCTGCCGGCGGGATGATCATGCCCATTTCGCCACCCTATTACATGACGGCAGAAAAAGATCCTTCCCAGGTGACACTTGCCGAACTGCTGGATTCATTTGTGGATCGGGTGCTTGCGTTACTCGGACAGCCGGCGGCTCAAACATGGGAGGATGTGCGGTGAGTTACCCGAACCTCAGATCATTTCTTCGGGAACTCGAGGCCAGGGGCGAGTTGGCCAGAGTCAACGTGGAGGTGGACCCGGATCAGGAGATAACGGTTATCCAGCATCGCGTTCAAGCCCGGGGGGGGCCGGCCTTGCTGTTTGAACGCGTCAAAGGGTCTCCCTATCGGCTGGTGTCGAATCTGTTCGGCACTCCAGAGCGGGTTGCTCTCGTTTTTGGAGGGCCCCCGGAGGCCATTGGACAACGGCTGGTCCACCTGGCTGAAGCGATGATGCCTCCCAGCCCAAAGGGGCTATGGCGGATGCGACGGGAAATTCCCCTCTTTCTTCGGTCCCGGCTCAAACACGTGAAATCGGGGCCGGTGCTGGAAATGATTATGGAGACCGCAGACATTAACCAATTGCCGGTTCTCAAATGCTGGCCGGAGGATGGGGGCCATTTTTTTACATTGCCTCTAGTGCACACCGTCGATCCCGTTTCCGGTAAAGGAAACATGGGTATCTACCGTCTCCAGCGGTATGATGCCGGCTCCACAGGAATGCATTGGCAGATCGAAAAAGGCGGTGGATTCCATTTTCAGTTGGCTTCTGAGCTAAATCAGCCATTGCCGGTGAGCGTATTTTTAGGGGGCCCACCGGCACTGACCATCGCCGCAGTCGCGCCGTTGCCCGAAGGGATTGATGAACGGCTTCTGGCTGCCATGATGATGGGCGCTCCTCTTGAAGTCATTCATCGAAAATGGACCGGGCATCGGATACCGGCGGAAGCAGAATTTGTTTTGGAAGGAACGGTGACGAAAGGGGATGTTGCCCGGGAAGGTCCGTTTGGAGACCACTTCGGACACTACTCCCATTCGGCGGATTTTCCGGTGTTTCGGATCAGACGGGTTTTGGCCCGCCGGGATGCCATCTATCCGGCAACGGTGGTTGGAAAACCGGTGCAGGAGGATTTTCACATCGGCGCAGCGCTACAGGACATGGCGATGCCGCTGCTCAAGCTCATACGCCCGGCGGTCACGGCCATATGGGCCTATCCGGAGACGGGATTTCATCCCCTGGCGGTCATGGCGGTCAAGCAGCGGTATCCCCGTGAGGCCCTGAAGCATACCCTCGGTATGCTCGGCGAGGGGCAGGTGTCGCTGACCAAAATCATGATAACCGTGGATCACGATGTGGACGTCAAGGATTTCAAAGCGGTCAGCACCGGTATATGGCGACACCTCGATCTGCGGGATGGGCTCCACCTGTTGTCGCCAACCGCCCAGGACACGCTGGATTTCACCGGCCCGGCCATGAACTCCGGATCGCGCCTGGTGCTGATTGCCTGCAAAAAAGCAACCGGACCTGTCCGGGATATCCTGCCGCCGGAAATGGATGAAACCGGGGGGGTGCACCGAGATCTGCTTCGGATCCTGGCCTTGGGACCGGCATTTCTGATGGCCCAGCTTCGTTCCAACGATGTGGATATCGAAGATGTGCAAGCCGCACTTCAAGCTCATCCGGCGGCTAAACAATACCTGTTTCATGTACTTCTATCCCCGGATATTCCCATGGATGATCCCACCATGATTTTCTGGGGCTGGTTCACCCGGTTTGACCCGCTGCTCGACATCCATCCGGCCGAGCGCCGGGTCAGTGGAAATCGGCTCGAATTCGATGGGCCGATTTTCATTGACGCACGCTGGAAAGCGGGATACCCCAAACCGGTCGAATTTGACCCGGCTGTAGAAAATCGCGTTAACGCAAGATGGAAGTCATACAACCTGCCCGGGTAAACAAGGTTTTACCCGGAAACGATATGGACCAGACAGATGAACGACACGCTGTTTAACCAGGCCATCGAGAAAGGCCGGCAAGGCGACCGGCTTTCCATAGATGATGCCTACGAACTCGCTCGGGAGATCACCCCCGACCGGGTTCACCGGATCGGGACAGCCGCTCTTGAAAATCGACGCCGGCGCTATGGGGATACGGCAACCTACGTGTTCAACCTGCAGATCAATCCGGCCAACATCTGCGCCATGGGATGCACCTTCTGCAACTATGCCGCCAGCCCGGACGCCGAACACGCTTATGTCATGGAAGAAAAGGAAATATTAGACAAGGTGGAGCGGCTGAAGCCCACCGAGGCACACATCGTGGGGGGGCTTAACGGTATCTGGCCCTATGAACGGAATTTGGAACTGGTGCGGGAACTCCGGCATCGATTTCCGGAGCTTCACATCAAGGCCTTTACGGCAGTGGAAATTGATTACTTTGCGCGCATGTCCAAGAAGAGCGAAGAAAAAATATTGGACGAACTCTGCAAGGCCGGAATGGATGCCATGCCCGGTGGCGGGGCTGAAATATTTTCAGAACGGCTCTATCGAGAACACTGGCGGAATAAAATAGGGCCCTCGGACTGGATACGGATCCATCGGCTGGCCCATGCCATGGGCATTTCGACCAACGCCACCATGCTGTTTGGGTTCGGGGATACCTGGACCGAGCGGATCGATCATATGCGAATTCTCAGGGATTCCCAGGATGCCAGCGGCGGTTTCTCCTGTTTTATCCCTCTGCCGTTCCAACCGGGGAAAGGCCGGTTTGTTGAAGCGGGCCCCACCCCTCTGGACACCCTGGCGGTACTGGGGATCGCTCGGCTGCTGATTGACAACATTCCCCACCTGAAAGCCTACTGGCCGATGACGGGTTTGGAAACTGCAGCCGCCGGTTTGAGCTGGGGCGCCGATGACATGGATGGCACCATCTCCGAAGAAAAGATTGCCCATTTAGCCGGAGCCCAAACTCCAGTGGGACTGGCCCGGGAAAAAATGGTCGATACCATACGGGCTGCCGGATTCCAACCCGTGGAACGGGACGGCAGGTTCCATGCCGTCGAACCCGATGCCGCTCGGGAAGGGGCCTAAGGCTATATCTTTACGGATCTATAATCAAATTTGAGGATGCTGTATTTGACCACATATCTCTCCTTCGATTATGGGGCAGAATTCAAATGTTGGAGTACAACGGTCGCATTGTCTTCATGTACTCCTCAGCACCGGAAAAAAATAGCCGCCCTTCGACCGTGCCTAGGACAGGCAGGCGAACGCAGACCAGGCTTCGCTTAAAGCTACGACCCGGCAGGCGAACACAGACATTTCAGCCGAGCGATCCGCCGTCGCATGGAGCTATGGCGGGACAGGCCGGCTCGGCTGAAAGCCGTCACCGCTACGCGGAGGGCCGGGCGCCATAAAGATCTGGTTAGGTCGAATTGGACAGTGTGCGTCGTGGCTGGTTTGGGCAATCAGGAAATGCCCGCAGGGCATGTCGAGTCATATCCGGCCACGTCGGCCGGATATGGTCTGCGTGTATCGAGCGACCCTGAGCAACGTCGAAGGGGAGCGGGCGGCTAAATAAGATTCAAACAGCTGGATACAACCGACTCAGTCTCTATTTTTGCTCATAGGACCGTATCTTTATGCGATACCCCATAGCAATGATTCCGTATACGAACATGGCGCCATATCGGATGTTAGATGCTCCGGATGGCTGCTGCTTTGTATCCTGTGTGCCCGCACAGAGTGTGCAGGCCCTCAAGGTCGGAGAGGTCATGGCCGCGGCCATACCGGTCGGTGCGCTGGACTACGTGGCCGGTGATGTCGAGCCCCTGGGACCGTTTGGAATCGGCGCTCGCGAGCGATCCATGATCGTTCTGTTTTTCTCGACGCGCCCCTTTTATGAGATGGACCATACTTCTATGATTCGGGTCACCGAAGAATCGGCTTCCAGTGTGCGGCTTTTATTCATGCTGCTGGAATATAGAAACGGTCCGGGCCGACTTCCGCATATTGCCGGACCTCGAGATCCCATCGATGGAGAACTGCTCATTGGAGACGCTGCCTTGATACGGGTCACTCAACACCGGAAACGGCATGGTTCTTCATATGTCACGGATTTGGCCAGTGAATGGTATCACAGCAGGGGGCTTCCCTTTGTCTTTGCCCGGTGGGTCGTCCGAAAGGACGCCCCGGACGGGGTGCGATCGGCGCTGGATCAATGGCTGAAAGAGTTCAAGAAACGGGAACCGGAGCTGGTGGAACGTGCGGTTTCCCCTTCGGCGGCTCGGCTCGGAGTAACGGAAGATTATGTCCGAGAGTATTTTCGAGCGATCCGAAGGGTCCTCGACGATGCAGACCTGGCCGGCCAAGCCGCGTTTTTTGCAGAGCTTGAAAGATTCCAGAAGCGATGTCGGCTGAATTTAAAATCCAATTGATTCAGCTGCCGAAAAGTTTTCTGCACCAACTTGTGTCATTCCGGACTTGCCCTCCAAAGGAGGATAAAATCCGGATTCCAGCCTCTAAGAGGAAATGCTTCTGGATGGCGGCCTACGCCGGCATGACAAAAGCAACACCCCGATATCTGAAAAAATTTAGGAAAGAAACGTGACGACAAACGAAATATCGAAACAGCCGGAACAGATTGGCCCGGCGAATCCCAACACGCAGATGGGGTCACGCTATGGGCGGGAAGAAGGGATCGAACTGCTTCGCGACCTGCCCCTTGGCCAGCTCATGGCACTGGGATACAGCGCCCGCCAACAGCGACTTCCCGGCAACCGGGTGACGTACGTTGTCGATACAAATCCCAACTACACCAATATTTGTGCCACCCGGTGCGGGTTTTGCGCGTTCTTTCGTAAACCTGAAGATCCCGATGCCTACCTGCTCTCTCCAGATCAGGTGGTCCAAAAGGCCAGAGCCGCCGTGGAACGTGGCGCCACCACCGTATTGCTTCAAGGCGGTCACCACCCGGACGTTTACCTGTCGGATTGGATTGCCTATATTCGCGCCATTCGTGAGGCTTGCCCAACCGTGCATATTCACCCGTTCAGTCCGGCGGAGTACGTTTACATGGCACGCCAAGAGAACGTTCACGTTCGCGAGGTCCTCGAGGCCATTTACAAGGAAGGGGTCCGGACCATTCCAGGAGGTGGTGCGGAAATTCTATCGGAGCGCGTCCGGGGGATTGTGGCACCCTTAAAAGCCTGTCGAGACGAATGGCTCGAAACCTGTGAAATTGCCCACGGCATCGGATTCAAGACCACCGCTACCATGATGTATGGTCATGTGGAGTCCCCCGAAGAGATCATCGAACATTTATTGAGCCTAAGGGAGTTGCAGGATCGAACCGGAGGTTTTACGAGTTTTATTTCCTGGTCCTTCAAATCCGGAGGCTCTTCCCTTGGACGTCGATTGAACACGGAAGCCCATCCGGCTCTATATATTCGTGTCATTGCCGTTGCCCGCTTGTTGTTGGACAATTTCCCCCACATCCAATCGTCCTGGTTCAGTGAAAACATCTCTGCCGGACAGCTCGGCCTCATGGCCGGTGCGGATGATTTTGGAGGCGTGCTCATTGAAGAACATGTGTTAAAAGATGCGGGTCATGACCGGGCCGCCACCATTTCAAATGTTAAAATCATCATTCGCCGGGCCGGGTTCGACCCCGTGCAGCGGGATTCACTCTACAACCCCCTGTGATTTAAAAATGTCGTGAGCCCTATCGGTTCAAATAGGCCTGGCCCGAACATTGCGTGAAATCTGTTCAGCAAATATCTAAAGCAAAACGATAACGGGGCCTTAACGTGATTACCGGTGCGTAGAGCCGCAATACAAAGTGTCTCGTTAAAAAAACTAATCAACAACTTGAACAGATTTCACCCGTCGGGCCAAACGGAGGCTTCAGTGTGCTGCGTTATTCGAGGTTCGCGGTAGATGGACTACAGCTTCACCTCGTAGTAAGCAACGCATCGCGAAGCGAGGCGTCTTGGCGTTATTAAGACGCCAAGGGGCACGTCAGTGCCTGTGTAACCCCGTCAGGAACTGCCTTGATCATGAAAGCCTCCGTTTGGTGCAATATCCGGGCTGGTCACCTGAAACCATCGAGCCTTCGTCAAATTACCAGTGAAGAATGAAAAGTGAAAAACGAAAAGTTTATCCTGAAGACGGGGCCGATCCGCCGTCGCCGCTGCCAAAGAGGCCTGCAACGCAGATATAAATCCGCCTCTTGCGGATTTATTTACTCGGGCTGGATCGGTGTTAGATGGGGCTTTGGAACCTCTTCTATCTAATGGATGGTATGGATGCTCCGGGCATCTTCACGGATTTTCTGGAAGAGCTCCACATCGGATCCGCTGACGGATGCTGCGTAAAAGCCGTGCCGAAGAAATCCGATCAGTCGAATCAGCTTTTCCTGGTATGCTTTACTTTTGCCTATCAGACTGTCCGGCATCTCCTTGTTTTTATGTACAACGCGCCAGGCATTAAGGGCTTCCTGCTCTGCCATGTAAATAATGTCGAAATCGTCTTTTCCCTGAATCGCTTCTACGAAGTCCTCGAACCGAAAATTTTGTGAAATCATAATGTTACCTTTCATTACGAGCTGGTGAATAGGGGGTTCGACTCAGAGTGGTGAAAAGGCTCCGGGGTAATGATTGGGATAGGAATACGGTAGTTCGAATCAATGAAGACAGCGCCATTTGTTTGATGATCACCCGTTATTTGTTCCGGAAGGATCAGTAAACCAAATCGACTTCTGTTTCGGAATCGTTTGAGGCTTTCAGGGATCACTATGGTATGGGGCACTATTTTGTCAAAGTGGGTGAGAGGCGATTACCGCTGGACTTCATCGGATGTTTAGGGGTGAATAAGGCTCTGAAAATATGTCGTTTACGTGCGAGAGGCGGGTAATCTATTTAAATTTCTATCTTTTTTGATTTGTCCAGTTTGAAACGTAATTCCAGCAGCTTGTGGGGAGATCTACCCTTTCGTTTCACTTTCGGAAACTACCGATCTCTAAAATTCGCCTTATCTCTTCTGAATTAGGTATCCGGTCCTGAGTAGGATCGGATCACGGACGATACCCCTGGAGCATTTCAAGAAATAGCTGTGATTGCACGGTTCGGCGAACGCCGGTAATCGGTTCTCCCAGAATGCTGGCCAAAATATTTTGGCGCAGAGGATTGTCCGCCTCGAGTAGCACTTTCCCCGGCCACAGACTCGGGTCCAAAGACGTTGCCGTCTTGATGGATGCGTCCAGTTCAATAAGCTGTACGGTGTTGCGGAAAGGGCGAAAACTAAAACATCGATTGTCGGAGCGGAATCCCCTGAAACGATTTTCTTTAGACAGGGTGATCCTGAAGTCCATGGTCCGACCCAGGGAGTCGTGCCGGAGAATTCCGACGGCCTCTGCGGTGGTCTCGGTCTGTTCCGTGCGAATTTGTTCCATTTGCCATGGATCCGGGATAAGGGACCATGGATGGGGAGCCAATTCATTGAAGAGATCTGTTCCTATGGGTGCTCGAGTGCCCCAGAAAAATTGGATGCTTCCCAAGTTCAAGAAAAGGGTCTCCCATTGCAACTTTTCGTTCATTTGCTTTCGAACGGCCGCAAAAGGCAGCTCAAGACCAAACGCTCCGGATGTGTCAAAAGGTATTAGACGAGCCGCTTCAGCCAGGCTGACACCGTTTCCCTGGGCTTCACTGAACGGTTTCTCGCACAGCACTCGACTCCCGAAGGATAAGGTTTGAAGGCTGTACTCGGCGTGAATGCGGTTGCCCAGAGTCGGATCCTTGGCCGCGATGAAGGTGATGTCAGGTCGATGTCGCTCAAGCACTGCAGTCAATGCCGCTCCGTTATCCACACGCTCACCGATGATGTCTGCTTTACAGGAGGGGTCTTTCGCCAGATTTGTTGCCGTTTCTCCTGCTTTTTCCCGGGAGGTGCAGGTCAACACTAGACGATGGACGGCTTCCGGTTTGGGCATGGACGGTGGCCCCATACGACTCAGAATTCGGGTGTAATGCCTCCCGAACTTTCCTGCTCCCACCAGTAATAAGGTCATTGGATGGTTCATGAACCGACCGTCATTCCACGAAAAAGCTGAGAATATAGTACTTTCTACCGATTTACTTTAAGATCTTATCGCGATAAAGTCGTATATGCAATTAAACTTGGGAATCCAGGCTGTTGGCCCTGCTGGGGGTCACTTCAGCCGACAGCCTATCGTCATTTTGTCTAACCAGATCAGATCCGGAGGTCGTTATGGCCGTCTATCTATCCATACCCGAAATCCGGCTGAGGCGGATTCTCATGGGCTTTTTTGTCCTGGCATCTCTTCTGCCGGTTATCCTATCCATTTATACGGTTTCCAGCTACGTTGTTCCAGCCCTCTCTGATGCTCAAATCGAAAAATTACGCGCCCCATTCAGCAATACCATCCTGTTCGTTCTCCTCCTGCAGTGTGTCGGCCTCGTTCTTTTCTGGCGCTGGGTGGCCTCCTGGGAAAGGCTCATGAATCACATTAAAATCATCGCTGCCGAGATTTTAAAGAAGAAGAAATTGGAAGGCATCGAGGAAAATGAACTCCGCACATTGCACGACTTGTTCATGGAGCTTAGGACCGAGTATCAGAACATTTCCCAACGCCTAAACGCATATTTTAGGCGATCCATCACCGACGATCTGACGTGCCTGTTTAATCGGTCCTATTTTGAGTTTAAACTGGCCGATGAGGCTAAAAAAGCCGATTTGCTTAAAGAGCCGCTTTCCCTGCTCCTGTTCAGCATAGATGGCTTTCATGTTCATGATGATGAAATCGGAGACAAGCTGCTCAAAGACTTCGGCGAATTGATGCGAAAGCTGATCCGACGGGCGGATCTGCCGTTTCGGTATGGCAGAAATAATTTTGCCGTGATTTTACCCGGCTGCAGCGGGCGGATCGCCGAGAAGGTGGCGATGCGCTTGTCCGAAAGGGTGTCCCAGCACGAATTTGTCGATCCCAAGTGGCTGCCCCTCGGTAAAACAACCATTAGCTGCGGGGTGGCCGTTTACGAAGGCGACATTAAAAACACAATGGCAATAGCCGATGTGGCGCTCAACAAAGCCCAGGAGATCGGCGGCGGAAACATCGCGGGAATCAGCAATCTGGACATTACGTCAGACCTTGCTTGAACTTAGCGGTAAGGCGCACCTTGTCTTATCTTGAACCGGTGGGCCGGAGCATTCACCTCCGCAGACCCTTCAAGAAATTTGGAAACAATGTATTCACTCTCTCCAAATCCGGGTAAATCCGGCGCGACGACTCGATAAGACCGGCTGAACTTTGGTAAAAGGGTGCCGTAGCGGTCCTTATCGGCTCCGAATCCATGTATGAAGACAAGGGGTTCCCCCTGTCCACCATCCAGATACACCCAGTTGTGATCGCCAATTCTGATCTCCTTTCGCACGACCCCCGCCTGCCACCGGCATCCCAACGTCCTTTGCTTGCGCGTCCTTCAGATTTCTGATTTTATCTCGGGAATACCTGAAAACGCAACGAAACTCCAGGGCATCAAAGATGAGAATTCTGTTTTTTGCGGGGAAAGGCGGAGTTGGGAAGATGTCTCTGTCTGCGGCTACCGGGATAAAAGCTGCTGAAAGTGGCCGTCGAACGGTGATTTTATCCTTGGATGTTGCCCATAGCCTCGCCGATATTTTCGATCTTGAACAAGCTCTCCTGGATCAGAACCAGGGACGGCCTGTCCCCGTGGCGCCCAACCTACACATCCAGGAACTTGACATACAGGAAGAGATTCGCACCAACTGGGGCGACATTTACCGGTATCTGGCGATCTTGCTGAACACGACCGGCCTCGATGAAATTCTGGCAGAGGAACTGGCCATCTTGCCCGGCATGGAGGAGATCAGCCTTTTGCTCTACATTAATCGATATGCCCGGGACAAAGCATACGATGTCATTATTCTGGATTGTGCCCCCACCGGAGAATCGATTCGGTTCATCAGCATACCGACCACCCTGGAATGGTACATGAAAAAACTCTTTCGGCTGGAACGTACAGTGGCCCGTTACGCGCGTCCAATTGCAAGACGGGTCACCGATATTCCGCTTCCCGGTGATGATTATTTTCAGGCCATCGAGTCCCTCTTTGAGCGGCTTCGAGGGGTCGATAAGCTGCTCACCGATCCGGATATCACAACCGTGCGACTCGTTACCAATCCCGAGAAGATCGTCATCAAGGAAACCCAACGGGCATTCATGTATTTTTCCTTGTACAAGATGTCCATCGATGCCATTATCATCAACAGGATTCTGCCGGTCTCCCTCAAAGAAGACTATTTCAGCGATTGGATTGAGGGGCAGCGGCAACACATCGAAGCCGCCAAAGAGTTTTTCAGTCCGGTACCGATCCTTGCCATTCTCCAGCTGCGAGAAGAAATTGTTGGATTTGATCGGCTCAAGGATTTGGCAGACGCGCTTTATCAAGACCGCCGGCCGCTGGATCGCTTTTATCACGATTCTCCCTATGATCTCATCAAAACGGATGATGGATATTGTTTGACCTTGAAACTTCCGTTTGCAGAAAAAGCGGATGTTGAACTGAACCGGGTGTCCGATGAGTTGATTTGCCGTGTCGGTGCGTTCAAGCGTCACATCCTTTTGCCCGGAGGATTGACGAGGCTTGAGGTCGTCTCCGCCAAACTCGATGGCGACCTGTTAGGGATTGTATTCAAAGGAGACCGCCATGACGGATGAAAAAGCCAGCGATGATGTCGTCTGTTGCCCGGTCGGTCGGTTCTTTTCGGGTCTTGACCGGATCTTCGGGAAGGAATCGGAATTTCAAGCCCACATGAACCGCTCGCGAATAGAGTTCTTAAAGGCTGTCCGCACGATTCTGGATCAGGGTATTGAGCACCTGGAAGAAAGAGCAGCCGGTGGCGGGGAGCAGAAGATCACCCGCATCGAGGTGGAATAGAGCGTCTTGCCGGATCAGCATGGTAGCGATGGCTCACCCCATGGCAGAGCGGTTGCGTACCCGTCCTTTAAAGATGGTTGCAGACCGCTTCAGTTTGTGGAACATTGGACAAATAGGATGGTTTGACATTCCACAAACCTGAATAATTATTGTAAATATGGATACCTATGGTTGATCGAGATGACAGACCGGTTTTGCATTCCAAAGCGTTTCAGCAAAAGGAGGACTTAACGGTGGAGCCGGCTCAGACGACGCTTACCTTATCGAGAATATTGAATCAGCTGTCGGCAGAAGATCGCAACTACATCGTCTCCCTTATTGACAAGGATCCCCTGACGGGTGTGTACAATCGGCGAAAGTTCGACACGGATGTCGAGCTGGTCATTGCCATGGCCGATCGGGCCAACAAGGGGACCAGTCTGTTGATGATTGATATCGACCACTTCAAGCGGTACAACGACAAATATGGTCACCAGAGTGGTGATGCCGTCCTTCGAGCGGTGACCCGGACCATCGAGAACAGTCTTCGAGACTACGACAGACCCCATATCTATCGTTACGGAGGAGAGGAATTTGTCGTCCTGATTCCGAATGTCACCAGGAAGCAGGCCTGCCGCATCGGTGAACGGATTCGGGGCAATGTCGCCGACCAAACCGATGTAACGGTAAGTGCGGGGATTTCCCATTACAAGGAGAACGCCGACGATTTAGAAACGTTGATACGGTATGCCGATCAGGCGCTGTATCAGGCCAAGGAGACAGGACGCAATCGGGTCGTCTTGTTTGATCCAACAGCCCCCTTCCTTTCCTCTATGAATTCATGAGTTTCCACCCATTTCGATAATTACACATCCTGTTCCGTTTGTTTGTCCGAAGGAGCACGCGTGAAAGTTACCCTCATGATGGCATTGACTCTTGACGGCAAAATCGGCAGGAGTACGGACCATTTTCCAGACTGGACGGGAAAGGAAGACAAGCAACTCTTTGTCGACATTACTCGTCGGGCCGGGGTGATCATCATGGGCTCCAGGACGTTTTTTACCATCGGAAAGCCTCTACCGGGCCGGAAAAATATTATCCTCACCCGTGACAGCAGCCGCTCTTCCGAGGATCCGAACCTTGTATTCACCAGCCGGTCTCCCCGGGAAATCCTCACAGACCTTGAAAAGGAGGGCTATCAGGAGGCGATCTTGGCGGGCGGCGCGCTGATCAACTCGCTGTTTGCCAAGGATAATCTAATCGATGAGGTTGTCGTAACGATCTCACCGCTCATCTTCGGTCAAGGCCTGTCGCTTTTCAGAGACGAGGTCGCCATGACGCTGGAACTGCTCGATCTGGAACAGTTGGGGCAAGACTTGGTATGCCTGCGGTATCGGGTGTTGAAGTAATTCCCATAAGGAGGATAACCTATGGGCGGGTGCGGTGCCCCGCCTTACGAAAGCCGTGACGTAGGGCCGGTCATCAGTCTTCGCTGAAGCTTCGACCAGACAGGCCGTACCGGCCTGATTCTCTTCTGAATCGGAAAATATTTTTGAAAATTGCTATAGACTACCCCCGAAATAGAATTAATACGAAAACTAAAGAAGCAGGGCCTGCGCGGCCCTGCTTCTCTTTGTTTTGCCCCCTCGACGGTATGTGTATAGACTGGGGAGATAGGTAACAGTTGTTCGGAGACATGGGTAACACTACCATCAGGCATATCGTTTACACTTGGGAGAACGACTATGCCATGGAAAGCGCGTACCACAATG
>Ga0056119_1000155_pt1 | contig 13259 bp, 11 predicted proteins | sample WorMettaBAHAMAS1_FD_80076 | JGI IMG/M metagenome (GOLD analysis project Ga0056119, IMG submission 80076) | Marine gutless worms symbiont microbial communities from Max Planck institute for Marine Microbiology, Germany - Olavius tantulus BAHAMAS.1 ...
ATTTTATTCCACTTGAAATAATGATCCTAACTTGGTTTTATGGTATAGTTCTAACATAATTACAATTATTTTTTAGCCAACCGTTAAATGGGACAATCCGTTTTTGTTTATAGGCCCGTAATCAAATGATTGGCGTTAAAACCCGAAATTCGAATATCGAAATTCGGATTTAATAGCTTTTTTTCCACTCCCCTATAGTGTCTTTGCGAATCGCTGAAATCAGGTTCCAGGGTCTTTGCTCTCCTCCAGGATTCCCCGCTCCAGAAAGTCTTCGCTTACATACTCCAGACCCAGCCCGTCCAATGTCTCCTTGGTGGGGATTCCGTCATCGGTCCAGCCCTTGAATTCATAATAGGCGTCGAGCAATTTGGTTTCCATCTCCGGATCTCTGATCTTCCAGTGGTCCTCGGGAGGTTTCTCGTCTTTTCGCCGCAAGCCCCGCCGCGTGTTCAGGGCCCGGATCAGATTCCGGTTCCTTCGACCGATTTCCCAGAGGGCGTCCGCATCCAGATCGATTCCGGCCGCATTGGAGATGAAGTCGGGTAAATTGTATATGTGATACGGGGGCCTTCCGCCAAACTGCCCTCTGAATGACGACAGAAAGGCGCAGGTCCCAATGGCGTCATCGATGTAATGCATGGTCTCGTTCCAGTCACAAATGTGAACCGACTCTTCGACAGACGGATGGGTCCGCGGCTCCCATTCCAGAAACCATTTTTTAAATCTTTCGGGAGCCGCGTCCCAGTTCTTGACGAACTCTTCTCTCTCTTTCCGGTCCGCAATGGCGGACTGGGGATACGATCCCTCGATTTGGGTGATGGTCATTTTCTCGCCGGTGGCGTACATCAGGAAATAGGGATAATTGATCATTTTCAGCTTGAGGGGCAGCTGCTCGAATTTCTTCATGCTGTTATGATCGTAGGCTTCGGCGCCTTTCCCGATCTGACGGGCGGCCCAGTAGGTGCCGTTGGCCAAAGCATCGCCGACACCTTCCCGTCGTACGAGTTTCTCCACCAGATAGAAGAAGCGTTCACCGGAATCGGGCGGAAATCCGGGCAGATCCTCATCGGTTAAAATGCCGGCCTCGTACAGTTCAATGGCAAAGGCAAGGACCTGGGGCGTGGAGTAGCCGTCCAGCCCGTGCTCCTGGGTAACACCGAGAATGTCATAGTTAAAATCCAGCTCCTTGTAGGCCGCCATGCAGTATGTCAATTTGCTGTAGCATTTCTGGAAATAGGTTTGCCGCCCCGGATACTTAATCGCCTGGTGGCAATCTTTCGGGCAGTTGTAACAACCGGTCCATCGAAGCCGCACATCGTTGGAAAGGGCCGTCCACCTCTCTTCACGCTCCTTGTTCCAATAGCCTTTATGCCGCTCCCGGGCGTTGCCCCATGCAAAATTATTGACGTGCCACTCTTCATCGTCCTCGTGCAAAAACACGTCCCCGCAGTACGGATTGTCATAGATGGACTGATACATGGGATTGCAGATATCAAACAGCTCTTTCGGCCGGGCGACATGGATGTCCTTTGTTCCGCGAACCGCAATCGCCTTTAATCCCTTGTCCCCCATGATCACGCCGACCCCCCGGGAAGCGCTGGAGTTGGCATGCTCGATGGTCGCCATATACACCCGGTTCTCGCCGGCCATCCCGATGGCCGCCACCTGAGCTTCAGATTCGTTCAATTCCTCTTTAATGAGGGTGCCGGTCTCCAGGGCGCCTTTCCCACGGAGGTGTTCGGCGTCACGAATTTCCACCTTGTCGTTGTGAATCCACAGATAGACCAGATCGGGGGCCTTGCCGCGGATGATAATTTTATCGTAGCCGGCATGCTTCAGCTCGGGGCCAAAGAATCCGCCGAATAACGAATGGGAGTACAGGTTCGTCTGGGGCGAAAAGGTATCCACCGTGGTCCGATTGGCCCCGGGAACCGGGGTGGCCAGCAATAGACCGGCACTGAAGATGAGCAGATTATCCGGAGAGAAAGGTTCAACCTCAGGGGGCACCCTGTCCCAGAGGATCTTTCCGGCGGTGCCCTGCCCGCCTATATAGAGCTCGGTCAACCCTGGATCGCTCTCGACCCTCTCGATGCTACCTCGTGTTAAATCAATCTCTAAATTAAACCCTGTCTCCGCGTACCTCATTGCTTTCCCCTCTTATGCGACCTGCATGCGTGGCACATTTTTCCGATCGTGCATGATTCCAAGATGCTTGAAAAACGGGATAATCTGGGACCGCTCGATTCCGGTCCCTGGGCGTTTCGGGCGAACACCGTTTGGCTTGATCCATCCTCACTTATCCGGGTTTTAACGGTTGGACGAGTGAAACTTCTAAAGGACCGTAGTTGTTTATAATATTAACCAAATTCCACACCTCCCGGAAAGCCGGGAAACACGACAACAGCTATATATTAACTACAATTTAGCTATAGCGCGTTTTTAGGAAGATTACCGGTTATTGTCAACCCAAAACTGGGTGCACGGGGGGACCTGGCGTCATCGCCATCGGGGAATGAAATTCTCGCAGGGCGGTCTCAGACAAAAGACTAAAAGTGGACTAAACCGAGCTGACCGCCAGATTCATGTTGACGCAGGAAAAATCCGGCTGGGTGATCACCCGCTTTGAATACGACTGAGGGAATGATGTCCCCTTCCCTGCCTTTCCATTACCTCAGGTTACGGAAAATACGATGTGGCCGAGATTCGAAAAGGATACCTCCACATGATCGCCGGAAGTTACGAAAAAGTATTTCGTTAAAGAACCGGTAAGGACGATGTCACCCTCACGAAGTCCCCGTCCGAGTTCCGCCATTTTGTTCACCAGCCAGGTAACCACGTTCAATGGGTTTCCCAATGCTTCCGAACCGCTGGCGCTAGACAGAATTTCGCTGTTTTTCCTGAGCGTTACCGCCTCCTTTTGGAGATCTATCCCGGCCACGGGTGCCTCGGTGGGGCCCAGTATCACACCGGCATGCAACGCGTTGTCGGCGATGATTTCGGCGATGGACGCGTTCCATCCTTTCACCCGGCAATCCACCAGTTCCACGGCGCCCATGATTCCGGCTGTTGCGGTGAGAACCTCCGCAGGGGTTCTTCCCGGGCCGCGGAGACGGTCACCCATCACAAACGCAATCTCACCTTCGACCGCCACCTGGCAGAACGCCGACGCGTTTACCGTGTCTTGGGGAAGATATACAGAAGACGATGTCATGCAGCCATAGACCGGCTCCCTGATGTTCAGCTGTTCCATGACCGCCTGGCTCGTGGCGCCGACCTTCCAACCGATGATCCGCTCACCGGCCTTGAGCCGTTCTGCGGTCATCAGGTCCTGAACACCGTAGGCCTCTTCGATGGTCAAGGGGCCGAACGCCGATTCGGGGGAATCGACAGGTTTGCCTGTTTCCCTGGCCTCCTGCAGACGTTCTATCCATTGGTGTTGATTCATCTGTTTCCCCTTTCCATGGACATGGGTTTTATCGATAGGGTTATCCCACAAACCGGCGTCCGGAGGCAATATTCCCGATCACCCCACAGGAACGTGCCCCCCTGAACGGCTCAAACCTTGACGCCGTCAGCGCTTTTCCATACAGTCGGCAAATCAGTCGCCCAATCACTGGATGAAATCCGTTCGGTGAGTGGTGCGACGGTCGGGCGAAACAGAGCTTCCAGCGAAGACTCCGTCTATATCCTGGTTTGACAGCGAATTTAAACACTCACATATCAGGGGGACAGTGATGAAGAAACTTTTGGTTATGATGATGGCTTTGGCGATGCTGGTGCCTGCAGTTTCGGCAGAGGCGAAAACCTATCGAATTTCGGTAAGCCAGTTTGTCGAGCACCCGGCCCTGGATGCGGTGCTGGACGGATTCAAAGACTATCTCAAGGAGCATTCCGTCGCCACCGATTTCAGAGTTCATAACGCCCAAGCCAACATGGCCACCGCCGGACAGATCGGCAGTCAGATCATGGGGGAAAACCCCGACTTGGTCCTGGCCATCGCCACACCCAGCGCCCAGACCTGTGCCCAGGCACTGAAAAAGGCGCCCCATATGCAAAACACACCCCTGCTGTTTACGGCCATCACCGATCCCGTGGGCGCGGGGCTGGTCAGCAATTTGAAAAAACCGGGCAGCAACATTACCGGTGTGTCCGACGCACTGCCCCTGGAGCAGCACATGGCCATGGTGCGCCAATTCGTGCCGGGCCTTAAAAAACTGGGCGTGATGTACAATTCGGGAGAGGCCAACTCGAGGACATCAGTCATGCTCATCAAAAAGGCGGGCGCCAAATTGGGGTTTGAAGTGGTAGAAGCAACCGTATCCAAAACCAGTGAAGTCTACCAGGCCGCCAAAAGCCTGGTCGGAAGGGCCGATGCGGTCTTTGTTCCCACCGACAACACGGTGGTGGAATCATTGGAAGCAGCCATCAAAGTGTGTGAACAAAGCAATTTGCCGCTCTTCTGCGCCGATGTGGATTCTGTCAAAAGAGGCGCGGTGGCAGCGATGGGCTTCGACTATTACAAACACGGTCGGCAGACCGGTGCCATGGCCGTACGCATTTTCAATGGCGCGGACCCCGCTGTGACACCGGTGGAAACCCAAAAAGAGCTTCAGCTTCACATCAATTTAAAGGCAGCCAAAAATATGAAGGTGATGATTCCCGAAGACGTACTGGCCTCGGCCGACAAAGTCTATCGGTAGTCCGTCCGATGCAACCCTTTAGCCATTCACGTCATCCATGACCTGGTATTCCTTTCTCGGCGCCCTGGAGCAGGGGTTTGTTTACGGCATCATGGCGCTCGGGGTCTACCTGACATTTCGAGTACTTGACTTTCCGGATCTGACCGTTGACGGGAGCCTGCCTTTAGGGGCTTCGGTGTCGGCGGTGGCCATCACGGCCGGGATCAACCCTTTTGTGTCCCTGCTCATGGCCTCGGCTGCCGGCTTTGTGGCCGGAGCGGTCACCGCAATTTTAAACACCAAGCTAAAAATCCTGCACCTGCTGGCTTCCATTCTCACCATGATCGCGCTGTATTCCATTAACATCCGGATTATGGACGGTCCCAATGAGTCCTTGCTGGGGAAAGCGACCGTGCTGGATCCACTACTGGGACTCGGGCTGAGCGGCTATATAGCGGCCCCCTTGGTGTTTGCGGCCGTTGCAGTCACCATCACCGGCCTGCTGATATGGTTTCTCCACACCGAGTTGGGCCAGGCCCTCCTGGCCACTGGAGACAATCCCCAGATGATTGTCAGCCAAGGGGTGAACACCCATAATATCATTATATTCGGTGTGGGTTTATCCAATGCCATGGTGGCCTTCAGCGGCGCGCTCATCGCCCAGAACCAGGGGGCAGCGGATGCCAACATGGGGGTGGGCACGATCATCGCCGGCCTCGCTTCGGTGATCGTGGGCGAAACCGTGCTGGGCAAGAGCGGCATTGTCCGGGCGTGTTTCGCCGCTGTCCTTGGCTCGGTGATTTACCGGCTGGCCATAGCCATGGCTTTATCGATGAAATGGGGTGCCTTTTCCTTCACACCGAGCGACCTAAACCTGATTACGGCCCTGCTCGTGGTGCTCGCGCTCACTGCCCCTAAGCTGAAGGAAAGGTTCGGTCTAAAATGATCGCCATCGAACACCTGGTCAAATACTTCAATCGTCGGGGCATCAATGAGGTGATCGCGCTATCGGGCATCGATTTAACCATCGAGCGGGGTGAATTCATCACCGTGATCGGATCCAACGGAGCCGGAAAATCGACCCTGCTCAACTGCCTGGCCGGCACCTATCTCCATGATGAAGGCCGTATTTTGATCAACGATAAGGATGTCTCCTCGTGGCCGGAACACCGGCGTGCCCGCTTTATCGGTCGCGTCTTCCAAAATCCGCTCATGGGAACCTGCGCATCACTAACCATCGAGCAGAACATGGCACTGGCATTTAAACGGGGAAGCCGCCGGGGATTGTCTCTTGGCGTGAAAACGCCCTATCGGAATATATTTGCTGAACGCCTGGCGATGCTCGGCCTCGGCCTGGAGGAGCGCTTAAAAAACACCGTTGGGTTGCTCTCCGGCGGCCAACGCCAGGCGCTGACCATGCTGATGGCATCCATGGTGCAACCGGAGCTGTTGCTCCTTGACGAACACACGGCGGCCCTGGATCCAAAGACGGCTCGCAACATCCTGGATTTGACGCGACACATTGTCAGCAAGGAAAATTTGACCACCCTGATGGTGACCCATAACATGAACCAGGCCTTGGCGTTCGGCAACCGGTTGATCATGCTACACGGGGGAAACGTGATCCTGGATGTAAAAGAGAAAGAAAAGCGTCGCCTCACCAAGGACGATTTACTTTCCCGCTTTTACGATGTGCAGGGTTAGGAAATCGATTCAGACCGCATGCTACTGACGTGAGTTCCTAACCCGAACATGGCATGAAAAGATCTCATGCAATATCCGGGCTAATTATCCAACAACAAAGGCCGCGAACAATCCGCGGCCTCCGGCGTTCTTTGATGATGTTGGATGGTCGGTAAGGTGCAGGGAATTCCGTGAGTATTAGAACATAGCAATTCGGTTTCGTGTAATCCACCCAGTCCGCACCCATGCCGGTGCTACCGAGTCGGTTCTGTTGGTCTTGAAGCATCCGTTCAATATCCTCTTCCAACCGTTTTAGCTTTTCTTTTCGGCCCACCAGGCGCCGCTCTCCTGTGCCTTTCCTCGCGCGGTAAGTCTTCTGATGGCCCTGGAAAATTTCTTTGATGTCCTTACGGGCAATATGAAACTGATCGTCGTAAGTCATACACACTATGGTGTCTCCGGCTTGCCGTATTTTTCTGGCCTGGAGCACTTCTCCGCTGTGAAGATACACTGTAGCGGCACCCCATCGCTTCTGGATCCGTTCGGGTAGATCCAAAAAATTATGGTTCTTTTTCGGACCTTTGACGACCGCGATCACTTCTTTCGAGTTCAGGGTGGCGTTCGACTCGAGTCCGATGCAGTCAATCCCGTTGATATTGTCTCGCTGCTGGAGGATCAGTTTACAGAACAGATCGCTACCGTCAGCCATGTAGACCGTGGAGTCACTGTGTTTCCGGGTATACTTGGTGAGAATATAATTCACCTGGTTTCGGTCGACACCCATGACCGCCCCGAACTTTTCATACTTAACGAGATTACCGGCTTTCCAGGACACCCTCGCCTTGATGACGCGTCCATCCTTCAGATGGATCTCGTCGGACATTGCCGGGGTCGCCACCAGTGCCAGACAGCAGCAAGCAATAAATACAGTTGCGATTTTCATGGCATGGCCTTTCGTGATGTCAATATTCATGCAATCCGCAAATGGGTTAAACATCGAAAATCAATATCAATTCCAAGTCTTCAGTGAGCTGATAAAACTCTTTTCGAAGCTGTTTTACCAGATCAAAGAAAGCGGCCGGTTCGTTTGTGGGGTTTTTCGTATGCTCCTGTATTTCCGCAGTCAATTGCCGCAGCTTAGCCAGTTTATGTTTCACTTTCCGGCTGATACCCGGATGGGATCGGATTACGGCGAGACAGTCGTCGGCTTTCTCCAAGGCCTTCTGGGAACTCATTTGCTCCGAACCGGAATCGATCTTCCGCTTGACGATGGCCAATCCGTCCGAAGGCGGGAGCTGGTTCTTCTCCGCCAGCTCCATGCCGCGGGCATACAATGAAAGTGTGTGCAGATTCGCCGTTGCCAGCTTGTTCAGATTCTTATAGAGACTGTTGGCCAGGAAAAGACCATCTGCCTTCCGCTTCTCCAGATCGCCGAATTCGAGAACCTTATCCCTGACAGGCCTGACTTCATCCATCGGCAATCCGAACGTGATGCCTTCCTGGGCAGATGCCTTCAGGGTGACGATGGCAACCACTTGCCCTCGGAAATTCAGAGCCGGACCTCCGGAGTTTCCGGGATTTACCGCTGCGCTAATCTGAAGAAATCGCTTTCCGTCGATCACCCGCTCACTGTTCAAACTGCCCCGGGTAACGGAATTTGGAAGGACGGTATTGGAGACGCCGGGACTGCCGATGATGATCAGATCCTCACCTTTTTTCAATCCGCCGGCCGCACTCAGCGGCAATGGTTTCTCATCGGACTGAACTTCCAGCATGGCCAAATCGCGGAATTCGTCAAAATAAACCACTTGCTTCAAATACCGGACCTGATCCGAAACGGCGGGGAAGTATATTTCGATCTCATCCGGATGAACCTCCGAGACAACATGGTAGTTGGTCACGAGAATATTTTCGCCGATGAGAAATCCCGATCCGTTTCCCTGGGTATGCTTGATGAGCGCGATAGAGCGCTCGGTCTTGGCCACGATTTCGTCCGTTGACATGCTGCGAAAAAACAGATTGTACCCAACCATTACGGCAATGCTCACTAAAAGCACAACGCCTGCAGCTCCCGCCCACAGGAGCTTTTTGTCGATCTGTTTCCGGGAAGTTTTTTTAAACTTGATGGCACCCCCCGTGTTGACGGCATTCTTGGTATCGCTGTGGTACTTGGCAATGACGATCCCGCAGAATGCACATTCCTCCCCATCGGGCTGCTCCTTTTGACAATTTGGGCAGGTAATCAGGGACAGGCCGACACGATCCAATGTCAGTGGGGCATCGATTTCGGCCTTTTCCGAAGAGGTCTCATCGAAGGCCGGTTCCTCGGGTGGTTCCGATGCCATACCGGCCTCATCGGATGCCATCTCCAGGGGAGCGTCCACTTCGGTGGATTCACTTTCATCTTTCCACTCGAGCAGGGCTTGGTATGTATGACCGCATTGACAGGTACGGGTAATCGTAGGCTCAACTGACGAGAGGATATGGGCCGTGACGTTCTCGGACTGTTCCTGTTTGCATTCCGGGCATCGAAACAGGGCCTTATGTGTCGAATCGTAGTATACTTTTTCGGTCATGGGATTCCCCCGCTTGGTTTCGGACTGAATTCGGATGGGTGGGCGGATATTACCCCTTAATTTCCTCCTGAACCGGAGCAAAAAGCATGCCGTTGCTTCAGAAGCCCGGAAAATAATACTATTTTATTGTGATTACAATATTTTATGCCTAAACGGGACGGTGGCCGGAAAATCATTGTTCGGTATCGTCTGACAAAAATGTCCCACACCCATCGGGGTGGGGAGTCCCTTGATCGGGAGATGTGGAAGCGAATTGCCCGGCCTGTACACCCATCGTCGTATGATGATAAGATTTTCAATTCCATCGATCCCCCCGACGTTTGTTGCGGCGCCGTCTCCAAACACCCTGACCGCAACATCCCTTGGAATACCCGGTTCAACGCGAACCGGACAGCGGCCTCTATCTTGTACATTCCGTTAGAATGATTATTTTGTTGAATTGTAGACGCGAATGCGCATCCGGGCTTACGAGCCGTGAACTGTTGAAACGCCGGCCCGGAAAACAGGGGAGCCATGTCCGGTATATTCAACGTTGAACCGAACGTCTGGACTATCAGGGACAACAGCAGATCGCCTGCTGTCGGCTTTGCGACCCCGGCGCCTTCCATGGATTCCCCAGAAAATGAATGCTTGATATAAGGAGGATGGCCGATGATCCGGAAAACGAGTGATAATCTCAGTCATTCCGCCGATGAACTAGGGTTTCGCTGGGATCTCGACGATCCCAGTCTCTGCTTCGAAGCGGATGCGTGTGGGTGTTTTACGGATCCGTGCACTTACTTCGGGCTGGATTCCCAGGAGTGCTATCAGGATCCGTGTGAGGAATGCTGTACCGTGTTTGAACACTGCTGACCGGGCGGGCCTATGAACATGTTCATCTTTTTCTCCATTTTTTTCTTTCTGGCCCTCGCGTTTGGGGCCTATCTCTCCTGGAGTCTTCTATCTGCGACCCGGCTCAACCTCAGAGGGAAAACGATAGGCGCTGCAGCCGTTGTCTGCATCCTGTTTATCATGCCGGGTACTATCCTGCTGCGAAAGGCAGGGTACGAATCCGAGCTGATCGGGGTGGTCGTGTGGCTGGGATACCTGGGTATGGGGTTTTTGAGCTTCCTGTTCTGCCTCGCCGTGGTTCGGGATACGATCCGACTCATTTTCGGAATCCGAGGGTACCTAAAGGAGCGTATTCGAAATTCAACCCTGCCCGACGTTGTGACGGCTTCGCCTGTTGATCCGTCTCGCCGACAATTTCTCGGCTATGGATTAACCGCCGGAATCACCACCGCCGCGACCATTCTTACCGGCGTGGGAGTCGCCGAAGCCCGAAGCATTCCGGACGTCAAGGAGGTTCAGATCCCTCTCGACAACCTTCCGGAAGATCTTCATGGCTTTCGAATCGTCCAGATCACCGATATCCATGTGAGCCCCACCCTCCATCGACCCTTTGTTGAAGGCGTCGTGCACACGGTGAACCGCCTCCAACCGGACATGGTTGCCCACACCGGCGATCTGGTGGATGGGTCGGTCCGTCACCTGTACTATGATGTCGAACCCCTCAGTGACCTCCGCTCGACCTACGGCACGTTCTTTGTCACGGGGAATCATGAGTATTACTCGGGAGTTGACCCATGGGTTCGAAAACTGCGGGATCTGGGGCATACGGTACTCCTCAATGAGCATCGCATCATCCGCCACGGCAACGGACGACTGCTGGTCGCTGGAGTTACGGACTATCGCGCCGGTAACTTCACCCCCATGCAGGCATCAAGCCCGAAACGCACCTTAAAGGATGCAGAGCCCGCTCACGTGAAGCTCCTTCTGGCCCACCAGCCCAAAAGTGTCTTCAAGGCCGCCGAAGCAGGATTTGATTTACAACTGTCCGGCCACACCCATGGCGGTCAGTTCTGGCCCTGGCCCATTGTGGTGCGCATGGTGCAGCCTTTCGTAGCCGGCCTCCATCGGTATCAAAACACCCGGATTTACGTCAGCCGGGGTACCGGTTACTGGGGGCCGCCGATCCGCTTTGGCGCGCCATCGGAAATTACACTCATCAAACTGGTTCGAGCGTGATTCCCTCAACCTCTTGCCCAATCCCCGTTTAGACTTGACCGTCCACCGATTGTCTTGTATTTTTAATAAGATACCATCCGGTTTAGGTGTCCGTTGACACCGATCTTGCGATCCGGGCACGGAGGCGACAGTGACGGGCGATTCCACAGATCCACGCAACCGGCGGTTCACCCGAAGACGAACTGACCCCACAATGCGGTGCCAAGACAGCGAATGGCACCCCATGTAAAAACCAGGCACTTGCCAACGGCTACTGCTGGATGCATGGTGGGGCAGGCGTGAAGCCGGATACCCCTGCTACTCCCCCCCGTTGCCGGACATGCCCCAGGAGCCCGATACCCCGGAATTTTCGGACAGCATGCCGCCGCCCCTTCCGGAAACGGATTCGCCCCTGGACGATGACCTCCTGGCAGCCGAGATCAAACCGGTATTCTTTGTCGAGGCTGAAGACGACCCCACTGCGCCACCCCCAGAGCCGGTTCCTCCGGAACAAGGGATGGGGGAATCGGGTGAAGACACAGCCCCCACGATCGATCCATCAGACTTTGAGTTTGAGCCGGATCCGAAACCTGCCGTCGAAGAATTCGACGCTCCAATTGAATCTATACCCACCGATCTGCCGGAACTTCCCGAAATTGAAGAGGAAAAATCCAGCCTGGAACCGGAGGATGACATTATTGAGCTGGATCTTTCCGGGTTTGATCTGGAAATTGCCACCCCCCCTGCCGAGACCGAAACAGCACCGGCTCCCGAATCCGTTGATGGGGATTTAGACGATGCAGCACCGGAATCGGATGCCCCCCTGGAGGGGGAGATACAGATGCCGGAGTCGTTTCGCATCGAAATGGAATCAGAAGAGGACACACCCGAACCGGATCCTGATAATCGCACGCGAACTCCGGAAGAAATCCTGGGACAGGTCGAACTGGACGAAACCCTTGAACTGGAACTTCCTGATGACGATCTGGGCATTGCTCCGGAGCCATCCGTGGAAGATGACATGCCGTCGGATACGCCGGATCAAGCCATTGAGGCGGAAGCGCCCAAGGAAGATGTTGAGGTCACCCCCCTGGAATTGGAAATGGAGGCGGCCCAGGAAACCGACGAGCCCGATCTCGCGCCTCCGGATGTTGAAATGGAGACGCACCGGGAAACCGACGAGCCCGATCTCGCACCTTTGGGCCCGGAATCCGAAATCCCCGAGATGGATGTCGGATACACCCCGGAGGCCCAGGCATCCGATGAGAACGGGGAAAAGGTCGTCGCACCGCCGAATTTCGATTTGTTTGAGGAACTTCCCGGAGAAGACTGGATTGAGATCGAAGTCAATATTGAGGACGGTGGATACTCCACCGACAATCTCGATGAATACGCGCCGGAGCTTATGCTGGAAGACGGGTCCCCGGATGCGTCCAGCGCCGAGGAATCGAAGATACCGTCCGACGACGCCGTCCCCCCGGGCACACCCAACGCACCCGTTGCCGACCCACCGTTTGACGATGCGGTTACGGATCGGGACGATTTTCCGACAGAGGTTGATGCAAGAGCTGAACGGAAAACCATGTCCCGCGCCGGCCAAGTTGAACCGATCGATCACGTTCCGACCGCAGACGTCCAGAAAGGGCTGCTGAAGCGACGGATCAGCTTACCGCTGCCATTTTTCGCAGGCCTCTTGATTCTAATCGCCGGCTTGGCGTTCGGATTGAGCACCCTGCTCCGACCCGCCGGTCCTGCGGATGCCGGTGACGCTGCCATCCGATTGGTCGATATCGAAAGTCAATTCGTTCAGAACCAGGTGGTCGGGAATGTGCTGGTCATCACCGGCCGGGCCATCAACGATTACGACCATCCTCGGAGTTTCATACGCGTGACCGGAAAGGTGTATACGAGTGACCAGTTTGTTCAATCCATATCGGTATTCTGTGGCAATATCCTGACCACCGATGAGCTAGAGACACTATCGACTTCAGACATTGTCCAACAGCTGCGCCGTCAGGCCGGCAGGGACAGCCTCAACATGAACATCCCCACAGGCAGTGCCACTCCGCTAATGATTGTCTTTCCCATCTCCTCCGACGCCATAGACCGACTGGATTCCTACACGGTGGAGGTTGTAGGATCGAAACCCTCCTGAAACGGATAGTTCATATAATTTTTCGGATTGTCCCATTTAACGGTTGGCTAAAAAATAATTGTAATTATGTTAGAACTATACCATAAAACCAAGTTAGGATCATTATTTCAAGTGGAATAA
>Ga0056119_1000156_pt1 | contig 13232 bp, 11 predicted proteins | sample WorMettaBAHAMAS1_FD_80076 | JGI IMG/M metagenome (GOLD analysis project Ga0056119, IMG submission 80076) | Marine gutless worms symbiont microbial communities from Max Planck institute for Marine Microbiology, Germany - Olavius tantulus BAHAMAS.1 ...
ACATTGTGGTACGCGCTTTCCATGGCATAGTCGTTCTCCCAAGTGTAAACGATATGCCTGATGGTAGTGTTACCCATGTCTCCGAACAACTGTTACCTATCTCCCCAGTCTATACAACGGGAGAGGCATTTTTTAACCCTCACCTGGTGAGAGGGATAAAGGGAGGGGAAACTATACCGAATGGTTATTTTTTGTATATCGTTTCGAAGATGTCCAGCATTAAAGCGGCAGCAGCCGAATCCCGAAATCGGACATGCTGTAAATGATTAACCCGTCCACCCTGAGCGCCCCCTCTGCAACCAACGTCGGATGGGGTTCCTGTTCGACATGTGAAATGTGCGCCTCCACCTCTACCACCCGGTTGGTTCGAAGAATCTGTCCCCGGTACTGCCAGGTGTGCGGCCGGTCCGTCAGGGTCGCCATCCGATGGGTGCCGTCGAGTTCCGGCCAGCGTTGGAGGGCCACCACTTTCAACAGCTGCAGAAAAGACTCCAGTCCCAGGGATCCCGGGCACACCGGGTCCTGAACAAAGTGAGCCTTGAAAAACCACTCGTCCATTTGAACGGTCTTGGCACCACGAACATAGCCCAGCCCATGTCGGCCGCCGTCCGGGACATAGATCTCGATCGTGTCGATCATTCTCAACGTCCGGGCAGGCAGGGATCGCGGGGAATCGTCGGATTCCATGACGTCGTCCGGGGCAAAGGGCGGAAGATCGGCCAGTCGATGGCGTTCGCCGTCTTCGACCGGTCGAGGATCGCCGAACGCATCGGACTGCCGGATGCCGATCTGCTGGGCCAGAGCCTCTTTGGTAAAAAAGCCGAAGTTGGTGGTCCCGGAGTACAGCGCATCGCTCCCGATGAACGCTTGAAATTCAAAATCCTGGATCACCATGTTGACGGCCGTGGTGACCTTTGCCATCCGGGTTCTCATCGTGAGCCGTTCTGTTGCGGGAACCAGATCCCGATACAGGATCGCCGTTCCCCCCAGATTGCGAAAGTGCATATCCACCTCGCTGGTCAGGGCGGTTCCGGCGTAGGCGGCCAGCCATCCGCAGGGTTGCAGCACCGCCTCGAGCAAGACGCAAAAGGGAAGGGAAGGCGTCCGGTTTGCCTTAAAGTACCAGTCGTCCGGATGGATATCGAATTCGGAGACCACCCATCCGCCGGGTTTCAGCGCCCATGGCTCGGCATCCGCCCGGACCACGCGGTCCATGAAGGAGTAGGGGCGCGCCGGGAGCCGGGCGATGAACCGGTCGTGGTCGAAGATCCGGTAGGGTTCCCCGAACGCTTTTGAGGGTGCCCCTTCGGCAAATTCGAGAATCTGCTGCCGGGTATACAGTGGCTGTTTGACGGTCGAATCCTCGGTACCCATTGAATGATCGGCACCATCCCGTTGTTTCCAGACGTATTCGATCATGCGGCGGTTCGTGCCGCTGAGGCGCATGGACATGCCGTCGAAGCGTACAATGAACTGACCGTCCGCATACATATTGGCGTCGGCAATGGCATACGGTTCCGGACCATATCCAATTTCCCGAAGTTCCACCTCGTAAAGGACCTTGCGGGTCTGAGGGGTCACCGGTCCCCGGCATTTGAGAACTGCCTGTGTTCCGATCACCGGCTCGTAAGCAGCGCCGGGCGCATCTGTAATCCAACCCATCCGTTGGAGAAATACACGAAGTGTATGGGCACAGCATTCATACATCAGCGTACCGGGCATGACCATGTCGTCCACGAAATGACAGGTCAGAAACCAGTCGTCCGGGTGGATATCGGCCTCGGCCCGGATAATCCCCAGTCCGTATCGCCCGCCGGCAGGATCCAGATGAACGACCCGGTCGATCAGGCGCATGCGCCCGCCGGGCAGGCGGAGGCTCTCCGGAAGGGTGACGTTCCGGAATGATGATCCGAAACAGTCTTCGAGGCGCCCTTGTCGCAGGGCGTTCAGTTGCGCGGACGAATAGGTCTCCGGCGTCATGGGCACCGGGTCGTTCCAGTCTTCCGGGCGTTTTCCGGGAGCCGGCGCCGTCTCGGCCTCGGTCAGGAGAATGCCCCCGGAGTCCCGGATCTCGTCCTCCGTGAAAAAACCGGCACAGCCATCGGTCATGGTAATCAAGCGCTCGTTTCCAATAAAGCCGTCAAAATGAAAGAAGAAAAGCCATGTGTCGCCTTGGCGAACGAATTTTTCGATCTCGATGTCGTATCGGATCACATCTCCGGGTTCCGGAAGTCCTCTATGAAATGAAACCGAGGCATCCAGCAGGCGATAGGCCCGTTTCCCTTTAACCTCCAAGTCGATCCCCAGATACGCGCACATAAACAGGTCTGCCTGCCCGGCTTCCACAGATATGCAGACCGGCGCCCTTCCGCCGTCCAGATACCATGCTCCGGAATGGACATCATGCTCGGTAACCAGACGACCGGAGGACATCGATCCTTTCACTCCGTCGACGGAAATGATCCGGTCCACCAGCATGAGCGGTTCGTCCGGAAGTCGGACCCTCACCGGAAACGTGTCGACCTGGGCGAATTCGGGGCCCAACACCTTGGCTGCCGAACCGATCGCAAATTCCATACACATGTCCCGGTCAAAGGCGGGGGGGCGAGGTTCCCTGTCACCGTCATGAACCGTCGACGTATCGGCAGGTGTTTCCGGTTCCACGGCGTGGGATGCCATCTCCTGGGCCAGACGTTGCTGAAGGTCGATCCCGTCGGACATGGCCCGGGCAAGATCCCTGGAGAGATCCAGAAACATGTCGTGGGCTCCGGCGGTCGCCCGGGATGCTTCGGTTAGAAGGGCGATCTGGCCGTTTGGATCTCCGAACTCCCGTCCGGGATCCGAGGGCGGGGTCATTCTCGGTGTCGAAGGGGGCTGTCGCGGTCCCGGCTGGTTCTCAGATGGTCTGGCATCGACACCGGCGTATGGATCGGCACCGGGTTGCAAAGGCAGGTGCGCTGCCATCGACGGAATGGCCGGTGCCCCAAGGATCCTGTAGGTCGCCGGCCCTTTTCGGCGGGACAGTGACATCTGTATCGGATCCCCGTCCGGATCACACCGAAACAGCGGGGACAGGTCCACAGAGACGCCTTCGGTGATCAGCGTGGCAAGACATGATAGCAGGGGGTCCAGACCGTCTTTTCCTTTTTTCCCAATGGATGCGGCTACATGGGGTTGCCCTTCCAGTATCTGACGTATCATCCGGGAACAGGACGCCTGGGGGCCCATTTAGAGAAATACCCGAACCCCGTCCGCGTAGGCCTGCCGGATCACCGCCGGAAAGTCGAACCCATAAAGGGCATTATTTAGAATGGCATCGGCGGCAGTGTCGGACGTGACCCGGTAGGATTTTGCCGATGCGCTGCCGTAAAATCGGACACCTTCGGGTTCGGACACCGGGAGCAGATGAAGCTGCCGATAGGCCTCTTTTACCGGTTCGAGAACATCGCAATGTACGGCGACAACGCCGTCCACGAGCACCGCATCGCACTTGAGACGGTCAATAAAGTCCAGTACGTCTTCCTTGAGACCGCCGATCACGCACTCCCCCGGGGTGTTGGCGATGAGCAGGCGAACCCGGTCATTTGCAGACAGATTCTGCTTGATGGATGGAGCAGGCCGGTTGATGACGGCCGTCAGCCAGTGAATCTCCCGGTCTGTCTCGATCTGCCAGGCATTTCGGACGGCGTTGTAAGGCCCTGCGATATCCTTGGTAAACAAATCACTGTGGACCATCCGTTCCAGCATGACGCCCCGTTTCAGCCATACACCCAGGGCAAACAGAGCAGCAGATTCGCCGAGGCTGTACCCGATGGCCGCCGATGGTCGGATTCCCAATGTTTGCGTCAATTGTGCGGTGACGCTTCCAAACAAGACCTGGCTGCAGATCAGGTTGACCGGATCCAGAACCATGGCGGAATAGGCATCCTCTTTCCATCCTCGCTCCCAGGAGCGCCGATAGGGGACGGTGACTTCCGGCCGCATCTGGTCTTTTAGATCATCTTCAACACCATCCAGGCCTCGGAAAATTTCGGGCCGGAGCACTCCCAACTCACGACCCATGCCCAGATAATGGTTGCCGGATCCCGGAAACACCAGAGCCAACTCCCCGGTGGTGGCCAGGGGTTCTTGCGTAAACTGCATAACAGGCTCCATGACGGTGTTCCCGCCGGAAATCGCTTGTCTCAGTCTGTTGGCGTTCCGGTCCAGATCATCGATGTCTTTGGCGAGCAAGACCGCCGACGAGCCTTTTTCCGACGGTCGCTCGTGAAACCATTTCGCGGACAGCTTCCCGATGCTATCCCCGGCGTGTCGATGGGTGTCGATAAACTGCCTGAACCCGTCTACCGCGCTTAGTAGCTCCTCTGTGGAGTGCCCATGGATGACAAAGAATCCCGCTGATTTCATTCCCAACGGGCTGCGTCGTTCCAGCGCGATCTGCGAGCCCGGATGTTCCCCAGTCGGCAATTCCTCGAACGCTTCCAGGAGGCTATGGGTGCAACTTCCGTCCGCCGTCAAGGATGCGACACACGCCCGCCGGGGTCCTGCGGTTCGGTTTCGAACCCAGTACGACGGGCGGATGGGGATATGGAACGGACCGGATGCCTTCTCGAACAACGCCGATGCCGTAAACTCCGGCATGGGCGGCAGGATTTCCTGGTACAGACAAAGGGCTGCTTTGGCGACCGAGGCCAGCCCGGACGCCGCCCCCATGTGTCCGAACGTCGATTTCAAAGAACTTATGGCCAGGCTATCGGTTTGTCCGCCGGTGCTGTCCTTGAAGAATCGTTCCATGGCATCTGTCTCGATACGGTCTTCGGTCGGATCCCCGCTTCCGTGTGCTTCATAGAGGTCCACCGAGGATGGGGGAACACCGGCGTTTTGAAACTCCTCCCTCAGAGAGCGGATATAGGCGGCCCTGGAGGTCCGTCCGGTTTCCACATCCGCGCCAGTGGCGGTTCCCATGCCGCGCAGCACCGCATAGATTCGGTTTCCGTCGGCAACGGCCTGGTCCAGCCGCTTGACCACCAGGGCCACGGCCCCATCTCCGGGAAGCGATCCATCGGCGGCAATGTCAAACGGCAGGACGGTGTCTCGCGCCGACAGGGAACGGATCCGGTCCGTCATCAACACCGAACGGATATCCCCGGACAGGTCAACGGCGCCCACCAGAACGGCATCGGCTTCGTTTTGACGCAACCATCGTGAGGCCAGGTCAAGTGCCTTAAGGCCTGAAGATTCACCGTCCGAAACGACAAAACTGGGAGCCCCGAACCGAAATTCCCGTGCGATCCGGCTGGCCACCATGCTTCCCAGGGCACCGACGGTTCGATCGGCTGTCAGGGGCCCGCTCAAAGCGTTTCGGATGGTTTCCAGAAGGGTCGGGTCCAGGTTTTCCGGAACCATCCCTTCATCAATCAGCGAGCGCCAGCGAAGATGAAAATTGGTGGCCTCCATGTCAAAGTCGATGCCCACAATGGCCCCCATACCGACCCGATCCCTGTCCCTTTCCAGACCGGCATCGGCAATGGCTTCTGCCGAAACTTTGAGCATGATGAGATGCTGAGGCAGAATGTCCGGAAGTTCCTTGGGAGGAATCTTAAATTCGCCGGCATGGATGGCCAGCTTTTCCATGTATGCGCCATAGCGGGCCCTTCCGCTCAGCCACTGCTCTGCTGCTGTCCTGGAGCCTTTCCAACGGTCTTTCGGGGGGCGATCAAAGCCGGCTGTTCCGGATAACACCCGCTCCTGAAACGATGCCAGCGTATCTGCCGGGCCTGTGGCGGCCCCCATACCGACAATGGCGATCGGTTCGGGGGGGGCCGGTATATGAACTGATCGACCGGCATTTGGCGACTCCGGGACCCGCTCTTTCTCGGTCAGTGCCTCCAGAAGCAGGTGGGCATTGATTCCGCCAAAACCAAAGGCACTGATGGCGGCACGGCGAGGGGTATTCGGGTCGCGCTGTTCCCATGACTCCGGATCGGTCTGAACTCGGAATGGGCTGTTATCAACCGGACTGCCTTGGGGCGGTGAATCATAATTCAGGGAAGGGGGAAGGGTGCCATGGTGGAGGGCCAGCAGAACCTTGATCATCCCGGCCGCTCCTGCCGCCGTCAGGAGATGACCGATCATGGACTTGATCGAACCGATGGCGCAACGGCCCGGGGCACCACGGGTTTCCTTCCATAGCTCGATCAGGCTGTTCAGCTCGACGGCGTCACCCACCGGGGTTCCTGCCCCATGACATTCAATCAGGTCGACGTCACCGGGTGACCAGCCGGCTTCGGAATAGGCAGCCTTCATGGCCCGGAGCTGACCCTCGGTGGCCGGCGCCAGGAGATTCCCCTCCAAATCGTTTGAAATTCCGAGTCCTCGAATAATGCCCAATATCTTGTCCCGGTTATGGAGGGCATCTTCGAGCCGCTTCAGTACCAGGATGCCGGCACCTTCCCCCACCACGAGACCGTTTGCCCGGGCATCAAACGGTGCGCATTGCCCGGTTGGAGACAGGGCCCTCAACTGGGTAAAGCCGATCTGGGTATACAGCACATCCGGCCTGGACACGCCCCCTGCCAGCATAACGTCGGTGCGGCCCGATATTAAATCATCGCAAGCGAGTTTGATAGCATAAAGGGATGACGCGCATGCGGCATCGAGGGTTAAACTCCCCCCGGAAAGACCAAGGGCGCTGGCCAACAGGGCTCCGGGAAATCCGACCACCCGTGCCGAGAGAGCCACGTCGCGTGAGATATCATCAGTGGCGATGCTTGACGGTCCGGAAATTTGTGACAAAAGCGCATTCTTGACTACCCGTCGCGTCAAAATAGACGCGGAGTCGGTTGGGAGGGCGATCGCCGCCAGAACCACACCGGTGCGATCCCGGTTCACCGTGTCCGGAGCGCAGCTATCTATGGCAGATTTGCCGACATCGAGGACCAGCCGATGCATGGGATCTAGCCTTCGGACCAAGTCTGGATCAATGCTTAGACCGGAAACATCCGGCATCCGATCCGAGATGATGCCGGCCCTGCGGGTAAACGTCGTGTCCGGTGCCCCTTTAGGGGAGACCACGGATGCAGGAGAAACACCCCAACGCTCCTCTGGGACATCGGAAACGGCCTCCACCTTGTTGAGGATATTATCCCAGAGCTGGGTGACCGTATCCGCGCCGGGAAGTCGTCCGGCCATGCCGACGACAGCAATTGGTGTCTTTTTTAGTAGTGATGTCAAGGTGATATCTCAAGGGTTCAAGGATTCAAGGGTTCGAGGATTCGAGTGAAAAAGCGCCTTTTTTGCATGCGTTGATAAGATCTAAGATGTCTTTCCCATCACACTGGTCATTCCAGCTGATGAGGCTGTGTCACAGTTACAAAATACCGTCATTCCGGACGAGTCCCGGGAGCCTGGAATCCAACTTTAGTTTTTCAAAGGGGTACTACATGTCGGCCTTCGCCAGCATGGGCGACCAGTCAAGACCTATCTACAATGTAAAAGGGCTTATCTACACCAGAGCGATGTATTGTTCAATAGTCCGGTGTTTATAATAGATGACGCAACGAGCCGAGACCGCCTCCCCAGTTTCAACCCAACCTGCTGTAATTTAATCATATGACGCTAAATTCAAGACACCGTGACGACACTCGGCCCTGCCAACTATTTTCTGTTCTCAAAATGCGGAGCGGAATTGCCGAGAATTTCTTGACATCCATTTTTTTATTGCCTAACAACCATGGCCGCTAAAGTGATTACTCAAAAATGTTGATTGACTTGATAATAACGGAGGATTGAAATGAAAATTGCGTTTCCCACGGAAGCCGACATGGGATTGGACGGCCCGGTATTCGGCCATTTCTGCTCGGCGCCCAATTTCATCATTGTCGACAGCAACAGTGGCGATTTTGAGTCCATTGGAAACACGGATCTTCACCATGCCCACGGACAATGCGAGCCGCTCCGAGCCCTGGATGGCAGGACTGTGGACGCCGTTGTGGTCGGTGGCATCGGTGGGGGAGCACTCCGAAAATTGGGAAAGGCCGGCGTAAAGACCTTTCGTGCCATTGAAGGGACCGTTCAAGACAACCTGAATTTGCTGCAATCCGGGAAGCTTCCGGAATTCGGCATGTTCCAAACCTGTGCCGGGCACGGTCCGGACCACCATTGCAGCCACTAATCCAAACATCGCATGAAATCTTTTCAAAAAGTGGTCAAAAAGATAAAACGATGAATGGGTTTGCAAATTAAGGAGTGAAGAAAATGACCGAATCCCAGGAAATCAATCTTCAGGATACCGCCGCCGTTCGTGAGATGCTTCTTGGATGCGGATATGCAAACAAAGCCATCGATTATTACATCGAGCAACGGAATATGGGCTCACTTTCAGATGCCAACCAGGTCTCCGAGCTTACCGGCCACTGTGGCGACACCATGAAAATTTTTCTCATCATCGAAAACAGCCGGATTATCGATGCCCGGTATCAGGTGCTGGGATGTCCCGGGGCCATTGCTGCGGCCATGGCGGCGGTGGACCTGGTTCGGGGCAAAAGCCTCGATGAGGCACTGGAACTAACAGATCGGGACGTTTTCAGGGAATTGGAAGACCTGCCGGATCAGAAGCAGCACTGCATCCGTCTGGCAGTGAAAACCCTGCGGAAGGGCATCCTCGAATACCGAGGCGAATCTTTAGATCACTAGCTCCTATTGTCGTATGATAGGGAGGGTTTATTCATGCCGCTATATGATTTTCTTTGTGTCGACTGTGGCGAATTGAGTGAGATTCTGGTCCTCCAGTCAGACCAGCCATTGGCGTGCGGATCTTGTGGAAGTGCGAACCTTCGGAAAATGCTGTCGGCCCATTCCAGCCTGTCCGGTGCAAAATCCCATGGAATTCCCGGCCCTGGCGATACCGCCTGCTGTGGCTCTGCACCCGGCCAATCCTCCAGCTGTGCCGGCCCCGGCAGTTGCTGCGGTAAGGGTCCTGCTTAAAAACAAATTAGCCGCCCGCGATCCCGCGATAGCAGGATCGCTCGACTCACGCAGACCAAGATTGCTTTAAACTCAGTGGACCTGACCCGGCACGTAAACGCATATAGGTGTATGGTAACAGAAGAACTTTGATCCAAATGATAGAGAAAGAAAACTGCAACTTAACATTGCAGAGTGAACTCTGCCTTTGACTGGAAAGCATACAGTTTTTGGCCGGACGGGCCTGTCCCGCCTAGCACATACTGTGACGGCGGATCGTCCGGCCAAAAGTCTTTAAGCGTCTGCGTTTGTCTGCGGCTAAAAAGTTTTTATTTTAGTGAGATGAACTCTTATAACCAAGAACAGCTCCAGACCCTCAAACTCGTCCGCGAATACCTGGACGGGCTCAGCCCCAAAGCGTATGAAAACTTAAAGGTCACGCTGACGGATTACCTGGCCTTCCGAAACGACCTGGATCATTTTCTGACCCGACATTTCAACGACATCTGCACGGAGCAGTGCTTTCGCAGCAATCTGAGTGCCTGCTGCTCCCGGGAAGGGATTGTGGCATTTTTCGCGGATGTGCTTGTCAACGCGGTCATGTCCGACAACGACCAACTGGATAAGATCGAATTGGTCCTAAGCGAACCGAATACCGGTTTCAAATGCATCTTCCTGGGTGATGAGGGGTGCCTGTGGCAGATAACGCCGATTGTCTGCGCGATGTTCCTGTGCGATTCCGCCATGGAAAAGGTCTTTGAGGGAAAAGAGGAGCTCCGTCAATGCTGGGAAGCCCTGGAAGAGCAGAAGAAACGCTTCACGTGGCCGGATCGCCCGGTCCTGTTCGATGATCTGGAGGCCCTGTTTATCGATGCCGGGCTCCGTTCTCCCCTGATGTACCTGCACGACAGCCCGGGATTAATAAGGGTTAAAAAGCAAGCCGGTTTATTATAAATAAAACCACGCATGAGCTATCAAGTTCCATTTCCTGTTAAGATGCCCCGCCATTCAAAAAGCGGAGCCGGTATGGAGAAGATTTCGGGAATGGGTTTGTATATCGGTTTCAGATCTCAGCATATGGGTTCTGGTTCAACCAGATGGGAATTGCCGAAGGTGTTGGGGTAGCAGTCTGGAGTGGCCTCAGGGGTGGTGCCTATTCTTTTTGGCAGGCATCAAAATCAATGATCCAAACTTGGAAAGAAGGGGGTACCCTCCCAAGAGTAGCAATGGGTATTGCAGGTGCTTCTCTGGCGTCCCCTCTGGCGACAAAAGCAGCAGCAGGGGCTTTTGCTGTATACAGGTTTTCTTTAACTGTTTCGCCGGGAGTGATTAATTTTACATACAATCGAATTTCGGAGACCATAAGTCGTCATCCACCACCACCTGCCAAGAAAGCGGCAGTAAGAGAAATATACTATCGAATTAAGGAATACTACGGTAGCAATGACTAAAAAACATTTTTATTGGTTGTTACTTGGAGTCATATTCTGGGGAACTATACCAGTTCTTTGCATCGGTATAATTTTGGACAAGAATTTTTCTAATATAATAGAATCATTAAGTTTTTTTATATTCTTCACGATAATGTTTACGCTTATTATCCTCGGTACGGATGGAACGTTTCCATTTTCAGATCCTAAAAAATGGTTTTTCGCACCATTATTATGCTGGTTAATATTTATTGTTTTCGATTTTTTAGGAATTTCCAATATAGGCGAGTGGATTGTTTCAGATGTGATAAATGAGGTTTTTCATTAAGAATGGTGTGTTGGCTTCTAAGAATGTTATGACCTATTCCAATGAATTAATTGAGGTAGTTTTTGATTCTATCTTCTTTGTTTTGCCTGTAGTCGGTGCCACGATTTGGCTACTTAACTATTTGGCCCGGCAAATTAAACATTTGAAAAAGTTAAATTATTCCGAATCAACCGGCAAAAAAATAAGGAAAAGAATAAAAATTCTCTCTGTAGTGTCTACTCTAATGCTATTTCTTTGTTTTTTTCTGATATGGTGGCATTATTTCCCTTCTGTCAATATTCCAAGGATATTTAGACTAATTGAATTAATACTTTATTTGGTATTTTTTGGTTGTTTGGGAGTACTCTATGGATTGGGAAAGGCAGTAGCGGCTGGTGCCGGATCTGCTACTGGAATTTTGAATCGACTGTTTGATATGATTTCGGATAAAAATGACTTCCCGAATCCGGACTCGAATAAAAGCACCAATCAAAATTAATTTTTTGTCACGGTAGTTCAAAATATCATTCTATAAAATGAACAAATCCAAAGCCAGGAAACGTTTACTTACCACCGGAGCCAGCGGATTTCTGGGGTGGCAAGTCTGCCGGCAAGTTGTTGACGGTTGGACTGTGCATGGCATCCATCGGTCCCATCCGATCCAAATAGACGATGTTCACGCAATCAACATCGATCTCACCGACCGTCACCTGTTTGAGAAGACATTTCGGGAGATCCTTCCCGATGCCGTGGTGCACACCGCCGGAGCTACCGATCCAAACTGGTGCCAGGAGAATCCAGAGTCATCCGAACGGCTGAACGTGGCGGTCACAGCCTGGATAGCGGAATGGTGCGCCGAATCAAACATTCAGATGGTGTTCACTTCATCGGATCTGGTCTTCGAAGGAACGGACCAGCCTTACCGTGAAGAAGATCCGGTCAACCCGGTGTGTCTGTACGGAGAGCAGAAGGTGAGGGCAGAGCAGGCCATTGCCGATATATACCCGGAAGCCCTCGTTTGCCGCATGCCGCTGATGTTCGGATGGACCGGGTCCGAATAGAAAAATTTTGACTATCATATGATTGAGGCCCTTCGGCGTGGAGAGCAGGTTTCACTATTCACGGATGAGTATCGCACTCCGGTGGATGGGGAAAGTGCTGCAAGGGGTATTTTCCATTTCTTGGGGAAGGCCAAGGGGGTACTTCATCTGGGCGGTTACACTCGCATTTCCCGCTTTGACATGGGAAAGAAAATAGAAAAATTGATCGGTATAGAGAAGTCACTGATCAAGCCTGTCAAACAGAAAGATATTGTCATGCCGGCGCCCCGACCGGCGGATATTTCATTGGACAGTTCTAAGGCCTTTGGGATGGGGTATAGTCCTATGGATCTGGATACGGCGTTAGGGGAGGCGATAAAAAATCTGGATACCGGACTAAATCCGGCATGACGGTAATGTTTATTCCTGGTTTCGGTCATTTGAAAATTCGAATTTGTTTCGAGTTTCGATATTCGAGTTTCGAGTTTCGATATTCGAGTTTCGAATTTTAGTTTGAAAAAATTACAAGTAGTGTATGGAGGCTTGGTGATAGGAGCTATCGCCGGAGACATTATCGGCTCGGTGTATGAAGGCCGGCCCCTGAAAACAAAGGATTTCCCACTGTTTTCGGAATGGTCGACATTCACCGACGACACGGTGCTGACGGTGGCTGTGGCCGATGCCATTCTGTATAAGCGGGAGTATGGGGTGGCAATCAAATCTTATGGCCGGCGCCATCCTCATGCGGGATACGGCGGATCTTTTTATCAATGGCTCTTAATGGAGGAAAGCCGACCCTACAATAGCTGGGGAAACGGGTCCGCCATGCGGGTCAGTCCTGTGGGGTTCGCCTTCGGGTCCATAGACACCGTACTTGAGGAGGCCAAAAAAAGCGCATCGGTGACCCATAACCATCCGGAAGGCATCAAAGGGGCTCAGGCCGTGGCACTGGCCGTATCTATGGCCAGAACCGGCAGCAATAAGGAAGATATCAGAAAAGAGATTTCCAACCGTTTCGAATATAATCTGGATAGAACATTGGAGGATATCCGCCCCGGATATCGATTCGATATATCCTGCCAGGGCTCGGTCCCGGAATCGATCATCGCGTTTCTGGAATCCGTTGATGTGGAGGACGCCATCCGGAATGCCATTTCCCTGGGCGGCGACAGCGACACCATGGCCTGTATCGCCGAGGGTATCGCCGAAGCATTTTACGGAGGCGTACCGGAAGAGATTTCAATAGAAGCGAGGCGACGACTGCCGGAGGACTTGCTGAAAGTGGTTGATGCGTTTCAGGAGAAATATAGGATTTCTTAATATTGGTAAGAGACTTATTTCGGAGTCACAGCAACGTAAATTTTAACTCCTGGTTCCCCCTCCCTGAATCCCTCCTGTATAGACTGGGGAGATAGGTAACAGTTGTTCGGAGACATGGGTAACACTACCATCAGGCATATCGTTTACACTTGGGAGAACGACTATGCCATG
>Ga0056119_1000157_pt1 | contig 13110 bp, 11 predicted proteins | sample WorMettaBAHAMAS1_FD_80076 | JGI IMG/M metagenome (GOLD analysis project Ga0056119, IMG submission 80076) | Marine gutless worms symbiont microbial communities from Max Planck institute for Marine Microbiology, Germany - Olavius tantulus BAHAMAS.1 ...
CGGCAAAGTCACAGTCAGAACGGCCGTTTCATCGTCGTGAATCTCGGTTGGGGCAAAGGCGGTTGGGAACCCGTCTGCCGTAGCCGTTATGGTCACATCCTTGGAGCCTCCGACCAGGTCATTATCCCTTACAGTGATGTCGAACATGGCGGACAGCTGGCCGGCCGGTATGATTACCGCCGCCGGAACCGACAGGAATTCCGGCCGATCGGATAGGATGCTGACTGTCAGGTCCTCGTCCCGGGCTTCGCTCAGGTGAACACCTCCCCTGCCCACGGCTGTGCCGCTGCTTTCATTAAAAGTCGATGGGACCGTCACGGTAAGCGGAAGCTCCAGGGCAACCCGTTGAACCGCCCAATCTCCGCTTGAGCCATGAATAACAAATGCCCGTTTGCCGGAACGATCCAGCGCAAGACCCCGATACGCCGGGCCTTTCGGTCCCAAACCGGATTTGGAAATCAACGGGTATGTCGATACCAGAGTGCGGTGCGCGGCATGGAACTGCGCAATCCGATCGGTTCCTTCTCCGGCGATATAGACGAAATGCCCTGCCGTATCGGTATCGATTCCGCGCAACCAGAAAATATCGGGATAGTCTTCCGGAAGGGGAAATGAATCCAGCAGGGACAGGGTGGATGGGCTGAACACATCGGCGTTGCTGTAAAGGGCGTTTCCATCGGGTGAGATCAGAATTTGATTAATGTATATGTCGCCCCGATATGTCGCCAAAAAAATCGGAGAGGATCCAGTGACATCGAGAGCGGAGAGGGAATACCTTCCATAACATAAAAGAGTGCCCGTATTGTCTGTTTGAAGCCAGCCCTTGTGCACCTGTTCCGTCAACCCGGGGCCGACCCCGAAATTAGTCAGCACAGACTCGGTGTCCGGATCATAGTGATAGATGTCATCCCATCCGGACCAGTCGATCAGGAAAAGCTGGTCCCGGTGATCGAAGGCGACGGAAAATGTGTCCAGGTCGACATCCAATTGCCTGGCCATTAACGAGACCAGATCTAATAGATAAAGATTCCCACCGGCAACGGCCAGAGTGGAGCCGTCTTTGCTGAAGGCCATGTCATCGAACCGGCTGTTCATGGGGACTCGGTGGATCACCCGGCCGGTTCGGGGATCAATGACCGCCAGCTCTTTGTTTCCTGCATCCCCCAAATAAATGCGATCCCGCAAGTCATCTCCGAGGATGGACCCTATATCAGTACTTTCCGTATCGGGAAGCCAGGCGGCAAATCGTAAATCCAAATGGAGCCTGCCCCAGCCGTAAATGTTGTCCTTGCGTATCTTACCCATATCCCGGGCTATTGAGGTGAGGTACGCCTTTATTTCGACGGGACTCAGGAAGGGATACTCTGCTGCCAGCAGCGCAGCGGCACCGGCCACATGGGGGGCGGCAGCCGAAGTGCCGAGAAACTCCTCTCCGGTATAACTGAGGGTGGTCACACCGTCGGGCCCCATGATGTCCGGCTTGATCCGTGCAGCGCTACCGGCCCATGCGTTGGTCGGGCCCTGGGAGCTGAAACTCTCCTGGGGGCCGGTCTCCCAGTTGGTATAGTGGATGGCGCCCACGGTGAGAACGCTTGCTGAGTCGGCTGGTTCCACGATATTGCTCGTGGGGGTGACGATCGCTGAGGGGTTGTTTCCAAAAGGTGTAAATATACTGTAGGGCCCGAGGTAAATCTCCAACTCCACTCCGGCCGGTTCGCCGTCGGGCTTTTGGACCACAACGCTATAAAACCGTACTCCTTCCTGGTTATCCGGAATATCCAGCACGATGGCTTCCACGGGCGGCTGGGTTCCGTCCTGCACTCCGGCCGAAGCCGCCACCGGCTCCCCGGTAAAATAATCGAACAGGTACAGGTCGTAATCGGTACCGGCCAGGGGCCAGTCATTCCACCTCAGGATAATGCTCACCTCGTCGGTTTCGGAGTTGCCGTCGTCGTCCCATCCCGGAATGGCGCCGATCACATTAAAGGGATGGCCCGAAAATTCGTGGGTGCCGTCGCCATTGTTGTCAGTAAAGCGCCCCTCCCAGTGTCCACCAAGGGTGTATCCTTCTATGGTCTGAGTTCCGAAGTTGCCCGCCGCAGCGACAACCAGCACGCCATTGTCACGGGCAGCATCGACGAGATCCCCCAGGGGGCCGGTACCGTCACCCGGACCACTGCCCACCGTGCCCACCGATAGGCTCACTACGCGAATGCCGTTTTCAATGCAGCAATCAAAAGCCTCGTAGACGTCGATCTCGTCAGTAATTTTTAGAAGATGCAACTCGGCATCCGGGGCCATCTCATGAAGGATCTCCGCACAGGCGGTGCCGTGCAGGTGCTGGGTCTCGAGCCCCTTTCCGGTAAAATCCCGGGTGAAGATGTGGGCCGGCAGATCTCCGCCGGCCTGGGCTGCGGACAGGCCCTTGAATCCCACATCAATTACAGCCACCTTGACTCCCTGGCCCGTCATGCCGCGCCGGTGCTGGGCAAGGGTCCCGACGAGATCGACGCCTTCTCCGGAGATCGCCGCAGGAAAAAATTTGAGGGGCAGCCGGGCAAATCTTACATGCTCTAGAGATTCGGCGATGGATTGTACCTGATCGAAGGGAACGGAGGCCGAAATTAGTTTGGGGAGTTTGCTCAGAATACGCCCCCCATTGACGAAATGTGCTGAATATCGTCATCAGAAATCGAATGCATTTCAAAAAGGACGCGAATGTGTTCAGCTTTGGGTGCCGGGGGAGTTACTTCGGTGGGAACGCGGCGGCTGATGCGAGCTCGCTTTAAGGACCGCTCGGTTATGAGCTGCTGAAGCCGGGGATCGAGTTTCGTAGTTGCCTTCTGGACCCGAATCCTGGAAAGATCCTCCGTATTCGGTGCCACCCCTGCATGAGGCCGCTGGTCCAGTTGCCACTCCTTGACTGTTTGGGCCTGAGCTGGAATCGCCATAATCAGAAAGGCGATGATCCAGATTGGGGCGCTGTTACCCGGGTGTAGAAAAAATCTCATGGATGACCTGATATGGATACACGCTTGGCGGAGTTTCCCCCTATAGATAGAGTCCCCCTGTATCACAGAGAAAGGGCAACGCCTACGGGGAATATGGTAAGGGCAAGCAGGGATCGGCTACGTGGGGGAAAGACTCCCTATAATCCCGAAAGTGACTAGTTTATGTGATCGAATGCTAATGGAGAGGTTTTGAAAAATCAAGCGATTATAGTTGGATCAACACGAAGACAAAAATCTTCAACACGATCTTTGGGAGATTAAAAAACTCAATGGGATGTCGATATATAGAGTGGATATTTCGGTGAATCTAGACGGAACGGACAGGGCATTCGGCTTTTTCGATAACCTGGCTAATCCGGGGCATAAACCGCTCGCGACCGCCCTGACTTCGGGCAATCATAAAGGTAATCAGAAATCCGAGAGCCAATCCGCAGAAACCGAAGATCACCGCCCACGTCGAATCATCCACCCCATCGCCGGCAGTCATATCTGACCCTATGGCGGCTCCTATGATTAATCCGAATACCGGAACAAGGTAGAGAAGAAACGCACCGGTCCAGAGGGAGGACGCTTTCTGATGTATCACAACAAGGTCCCCGGGATCCGCCCCGGCATGGTTCAGAACGGTGGACACCATTTTGTTGCCGGAGTCGTATAAACAGGACCGGCAGCCGCGGGTATCTTGGCAGCCGCCGCACGCCCCACTTCGGTCTGTAACCACCTCCGCGGTACGGTCGGTGTTAACTCGCAAGATTTTCCCAATCCGTTCCGGCATCCTTTTCCTCGATCGTTATCATCCATCCATGTATGATAAGAAGGTAACTGGTCCTGGAAATCTTACAAGGCCTGAGAGACCGACAGGCAATTCAGTTTGCTTGTATGGAACGGAACCATACTCGCTGATAGGACTTCACAGTTGCTTGCAACGCCTGCTGATTTAACTTATCTCTCAAAGAACTGGTGAATTTATAGGATCCAAGGATTCAAGGGTCCAAGGGGTCAAGTGAAAAGCACTGATTATCTTCTAGTGTTGATTCCCTATCTCGAACAAGCTTGAATGAAAACGAATATTGAAAACCTGGGTGGAAATGAATTCGAAAGTTGTCATTGGCAAACGGTTCTGCGGCCCGCCGGATTCCGGTAATGGTGGGTATGTCTGCGGAGTAATGGCCGGGTACATAGACGACGTCGCCGAGGTTACCCTCCGACAGCCCCCTCCGTTGGACAAGCCCATGTCGGTGGAACGTGTCAATGCCGGTCGGATCATTCTTCGAGATGGCGAAGCCATTGTGGCAGAGGCTAAACCGGCAACCTTGGAATTGGACGTGCCGAGTCCCCCATCTTTCCACCAGGCGAGCGAGGCGTCACGCAGCTATCTCGGGTTTGAATACCATCCCTTCCCAACGTGCTTTGTTTGCGGTACGGATCGTGACGAAGCGGACGGCCTCCGAATTTTTGCAGGGAAGAACGAAACCAACAACATGGTTTCCGCTCCCTGGGTGCCGGATCAGGGCCTTGCTGATAACGAACGGCACATCAGGCCCGAATTTCTCTGGTCCGCCCTCGACTGTCCCGGATATTTTGCCGCCATTAATGATGACTTTGTTCCGATACTGCTAGGACGCTTGACCGCTCGTATCCATCTCCCTGTGACATTCGGCGAAGAGTGCGTGGTGATTGGATGGCAGATAAGAAAAGATGGGCGCAAGCACCATATCGGCACGGCATTGTTTTCAAGTTCCGGAGAGCTCTGTGGATACGCCAGGGCGACTTGGATTCAAGTTGATAAGCTTTCAATATAATAAGAGCTAAAGTTTTTCGGGGGCAACTCCCAAAAAGTTGATCTGTCTTAAGGGTTCAAGGATCCAAGGATTCAAGGATTCAAGTGAAAACGAGCAAGAGCATATCAAGATGCTGAGCATCTTATGGCATGGAAAACTATCGTTTCATCTTTTCGCTTGGCCCCTTGACCCCTTGGCCCCCCGAATCCTTCTCTCCAGCCAATTTGGCGAAATTCTAACAAGCGATATCGTAAATGGTTCATGGCAATTATCATGAAGAACAAATATCTTATCGGATTCGGAATCGCCGTTCTCGGTCTCCTTGTTTTCAGGTTCTTTTTTATTCCCGCCCATACCAAACAGTTTAAGCCGGTTGGAGAAACCATCATCTGCTTTGGGGACAGCCTTACCTATGGCACCGGTGCTGCTCAAGGCATGGATTACCCTGCCCAACTGGCCGGCATGATCGGGCTTCCGGTAATCAACGCCGGCGTTCCCGGCGATACCACGGCCAGGGCTCTGGCCCGTATCGATGATGTCATGGCTAAAAAACCCCGGATCGTGCTGCTGACCTTAGGGGGAAACGATCTGAAAAATCGCGTTCCAAAAGACACCGCCTTCAGCAACCTGAAAACAATTGTCGAAACCATACAAGCCACAGGGGCTCTGGTGGTCATCGGAGGCATCGAAATTCCGTTTTACGGCAGAGGGTTCGGCAAAGGCTACCAGGACCTCGCCGTAGAGACAGGGGCAATTTTGGTTCCCAATGTTTTTGAAGAGATCATGGGGCACAGGGATCTCATGAGCGATCCCATCCATCCAAATGACAAGGGCTACATGATCATGGCCCGCCGCTTCCACGACGCCATCAAACCATATCTATAACCCGGATAGCGCATGGCATCTTTTCAGAGTTTCGATGAAAGGAGATCTTGATGCTGTTCTAGTGAGATTCAGAATCCGATATTCATGGATGCTGCCAGACGGCATGCTCTTTCGGTCGGCCTGATTTAGAGACACTGACCTTGCGGTGGCAGGACTTGCAATAAAAATGATTCGGATAGGGATCCTTGCCACAGATGCGACAGGTCCGTTCAGTTTGTTTATTTCGTCTCTCTTTCAGGTAGGGTCGTCTCTCCATGGTCGGGTAAGGATATCCGTTGAATGTAAGAATCGTGTTTGAATGGCGGAAATTTTTTTGGCCGAATAGAATCTATGAGAGCACACACCTATGGAATGAAACTGGCGCATGGATCCGGAATATCATGTCAGGATTAGAGTCTCTCTGACGACTTAATTTTAGATTAGCTGTTATATATCATTTGCTAAAATTCCAGTTCTTAGAGAGCTGTGTTCATGAAGTCGGGAAAAGTATGCCCTCCAGGTAATCCTTAGGAAGATTACATGAAATGAGGAGGTGTGCCATGATTGCCAAAATAAAAGTCATCACGCCCCTGGAAAATACAGAGCTTTCCTGGGATCATGTCCAATGCCCGGTCTGCTCGCAGATTATTGATCGAAGCGAGAAGGGCATCGCCCTGTTTATCATGGAAGAGACGTTTATCTGCCATTGTGGCGAACAACTGGTCGTGCCACCCATTCCAGCCATGGCGTATCATTGATCCACTTAACCCCAATACCTTTTTAAAATGCCCAGCACGCACGGGATGAGAATACCATTACCACCTCGGGTTAATGATCAGGCTTGAAATTCCGTAATTTTTCACCTATTTCAGTTCGTATGCCCGAATCCCAATCTGGTTCAGGTCCATCCCCGGGGTCCGGGCGGCAATTCTCCAAAACGCAAGCAGAGTATATCTTTCGGACACATTAACATCACTGGTTCCCAGCCGGTGACATGGTCTTCGACGCCGGCGTCCCCGCGATCCGGAATCTGACAACCTTTCCTTCAGCGCAAAAGGAGGTGCAAGATGATCGTCAGAAGGTCCAATCTACTGGTTATCCTGGTCCTGGCAATCCTTCTGGTCTTTTCCGTTAACCCGGCAGCTGCCGCCAAACCGATCGTTCTCGGCTGTCCCCTGTCTACTGCATACCTGTACGGTTGGGACGCTGAACGCGCCATCACCCTTGCCGTGGAAGAGATCAATGCCGCCGGAGGCGTCAAGGTGGGTAAAAAGATGCGGCCGTTCAAAGTGGAGGTGATCGATACGCGGGATCTCGAGCCCGGCGTTCCGGTCAGTGAAGCCTTGCTGGCGGTGGAAAAGCTCATTCTGAACAAACGGGCGGATTTTATTCTGGGAGGTCCGGTCCGGTCTGAAGCGGCCCTGGCTGCCATGCCGCTGCTGTCCAGGTACAAAAAAGTATCCATTCTGACCACCGGCGTCCTGACCCCCAAATACCATGCGCTGGTGGCCGAGCAGTACGATAAATTCAAATACTGCTTCCGCATTCACGGAGAGGCTAAAAACCTCGTGGGCGAAATTTTCGCCAACTTCGGCGAACTCAAGCAAAAGTATGGATTCAACAACCTCTTCATTATTGCCCAGGATGTGGCCCACGCCCGTGGAGCAGCCAACATCATCAAAAAAATCGCGGAAAAGAAGGGCTGGAACGTGACCGGTCTGGAGATCTATCCCACCGGGGCCACCGACTTCTCAATGGGTCTGCTCAAGGCAAAATGCTCGAATACCGAGATCATCAACATCTGGATGGACATGCCTGAAAGCGCGATCCTCCTGAAGTAGTGGTACGAGATGAAAATACCGGCCCTTCCATTAGGATCCACCCTGGCCGCAGCTGAACAGCCGGGTTTCTGGAAAGCCACCGGAGGCAAGGGCGAATACACCCTTTGCAACGTGGTCAACGCAGGCAATGCGCCGTCGAATGCCACACCGTGGACGATGAAGTTCTACAATGCCTATGCAGAACGGTGGAAAGTAGAACCGGAAGGCCTGGGGACATCCAGCAGCTACATGGCTGTCTACGTGCTCAAAGACGCCATCGAACGTGCCGGCTCCCTGGACCCGGACAAGGTAATTGCAGCATTGGAAGCCACCGATATGATGGGTGTCTATGGCCGCCTCCGCTTTGATCCCAAAAGCCACCAGGTCATTCCGTCAACCGATCCAAAGGAAGGCGCTGTCGGCAGTATTCTGCAGTGGCAAGATGGGAAGCGAATAGTCGTCTATCCCAAAAGCATCGCCACAGGGAAAATCCTGCTGCCGCCGTGGATGGGTAAGTAAATTGGGTTGGCCCGCTTGTCCTGCTTGTCCTGAGCGCAGTCGAAGGGAGCGAGCAAGGCGAGTCGAAGGGTTCGCCCGAAGTGGAGGGGTTGGCCCGGGTGTGCTGACGGAAAAATAGCTATCAAACGGTATTTACTGCAAGTACCCAATACAGAGTACCTGATACCCAACTATGGAAATCCTCGTATACGGCACCATAAACAGTGTCGCACTGGAGCTGTACGCCCTCGGGTTTGCGATGGTCTACGGCATCAGCCGTTTGCCGAACTTCGCCCACGGCGCACTGTATGTACTCAGCGGCTTCATCACCTGGAGTGCGTTGAATACATTGGGGCTGCCCTACCCGCTAAGCATTCTGTTGACGATGATCGTAACCGCGATCATAGGAGCGATCATTTATCAGTTCGTGCTCATCCGTGTTCGGGGTATGGAAATCTCAGAAATCATCGCCTCCTATGCCATTGCTCTCACCATTCTGGAAGGCTTGCGGTGGGGCGGTTTTAAGGGCATGACCTACACGCTTCCGGCGTTTATAGAGGGAAGCACCAGCATTGCCGGGGTATCCGTGGATTATCAGCGTATCCTGGTCGTGATCATCGGCGCCGCACTGGTGGCCTGCCTGTGGTTGTTCACCCACCATACCCGCATTGGTCTGGCCCTGAGGGGGATGGCCCAGGACGAACGGGCGGCGTTGATGCTCGGTATCGATTCGGACGTCATGGCGTTGGTCGCCATGGCCTTGGGTTCTTCGTTGGCCGCCTTCGCCGCGGTTTTGCTGTTACCACTGGGAAACATTGTGGTGAAATCGGGGTATAACGTGCTGATCCTGGCCATCTCGGTATGCATCGTCGGCGGCATCGGCAGCTGGGCCGGTGCCGTACTCGCTGCGTTTCTCATCGGATTCGCTCAGCTCCTGACCGCGGTTTATCTAGGATCCCACTACCAGATGGTGGTGGCCCTTTTGGCGATTATCCTGACCTTGATCATCAGGCCATCCGGTCTGTTCGGTCAGCAAAAGGAGCTGGAGGAACGGGTGTGACAACGGATACCATACAACGCCGGAAGGAACGGATCGACCGGGGAATCAAGGTCCGGTCGGACGGGATCTATGCCCTGTTGTCATGGCGGGAGCTGGCGTATCTTTCGGTGCCGCGTCTGTGCTGAATTTAGGAATCCTGGCGCTGCCGCTGATCGTACCCGGCATGTACTGGCAACGAGTGATTTCCATTGTCTGCATCTATGCCTTTCTGGCCATGAGTTTTGATTTTCTGGCACACTACGTGGGGCTGGTATCCCTTGGGGGGCCTTCTTTGTCGGAACCGGGGGGTACATCGCCGTCCTTCTGAACACGTCCTTCGGCCTCCGCCCCTGGTCACCATCCCGGTCGCCTCGATATTGGGCGCGGCGGTCTGTACCTTCCTTCTGATCCCCTGTCTTCCCCTTCGGGGGGTCTACTTCGCCATTATTACCCTCATGTATCCGCTCTTTATGGCACGTCTGATCGAGGCCCTGGATATCTTTGGCGGTACGGACGGCATTCTCGGAATCGACAGCTTCGCCAACCCCTGGGTGGAGCAATACTTTGTGCTGATCATGGTTTTGGTGTTGCTGTTCGGTCTCCGCCGACTGGTCAATACGGATCTGGGTCTGGTCCTTCGGGCGGTAAAGGACAACGATCAGGCCGTACGGGCTTCCGGGATGAACATCACCCGGTACAAATCCCTGGCGGTCTTTATTGCCGCGGGCATGGGGTGTCTATCCGGTGCATGTCTCGTGCACATCTATATGTGGGCCGGCATCTCCCAGTTCGCTCTTGATTTTTCCGTGCTTCCCATCGCCGCGACGGTGATCGGAGGCGGCGGCACCCTGGTGGGACCGGTCATCGGCTGCCTGATCCTGGTTCCGGCATCGGAACTGCTCAGGGATTTCGGAACGCTGCGGATCGTTTTCTACTCGCTAATCCTCGTCATATTTATTGTCTTTCGCAGTGAAGGCCTCATGGTTTACGGCCAGCGGAAATACCATCAGTTTGAAAGGTGGACGGAAATATGACTGCAGAGCCTATCCTTCAAATAGAAAACGTCACCAAGACTTTCGGCGGAATCATTGCGCTGAACCGGGTCAGTTTCGAAGTTCATGAGGGGGAGATCCTTGGAATTATCGGCCCCAATGGTTCGGGAAAGACGACCATCGTCAATTGCATCACCGGGTTTATCAAGGCCACCTCGGGAAAGGTGCGCTTCCGCGGGAAAGACATCACCGCAAAGGCGCCGCACAAAATCGCCGACATGGGGGTCACCCGCACATTTCAGATCATGCGTCCCTACTACAGCCTGCCGGCGTACAAAAATCTTGTTATTCCGCTGTTCTCACCCCGGGCCCGTCGCACCGGGGGCTGGCGGGGTGGGGGCCGGCTGGGGGATAGAAATACGGTGGGCATCGACATTCTTGAAGAAATCGGTTTCGAACGGGATTCCTATGTGCCTTACAAAATGACGTCGACTCTTCCCACCGGCTATCTGAAACGGCCTGAGCTCGCCCGTTGCCTGGCCCTGAAACCGGAACTGATCCTCTGCGATGAAGTCTTTTCGGGGCTGAGCATGAGTGAAATCGCCAGCATGGTGCCCCTGATTGAACGAATCCAGATGGACGGCATCACACTGATCATGATCGAACACCGACTGCGGGAATTGTTTCAGGTAGCAAACCGGGTCATGGTGCTCAACTTTGGCGAGAAGATAATGGAAGGCAGTCCCGATGAGGTAATGGCCGATGCCCGGGTACGGGAAGCTTATTTCGGTTCCGAGGAGGTCGAGGAGGTAATGGACCATGCTTGAAGCCTCGGAGCTCATGGTTTTTTATGAGAACATGCTCGCGCTGAACAATGTGACCATCCGATGCGGCGAAAACCGGATCGTCGGCGTATTCGGGGCCAACAGCGCCGGAAAATCCACCATCATGTATGCCCTTTCGGGCATTATGCTCGACATCCAGAAGAAAGAGGCCATGGCCGGAGGAGAACGGATCACCATCGCAGGCTCGATCCGCTTCCAGGATCAGGGCATCATGGATTTCAAACCGAGCCGCCAGGCCAAATTGGGAATCATACTCTGTCCGGAACGCCGACGTATTTTTAAAGAGAGCACGGTGCTCGAAAACCTGAAAATCGGGGGCTATCTGGCTAGGCCCTCCCAGAAAAAGGAAACTCTCGACTATATTTTCACAGTATTTCCGGCCCTGGACAAATTGAAAAATCGTCTCGGGGGTTTCCTGAGCGGCGGCGAACAACAGATGCTGGCCATCGGCCGGGCACTTATGGCGCAGCCAAAAATACTGCTTCTGGACGAACCCCTCCTCGGGTTAAGCCCCCTCATGCAGACGATTCTGATGCGGGCCACCCGGGAGATCCGGGACCAGCGAAAGATCTCCATCATCGTCACCGAGCAGTATGCCCGACCGGTGATGCCCATCGTCGACTATGCGTTCATATTGGAGAATGGCTCGGCGGTGCTGGAAGGGACACGGGAGGCATTGATGGATAATCCGGATGTTAAGGCTGCCTATTTCGGCGTATAGCCGAAATAGGCGACTTTGTAACATGGCCAATACCTGTGTTGTGTTGCGCTTCGAATCGATAGACGTACATTTAGTACGCCTCGTGCCACGAAGCTCGCGTGCCTCGATTTTGGAATCCTGATTGCGCCGCTATGGGCTTCATTGGAACGAATTAATTCTGAATTGCCTGAAAGGCATGCAAGTTTTTTCCCGGGCATGTCGCCCGGGAAAAAGATCTTTCGTCTGCAGTTGTCCGCGTGTGTCTGCGGCTAATTAAATAATATGAAGAGCGATCTGGCCACATTGGAGGCAGAGACCACGTTTGCACGGTTTGACCGGATGAGCGAAATGTATCCGGACAATGCCGCCGTGGTGTATCTGGGCAAGGCATTCACCTACCGGCAGCTTCGGAACATGAGTGAACGATTTGCCGGAGCCCTTTCGGCTATGGAAGTCGGAAAGGGCGACAAGGTAATGCTGTATCTGGCCAACTCCGTCCAGTGGGTCGTTGCATATTTAGGTATCCAGAAACTCGGTGCGGTGGCCGTACCGGTGTCTCCCATCTATACGTCCCAGGAAATCGAATACATGATGAACGATGCCGGTGCGGAAACTGTAGTCTGCATGGACACCAACTTCTGTTACGTCAAAGAAACCTTTGGCGCCACCGGACTCAAGAGGGCCATCGTCACCAACCTGGTCGATTTGCTGCCGGCCTGGAAGCGACTGCTGGGATTTTTATTCGACATCCTGCCATCCGGCAAAGTGGACAGGGATGAACGGGTGTTTTCTTTCCGGTCCATGCTTCAGCACTCCCCACTGAAAAGCAACGTTCACATCGATCCTACCAAGGATCTTTCATACATCCTCTATACCGGAGGAACCACAGGCTTTCCCAAGGGCGTCCCAGGCACCCACATCGGCTGGACCTCCTACGTCAACGATGTAACCGAAGACGTTGCCGGCGAACACCTCTTGGAGGGACAGGATACCTACATCGCCATCAACCCACTGTTTCACATCATGGCCCTGGGGCTGTTTATGTCCATCGGACTCAACAAGGGCAACATCACCATGCTGATGCCGGTTCCCCAGATCGACGCCATCCTGGAGACCATTGAGCGTTACCGCGTACGCTGGCTTCTTGGCGTACCCGCCCTCTACCGGATGATCCTTGAAAACGATCGAGCGGACCGATACGATCTCGGTTCGTTGAAATACTGCTACTGCGGCGGTGATGTGCTCCCCGAGGAGGTCAAGGAGCGCTGGCGGGAGCGATGCGGCCTTCCCATCTACCAGGTATACGGATCCACCGAAGCCGGGCACGTCGCCTACAGCAAAATCGGTATAGAGCCGAGTCCCAGAGCCATCGGGTTCCCCCTTCAAAGCCGCGAGTGTCTCATCGTAGATCCGGCCACACTTCAACCGGTTCCCCGGGATGAAAGCGGAGAGCTTTTGGTGACCTCCCCGTATACACTCAAGGAATATTACAATAAACCGGAAGAGACCCGAAAGGCCTATGTCGAACTGGACGGGAAAACCTGGTGCCGCATGGGAGAC
>Ga0056119_1000158_pt1 | contig 12977 bp, 9 predicted proteins | sample WorMettaBAHAMAS1_FD_80076 | JGI IMG/M metagenome (GOLD analysis project Ga0056119, IMG submission 80076) | Marine gutless worms symbiont microbial communities from Max Planck institute for Marine Microbiology, Germany - Olavius tantulus BAHAMAS.1 ...
TACGTGATGAGACCCACCGGTTCCCCGGGTCCCAGATCGACACCCTCGTAGAGTTGTTGAGCGACGGTCATTGTCTTTTTGGCCGAAAACCGGAGTCTCCGTATCGCCTCCTGCTGGAGCTTGCTGGTGATGAAGGGGGGAAGCGGATTCCGCTTTTTCGTCCGCTTTACGATGTTATCGATGACAAACGTTTCTCGGCCCAGATCCTTTAAAATCGCGTCGGCTTCTGCCTGATTTGCGATTCTCAGTTTTTCCCCTGACTTTCTCAGCAATTTGGCTGTAAACGGCGGCGGTAGCTTGCCTTCCAGGTGGGCCGTGATGGACCAGTATTCTTCAGGCTCGAATTTTTGAATCTCCCGCTCCCGTTCGCAAATGATCCGGACGGCCACCGACTGGACCCGCCCGGCGCTCAATCCGCTTTTGACCTTTCGCCACAGTAGTGGGGAAATCTGATAGCCCACCATCCGATCCAGAATGCGGCGCGCCTGCTGCGCTTCAAACTTATTGTTATCGAGTTCCTCCGGCGACCCCATGGCTTTTTGAATGGCAGCCTTTGTCAGTTCATGGAACAGTACTCGATGGAATTTTCTACCCTTCTTTTTAAGGACGTGGGCCGTGTGCCAGGCAATAGCTTCCCCTTCGCGGTCGGGATCCGGCGCCAGGAAGACATCCTGAATGTCACCGGCGGCCCGTTTTAGGGTGGTCAGAACTTTTTTCTTTCCGGCAATGGTCCGGTAGGTCGGTTTGAATCCCTTTTCGATGTCTATACCAAATTTTTTCTGCGGCAAATCTCGTATATGCCCCATGGTGGCGACGACAGCGTAGTTTTTACCCAGGTATTTTTTTATGGTGCGCACCTTGGTCGGCGATTCGACGATGACCAATCCTTTATTGCTCACGATCTCACCTTTATTGAGAAAAGTTTTCCAGGGGATTGTTCCACCAATCCATTCAGCTCGAGCTTCAGCAGTACACCCGCCAGTTTTCCGGGATCCATGGACAGCTTCCGAACCAGATCGTCTATGTGAGCCGGATAGGGGCTCAGGATGTCATACACCTCTCGCTCCTCCACAGTCAGCGCCGGCATATCGGGACCATCCGTTTTCGGGCATTCGGGACGTTGTGGCAACACATGGCGCAACTCGTCGATGACGTCCTGGGCATGTTCCACCAGTTTCGCGCCGTCTTTGATAAGCCCGTGGGTTCCCGAACTCTTGAAAGAGCGAATACTGCCCGGAACAGCGAACACTTCCCGATCCTGTTCCGCCGCCAATCGCGCGGTAATCAATGAACCGCTTCGCTTGCTGGCCTCAACGATGATGGCTCCCAGGCTCATTCCGCTGATAATCCGATTCCGCGCAGGAAAGTTAAATGCATCAGGGTCGGTTTTCAACGAAAATTCTGAAATGACCGCCCCGTTTTCAGCGATTTTTTTTAAAATCGGCAAATTTTCAGGGGGATACACCCGATCCAATCCGCTTCCAAGGACCGCATAGGTATATCCGCCTCCGTCCATGGCACCGATGTGGGCAGCCGTGTCGATCCCCCGTGCCATTCCCGACACCACCACAAGGCCGCGCCGGGCAAGATCGCTGGAGAGACGTCGGGTGGTGGTCACACCATACTCTGTTGCGTTTCGTGAACCGACAACGGCGATATTGGCGCTGTTCGGCTATAGACGTCCGTGGACATACAGGTAGGGGGGAGGATCGGGAATCTGGCGTAACAACACCGGGTAGGCAGGGTCGGTCATGGGAACCACCTGATACCCCTTGGCCAGTGCTTGCTCCACATCGGCGGTCAGGTGGTCGGAAACAGCGTGATCCCTAAGCGCCGCCACCAGCCGCCGGGACATGCCCTTGACGCTCAAAAGGGCCTTACCTGAGGCATTGAATACGGCATCCGGCGAATCAAAGCGATCGATGAGGCGCTTGATCAGGTGATTGCCGATGCCTGGGACGCTTTTTAGGCGAAACCAGGAAAGGAGATCATCCATATGGTGTTAGCATGACTCAAAAAATACGATAACAGATTCTTATATCGGTATCGGTATCGGGTTCGGAATCGGTATCAACTTCGAAGATGGCCAGCCTATCTCGATTCCGATTCCGATAGCGATCCCGACCCCGGAATATGTCCAGGCCCGGCTTCCTTTGAATCTCCCTCCCTTGTCAAGAGGTATTTCCACCCTGTGGAATCCCTGTATCATTCCTTGCACAAGTCAACTGCGGGACCTCCCCTGCCATGCCAGCAGCATTGGACTGGCCACATAGATGGATGAGTAAGTCCCTACCAGGATTCCGACGTTCAGGGCGAAAGCAAAATCGTGAATAATACCGCCGCCGAGTACAAATAGCGAGACAACCACCATCAAGGTGGTAATGGAAGTGAGAATGGTCCGGCTCAAGGTTTCATTGACGCTTCGGTTGATGATAAAATCGAGCGGATTTCGCTGATGTTTTCGTACATTTTCCCGAATACGATCGAATACGATAATGGTATCGTTGAGTGAATATCCGATAATGGTCAGCAATGCGGCGATGATCGGAAGGGTAAACTCTTTTCCAAAAATGGAAAATATACCGACGGTAATCGTCACATCATGGATCAAGGCCACAATCGCTCCCATGGCATAGCGGAGTTCCAGAAACCAGAACAGGATGAGCGTCACGATCAGTGCGGCAAGCATTAAAAACGGAATGCTGACCTGGAACAGGGAAAGCACGTAAACAGCACCTGCCAGGGCTGCTGCCATCACGCCACTGAGCATCCATTTCAACTCGAATCGGCCTGAGATGTAAATCGTGATAAACAGGAGGGCATAAAACATTGCGAAAAGCGCTTTTTCCCTGAGATCCTGCCCAACCTGAGGACCCACCATTTCCACCCGCCGGATTTCCACCGCAGACCCGGTGGCTTCAGAGAGTGCGGCGTCGACTCTACCGGAAAATCCCGCTGTGGTCTCCACAGAAGTATCCAGCCGGATCAAAAACTCGTTATCATCCGCCTCTCCAAACGTCTGAACCGATGCCGTACCGACATCGATATCCCTCAAACCGGATTTGACCGCAGAGGTATCGACCGGGGTCTCGAATTTTACTTGCACCACCGTCCCACCGGCAAAATCGATACCGTATTTGGGCCCTTTGTGAACGAGAAGGGAACCGATGCTGATGAGAATCATGAGTAGCGATAGCACAAAGGCATATTTGCGCTTTCCGATAAAATCGATGTTGATATCCGATTTGATAAACTGCATGGGTAATTCCTCAATGAAATCTGAACGACTTATTCAGCGCGGTTGCGCCGCTCGGTTTTTTAGAATTCTGACCCGTCTGTGGATCGGTTTATCCGTTTACCCGCTGGCCCGCTAGTCCTGCCTGTCCCGAGCTTTGTCGAGGGGAGAGAGCGAAGCGAGTCGAGGGATGTGCCGGTTGATAAACGTCATCTGCCGCCTGCGGCGACGTCATTCGTTGCCGTTCGACTTTGGTTTGTGTCTTTAATCTTTAGACTTTCAGCATCGAGCTTTGAACTTTCAGCTTATTATCTCTTTCAGCCCGCCAAAGGCGGACAAGCTTTCGGCTTTGTTCTTTCAATCCCCAGACCCTTGGATCCTTGAATCCTTCTTTCTCCCATCATATACTCAGCCGCCGCACTTTCCGCCGGCTCAACAGGAAATCAAATATGGATCGGGACAGAATCAGGGCTGTAAAGAGACTCGAAATGACGCCCAAGCTGAGGGTGACGGCGAAGCCTTTGATCGGTCCCGTACCGAATTGAAACAGTACCAAAGCCGCAATCAGTGTCGTCACGTTGGCATCGAGAATGGTCAACGACGCGCGGCTGAATCCGGTATCCACCGCAGCCCGTGGGGTTTTACCCAGCTTCAGCTCCTCCCGTATCCGTTCGAATATGAGTACATTGGCATCCACTGCCATGCCGATGGTCAGAATAATGCCCGCGATACCCGGCAGGGTCAGTGTCGCTTTAAACCCGGCAAGCCCTCCGGCGATGAGAACGATATTCAATATCAACGCGATGTCTGCAATCAGACCCGCACCCTGGTAATACACCACCATGAACAGGACCACGAGAACGCCCCCGACGAGCATGGAAATCAACCCCTGGCGGATGGAGTCGGTTCCCAGGGACGGACCCACCGTTCGCTCTTCGAGGATGGTCACAGGCGCCGGTAGGGCGCCTGCCCGGAGCACAATCGCCAAATCTCTGGCGGTTTCGGCAGTAAAATTGCCGGTAATGCGGGCTTCCCCTCCGGCGATCCGTTCCTGTATCACCGGTGCGGAATAGACTTTGTCATCCAGAACAATCGCCAGTCGCCGTTTGACATTTTCGCCGGTGACCCGTTCGAAAATCCTCGCCCCCTTGCGATCAAAGGTAATCGATACGTAGGGTTCATTGAATTGCGAATCGATCTGAACCCGCGCGTCCGTCAGATACGCTCCGGTCAACAGGGTGCGTTTTCTGAGTAGGTACGGTGTTTTTACCGCCCGGCGGGTTTCAGGATCTTCCCTGACTTCAAACAGGACTTCGGTCCCTGGTGGCAAGGCGCCGGCCAGGGCCTCCCTTGGGTCCATGGTCTCATCAACGAGCTTAAATTCCAGAAGCGCCGTTCTGCCGATCAGATCTTTGGCGCGGTCTGTGTCCTTTACGCCGGGGAGTTGTACCAGAATTCTCCGATCTCCCTGCTTTCGAATGTCCGGCTCGGATACTCCAAATTGATCAATCCGGTTGCGGATGGTTTCCAGAGCCTGATCCACCGCCAAGGTCTGAATATGCTCCTGATCCCGCTCGGGAAGGTCCAGAACAAGACTCAAACTTCCGTTGCCAGACGTTCGGTTCTGCTCCCGGAGACCCTGAAACTCGTCGTTCAGCAAGGTTTCAAATTTATCGATATTCTCATGGCCGGTGACACTGACGGCTATCTGATCTCCCTCGACCTGGATGTTGGCCAGTCGAATCAGCTGTTTGCGTGCCAGGGTGCGCATTTCCTGGAACAGACGCTCTACGGTGCTCTCAACGGCTTTTTCCGTTTCCACCTCCAGAACGAGGTGCATACCTCCCTGGAGGTCGAGTCCGAGGTTGATTTTTGTGTTCGGCCAAATGCCCGGCTTGAACGTCGGGAGCAGGTAGATCATGGCAGCGACGAGAACTGCTGCGATGAGAACGAATCTCCATGAAAGTTTCTTCAACGTTTCGTCCCTCTGTTTATCCCGCTTATTGCAATATTCGGGTTAGCTTACCCGGACAAGGTGTTGCTTGGCTCGGCCATGTGGTCTGTGGCGGCGCAAAGCGCAACACCGCAGCGGATCTCCCATAGGCCATTATGTCCGGTGAGTGCACACCAAAGCCCCGACACATGTCAGTTCGCACGTCTCGGGGCTTATCAAATGTGAGACTTATTTTTTGGATTTATCGGAACCGGATTTGTCTTATTTGGGCTGTGCTGTCTGCTGGAATAGGGCAGAGACATTGCCCCGGTTGATTTTAACCCGGACCTTATCAGCGATTTCGACCGTCAATGTGGATTCGGTTATACCGGTAATGCGTCCATGAAGCCCCCCGGACGTTACGATGCGGTCTCCTTTTTTAAGGCTTTCGATCATCTGCCGGTGTTCTTTGGTCTTTTTTTGCTGGGGGCGAATCAGAAGGAAATAGAAGATGACGAACATCAGGATCAGGGGGACAAATGCACCGAATCCACCCTGGCCTTGTCCGCCGGCACCTCCCTGACCCATAGCATAGGCGATATCAAACAAGGGTAAACCTCCTCAATGAATTGCTGTCAGCGGTACGTGCCGATCCGCCAACACGTTTGAGCTTGAATATTATGTGTTTCTCGCAGGGATGGCATTTATAAACCATCACCAACGAGGTGAATTATCCCGCCAGCATACGAGCGGATAAACCTGTGAATATAAAAACGGGTAAACCCGCCAAAGTCAAGGCGGGCAATCCTTTCAACAAATGGAGCGGCGAAGCCGCGTTTCATAAAATCGTTACACGATTTTATATCCGGAAAATGGCGCTGATATACTGCAAATCGTCCGGTCCGTCAATACAATCGTTTTTTGGGAATCATCCTTCCGCCTCAATCCATATATTTTCGCCATCGAACTGGATGCGATCGACCGTTGAATAATCGATGCTGTCCAGTAATGTGAAAATCCGATCCATGTTATAGACGACGACCTTGCTCAATGGATAGATGAGGTTAATATCGACATCGAGTTCCCGTTTTCGAATGTTGTAGATATACACCAGATTCTCTGAAAATTTGAGCAATTTGCCAATGCCGGAGCTGAAGCCCCTCTGATTCGGCTCATCGGCCTTGGGCGAAAGGGCCACACCCCGATTCTCGAAATATTCCTTTAAGAACAGAAAATGGATATTCCATATATTATCGCCGGGTTGGACTATATATAAGCCATAAACTAATGACTCTTCCGTTGTATCGCCACGGAGATCTCTTTCAATGACATCACCCCTGCCAAGGCGTATTTTTTCCGTGATTTCTTGCATGGATACGGTGGTATCGCCGATTTTCACGGCCTCATCCGAGGTGGCGATGATGTCGACCCCCTTTTCCATGCCGTATTCTGCCTTACGCTCGGCCATGAGATCCTGCGTCGGGGTGTCCTGCTGGGTTTCCTCGAAGGCGATGAGAGGCTGTTTTTTGACAGGGACCCGGATTTCCTCCGGTTCTGGCGCCCGAGCCGGCTTCGGCTTCGGGTACAACCACCAGCCGACAACACCCCCTATCAGAACAATCGCAACACCTGCAATGAGCAGAACGGTCGACTTTCTACCGGATGGTTTGGTTTCGTCCGACATGGCCTATCCCCTCGGTTATATGATTCGTCCCAGCCGATGTGCTGTTTTTCGAAATCCTGTCCCCCCAGTTACGGGCCACAGGCTGAGCTTGTGTCGAATTCTACTGGCTTTCTATTTCACTCTGACCCGGCACCAACTCCTTGCTGCCTTTCAAGACAATCTGTATATCGCGCCGTTCCTCCATGTCCAGCAGCTCCCGTCGTTTCTTGTTCAAAATATAGTCTGCCACCTGGAACGGAACAACTCCTGTGATCATCGACACTTTTCCCTTTAGGGTTTCGAGGCGGAGCTTTCGGAGAAATCCCAGTGCCAATGTCTCGATGGAAGGGATGAATGCTTTTCCCTGGCAGTGTGGGCAGGGCACAATTCTCCCGAAGGCAATCGATGGGCTCATCCGCTGCCGTGACATTTCCAGCAATCCAAAGCGCGAAATTCGCCCCACACGGGTCCGTGCCCGGTCCACCCGGACGTGTTTCTTTAGCGCCCGCTCGACCTCCCCCTTGTGCTTCGGATCTTTCATGTCGATAAAATCGATGACGATCAATCCGCCGAGGTCCCGGAGACGGAGCTGCCTGGCAAGTTCCTCTGCTGCTTCCAGGTTAGTCATCAAAGCGGTTTTTTCAATGGAGGATTTATGCATCCCTTTACCGGAGTTAACGTCTATGGATACCATGGCTTCGGTCTGCTCGTTGACAATGCTACCTCCCGACTTAAGAGTGACGCGGCTTTCAAAGACCGAGGCAATCTGCTCCTCAAGCTGATGTTTCGTGAAGATGGGTTTTGCGCCCTGGTACAGCCGGACGATCTTCGTATGCTTGGGGGAAATAATTTGCACGAAATCTTTTACTTCCTGGTAAACATCGGCATTGTCGATGAGGATCTCGGTGACGTCCGGCGTGAAATAATCCCGGATAAACCGAACGGCCAGGCTGCGCTCTTTGTCGAGGATACCCGGAGTAGCCTGATGGATTCCCTTTTTCTTGATGTTTTTCCACAAGCGCATCAGATAGCTGAGATCTTTGTTCATGCGCGTTTTGGTGCATTCTCGTCCGGCGGTTCGCACGATCAGGCCGAATCCGTCGGCCAGTTTCAGACGATCTATGATGCTTCTGAGTTGTGCCCGTTCTTTTTCTCCCTCGATCTTCCGAGAGATGCCGACATTTTTGCTGCCGGGCATGAGTACCACATATCGGCCGGGCAGAGAAATATAGGTGGTGAGCATCGCACCCTTATTCATGATAGGCTCTTTGGTGACCTGAATCAGAAGCTCCTGGCCGCGTTTTAAAAGATGCTTCAGATTCCGCTCGCCCGGTTGTCCATCCTGGAAATAGTCGCTGTGGATTTCATGCTTTTGGAGGAATCCATGGCGTTCGGCACCGTAGTCGACAAAGGCGGCCTGGAGCCCCGGTTCGATGCGGGCCACGATGCCTTTGTAGATGTTGCCTTTGGTAATTTCTCGGGTGGCGCTCTCAATATGAAAGCCTTCGAGCTTGCTGTCTTCGACGATGGCGATGCAGCACTCTTCCGTGTCGACTGCATTAATGAGAATTTTGCGTATCATATATTCCTTCTAATCATCGGGTTTGTCCTATACGGAGGACAGGATGCGGGAACGGCACCAAATGGTGGCTTTCAGTTCAGGGTAGCCCAGGACTCGAACTAGGTTTTTGGCCGCATTCAGGATAATCTGAGTATTGTAGGAGATCGATTTTGTTCCGCTGCGTTTACATTGGGTGAATTTCCCGCTTCTCCGGGCTTCCGGCACAATACGGCTTGTCCTCTCTATCGGAGGCGGGTAAATCCGCCGGAATAACGGCGATCAACTCCACCAGAGGCGGAAAACCATTTGCTCTTTGAGCGACATCGTCGCGTTTCATAAAATCGTTGCACGATTTTATTATGAGAACGGCCATTTCAAGTCAAACGATTTCTGTCGGCGTTTAAGGGGCAGGTCCCTTATGACCACCTCTTGCCATTTAACGGTGATTGTGGCAATGAGTTGACTCATTTAAGAGGGATTGGGCCCTCGACGTTGAATCAAGGTGACAGCGGGCTGCAGTGCAGGGCAAATGATAGAGGTTGACCGTCAATGGATAAAAAATACGAGCCAAAGAAAATAGAGGCCAAATGGCAAGAATACTGGGAGGCCGAGCAACTGTTCAAGGTCGAAGAGGATGCCGGCAGAGACAAGTATTACCTGCTTGAAATGTTTCCGTATCCGTCCGGCAAAATTCACATGGGACATGTCCGCAATTATACCATCGGCGATGTGGTGGCCAGATATAAACGCATGCGGGAATTCAATGTCCTGCATCCCATGGGATGGGATGCCTTTGGTATGCCGGCGGAAAATGCCGCTATCGCCAATAATACCCATCCCGCCGCGTGGACCTACGCGAATATCGACATGATGCGGGCCCAACTCAAACAGATGGGCTTTTCCTACGACTGGGACCGGGAAATTGCGACGTGCCGGCCGGAATATTATCGTTGGGAGCAATGGCTTTTTCTGCAGATGTATAAGAAAGGTATGGCGTATCGGAAGGAGTCTTTCGTCAACTGGTGTGAGTCTTGCCAAACGGTTTTAGCCAATGAACAGGTTGAGGCCGGCTTGTGCTGGCGATGCGGCGAGGTAGTGCGTCAACTAAAACTGTGGCAGTGGTTTTTCCGGATCACCGACGTGGCCGAAGATCTTCTGTTGTATTGTGACAAGCTGCCGGGGTGGCCGGAAAAGGTCATCACTATGCAGAAGAACTGGATTGGCAAGAGCATCGGGGCTGAAATTCGGTTTCCCATAGCCGACACCGATCAGGTCATCTCGGTATTTACCACACGCCATGATACGGTTTTCGGGGCAACCTTCATGTGCCTGGCACCGGAGCACCCATTGGTTATTGAACTTTCCAGGGACACATCCCAGAAGCGGGACGTGGATGCCTTTGTGGAGCGGATGGCCCTCCAAGACCGTTCCAGCAAGGCGGTGGAGACCCATGAAAAGGAAGGGGTGTTCATCGGTCGATACTGTGTGAATCCCATGAACGGACGAAGGATGCCTATTTATACGGCAAACTTTGCGCTCATGGAATACGGTACCGGAGCGGTCATGTGCGTTCCGGCTCATGACCAGAGAGATTTCGAGTTTGCCCGAAAATATGGGCTTGATATCGTTGTTGTTGTCTCGCCCGAAGATGAAGCCCTTGATGCCGCCGTGATGACGGAAGCCTACGTGGGAGACGGCATCATGACCCATTCCGGAGAGTTTGACGGAATGGCCAATAGGCAGGCCATGGAATCCATCGCCGATACCCTGGAAAGGGAAGAGAAGGGCAAGAAGACCGTCAGCTTCCGGCTTCGGGATTGGGGCATCTCCCGTCAGCGATACTGGGGTGCACCGATACCCGTGATCCATTGCCCGGCGTGCGGTGTGGTGCCGGTGCCGGAACAGGATCTGCCGATTGTGCTCCCCGAGGATGTCGACATGCTGGAGGGCGGAAAATCACCCCTACCCAGCCTCGAGTCTTTCGTACGGACCACCTGTCCCGAGTGCGGATATGCAGATGCGCAGCGAGAGACCGATACCATGGATACCTTCGTGGAATCTTCCTGGTATTTCGAACGGTATTGCAGTCCCCGCTGGGATACCGGAATGTTTGATCCGGCGGCGGTCAACTACTGGATGCCGGTGGACCAGTATATCGGGGGAGTGGAGCATGCTATCCTGCATTTGCTTTATTCCCGGTACTATACCCGGGTGCTGAACGAATTTGACCTTGTCACCTTCAAGGAGCCTTTCACCCGTCTGCTGACACAAGGCATGGTGTGCAAAGAGACGGTGTCCTGCCCGGATCACGGATTTCTGCTTCCGGAAGAAACTACCGGGGAGGCCGCTGACCGGAGTTGTGGGATCTGCGGCAAACCGGTCCTGATCGGACGGGTAGAAAAGATGTCCAAGTCCAAGAAGAATGTGGTGGACCCCAATATTCTTCTGGAGAAATACGGCGCGGATACGACCCGCCTGTTCTGTCTGTTTGCGGCACCCCCGGAGCGTGATCTGGAGTGGAGCGAGCAGGGTGTTGAGGGGGGCTCCCGCTTCCTGAACCGCGTATGGCGATTGGCGGCCGGAATGGTGGGACCCATCCGAGATGCGAAGGCGTTTGACGGGACACCCCAGGATCTCGAAGGAGAGCTTCGAACCGTTTATGTCAAAACCCATGAGACGATCAAGCGGGTGAGCATCGACATTGAAGACCGTTTCCATTTCAATACCGCCATCAGCGCTGTTATGGAACTCGTCAACAGCATGTACGGAGTGGAACAGGACCGCCATGATCCCGCCTGGCTGTCAGTCATGAGGCGTGCCATGGAAACGGTGGTCCTGCTGCTGGCTCCCATCGTTCCCCATTTTGCCGAAGAATTGTGGTTTGAGATGGGCAACACTCAAAGCGTCCTGCTGGCACCATGGCCGGCCTACCGGGAAGATGCCCTGGTTAAAGATGACGTGCTGATCGTGATTCAGGTCAACGGGAAACTGAGAAGCCGACTGACCGTGCCTGCTGACATCGACGATGCCAAACTCAAAGAGAAAGCTCTCGCCGATGAGCGGGCCCAGAAATTTATTGACGGCAAAACCGTGAAAAAAGTGATTTTGATCAAAGGGAAGCTGGTGAATATTGTGGTGTAGATGCTGGATACTGGATGCTGGGTGCTTGGACTTTGGACTTACCCCTTTTAGTGGACGCACCGAAGAGCTAAATAAAAGCTGAAAGTTAGAAGCTTGTCCGCCTACGGCGGGCTGAAAGTTAAAAGAGCAATAATACTACAAACAATGAATGACGTTCCGCACAGCGGAACAAAGGACCAAATGACGCCGCCTTAAGGCGGCAGATGACTATCTCTACCGGTAAACGGGCCAACCCTTCGACAGGCTCAGGACAAGCGGGCCTACTGGCAAACCGGCCAACGGGCTAACGGGCCCACCATGCTTCGCTCCTTCGGAGCTTCCGACTTCGCTCTCGGAGCTACGACGGGACAGGTCGACCCGGCAAGCGGGCAAACGGAGACACACCATGCAGCCTCGAATTCACGGCACCTCCATACAAAGGACAACCTCTTTATCGATTCGCGGTCTGGTGTTGGCACTTTTCCTGGCTTCGCTGATGTCCTGCGGATACGGATTGACCGGAAGCGGAGATTTTCCATTCAACATCGAGCATCTTGCGGTGGAAAACCTGCAGAATAGGACTTCTGAAACCGGGCTGGAGAATACCATGACCTCGGACTTGACCTATGAACTTACCCGCAGCGGTAAAGTCCGAATCACTTCCAAAAGTATGGCCGACGGCATCATGTCCGGAGCCATCACCTCTGTAACTGAAACCACGATCTCCCGTCGAGGGACGATTACCGCTAACGCCCGTCGCGTCCAGCTGTTTCTTTCTCTGCAACTGGAGGATATGGAAGGAAACATTCTGTGGACGGCAGACAATTTAACCGATTTTGAAACCTATGAAGTCAGCGACGACGGTGCGCTTACGGAAGTTAATCAGCGACGGGCGCTCGAAGTTCTGACGAGACGGCTGGCGGAGAGGGTGGTCAACCGACTCACGGAAGACTTTTAGAAGTGGTTTTAAAACACCATCTAACGCCGAATATCTGTGTTGCGAACCTCCTTAAAATGCTCACATACTCACATGTATGCTCCGCTTTTGCGTCGGCCCTCGCCTTGATCTTCGGTGCGATCTGGTGTTTTGAAACCACTTCTGGTCATATTAACATCTGCCAAAGCCTTGGCCATGAAAACCTCCACTTCGTGAAATTCACGGAAAAAGCGTGGTTTTAAAACTGATATCTTTGTGGGTCTGGAGGGCTCAATCCTCGAAATATCCCATATATTCCTCCGGTTGATCCCTCCATAAGTAGGGTCGGTCACCGAACCGGCTGTTATAATTTGCAGCTTCGCTTTAGCTCGCTGCAGGGATTCCCCAATAGTCCCTCTCCCCTGGTGGGTGTACGGACCGGGGACAAGGGTGACACGTGTTCGGAGACATAGGTAACACTTTTCGTGTTTCATTGTTCTTTTACATTTAGTTGCGCAATCTTCTGGTTGCAAAAATAGATCTCAAAAA
>Ga0056119_1000159_pt1 | contig 12950 bp, 10 predicted proteins | sample WorMettaBAHAMAS1_FD_80076 | JGI IMG/M metagenome (GOLD analysis project Ga0056119, IMG submission 80076) | Marine gutless worms symbiont microbial communities from Max Planck institute for Marine Microbiology, Germany - Olavius tantulus BAHAMAS.1 ...
ACAAATTCGAACCTCAGAGACATTGTGGTACGCGCTTTCCATGGCATAGTCGTTCTCCCAAGTGTAAACGATATGCCTGATGGTAGTGTTACCCATGTCTCCGAACAACTGTTACCTATCTCCTCAGTCTATACAGAGATCTTGGTGGAGGGCACCAGCAAAACCACCGACACCACAACACTGACGAATCGTCAGTCGTCGGTCCCCTGGACCGGCCGGACACCGCAGAACAAGATCGTTCATTTTTCCGACGTGAACGGGAATAGCTCCGAGGTTGCCATTACCGTCGGAAAACTGGTATGGGTAACCATAGAGCGGGCTTTTTCCCACTCGCTCTGGGGCCGGCCAGTGGAACAGGAGCTCGATATGCCAAGCGCGAAAGGAGATCGCTCTGATGCTGCATAAAGCAAGCATAGCCGGAATGACCATGGATCCCGCGTCCAATACGCCGATTATTATCCTGAAAACAGATGAAGATGAGCGCACGGTTCCGATCTGGATCGGTCTGTTGGAGGCCACTTCCATTGCTTCAGCGCTTCAAAATATTACCTTCGACCGACCCATGACCCATGATCTTTTCAAGAATTTCATCGAGTCCATGGAGTTCTCGGTGGAGAAGATCGAAGTGTGCGATCTGAAGGACAATACCTTTTATGCCCGTATCTACTTTGCCTCCGAAGGGGGGGAATTCGATATGGACGCCCGGCCCAGTGACGCCATAGCGATTGCGCTGCGATTCGAAGCGCCGATCTATGTCGACGACAAGGTCATTGAAAAGTCCAAGCCCGTTGAGGGTCATGAAGAGCCTCAGAATCAAAGCAAGGAAGCGGAGCAGTGGACCGACTACCTGAAAGGCCTATCTCCCGACGACTTCGGAAAATATAAAGTCTAGATAAACAAGAGGATCCAAGGATTCGAGTGTGGATTCTCGTAATTCATTATCCGCAATTTCTTCATTCGTTCCATCTTTGTTTTACTCTAATGTGCCGTGGCGTCCTGTATTTGGGATTGTTACGGCGCTTTGGTTACTCCCAGGTTTAAATATCTTAAGATCATTCGAACTTATCATCGATGCGCTGTCTCCTTGGTTGATCGCCTTCATGGGAATTGGATTCATATAATCTTTGCACGAACATGCTTTCAAGACCGTGAATTTCCATCCTTATCTTTGCTCGAGGATTGACACGGGTTGCGCTTTGTATCTGTTTTCGGTAAAGAAACCAATTGTTTATGATACTATAGAAAGATCGGGTGCCAATCGGAACTGTCAATCGTTCTACAAACACGGACCCATCATCGGTGCGGAGTTCTTTTTCTAATTTGATTTCCATGAAAAGGGGAAACTTGATGAAAAAAATGGCGGCGGCAATTACAATGGCACTCCTGTTTCTCTTCGGTTGCACGGCCATTGGGCCGGGAACCGTGCCGCGTGACCGGTTCAATTACAATCAGGCCATTTCCACGTCCTGGAAGGAGCAGACCCTGTTGAATATCGTAAAGATCCGGTACGCGGACATGCCGCTGTTTGTGGAGGTCGCGTCGGTGGTCAGCGGCTACACCCTGGAAAGCTCGGCGAACATCGGGGGGCAGCTCTCATCGCCCGATGCGGTTCAAGGGGATAATTTAACCATCGGGGGTTCCGGCAAATATACGGACCGGCCCACCATTACCTATTCCCCGATCACCGGGAAGACCTTCAACGAAAACTTCCTGACGCCCCTCCCCCCACGGGCTGTTCTGTTTCTGATCCAGTCCGGGTGGCCGGCGGATCTGATTTTTCCTCTGACAGTCCAGGCTATCAACGGATTCCGGGCCCGGGTGGCAGCCGGCGTCGACCAGCGAACCGGGGATCCCAAATTCTACCGCATTATCGCCTTGTTCCGGCAAGTACAGAAATCCGGGGCGGTGGGGATGCGGGTTCTCAAAGAAGACAACGCAAAACAAACCACAGTGCTGTTTTTTTTCAGAAAGAATCTGTCGCCGGAAATCGAAGCCACACTAAAAGAACTGAGCGGGCTGTTGGGTCTGAAGCACGGCAGCGAGGAAATTACGGTCACCTATGGCCTCATCCAGGAGAGTGATCGAGAGATCGCCATGCTCACCAATTCCATGCTGGATATCATGGTGGACCTGGCCACCCAGATCGACGTGCCATTCGAACATGTGGCGGCCGGCTTTACGGTTCCGTCTCTGGCCCCACCAAAGGATTCGGAAGTCGCCATCGCTCAACTGATCGATATCCAGAGCGGCCCGGAACAGCCGGAGGATGCATTTGTGGCCGTGGAGTACGAGGATCACTGGTTCTGGATCGACAAGGGGGATTTTAAATCCAAGCGTACCTTTGCTGTTCTGATGATCCTGATTTCCTTGTCGGAAACCGGAGGGAGGGAAGGCCTCCCCCTGGTGACGATTCCGGCCGGCTGATCCGAATCAGTAAATCGCTATTTCGAAAAACATCACGACATGTTTGCTCGGTCGCGATAGGAGACTCACAACATGAATGAATCCGGAAAATCCGTTCAAAACACATCGACAACATCGACTGCCGTGGAGATTTCTATCCGGCTCGGCGTTTTGACCCTGGTGCTCGTCTGTTGTTATCTAATTCTCAGCCCTTTCATCCCCCTCGTGGTATGGGGCATCATCCTGGCCGTGGCCCTCTACCCGGTATATGAGGCCGTCAATGCCAGGATCGGGGATCGAAGAAAGCTCACGGCAACGATCCTGACCATTGCCGCTCTTTTAGTGATCATCCTTCCGGGTGTCCAGATGGCCGGATCCGGTGTGGACGGACTCGATGCACTCAATGACAAGCTGAAACATGAGGCGCTCAAGATCCCCCGCCGCCTTAAAAAGTAAACGAGTGGTGGGTCATCGGAAGCACGGTGTACACCGTGTGGAAGCAGGCATCGGTCAATCTGGAGGCCACCCTCCAGCGTTACCAGTCCCAGGTGACCGCAACCGTCAAATGGCTGTTGTCGACGGCGGTGGATACAGTGCTTGGGGTGCTCATGTTTGCCGTGTCCATCATTGTCGCCGGCATCCTCATGGCCACCTCACACAGCGGCGGGGAGATGGCACGACATCTGTTTGTCAGGTTGGTCGGCGAGCGGGGGGACGAGTTCGTGGACATATCCGAGCAGACCATCCGAGGGGTCGTCAAGGGAATTCTGGGGGTTGCCGTGATTCAAGCGCTGCTGGCGGGTGCGGGATTCTGGATCGCGGGAATCCCGGGGGCCGGTATCTGGGCGTTTCTCTGCCTGGTGCTTGCCATTGTACAGATCGGAATCGGCCCGGTGGTTCTGGGGGTGATCATTTACGCCTTTTCGAACATGAGCACGCTGCCGGCGGTGATCCTGACAGTCTACCTGGTTGTCGTTGCCATCGGTGATGGTCCGTTAAAAGCGATTTTTTTAGGAAAAGGCGCTGCCGTTCCTATGGCGGTGATTTTTCTCGGTGCTATCGGTGGGTTTATCTGGATCGGTTTTCTGGGGCTCTTTATCGGAGCGGTGGTTATGTCGTTAACTTAAAAGCTCTTTGACGCGTGGATGGGAAATGATTCAGACTCCGGCTCCACAGAAGAAGATTCCGAACCAAAGAGCAGCGCTGATTACGCCATATAACCGAATGGGGAGAACTCTCAGGAAAGGAGGAAGCCCTCATGAGCAGTGATGATCTTATCCGGCAGATCCGCGAACACTTTCCGAATGCCGAGCCTGCCCGGCTTTTCTATGCAAAGCAAAATATCCTTCTCGAGGAGACATATGGCTTCACGCCCGAAAACACCCGGTTCGCAGAAGGCGGGTGTTGTGATGAAATCAACGAGCCCGAGCTGGAACTGCTGGAGCGATACTGGGGAGAACGGTTTAAATTCGGAGGCCTGGCCGGATATTGTCACGGCGGTCGGAGCGGCCTGGGCGCAGTGTCCCATCACGTGCCGGAAGTGGATGGGGAAAAAAACCTGCTTCTCGTGGGGGGGCCGCATATCGGCATCCACCGCGGTAAGTGGGGGAAAATCCCCCGCCCCGGCCAACCGGATCTCACCACATCCTGCGGGTCTCTGTGCGCTGTGTTAAGTGCCGGCTATGGCGCGCTGAGGCAGAAGGTCGAAGATCCCCTGGATCGCCAGCAGCGCGTCATCGAACAGATCATGCTGCCGTTTCTGGAACAGCACAAAGAAACCGACGCCCTCGGTGAGGTGGTCGCTGCGACCCAATTTCTCTTGAAGATCATAGATGATGATCTGTTTTCCATGGTCACCGAGCTATCCAACAACTTTGACGGTCAGATCGCCACGATCACCGGCGTGACCATCAATACCGAGGTGGGTAATTTCTTCTCCCTCTCCCGTTTCGAGGTCCTGTCCTAAACTCCCGCTCCATCTGAAGAGAGACAACATGACGACGCATCCGATGAACTGGCCGGAACTGCTGAAGGCGTTTCAGGATTTTCGCCGGACCTGGCCACAACTTCTTCTGACCGATCTACTTTCACGGGCTCTGGCGTTTATCGTACTGACGCCGGTAGTGGGCCTTCTTCTAAAACTGTTTTTGATGCGGGCCGACGATGGTGTCCTGGCGGATGCGGATATCGCGGTCTTTTTGCTCCATCCTTTCGGTATCGCGGCGTTGATTATTATCGGAGCGGTCTCTCTGGGGGTGTTGTTCGCCGAACAGGGGGTGATGATGGTGATCGGATTCGGCGCTGTGGAGAACCGACAGGTGACCTGGTTCGATGCCCTGACCTACATATCCCACTATGCCATCCACATGGTGACCCTGGCCGGGCAGGTGATCGCGCGTCTTCTTCTCGTTGCCGCGCCCTTCCTGGCAGCCATCGGTGGGATCTATCTGATCTTCCTGACCCGACACAACATCAACTATTATCTGGTTGAAAAGCCTGTTGAGTGGTGGTGGGCGTTGACGCTGGCCGGTGTGATAGCGGGCGTTATGGCGGTTTTCATGCTGCGGATCTTTGCCAACTGGATTCTGACGTTGCCGATGGTACTCTTCCAGGGCGATCGCGGCCGCAGAGCGCTCCGAAAGAGCCAACGACAGGTCGGGAAACGTGTCTGGAAGATCACCTTTCTCCTGGCGTTGTGGCTGATCGGCATCACCCTTCTGTCAGGAATATTCACGTTTGCCGCCGGTATCTTCGGAGATCTTCTGATCCCGGATCTTACCGGCAATATGGCGATCGTGACCCCGGGCTTGGGGTTGACGCTGTTGTTTATTGTACTGGGAAATTTGGCGATTGCCGTGGGGAGAAATGCGCTGTTCGGTTTGTTGGTGGTTCGGCTCTAACGGTCCCTGGCAGGGCCCGGTAGATTCGATCCTGAAATATCAGAACGGGGATCGCTGGGGAAACGACCTGGGGCCGGCATTCCGGGAAAGGCGGTTCTCGGCATCACTGCCGCATTACTAGTTGTCGTAAGCATCGGTGGTTATATGGTGGCTCGAAGCATGGATGAACCCGAAAAGGTGGAAATCATCGCTCACCGGGGCGCCTCGGGAGCGGCACCGGAGAACACCCTGGCCGCATTCGAACGAGCGATTCATGACCAGGCAGACTGGATCGAGCTGGACGTTCAGGAAAATGCCGATGGTGTCGTTATCGTGGCCCATGACAGCGATTTCATGAAAGTCGCCCAACAAAGCCTCAGGGTATGGGACGCCACCAGTGAACAGCTTCGGGACATGGACATCGGCAGCTGGTTCGATCCCAAATTCTCGGATCAGCGGGTGCCGACATTACTCCAGGCCCTGGAATTGGCCAAAGACCGTATCGGGGTGGTCATCGAGCTGAAGTACTATGGTCACGATCACTCGCTCGAATCGCGAGTAGTGGATATTGTCGAGCAGGCAGAGATGGCATCGGACATCAAAATCATGTCCCTCAAGCTGAGTGGATTGCGCACATCGATCGCCCTGAGACCGGAGTGGACCCACGGGCTTTTGAACACCGCCAGCATCGGTGACCTGACACGCCTGGAACTGAACTTTTTGGCGCTCAACTCGCGGGCCGCTTCATATGCCATGATTCGCAATGCCCACAGGCGCGGAATGAAACTCTATGTGTGGACCATCAATGATCCGGTCCAGATGTCGGTGATGATGAGCCGCGGCGCCGACGGTATCATCACTGACGAACCCGCGCTGGCGAAGCAATTGATAGAATTCCGGGAAAAAATCAGCCCCGTCGGGCGACTATTGATTTGGATTGCGGGCGAAGTCGGTCTGCTCCGGGCGACCCTGGTCTCGTCACCAGCTGAAGACGCTTGAACGTGATGCACCGCCCCTGGGGAAGACTGATGTTACCGTCTCCATAGATCCTATGATGACCGAGTCATTTACGATTCCTAACCAGCCAAGCCTCCGGAAACAGGCACCAGATTTGACTCATATCAATCGCGCTATACGTTTATCCAAAGATTTTAATCTCACCAACCCATCTGAAAGAGGATTTGCCCATGTTTTTTAATCCGTTGCTGCTCATCGCCGTCGGATTGACCCTGGCCGTGGCCGTTTGGGGAATTGTGGACACCGCCGGGTTGACGCAACTGGCTACCGACCACGTGCGTCTCGTATTTCGGAGTCGAGGCTGGTTCGTGATGCTCACGGCCACGACGCTGCTGTTGACATGCGGCTGGCTCGCTGTTTCGAGGTACGGCCGGATCCGCCTTGGCAATGAAGACGACCAACCGGAGTTCTCAACGATGAGCTGGTTGACGATGATGTTTGCCGCCGGCATGGGGGTCGGGCTTCTCTTTTTCGGGGCGGCCGAACCGATCACCCATTATCTGTTTTTGGTGAGCCAGGAGGTGGCGCCGCGGCAATCGGCCACTTGGGCCTTGTTCATCACCCATTTCCACTGGGGTCTTCACGCCTGGGCCATATATGGCCTTACGGGGCTTGTCATCGCCTATTTCGGATTTCGAAAGGGCACCCCCCAATTGATCAGCGCCCCCATCAAAACCGTTTTTTCGGGCGAGAAATGGCCTAAAGGGGTGGGCTGGCTGGCCGATCTGCTATCTATTTATGCCATAGCCATCGGACTGGCCGGCTCCGTGGCCATGGGGGTGTTCCAGGTCCAGGACGGAATCGCCGCCCTGTTCAACTGGGAACAGACCGGCCTGACACTGAGCCTGGCGGTGTTCGGGGTTTTGGTGCTGGCCTACATCCTGCCCTTAATGGTGGATCTCAGCAAAGGCATGGCCCTGCTGTCCAACACCGCCATTATGATTGCCGTGGGGTTGATGCTCTATATCCTCCTGGTCTGGCCGACCCACTTTCTGATGAACGGGATCGTCGAAGGCATCGGCACCTATATCAGCGGAGTGATTCCCCACGGATTTACCACCTTTACCTTTCACGATGAACAGGTCGAAAGCTGGTTCGGGGACTGGACCCTCAACTATATGGTCTGGTGGCTCGCCTGGTCACCATTTGTGGGGGTGTTCATTGCCCGAATATCCAAAGGCCGAACCATCCGGGAGTTTCTGGCCGGCGTGCTGCTGGCGCCCACCGTCTTTTCGATATTTTGGTTCGGGATCTTCGGCGGAATGGGCTTCTTTCAGGGCGCGGCTAAAAAACTGGACCCGTCGGCTGTCCCATCGAATATCAATCAGACGACGTTTCTCCTGCTCGATACGCTTCCGTTGTCCGCGTTGACGACAGTCGCAACGATCGTAGCGGCCTTTCTCTTCATTGTGACCAGTGTGGTCAGTGCCGCTTATGTGCTGGCCATGTTTTCCACCGGCGGGGACCAGAACCCGAGCGTGAAGATCAAGCTCATCTGGGGCGCCCTGCTGGGTCTGCTGGGACTGTCCATGATCCTGTCCGACAGCGTTTCGGCCGTTCGCCAAATTATTGCCCTGAGCGCCGGGCCGTTTGTATTTATTGTCATACTGCTGATGGTCTGCCTGTTAAAATCCCTTAAAAAGGAAGTCGAGTGATCTCATGGCGAGTTTAGTGGAAAGTCTGCTGTCCGTCGAAACGCTCATGAACGTCGTGGTATTTGTCTTTATCGGCCTGATGATTTGGATTTATTTCAAAGAGCCTAAAGAAGACGAGTCCGAATAAAATCGTGGTACGATTTTATGAAACGCGACGTTGTCACTCAATGGGCGAGAAATTAACAATTCTATCCCTTAGGCCCCCCTGTGATGTTAAGTGATTCATAAAGTGTTCGAACTGACTCAATGCTCTATCAACCTCCAGACCTTTAATGTCGTTTACCGATATAATTCATATAGTTATATGAATTCGATACGATTTTCATGGTAACAATTTTAATTAATCTTTTATATTGACTTGGCCGCGATGATCTGCTTAACGTCAACTATAATTCCCTGGATTACACATCTGTTCCCCTCTTTCAAAAGGTTTAATAATTAATCTTAAATTGGTGAAAGCCGGGCTTCCGAAAGAGTGATTACAATCTTTCGGGAGCTGAAAAGTTCAGAAAATTAACCTTATATCTATTGTTATAGCTGTCCATCGAATTGCCTCTCTTTTATACTAATAGTTAGTCTTAATTCTCTTCTTCCGCGATCGTTAATCTCGATGTACCTTTAGAACAGAGTTGCGTGTAGATTCCGTGAACTTCAGCTTTTTCCTCTGAGCATTGTTTATTACGGACTTATTCCGATCAAAGAACGATTCTCCCGCTACGCTCTGCATCCATCTAATGTTGCCATGATACCCACCCCCACCTGAAAAGTCTTCACATAGAGATCCATCCGTCCTTTATTATTTAAAGCGCTGTGTTGAGGCTTCTACGCCTAAATATGAGGGCGACATAGCGTTTGATGTTAATTAAGAAAAATCAAGAGTAAAAAAGGGGGGTGAAATCGTGAAAAAAATAAAATCAGCATGGACTATAGTATTAATTGCCATGGCCGTGATTATCCCTTCGATTTGCTCGGCTCAATCCCAGTGGGCCCGAATCTATAGTTTAGGCACGGCCCGATCTGTCCAACAGACTGCAGACAGCGGATACATTGTCGCTGGTGATTTAGCAATTCCAGGCAGACGTGTAGATGTTGGGATATTAAAACTGGACCCTGAGGGAATACCTGAGTGGCAGAAGGCATATGGCGGCTCCGACGATGACCAAGCCCATTCGATTCAGGAGACCTTTGATTTTAATGGAAACCCGAATGGTTACATTGTCGCAGGCAATACAGGGTCATTTGGATATAGTAACCAAGCATGGCTTTTAAGGTTGGACACTGATGGAGCGATCACTTGGCAGAAGACCATTGGTGAATCTTCCAAACCAAGCAAAGCCTATAGCGTAAAGCAGACTGAAGACGGTGGATATATCGTTGCTGGCTCTACACGGGGCAACACGGCTGCAGATGTTTTGATTGTAAAGCTTACTGCTAGCGGAGTCATCGATTGGCAGAAGCGCATCAATGGCCGCGGTAGTGGAGCTGACCGTGCAAACAGCATACAGCAAACTGTCGATGGAGGCTACATTGTAACCGGAGTTTGGATTAACGATGATTACTGGGTATTAAAGCTTGATTCGAATGGTAACGTTCTTTGGGAGAAGTATTTCAGTGGCCGTGTCGGGTCTGAGGCGTTTTCCATTATAGAGACATTGGATCAGACAGGAACCCCCAATGGTTACATTGTCGCTGGCGAAGCAGATTCCAACGGTCCTTTCGGTGCAGGCAGCCAAGATTTCTGGGTTTTGAAACTTGATTTAAATGGGGACATAAGTTGGCAGAATTTATATGGCACGACCAGATCTGATTCCGCCCAAGCCATTCAGCAAACCTTCAATCGGTTTGGAATTCCTGACGGTTACATAATTGCTGGCAGAAGCGACAAAAGTTCATTGTTCTTAAAACTTGATCTTGATGGTGCCATCATCTGGCAAAGAACTTTAGGAGATAGCGGAGCTAATCTGGCAAATTCTATTCGCCTGACATCAGACGGCGGATACATTACGGCTGGCATGAATAGATCTTTAGGGCCGACCAGTTCCGATACCATCTGGGTGTCAAAGCTTGATGATATGGGACAGATCTGCAGATGCGCTGCCATGGGCGACGGTAATCTTAACCAGGCTGCGACGTCTATTTCCCCATACGCCGCACGCTATACTTCCGACATGCCTATAATTTCCACTGAAGAACCGGCCTACTCAACAACCTCAACATCGGGCGACCAGGTGGACGCCGAAATTGTCTGCGTGCCTCGTCCACCTGTCCTTGATCCTGTAGATGATAAAACAGCTTATGTGGGTGAACTTCTCGAGTTCACCGTAATTGCTACGGATCCGGATGGTGATGTCTTGACTTACTCCGCTTCAATCTGCCGCCAGGGGCAAGTTTTAATCCCGCCACACAGACATTTAGCTGGACACCCACCCCTGATCAGCTAGAAACTTATAGCGTTATTCGATTTGAAGTATCTGACGGGTGTTTCGTTGACAATGAGGACGCACTGATATCTGTCGCCTCTGAGGCAAAACTGGCGGCCAGTGATGCGACCGCATATGACTGGTTTGGTTGGTCTGCTGGCATCAGCGGAGACACGGTCATTATCGGAGCCAAAAAAGGGAACATGGAGGAGTTGTGGTGGTATTCCCCTACATCATTTAGTTCGGTCTATGTTTTTAGACATGACGTGGCAACCTGGAGCGAAGAGGAAATACTGACTCCGGATGAAGCTGAGAAGGGTGACATGTTCGGTTATTCAGTTGCAATCAGCGGAGACGCTGCGGTGGTCGGTGCACCCAACAGTACAATTGCATATATATTCAGAAATAATGGAGCCAATTGGACCCAAGAGGCCATAATAACGCCAATCGATGCTGATATATGGCACCCCAGGCGGGATTTCGGGCGCGCCGTCGCCATCAGCGGGGACACAGTTGTTGTCGGGGCCTATGGAGATGATCACGCAGGCGAATTTTCAGGGTCAGCTTATGTGTTCAAATATAATGGTACTACGTGGAACCATGAGGCTAAACTTATCGCAGGAGATGCTGGAGCAAACGACTCTTTTGGTCTGTCTGTCGCCATCGCCGGTGATACGGTTGTTGTTGGGGCGCCTAAGGACTTTCTCGGAGGCCAAGTTCCAGGTTCATCCTATGTGTTCAGGAGGAACGGAGCTACTTGGACTCAGGAGGCTAAACTATCAGCAAGCGGCGCTGGAGCAGAAGACTTATTTGGCTGGGCAGTCGCCATCACCGGTGGCATGACTGTTGTCGGGGCTCCTGGAGATGATCATGCAGGTGAAGGTTCAGGCTCAGCTTATATGTTCAGGAGAAGTGGGGCGACTTGGATCCAAGAGGCTAAACTCACCGCGAGCGACGCTGGAGCAGAGGATCTGTTTGGTTGGTCAGTCGCCATAAGTGAGGACACTACGGTGGTTGGAGCGCCTTCCTACAACTCGATGTCCAAAGGTTATGTGGGTTCGGCCTATGTGTTCAGGAGTAATGGGACGACTTGGGTCGAAGATGCGAAAATAATCGCCAGCGACTCTGAAGCTGGTGGCTGGTTTGGGGGAGCTGGGGACTGGTTTGGACATTCCATCGCTATTAGCGGTGACATTACGGTTGTCGGGGCTCCTTTGGATGATGATCCTGATGCAGGTTGGGGGTCTGGTTCGGCCTATGTTTACAATTTAGATTATAATACACCCACGGGTATCAACGTTGTCGTTCAGCCTGTTGATGAAACGACGGGGGACCTTCCTGTCCGCTTGACTTTTTCCGATGTTACTCAACAAGGCACGACCACGCTCCTTACAAGCGACTCATGCTCCAGTTGTCAGTCATTGCCCTCAGACCTCGAATTGGTATCGACGTGTTTTGATCTGGAGACCTCCGCGCAGTTGAGCCCCACCGGCACGATCGAGATCTGCATCGACTATAGCGGAGTGAATGTTGCTGATGACAGTGCTTTGGAGCTACTACATTACGAAAATGGATCATGTGTTCCAGTGACCAGCGCACTTGACACGATAAATGACATCATTTGTGGTGTTGTGGATTCCCTGTCGGAGTTTGGTATTTTCGCATATACAAACCACCCGCCCATGGCGGATGCAGGGGATGACCGAACGATCTCGGCTGGTGCTGAATGTCGAGGTTTAGTGACTCTGGATGGAACAGGCTCGCTCTATCCTGATAATGACGCCTTAACCTACACTTGGACAGGTGCGTTTGAGGAAGGCGGAGGAACTGTCACAGGCGCTACTCCGACAGTGACTCTGCCGCTGGGAGATCACACGATTGCACTCACTGTTGATGATGGACGGGGCGGGACCGATTCGGATACGGTTGAGATCTCTGTGCTTGACACAACAACTCCGCTTGTTACCGTATTTTTGGCTCCCGGCTCCGGCGGTGACGATGACGAGAGAGCCTTTCGTGTGCAGTTCAGCGCTGTGGACAACTGTGATCCTGAACCGGCTGTGGAGGCGTTCATCAGGGCCTGTCGGAGGAAAATACCGATTCAGAAAAATCAGGTGTTCAAGTTTGAACGCGATGATGATTGTGAAATCGAGTGGGACGACGGCATGCTGGAAATCGAGGCGAAAAGGGCTGTTCTTGAAGTTAGGGCGACCGATGCAGCGGGTAATGTGGCCACCACCAAAGCTTCAACCAGGATTCGGCCTGGCAAGGGTGATGGGGATGATGATGACGACAAAAAACGGAAGAAACGGTCCCGACGACGTTTTAAGAAAAGTTGGGATCGAGAAAGAGATGATGATTAGAAGAGTCTGACAAACGAAAGACTGCTAAAAAGTTGGGCCTATAACCAATTTTAAGGCTGTTGAAATCGGTCATACCATCACCCCCACCGGTCCTCCCCCATTGTATAGACTGGGGAGATAGGTAACAGTTGTTCGGAGACATGGGTAACACTACCATCAGGCATATCGTTTACACTTGGGAGAACGACTATGCCATGGAAAGCGCGTACCACA
>Ga0056119_1000160_pt1 | contig 12945 bp, 13 predicted proteins | sample WorMettaBAHAMAS1_FD_80076 | JGI IMG/M metagenome (GOLD analysis project Ga0056119, IMG submission 80076) | Marine gutless worms symbiont microbial communities from Max Planck institute for Marine Microbiology, Germany - Olavius tantulus BAHAMAS.1 ...
CTTTATTATCGAATAGTTTATAAATATGGACTTTGTTAACGATCCAGAATTTCGAACGCTGTATCCATTTCAATCCCACTTTATGAATATTCGGGGCTTCCGGTACCACTATCTGGATGAGGGCAGCGGGGATCCGGTGATCATGGTGCATGGGAATCCCACCTGGTCGTTCTATTACAGAGGCCTTGTGAACGGACTGTCCCAAGGGTACCGTACCATTGTCCCGGATCATTTGGGGTGCGGGCTGTCGGATAAACCCAAGATCGGGCAATATGATTATCGGTTGAAAAGCCGTGTGGAAGACTTGGAAACGGTTATTTCCGGGCTTAGCCTTCAGCGTCCCGTAACGCTCATTGTCCACGACTGGGGCGGCATGATCGGCATGGCCTATGCCCGAAAGCACCACCGGCGGATCGGCCGACTGATCGTTCTCAACACCGCGGCATTTCCGCCCCCCACTGGAAAACGGCTGCCCCTCCGGTTACGCCTCATTCGTGATGTGCCGATGGTCGGTATTCCGGCGGTGCTTGGCTTGAATCTATTCGTGGAAGGCGCTTTGGCAATGGCCCCTCGCCATCGCCTGTCGAAATCGGTACGCAAGGGGCTCAGGGCCCCGTACAATTCCCAGCGAAATCGGCTGGCGACATTGAAATTTGTTCAAGACATCCCCTTGACTGACCAGGATTCCGGTTTTGACATCGTCAAGGACGTGGGCGACCATTTGCATCTGTTGCGTCATATCCCCATGATGATCTGTTGGGGAGCCCATGACTTTGTCTTTGATCGGGATTATTATGACGAATGGCGACGTCGTTTTCCTAAGGCAGAGGCCCATTACATGACCGAAGCCGGTCACTATATCCTGGAAGATGCACCGGAGACGGTGCTGACGCGGGTCAAGTCATTCCTGGAACGGCATCCGTTGCCATAAAAAAATTTGCAAAACTGGTCTTAACTGGTTGAAATTAATGTTTTTGTCACATCCAGCAGCATGGGGCGGCACGGTGCCTGCCCCGGCGTGACGAATACCAGGCGGGTTCACATACCCGCCCATGGGGGATGGTTCTTCGATGCATTCGGCGGATTCGACCCGACATAGCCATAGTGTTAACGTTTCGGCCCGCCTGAGACACATGGCGGAGGCTCGGCCGTTTCAGCGGGCGTTGGTGTCCCCGGTGGCAAGAGACGCCAAAGACCGCGTGACCTATGCCCACCTGACATTTCGACAGTTGGATCGGGCGTCGGATCGTCTGGCCGAGGGCCTCGAATCCATCGGGATCAATCGGGGCACCCGAACCGTCCTAATGGTTAAACCGAGCCTCTAGTTTTTTACCCTCACCTTTGCCCTGTTCAAGGCGGGTGCCGTTCCGGTGGTGGTCGATCCCGGCATGGGGGTGAAGCGGATGCTGGAATGTCTCCAGGAAAGCCGCCCGGAAGGATTCATCGGGATCCCCATAGCCCATGTCCTCAGAACCCTTCGCCCAGGCTATTTCGTTTCCGTCAAATCCTGGGTTACCGTTGGGCGTCGCTGGTTCTGGGGTGGACACACGTTGGACCAGCTCATGAACAGGGCCTGGTCGCCGTATGGGATTGCAGACACCCGGGATTCGGAAACCGCCGCCATCTTGTTTACCACCGGAAGCACCGGTCCGGCTAAAGGGGTCATCTACACCCATGGCATTTTCGATGCCCAGGTGCGCGCCATTCAACGGCAGTTTTCCATTGAACCCGGGGAAATCGATCTTCCGACGTTCCCCCTGTTCGCCCTGTTTGATCCGGCCCTTGGCATGACGGCGGTCATTCCGGATATGGATCCCACGCGACCTGCCGAGGTGGATCCTCGAAAAATCATTGAAGCCGTATGGAACCAGGGCGTTACAAACATGTTTGCTTCGCCCGCCCTACTCAACCGGGTGGGACGTTACGGGCAACGCGAGGGGATCTCCCTGCCCTCCCTCAAGCGTGTCATTTCCGCCGGTGCCCCGACCCTGCCTGAGTATGTGGAGCGTTTCTCGACCATGCTCCGCGGGAACGCCCAGGTGTATTCCGGATACGGGGCGACGGAGGCCATGCCGGTATCCGCTCTTGGGAGTCGGGACATTTTGTCCGAGACCCGGTATCTCAGCGAAGCGGGGAGCGGAACCTGCGTCGGACGACCAGTTGAGGGTATGCGGGTGCGCATTCTTCGGATTACCGACGATCCCATTCCGGCATGGTCCCCGGATCTGACGGTTTCCCAGGGGGAGATCGGAGAAATCGTTGTCCAGGGAAAGCTGGCCACCCCGGGGTATTTTGAACGACCCCATGAGGATGCCCAGGCCAAAATTCAGGACGGGGATGGATTCTGGCATCGGATGGGAGATCTGGGCTGGCTGGATGAAAAAGGACGCATCTGGTTCTGCGGCAGAAAAGGCCATCGCGTCATCACCGGGGAGGGGGCGCTCTTTACGATTCCCTGCGAAGCCATATTCAACAATCATTCCCAGGTGTTTCGCAGTGCCTTGGTTGGGGTCGGCCCTGCGGGAAGTCAGCTTCCGGTGATCTGTATCGAACTGGAAAAGGACGTTCCACCGGACAAGCAGTCGTCAATCGAACACGAGTTGCTTGAACTGGGAGGCGGGAACAGGCTCACACAGAGTATCCGGAGGGTGTTGTTTCATCCCGAATTTCCCGTGGATATTCGCCATAACTCAAAGATATTTCGGGAAAAACTGGCTCTATGGGCGACCGAGAAACTGCAACGATGAAGACATCCGAAAACATACTGGTGACCGGCGGCGGGGGATTTCTGGGCTTTGCCATCGTGACGCAACTGGTGGAACGGGGTGACCGGGTCACCAGCCTTTCCCGAGGCCGGTATCCGGCACTGGACGAAATCGGCGTGCATCAGATACAGGCGGATTTGGGCAATGCCGAAGCCGTTAAACGCGCCTGCGCCGGGAAGGATGTGGTGTTCCATGTGGCGGCAAAAGCCGGCGTGTGGGGGGCCTACGATGATTATTTTCGTTCCAATGTGCTGGGCACCCGCCATGTCTTGGACGGATGTCGTCACGGCCATGTGCCCCGGCTGATCTATACCAGCTCGCCCAGTGTGGTCTTCGATGGCGGCAATATGGACGGCGTGGACGAAAGTGTCCCCTACCCGAAGACGTTCCATGCGCCCTACCCCGCGACCAAAGCCCTAGCGGAACAAGAGGTTCTGGCAGCCGGCAGGCAGGATCTGCTCACCATTTCCCTTCGCCCCCACCTGATCTGGGGGCCCCGGGACAACCATCTGGTACCGCGCATCATCGCACGGGCGAAGAAGCTGAAGCGGGTCGGCAAAGGCGGCAATCTGGTGGATACCATCTACATTGACAATGCCGCGCAGGCACATATCCTGGGCGCGGATCGTCTGAAGACGGTGCCGGAGCTATCCGGTAAGGCTTATTTCATCAGCCAGGACGATCCGATACCGGTTTGGGACATGGTGGATCGGATTCTCGAAGCCGGCGGCAAAGACCCTGTCCGGCGTTCCGTCCCCTACCCTGTCGCATGGGCCGTCGGTCTGATTCTCGAAACGGGCTATCGGCTGTTCCGCCTGAAAGGGGAACCGCAGATGACCCGTTTCGTCGCCAGAGAACTGTCCACATCCCACTGGTTCGATATCTCGGCGGCCAAACGAGATCTTGGATATACGCCGGCGGTATCTACCGAGGAGGGACTAAGGCGGTTGGCCCAATGGTTGCCACTCCGGTGATTGAGCCGAGGTCTCTGAAATAGATGGAAGGGTTATTTCGGGGGCCGCCGGAATTCAGAGGGTCGGGCTCCGTCGGGAGGGGAGTTTCCTTCGGATAGAGGGATCTGGGCCGACTCGGTGTGTGCTTGCCCGGTAAATCCGATTTGGGCCGTCTCCGGGTGACGATGCTCGTACTCCAGCTGAAGCCGAAACTTCTCGACGTCCGCCTGGGCCTGGATCGACCGCTTGGCCAGAAGAAACCGAAGATAGATGATCCAGATGGCCAGGCTGAGGAATACCCCACCGATGGCCAAGACGATCCATTTGTAGCGGGTAAATGTTTCTATGCCGACCTTTCCCACGTAAGCGATAATATTCGGCACCACCCAGTAGGCGAACACGGCCATAAAGATAAGAAACCCAATGACAAAGATATCCAGCCGACTAATCCGGGCAAGGACCATTTCAAGCTTGGACTCATAAGCGGTTTGGTCTTTGAGAGGTTCGCCGCTTCCCCGATCGCTCCCGTAAAATAGTGCCAGGTAAGCTCGGATGATAAAGGCAAAGAGAAGGATGACCTCAACGGGAATGCCAACGGCCGCGACGAACCAGGCCCGAAACGGAAAAGGGACCACTTCGGTTTGGAGACGGACCTCATAATTTTCAAACGGCCCGAACGTTTTTTCAAAGTAATATTTGTTGAATTCGCTCAGATTTTCACCGTCTGTCTCATGAATGACGGTGCCGCGCTGATCAACGACCTGGAGCCAGGATTTCCGTCCGGATTTTATCGCCGCCAGGGCAAAAATTTCCAGTTCGATGAGAAAAAGGCCGACCGCAACCAATATGAACAGGGTCTTGTTCTCTCTAATAACGGCGGTAAGACTTCGCTGGGGTACCATGGCAAATAGATGAAAATGAACCATAAAGACGGTTTTAGGCAATGGTTTGCCTCTATCATAACCAAAAGAGGCCTGACAAGCCGAATTCCCCCCTTGCCCCACGTGAAGATTGGACGAGCACTTTGTGTAACATCAATTCAGTTGACAGGGCCGTGCGGTATGATGGATATAAGCGGCATTTCATCCAATTCGCCGGGAACCGACTTTTATCATAGAAACACGACAAAGGGATAGCATACAACACCGTGAAAAAAGCCATTATCGCTGTATTGGGTCATGATCGTCCCGGTATTATTGCGGCTGTCACCAGGATTCTTTTCGAACAGGGCTGCAACATCGAAAACGTCAGTCAGACCATCCTCCAGACAGAGTTTTCAGGCACCTTTATCGTTGCCCTGCCCCCGAAATTAACCGGTTCGAGACTACTTGAACATCTGAAGGCCGGATTGGATCCACTAGGACTGGACGTGTTTTTAAGGGATGTGGGGGGTGTCGATGACATTCAACCCTTCCCGGAAAGCGAGCCCTTTATCATTACGACCATGGGGCCCGATCAAAAGGGATTGGTGGCGCGAATCACGGCGATCATTGCCCGTTTTGGGGTGAATGTGACCAATCTTCAGGCGATATTTAAAGGCGGTGACGATCCGAACAACAATATCATGATTTACGAGGTTGACGTACCCAAGCATGTGGACCTGCACCAGTTGGATCGTGCACTGCGGGAGAAGGCGGAAGAGCTCAAGTTAGACATCAGTATCCAACACCGAAACATTTTTTCAGCGATCAACCGGATTTAGCCTTTCGGCAACTCCCCTATACGGGCGCAACCCATGGATCCCGATAACCGATAGGAAATCAAGATGCTTACCGACAGAGAAATCATCGAAACCCTGGAGATGCTGAAAAACGAGCATCTGGATGTACGAACCGTTACACTCGGGATCAGTCTCATCAATTGTACGAGTCATGATCTGGACCGTCTGCAACACAATCTTCGGGTCCGCATCAAGCATCTATCCGAGAACCTTGTGGATAGCTGCGACCGGGTTGGAAAAAAGTACGGAATCCCCGTGGTCAACAAACGGATCGCCGTCAGTCCCATCGCCATTGTCGGCGCACCGTTTACCTCCGGCGACCTCGTCGAGGTTGCAAAAACCCTAAATGATGTTGCCACTGAAGTGAATGTGGATTTTATCGGGGGCTTTTCCGCTCTCGTCGAGAAAGGGGCGGCCACAGGGGACCGGGCACTTATGGAAGCCATCCCCCAAGCCCTGGCTGAAACCGAACGGGTTTGCGCATCCATTAATGTGGCTTCGACGAAAGCGGGGATCAATATGGATGCGGTCATGCTCATGGGGCGCATCATCAAGGAAGCGGCGGAGCTGACAGCGGACCGTGACGGTATTGGTTGCGCTAAACTCTGTATATTCGCCAATATTCCCCAGGATATACCGTTTATGGCCGGCGCCTATTTGGGTATCGGTGAACCGGATGCCGTCATCAATGTGGGTGTCAGCGGTCCGGGTGTGGTCAAAAAAGCCGTGGATCGCGCACTGGCTGCCGATCCGAATCTGGATTTAGGACAACTGTCTGAAATTATAAAGAAGACAGCTTACCGAGTGACCAGGGTGGGTGAGTTGATCGGGCGGGAAGTCGCCGAAAATCTCCGGATCCGCTTTGGCGTCGTCGACTTATCACTGGCACCGACACCGAATGTCGGGGACAGTGTGGGAGAGATCTTTCAAAGCTTGGGTCTAACCAGCATCGGTGTTCGCGGAAGCACGGCCGCCCTGGCCCTTCTCAATGACGCCGTAAAGAAAGGCGGCGCCTTTGCCAGTTCCCACGTGGGTGGCCTCAGAGGCGCTTTCATTCCGGTTAGCGAGGATTTGAACATTGCCCAGGCGGCTGCTGGCGGCTACCTGTGTCTTGAAAAACTGGAGGCCATGACCAGCGTATGCTCGGTCGGTCTGGACATGGTGGCGATCCCGGGAAACACCTCCGAGGAGACCATTGCCGGCATCATTGCCGACGAAATGGCCATCGGTGTCTGCAACCGCAAAACGACGGCATGCCGCCTGATCCCGGTGCCCGGGAAATCCGCCGGAGAGGAGGCCTATTTTGGAGGCTTGCTGGGCAGGGCGACGATCATTCCCGTCAATAATGCCGAGACGTGTGACCGGTTTCTGAAACTCGGCGGCCTGATTCCGGCGCCCATTCAAAGTCTCACCAACTAAAGAAATCGCTCTCATCCCTCTTCCCCGCCGGTGATGTTTCATCGCCATCAACGCACATCCATCCCATGATTGGCTCCCATGGGATTTGCCTGCCCATTCCCTTCCCATGTATTATGCCCATGATTTCGGTACCTAACAAAGGAGACTCAACATGGCAAAAATGGCGAAAGCGCCTCAAAAGCGAAAATGGATCGGATGTATCGCGGCTGCTCTGATCGGAATTATGGCCCTCACTCCGATTCTTGATACCGTCCTGGACTCTCTCTATGTCGGAGCCCTCGATGAATCGGGCCACCGATATTTTGAACAGGCCCTCGAACGATCGTTGTATACCTATGCCGTCGTCAGAGGGATCAATGGTATTATTTCCGTCGTTCAGGGCACTGCGGTGGCTGCGGCCCCTGCCGGCATCGGGCTGTCCGTGGCGGCAGGTGAGATTCTGGATCCGGTGAACGACTTGGTGGAGCGGTTTTCATGGATCCTGTTGATCGCCACGGTGGCGTTGGGTATTCAGAAGCTGCTCATGGATGTCGGCCTATGGTTCGGGTTTTCGTACCTGTTGCCGGTATCCATGATTTTCATAATTATCGGTATCTGGCGGACCACCCCCTGGGGGGTCCGTGCGAAAGCCCTTGGGTATCGCCTGGTACTCATCGCTGTGGTCATCCGATTCGGTGTACCGGTCATGGCACTGGCCAGCGATAAGGTATACCTCTTGTTTCTGGAACAACCGTATACGGAAGCGACCCATTCTCTGGCAGAAATAAACCACCAGATCAAAGAAGGATCCTTGGGGCCGTCCGACGCCTCCCCTGGCGGAGACCCATCCTCCTGGTGGGAGCGTCTGGAGACATGGTTCAATGGATCGGATGGGTTGGAAAAAATAAAAGAACGACTTGCCCTCTTGCAGGAGAAAATCGAGGGATACGCAGAGCACACGATCAAACTGGCCGCCATATTCCTTCTCCAAACCGTAGTGATTCCCCTGGCGGTATTTTGGGGTGTGCTACGCATCGTCGGCATCCGGTCCGTCAATCCATGGTCCTCAAGATCCCCTTCCATGTAGTACGGATTTTTTTCCGAAAGGAAGCCGGCTGTGGAATTCCGGTGGACGCCCATTGGGCCATGTCGTGGCCTGCTCACAGAATTTTCTTGAATTTTAAAATGGTTGTCAGGTAAATAAACGTGTCTTGGAACGCTACAAGCGGTCCACATGAACATGCATTCGGCGATCCGGACCGCGCCATCACAGAGAACGACCGGGAAAGGATACATAATGATTTTCATCGGGAATTTTTTATTTGTCTCCAATCAGAAATCGACCACCGAAGCAGACCGTCGGCATGGCGACTTTACCCTTATTGTCGAAGCTCAATCCAGTAACGACGCCGTTGCCATGTTCCGAGAGCGAATTACCGCATATAAAAAGGAAAACCGGTTTTTCGACGGGGCCTGCAAGTTTTTCTTCGTAAAACTCATGGAATTCAATAAATTCCCGAAATCCCAAGCCTTTATGATTAACCTCAAATCCTACGCGGGCGATCCGGTGCTTCCGTTCATCGAGTGCGCCATCCCTTCCGAGGAGACCGACGGATGTAAAATTTCCGATTGGAGTGCGAACATTCCGCAAATAGACGGGCAAGACGAACGCATATTTCTGGAATTTTCAGAATGATTCAACATTGCCCCTAACCTCGCGATTCATTGATGATCCTCTCTTCCCGCCACCCATGGGACACTATCCCCACGTTCCGCCGGCCATGGATCGTAGGCCACCGAGGCGCCAGCGATGTCGCTCCCGAAAACACCCAATCCGCCATAGAGGCCGCCATCGCCAGCGGCTGTGACGGTGTCGAATTCGATGTCCAATTGACCCGTGACCGGATCCCGGTTCTCTATCATGATCGCACCCTGCATAAAATTAATGGGAAACTAAAACGGATTTCATCCGTCGATCTCCGGTACCTACAAAAATTGGATTGGGGAAAGTGGTTTTCTGCAGCATACGCCGGAGAACGCCTTCTCCCGTTGGCGGATTTGCTAAGGGACTACGCCTCCAAAACCCGTCTGTTCATAGAGATCAAATCCCGTAGCGTTGACCGGCGAAACGGTCGCACTCTGAAGCTGACGGAAATCGTGGTGGACATGGTGCGAGCCATGGTGCCTTTGGAGTTTCGAGATCGCCTGTTCTTTCTATCTTTCGATCGGGAGGTGTTAACCCATGCCCATCAGCTTGAATCGGAATGGGCTTACGTATGGAATGCGGACAAAGAGGATGCTAACGCAATACCGGAATTTGCATGTGCGATCTGTGTTCCGGTAAAACGGCTCACCCCTGAACTGGTGCAGGACATTCACCGGGTGAACAAACTGGTGATGACCTACACCTGCAACACGCCCAGCCAGGCAAACGACGCTTTGGATGCCGATGTGGATGTGCTGATCACCGATCGACCCGCCTGGTTGGTGGAACATTTGAATCTCGGGTAACCCCTTGCCCTTTCATCGACGGGGCCACGATGCTGGATTCAGGTGGACAGAGGACCGACCCCGCCACCATCTGATTCAAATGACCTGAAACGCAAGGAAAAAAGACGCTCATGGGATACGACTTTGACAAACCGATCCAACGGACGGGGACCGGCAGCACGAAATGGGACCGTTATCCATCCAAAGACATCATCCCCATGTGGGTGGCGGACATGGATTTTCAGGCTCCGGAACCGGTTCTCAGGGCGTTGCGTGACCGCATCGAGCATGGCGTCTTCGGCTATACAGGGGTTTCCGAAGAACTGAACAATGTGGTTGTCGACATGCTGGGTCGAAAGTACGGATGGGTCGTGGAGCCCGGATGGCTGGTCTGGCTACCGGGGATCGTGACCGGGTTTAATATCGTCTGCCGAGCCGTGGGACAGGACGGGGACGATGTGATGACCACAACCCCCGTTTATCCGCCGTTTCTAACAGCGCCCAAACTGTCCAGACGAAACCTGATCTCGGTTCCCCTGCGGTCCGGGGACGACGGGTGGCGCTTTGACTGGGATCGATTGGACCATCGTTGCACGCCCCGGTCCCGCTTATTCATGCTATGCAACCCCCACAATCCGGTAGGACGGGTCTACAGTCGAAAGGAATTGGGCCGTGTGGTGGATTTCTGCATGCGGCATAACATGGTGATCTGCTCCGACGAGATCCATTGTGATTTGATCCTGGACACCGACCTCCACCACACTCCCATCGCCTCCTTGAGTCCGGAGTCGTCCGATCGCACCATCACGCTGATGGCACCCAGCAAGACATTCAACGTCCCGGGACTCGGCTGTGGATTCGCGGTGATTTCCAACCCAGGGCTTCGAATCCGTTTCAAAAAGGCAATGGAGGGGATTGTGCCCCATGTCAACACCCTTGGGTTGACTTCGGCACTTGCCGCTTACACGAACGGGTGGGATTGGTTGACGGAACTTCTCCGTTACTTGAGAGGGAACCGGGATCTGGTTCAGCAGCAACTCGAAGCACTGCCCGGCCTCCAGACCTGGCCAGTGGAAGCCACCTATTTATCATGGATCGATACAAGACGCCTGGAGTTGAATCGTCCGGTAACGTTTTTTGAATCTTTCGGCGTCGGCCTCTCCGACGGCAAGGATTTCGGCACCGATGGGTTTCTCCGATTAAATTTCGGATGTCCGCGGAGTCTGTTGACTCAGGCCCTGGAGCGGCTGAGTCGAGCCGTCCGGACACTGTAAATCTCATTGCGGCTTCATACTTCGTTCGGAAATGACGGCGGGAGTCTGGACAAAAGGATTGATTTCATTTTATACTTCGATATTAACCCCCTTTCATAGGGACGTCGTGACGGAAAATCGCCGCGCACCAACTATCGGTTCGGAAGGGACCAGACAGATGCCGTTTGTTCAACTTCCCGGGATTAAAGGACAAGTTTTTGTTCCGGAACACCACACCGGGTGCCCTCAAAAACACCCTTGTCGTGACTGTTTTGCCTGTCAGATGTACAGCGATGATCGGTGCAACGCATGCCGTGGAAAGCAGGCTGAAACGCTCCGGAGACACTGCAGCCATGGGGGGAACCAAGCACCGGCTGCCCATAGGAAAGGAAACTGCTGAATGGATCTACACGAACTATCTAAAGCCCTTGGCCTGGATGAAGCGGACGTCCTGGATCTGGTGGACCTGTTTCTCGATACCTGCCAGAATGACGCGCTCAAAGTGGAAAACGGGATTGCCTCGAGAGATCATCAGATGGTCGCCGATGCCGCTCATTCCATCAAGGGAGCATCTGGAAACATGAGATTTGAAAATATTTACGCCCTGGCCCAACATATCGAAAACGACGCTAGAGCAAACGATCTGAGCCGTGCGGCGGAACAATTGGCCGACATCCGAAAAGAGCTCGAGAAGATCGCGGCGGACCGGAACTCCTTCCAAACATAAACCTCCCGAGAGATTCAAATCACTGCTTTTCCCGATCCATCATCCGGTATGGATGGTGTGCCATACCTGGATGCGGTCATGCCTGCAACACCCATGTCCCTTAAGATCCATCATCTTCTTGCTTTTCTACCAATTGACTGATATTTATACTATATTTGAAATAGATAGTCCCTTTTCGGGATCCACTGCCTGCCGGCGACACAGGTTTCGAACGAATCTGGGAAACGGGGGATGTATGGACAAGGTGCTGATCGTGGAAGACAACCCGGTCTTGTTGAAAATCCTGGAGACCGGCCTAAAAAAATACGAACAGAAGTTTATCAGCATCAACGCCAGGGATGGGCAGGAAGCGATCGACATTCTGAAAACCACTCAGATTTCTTTGCTGGTCACGGATCTTCAAATGCCAAAGGTCGACGGGTTGAGCCTGTTGGCGTATATGAACGACTATCATCCCGAAATCCAGTGCATCGTCATGTCGGCCCATGGAACCCCGCAACTCAAAGAAAAAATCAGTCTGGATGTCCTCCGATTTATTGAGAAACCGTTTGAAATAGATGAGCTCGTACAGACCATTCTGCCCACCTTGGAACGGGACGAACCGGCCGGACACCTAAATGGTATCTCTATCGCCAATTTTCTCCAGATGATCCATATGGAGCGAAAGACCTGCCTCCTGGAGATCGAAACCCCCGACGGTCAAAAATGCTACATCTATTTTGAGGAGGGCGTCCTCTTTGACGCGGTGTATGGCCCACATACCGGGGAAGCAGCCGCACTGGAAATCATACCCCACGATCGGGTTAAAATACGGTTTAAGAATTTGGCCAGGGGCAGAAAAAAGGTCAATCGACGAATTCAAAAGGATCTCGCCGCGGTTCTTGTGGATTCCATGCGCCGAAAGGATGAAACGGAACCCGTTCTCCCTGCCGAGGAAGAATCGCTTCTGGATAATCTGGAGGAATTGGATGAGGATTTTGAACTTCTCGACATGGATGGCGAACTGGATCCAGAAGCGGGCGAAGATGAAACGCCCGATCAGGCGATCGAATTAGATGAGAAGGTCCATCCAAAATTGGCCTTGGACGACGACCCATCCATCCAGCCCGCTGGCGAAGCAGAAGAACCCGTGGATTCGGAGCTTGCTCCGGAAGAGGATGACGAACCCGAGCCGGTCATCGATTTGCAAGAAGAAGTGGCCCCGGATTTGGTTCTGGACGAGGATGAACCGCCTGGTCCGACATTGGCGTTGGACGAGGATGAGCCGCCTGATACGACATTTGATTTGGATGAAGATGAATCGGAAGACTTGGATCTGGCGTTTGATGATGATGACTTATCCGATCTGGATTTGGAATTTGACGGAGAGGGGGCCATCGCGGGTGAGACGGAGGAGCCCCAAACGCTGCACGAATCCGGTACTGCGGAGGAATTGATTCTATAAGTCGACACCCCTGAGGAGACGGCGTTGAGCGATGAACCGGGGGAACCCTTTGTACTGCCCTCCCCCGAAACCTGTACGGACCGGGGACAAGGGTGACACGTGTTCGGAGACATAGGTAACACTTTTCGTGTTTCATTGTTTTTTTACATTTAGTTGCGCAATCTTCTGGTTGCAAAAATAGATCTCAAAAAGGCC
>Ga0056119_1000161_pt1 | contig 12842 bp, 12 predicted proteins | sample WorMettaBAHAMAS1_FD_80076 | JGI IMG/M metagenome (GOLD analysis project Ga0056119, IMG submission 80076) | Marine gutless worms symbiont microbial communities from Max Planck institute for Marine Microbiology, Germany - Olavius tantulus BAHAMAS.1 ...
CTCGCTATGGTATTTCCTTTCTTGCTTTGGTTGAAGGGGTATACGGCTGCCGCGTTCCGAAGCGATCTGATCGCCTGTCTCACCGTGGCCGTTGTTCTGATCCCCCAGGCCATGGCCTATGCCATGCTGGCCGGATTACCACCGGTGTATGGCCTGTATGCCGGTGCGGTGACACCTTTTATTGCCGCCCTCTGGGGAAGCCTCCGCCAGCTTGCCACCGGCCCCATAGCGATCATGAGCCTGCTGGTGTTGACGACCCTTACCCCCATTGCACAGCCCGGAAGCCCGGAATTTATCGAGCTTGCCCTCTTGTTATCCCTCCTGGTGGGGGTGCTGTACCTGCTCGTGGGTATTTTCCGCATGGGGCAGGTGATGGCGTTTATATCCCACTCTGCCGTCAGGGGCTTCACGGCGGCGGCCTTGATTATCATATCGACCCAGCTGCCCCATTTTTTAGGCATTTCCGTATCCCGCCACGAATTCATATTCCCGATGCTTTTGGAAATCTTACGCGGCTTGCCGGGATTTCACTGGCCGACGGCACTGATCGGACTTTCCTCATTCATTGTCATTTACGGGCTGAAACGGTATCGGCCACAGCTGCCGGCCGGTCTGCTGGCTCTGGTATCGACGTCACTGGTTATCTACTTTTTCGGATTGGATGAATCCGGCATCGTCATCATCGGCCAGATCCCCAGTGGGCTCCCCAGATTTAATTTGCCGGGGTTGGATGTGGAGATCGCCAGTTCCCTGATCGGCCCGGCCGTGGTGATTGCGCTGGTAAGTTTCGCAGAGACCTATTCCGTGGGAAAAGCAATTTCTTCCAAAACCAAACAAAAGGTGTACGTGGACCAGGAGTTTATCGGCCAGGGTCTGGCCAACCTGGTCGGTTCGTTTTTCCAATGCTACCCGGTGAGCGGCTCGTTTTCACGAACTGCGATCAATTTTGCCGCCGGGGCGAAAACCGGCATGTCCAGCGTCGTTTCAAGTTTCCTTGTTGTGTTGGCACTGTTGTTTTTAACCCCGCTGTTTACCTACATCCCCAAGGCGGCTCTGGCGGCTCTGGTGATCAGCGCGGTTCTGCTGTTGTTCAACCCAAAGGAAGTATTTGTGCTGTGGAAGCAGAATCGCAACGATGGCATCGTGGCCGTATCGGTGTTTGTCTTGTCGTTGCTGACCAAACCGGATTACGCGCTGCTGATCGGGGTGATGATATCCTTGATTTTTTTCCTCTGGAAAACCATGCACCCGAGAATCGTCCGGGTCACCAAAGATCCGGATCTCAACATGTTCGTCAACGCAGACCTGTTCCAAAAGCCCGGTTGCCCGCAGATCCTGCAATTGAGATCGGATAACGTGATCTATTTTGCCAATGCCGAATACACGGTGGAACATATCATGGAAGAGGTCAACCAGGTGCAAACGCCTATGGTGTTTGTTCTGCTCGATTTCCAGGCCATTGGATTTATCGACATTACCGGCATCGAAGAACTTCGGGCGCTCAAGGAAGAACTGGAGGCCCGAAACATCCGCCTGGCCCTGATGGCGGTCCGCCGTCCGGTGATGGAAACGTTCGAAAGCACCGGTTTCATCAACGAACTGGAAGATTCCTGCTCAATCGAAAAGAAGTGCTATACCGAGCACAAGGGGGAAGCGATCACAGCGCTTTTCCGGTACATCGATCACGATTACTGCCGCAATACCTGCCCGTACTACCTGTTCCAGGAATGTCACACCGTTAAGTAATGAATGCCTAAAATGCGCTAAAATGCCTGAAATGCCTAAAATGAAAAAACCCCATATGAAATCCCTTCCTTATTTTAACTTTAGGCAATTTAGGCATTTATAGTTTAAGGCATTCATGTGGTGTAACCTCAGCTTTCCAAGCAGATACTAAGAAATGCCCGGGTTGAGAACTGTACGTATATGTTCTATCCCCCTCTCGATCTCCCGATCCGGTGTTCCCGGTTTCAATTCGAGCACCAGAAGGGTGTCGGGTCGAATATACGGGCGAAGCGATTCGAAATCGATTTCACCGGCACCGGGCGGCAGGTGGTCGTCGATCCCCAGGGCATCATGCAGGTGAATGCCGATGAGCGCATCTTCATACATCTCGAGGAGACCACCTTCCGGTATCATTCCCAACGCCTCTTGGGCATGCGCATGCCCTACGTCATGCCAGTATCCGACGGGACTCCCTTCGAATTCATCGAATAGGAAGCCGAAATCCAGGTACCCTGGCAGCTCGTGGTAATGGAAGCGGTTCTCCAGTCCCAAGCGGACGTCGGCGGCCTCCGCTGCCGGGAGAAGCTGTTCCAGGCTCCGTTTCAGCCTTTCCAGATAGAGCGCTTTTTGTTCGGTGAGTGCCCCCAGTTTTTCTTCGATGAATTTGCGGGCGTCAGCCGTGTCGATCCTTCCCTTGCGGTAGAAACGGTACAGTCGGTCCAGTTCAGCGTTCATCGGCACGGCCCCGCAATGGAGGACAACGGCGTTTGCCCCGTATGTTTCAGCGTAATGGATGGTCCGGCTGGTGGCCTCTACGGCCTGCTGCCGTTCGCCCGGATCGGGGCTCATGAGGCGGTATAAATCTCCGCTTCCCCTGTTTGGGGGTAAGGTCTTCGGTATGGGAAAATAATTGTGGATACTGGTGACAGGCATCTGGAGGTCGGCAAGAGCGGCTTCAAGATCGGGCACCATCTTTTCGTGGATCCGATATTCGAGCTCCAGTCCGTTAATCCCGAAACCGGACAACATCTCGATCAGGCGGTATCCGTTAACGATTTGGTTTGACCTGCAGCATGTCGACAGGTTAAATGTCGGCTCCATTTGTAGTATCATCTTTTCACGGGGCCCGGTTATGGGATGTGGATCGATCCGCCACATCACCTTTGCCCTAAAGTGCATATCTTAAATGGGTTTACACAATTTCTTGGACCAAACACGATATGTGGTTTATAACCCCCCGATGTGTGCATTGTAAATTGATCTTCCGGTCATGATGGCACAACGCTGGATCGAAACCGATAAGGAAAGACGAACCGGATGTTCCGTATTAGTGAGTGGATAAAACAAATCTTCGCGAGTGACCGAACCGCTGCGGACAAATCGGTGTTTGAGAGAAAATATCGGGCTTTTATGGACCTTCTGGCGGCCAATAACGGCGCGCTGGAAATCATAGCCGATTTGGAGCACCATTTTTACCAGGATAAGCCGTTCACTATTACTCACATCGAACGGCAGACGGATCGGTTGATTACAGAGGTTTCCACAATCGTCTCAGACCTCAACGCCCTTTCCGGAAACCAGTACCCCAATCTATCCCGTGTGGTAGAAAGACTCGGTGCGAACATTCGGGCGGAATTTGTCCGTAAAAAAAAGGTCGAAAAAACACCCTGGGTGTATTACCTCCACCGGCTGAGCCTGGAAAACATTTCCGAAGTCGGGGGAAAAGCGGCCAACCTGGGAGAAGTGTTCAATCGGGTCCATCTTCCGGTACCGCCGGGATTCGCGGTTACCGCCTACGCATGCGTGTATTTTCTGGAATACAATCAGCTTACGGATTTTATCGACCAACAACTTGATAATTTGGACGTCAACGATATGGGCAAATTGGAGTCCGTCAGCAGAGAGATCCGGAGTCGCATTCAGTCTTCATCGATTCCTGAAGATCTCAGTCGCGAGATGCTGTCCGCCGCTCACGAGCTAACGGAATTTCTGGGCCCTGATCTGCGTATGGCTGTCCGTAGCAGCGCCACCAGCGAGGACTCCGATGCCAGCTTTGCAGGGCAGCATTCCACGGTTCTGAACGTGAGCGAGGCCAACCTGGAACAGGCCTACAAGGAAGTTGTTGCCAGCACCTTCAATCCCCGGGCCATTTTCTATCGTCGGAGCAAGGGATACTCGGACCAGGATGTCATCATGAGCGTGGCATGCGTCGCCATGATTGACGCAACCGCCAGCGGTGTCCTGTACACCGTCGATCCAAACGACAGTCGCCGGTCCGAGATGCTGATCAGCGCTGTTTGGGGGCTCGCCGCCGGGGCCGTAGACGGATCCACCGATACGGACATGTTCAGAGTCGATAAACGGACCGGGAAGGTGACCAATCGGGAAGTGGCCTGTAAAGCCACGTTGTTGAGACCCGGGGGGCAGGACGGCATTCGAGAGAATGTGGTAGAAACCCATTTGATTGAGCAAGCCTGCCTGGAAGATGAGCAGATCGACAAACTGGTGGGTGCTGCACGACAGCTGGAGGATCATTACGGCTATCCCCTGGATATCGAATGGGCGCTTGATAACACGGGAGCGGTCTACATCATTCAAGCCCGCCCGCTGAAGGCGGCGTTGAAGTTCAAGACGGAAGACCTGTCAGAAGACGGCAACCACCGGGTGGATGGAGTGGAAATCCCCGGCCATCCCATTTTGCTCGACAGCGGCGTATCCGCATCAGAAGGCACCACATCGGGCCTCGCGTACGTGTTGCAATCCGATCACATGTTTCACCATGTGCCTGAAGGCGCCATCATTATCGCCCAGCAAACATCTCCCCGTTACGTGCCCCTCATGGGAAAGATACGGGCCATCATTACAGATGTCGGCAGTGTCACCGGACATATGGCCTCGGTCGCCAGAGAGTTCCGTTTGCCGACGCTGGTGGGCACGGGTACCGCGACCAAGGTGATTCATCATGGTGAGGAAATTACCCTGGATACCACCCGGGGCATCGTTTACAAAGGACGCGTGGACTTCCTGCTGAAAGAGACCCGGCCGGTGAACCCCATGAAGGGCAGTCCGGTGTACAACATGGTACAGACAGCGCTAAAAAGAATCTCACCACTGAATTTGACCGATCCGAAAAAGGGCAACTTTTGCCCTGAAGGATGTGAAACCCTTCATGACATCATCCGCTTTGCCCACGAAATGTCGATGCAGGAAATGTTTCGAATCGGAGAGGGGATCTCCTCCAAAGAATCGGTGTCCATCCCCTTAAAAGTGTTTCTCCCTTTTCCCATCTATGTCGTCGACCTGGGTGGCGGGATGTCGATGGAACAGGGCAGCACAGAAGCAACTTTAAACAATGTGACGTCCATCCCCTTTAACGCGCTGCTCAACGGGATGCTGCATGAAGATGTGGACTGGCACCGGGAGGTGGGCATCAAATGGGGAGGATTTACCTCGATTCTGGCCCAGTCCGCGATTCGCGATCCCATTAAGGAGGGCCGGATGGGTGGGCCGAACTATGCCATCGTTGCAGAGCATTACCTGAATTTCAACGCCCGCCTCGGGTATCATTTCGCGACGGTGGATACCTTTTGTGGCCCCAAGGTCAACGACAATTATATTACCTTCTATTTTAAGGGCGGGGCCGCCGATGTAGTGCGTCGGGGCCGCCGTGCGAAACTGATTGCCACAATTCTCAAACGACTCGGATTCAAGGTGGAGCAAAAAGTGGACATAGTGCGAGGAGAGGTAAAGAAATTCGAGAGCCAGGTCCTTGATGAAAAGCTGGATATCATCGGCCGCCTCTGCGGTTCCGTTCGCCTGTTGGACATGACCCTTTCCGACGACCGGCAGGTGGAGTGGTATGCCTCAGAGTTTTTAAACGGAAATTACAGTTTTCAACCCGAGAAAACCGAGTAAACTACATTCTTCGAAATATTTTTAGCCTACCTTAACCTTCTGATTTCTAATATTTTATCTACAATTTCCCTCGCATTAGAGCCGCCCCCCTTACAGTGTAAGGCCGTAACTTACGCCTCTTGGGTAAACACCAAACATGGATCATTCCCTCATAACCAAAAGGCGACTTCAGCCGACATACCCAACGGAGGTGCAGCATGAAAACCTATCGGAATCATCTTCCCCAATTATCCAATGAGCTGTTTATTACAGACGGCTGCGTGGAAACCACCCTGATGTTTCATCACGGCTACGATCTCCCGGAATTTGCCGCTTTCGATTGTCTGAGCCGGCCCGGCGGATATCAGATTCTCCACGACTACTATCTTCCTTATGTGGAACTGGCTCGGAGCAATGGGGTGAACTTTGTTCTGGAGAGTGTCACTTGGCGAGCGAGTCGGGACTGGGGAGCCAAGCTGGGATATACGACCCAAGATTTGAGGGAGATTAACCGGGCCTCCATCTCACTGTTGGAAGACATCCGCCGCGATCATGAAGACGGTAGGGCCACCATGGTCATCAGCGGCTGCATTGGGCCAAGGGGAGACGGTTACCAAGTGACCGAAAAAATGACCGCCGAAGCGGCTGAGATATATCATTTGGACCAAATCAGCACCTTCAGCAATACCGGGGCGGATCTGGTAACGGCCTTTACGTTGAATCACACCGAAGAAGCCATCGGCATCGTCCGGGCTGCCCAAACGTCGCAAATTCCCGTGGCCATCGGATTTACCACCGAAACAGACGGCAAACTGCCGTCTGGTCAGGGACTTGCCGAAGCCATTACGACGGTGGACAACGTGACCAACTATGGACCTGCCTACTACATGATCAACTGTGCCCATCCCACCCATTTTGCTCACGTTCTGGCCCGGGGCGGCTCATGGGCCCACCGGATCCAGGCCGTCCGCCCCAATCCGTCCACAAAGAGCCACGCAGAACTGGACGACGCCTAGGAGCTCGATGCCGGAGATCCCCGGGAACTGGGAGAGCGATGCGCCGGCCTGATGGAGACCCTGCCCAACTTGAATATCTTCGGGGGATGCTGCGGGAGTGATCATCGGCACGTGGAGCATATCACCAATGCGGTGACTGCGATGGCGGTCTAAATTATGTACACTGAATGTCAAAATTCTGTTCCGAATCCACGCGCTTGAACGTTATCCGGTGTTGGGCGGGTACAGCGAGTTGTGGCGACTTGTGGGGTCGTAGCCCTTGGGCGAAGCCCCAAGCCTTGGCGAAGACCAATGCCCCGCCCTGCGGTGCTAAACCCAGGCGCAACGCAGGGCCTGGCACTGTACCGGCCATAGAGCAGTGAAACGGAGCATATTCTTGGCAACGGCTCTAAAGAGCGGTATCTGGACGATGCCCTGATCCGGCGATGCCTTCAGCCCGGACATTGCACCAAACGGAGGTTTTTATGGCCAAGGCACTTCGAGGCGACGCTGTAGTACACCTACCGCGAGCCTCGAATAACGCAGGCCATGAACGCCTCCGTTTGGCCCAGAGGGTGAAATCTTTTCAGAGTCTTTTCTAAATCTTGTAGATCAAAAATAGTATGCTTGCCACGAAGGCACATAGTTGCACAAACGCCTCGATATTGATTCTTTTCAGCTATATGCTGAAAAGATTTCATGCACTATTCGGGTCAGTGCAGCTGGTAGTCATGTACGGCGATTTCGATTAAAGTGGGGAATCGAAAGGCCCTTCCGTGTGAAGACCGGGGTGTCACTCGTCGACGAGAGGTAAATTCCAACCCGTCGCTATCCGAATGTTCCAAAACCACGTGGGCCGCTTTTGCCAGACCGCCGATCACCTCGGCAGTATAGTCATGTCGGTGCAGTAGCCCCTTTAATCGAAACGCTAATCCGCCGGTACTGAACTCAGCACTTATGGACCTATCCTTGGTCCAGGTGTCTCTTCCGCCATAGGCGTCGATGGCGTTTTCCAACGTTTGGTTCATGGAGGCTATACCGATCTTCATGCTGTATCGGTTATAGAGATTGACAGAATTCTGTTCCGTTCGGAGGTAAGTCGTTCACACGACATATGGCTCAAAAACACCTATGTCATTCAGGCGGCGGCCTGAATTCGGTGAACAGCCAACCGATTCTGGATACCGGATCTGGGTCCGGCATGACGATGGATTCTTCGGCATCATTCGGAACCTATTTTTGGCAACGGCAATAACATCATGTCATGGAAGCATAGACCTGAGCGGGCGTCCCCTTGGGACTATGGCAGGTACTAACCTTGTGATAGCAGCGGGCGTACCTTTTCCGCCAGCGCTTTTCCCATCGCCAGATGCTGGTCTGCATCGAGATGCACCCCATCAACATTGCTGGTGGTGGTTATCGAACCGGCATCGAAAAACGGACAGTTCAACTCTTCTGCGACCTGTTCCATGGCCTCAGCCAAACCGTGGGCCTGTTGATCGGCGCTGTCGAACTTTGGCGCAATGGCTCCCTTTGCCTGTTGAAGCGGCGGAGGCGCGACCACGAGGATCTCCGGGATGGGCATGCCCGGTTCGATGGGAGCGCGGCGTATGGCGGTGATCATGGCCCCAACACCCTGTGCCGAGTGCCAGGCGTTGTGCCGGTGCATGGACTGGAAATCGTTGGTCCCCAGCAACAGGATGACCAGAGACAATGGTGAATTCACCTCGATCCGTTGTTCAATGCCAACGATGCCGTTCCTTCCCGGCTTGAAGGGATCTTCCCAGACCGTCCGCCGCCCGTTCAAGCAATCCTCGATGACCCGTACCGATTCGCCCATGCGGGTAAGTTCTATTTCCATCACGCCCGGCCACCGCTGGTCGAAACGAAAGCGCTCTCGAGTATTGGGGATGATCCCCCAGCTGAGGGAATCGGCATACACCAGAATTTGATGCATGTGCTGATATACCGACATGTGGTTATCTCCTACCGGTGGTTGCTGTGAACGGTGAGTCGCTGATTCTCTTTATCATAATGTACCGAAGCCCCGCCACCATTGGCATGCCACTTTTCATAATAGTAGTTCGGCCCCTCGTCCGTCATTTCCCAGCCTCTTTTCTTGGCCATGATGAGAAAATCTTTTTCGGGAATAAGGCAATCATAATTTCGAATCCATCCGAACCCATCTACCTTGTAAAAACTAATATCCGTGGCGCTTTTTGGCAGCCAATCAACGGATACCACATGTTCCCCGGAGGTGGGTTCGCCTTGCCAGAACATAAATTGAACCAACCCGGCGGAGGCTGCAAAGAAGAGCAGTAGAAAAGTAACATCCCAAATGGCCCACTTCCGTTGCACCCGTTTAAAATGTTCGATGTTTTCCCAGCGATTGTGCTGCCACGCCCAAGCATTACCCTTGAATCCCAGGATGAACGGCATCACAAGGCCAATTAACGGCACAATGGTAAGCAGCCCAATCCAGGTTCTGTTGCCAATGGCCCAAAGAAAATTAAGAAAAAACGCTCCCCAATTCCACCCCCGTATGTCCGGAGGGACAAACGCATCACAACCTTTACCCGATGTATTCTCGACCCTTGAACCGACGGGCCTTTCGTGCCTTTTTTGGTGATCTGACACGTTATCCGCTTGATCTGGAAAGAGCTTTGAAAAAACTACACCGCACTTCAGACATTCATCCGAAGAGGCCTGCTCAAAATCGCATCTTGGACATATAATGGTTTGTTCAGCCAAAATTGAAGCTCCGGATGCTTCGGATCATATTTGTCATGCGGGCGCTAATAGAAAATTATAAATTACTACGGTCTCAACACGGTATTATTCATGCGTCTTTTGACAATCCAACGGATCTATAGCAGCTGGTTCCCGGTGATTGGGTCGCCCGGCCGAAGGATAAGATAAAATAAAACCGAAAATATCATCAACAGGAAGACCATGATAACAGTGCCCCAGACAGCCCAGCGCCTTTGGGCGTTCTTGAAGTGATCGATACTCTCCCAACGTTTGTTTCTCCAGGCCCATTCGCTTCCTTTGTACCCTAAAATGATGGGCATTACATAACCGATAATAGGCAGGATGCTTAACAGACCGATCCACGTTCTGTTGCCGAAGGCCCAGATAAAATTTAATAAAAATGCGCCCCAGTTCCATCCCTTTATTTCCGGTGGGATAACCGCCGCACGACCCTGGCCTGACGTGTTTTCTGTGATGGAGGCGGGTCGTCCCTGGGCGTCTATCGGTTCGGTGGTTGCATCGGTTTTTGCTTTATCAACCAGTTCCGAAAAAATAGTGCCGCAGTTTACACAAGCTTTGAACTCCGGCTGCTTGAAGTTGCATATTGGGCAGATGATCATTCGCGTATTCATAATAGAATATCTTCAGGCAGCCTTTTCTCAGTTGCGGTTGTGAAACAGTTCGGGTCGCAAGGTACATTACACAATTTTGATTCTGCTGCTTGCATCCCAGCATAGGGTGCCATTTTTGTTGTAGTAAGGTCCGGATAAATTTATCGGGACTTGAGATGGAGGGATGCCAGAGGGTGATTGCGGAATTTCGATGGAGAGCAGAAGCATTTGATGAACAATTCCATTGTTGACAAGATTCATCCATCCGTATCCTCTATCCAACAATTCCTGAAATCTAGGACTGTACGCTTCAGGAGTTTTTAGTGAAGATTCCGGGATCACATCGATCTCACAATGTTGAATGTCACGGCCCTCAACAATTCGGATTTTATTCCAAGCCGGGATATCCGATCTTTGTTTCAAATCTTCGATGATCAGGTTGAGATGCAGTGTGAGGTCATTTATGCTTTGTGGATTCCTGTCTTCGATACGCAATCCTTTGCTTTTTAGCTTGAAAGCCATTTGGAATAGGTGGAATTATTGTATCAATTTTCCAGGGGCGCAGCAAATATAAGAGATTACAATAGGTTAAGTTTTTTATAGCGATTGCCAGAAATATGTTCCGTTTCAGAACCGAATCATGCCGGTACAGTGACCGGCCCGATGTCACGTCCTTTTTAGGGCGGGGCATGGAGCCGCCGCTGAAGCTATGGCCCACAGGCCGTACCCGCCCACAGTAACCGTGAGGTTCGTACCCGTTGAATCGGAACGCAAATATGACAATCACTCTAGGTGAAAAAAGGGAGGGGTAAAAGACTTGAGGGTCACATCCTAAACGTGACTTGTTCATTTCAATGGATGAATATTTAAGATTTGACCCCGGTTAGTTCTCTCAAATCAATTCGAGCCTCATGATGGGACGCGTCGTTGACCGTCGAGCGACCTCGGTAAATCCGGCACGAATGAACGCTTTGGGTATACCGGTCCATGCAAAAGCGGGTGGCATATCTTTACCGGATGTTGGCTCCACAGGATAACCTTCAACCAATTCAGCGCCTTGGGATCTGGCATAATCACTGGCTGCTCGTAAAAGCTCAGTGGATACCCCCTTCTTTCTGTAATTCTTTTCAATAAACAAACAAGCCACGCTCCAGCACGCACGATCATCTACGGGTCTTAGTATGCGGGATCTTGATAACGCAGGGTAGCTGCTTCGAGGGGCAATGGCGCACCAACCGATGGCTTCAGAAACGTGGTATGCCAGGATACCGTGAATTTCCCCTGACTCGACAATCGCTTTCATGGCCAGTTTGTTCTTATTTCCCTTTTGCGACTCAAACTGTTTTCTCGTTAGCCGCCACAGCATACACCAGCAACCGCCGCATGCCCCACGTTCACCAAACAAGGACTCGAAGTCGCCCCAACGGTCTACCGTCAGATTCTGAAATGATAGCTCTATCGACATTCCCTACTCACATCCGGAAATTGCTTCAAAAAGGAAGCGAACCGTGTCTTAAGACCACCCGACATCTTTCGACACCGTCATCTTTGATCTGGTTATCTTGGCGACAACACCTGAATCCGTGGGGTCCGGGCACCGAACGAACTCGGTGGTGATGCTATCCGGATTGATCGTCTTTTCATAATCGGTGCCTTCATATTTCCAGGGCAGAGTGCCGCCGAACTGCAGAACCCGAACCATGGAACTGATGCTGTCTAACAACCAGGGACATATCGTCCCGATGTCGTCTGGAAATTTATACGTATCGCCAAGCCGGTGATAATCGCACCCTTCTCCTTTAATGATCTCGATTTTAATTTCATAATGTATGTTGCCCATAATGGTTCTCTCCAATGAACTCGTCACTGCTCAGGAGTTGGGGCAGCGAGAGGATTTCGATGCAGACTTAGCCATCGCGATTTAGTTTAGGGCGGAAATGAATTAATCTTCCTTATCTATGACTTTATCAAATACGCGTTGGTGTTTAGAGACAGAGAATCCCGTTTTTAAATAGAATGCCTCCGCATCTTCTCTTTCGATTTGGGTTCGAACCCTTAATTTCTGCAATTTTTGTTGCGCTATCCATCGTTTGGCCATCTTCAATAGTTGCTGGCCAATGCCTTTACGGCGAAATGCTTCTGAAACTATAATTCCGCCAATCTCAGCAAAGAGTCCTGATTCCACTGTCTGGCATTTGAAGACATGGATCCACGCGATGACGGTTCCGTCCGGTTGAACCGCAACGCATACCCTGTGGTCATCTGAGTTAAGGATTGAATCGAGACGTTCCGCCATTTCAGCTTCCGAAACGGGATAACCCAGTTGATCCGACAAATCACATATATCTGAAGCGTCATCAATGGTTCCATCTCGAATTTCATAGGATATGTTGGTCATGGTATTCCTGCCGGAGCAACACCCGTCATGATCGGCCGTGATAGCCGCCCGTCTTGATGGCGTCGTACGGCCTTAATTATATCAGGGGTCGGGGTGTTGGGGTGTTTCTTCCGTCATGCCGGCCCCTGCCTTCGCAGGTACAGGCTCCGGCCGGCATCCGGATATGGCCCTTTCAAAGATCTGGATGCCGGATTTTATCCGCCTTTGGAGGGCAAATCCGGAGTGACCCATTCATTGAGCGCCCAGCGTCTACTATTTGCGAAACATCTTTGTAGGATAGAATAACACCGGTTGGCACGAAAAACTCCCCGACTGCTCAATTATATCCTTCTGTAATTATATACGCTTTTTTGACGATTAATGGGATCAAATAAGTTTGACCGAAGTATCGCTTTTGGCACCCAGGAGTGTACCAGGGGCGGGAACAGCCAAACAGCCATGGTTCCACCTGGTTTTAGAACTCGATGC
>Ga0056119_1000162_pt1 | contig 12663 bp, 11 predicted proteins | sample WorMettaBAHAMAS1_FD_80076 | JGI IMG/M metagenome (GOLD analysis project Ga0056119, IMG submission 80076) | Marine gutless worms symbiont microbial communities from Max Planck institute for Marine Microbiology, Germany - Olavius tantulus BAHAMAS.1 ...
AGTTGAAGCAGCTCATGTGGAGCCGGGCGGGTGTGATTCGCGACGGGAAAGGACTTGCAGAGGCGGTAAACCAATTGCAGGAACCCTGGCCTGAAATTGCTGTTTCGAGTCCCTCTGATCTCATCAAATATGTGGAGTTTCAAAACATGCAGTGCGTGGCCGGGATGGTGTGTCGTGCCGCACTGGAACGCACGGAAAGCCGCGGCTCCCACTTTCGCACCGATTACCCGGAAGAAGACAACCCAAAATGGCTACAGAATATCGTGCTGCGTAAAAGGGAGATGGGCATCCATCTTGACGTCAAGCCCGTCAACCTGGACATTGTTGAATTGAAAGAAGGCTCATGATGATCTAACCAAATGTGTAAATATAAAGAACGTCCCCCTCTTATGGCACGGTCCGACCCCAATTAAAGACTGAAGGAGGCACAGCATGGCGACACTATTCGAAACCACGAAAATCAACGAAATGACGTTGCATAACCGCATGGTTCGGTCAGCCACCTGGGAAGGCATGTGCGAGCCGGATGGCAAGCCGACGGAGAAGGTCGTTAACTGGTATCGGGATCTGGCACGCGGAGGTGTCGGCCTGATCATTACGGGCTATGCCTTTGTTCGTCCGGAAGGCAAACAGATGCCAGGCAAGATGGGTCTCCATGCGGACGCTTTTGCGGCTGACTATGAAAAGTTGACCCGCGCCGTACACGATGCCGGCGGTAAGGTGGCCATTCAACTGGTCCATGCCGGCGGCCAGACGGATACGAATGCCGCCGGCCGGCAGCCCGTGGCTCCCTCAGCGGTCAAGGTAGACCAATTTCCGGAGATGCCGGCGGAACTCTCGAAAGATGACATCAATGCCATTGTATCCGCATTCGGAGCAGCGGCGCGGCGGGCCAAAGCCTGGGGTTTTGATGCCCTTCAACTGCACGGCGCCCACGGTTATCTGATTAACCAGTTTCTGTCCCCCCTCACCAACCGTCGCACGGATGAATACGGGGGTAGCCGGGAAAATCGCTGCCAGTTTCTGATGGAAGTGTACAGCGCTGTGAGGGAGACGGTGGGCACGGAATATCCGGTGCTCATCAAACTCAACGCCGCGGATCACGTGGACGGGGGATTGGAAGTGGACGATGCGCTTTATGCTGCTACAAAATTATCCGACGCCGGCATCGATGCCATCGAGATTTCTGCCGGCACCCCGGCGTCAGGGGAGAATAACCCGGCGCGGGGGAAGATCAACAAGCCGGAAAAGGAGGCCTATAACATGGAGTTATCCCTTAAAGTCAAAGCGGAAGTCCGTTGCCCGATTATGGTGGTGGGTGGATTCCGGTCCTATGAGGTCGCTGAAAATGCCATCCGGGAAGACGGCCTGGATTACATTTCCATGGCACGGCCCCTGATTCGGGAACCCGACCTGCCCAGTCGCTGGATCAACGGCGACCGCCGGCCCGCCAAGTGTATATCATGCAACAAATGTTTTATGGCCGGCATCGAGGAAGGCGGCATTTATTGCGTGGTCGAGAAGAAGGAGCGGGAAAAGGCCTCTGAAAAATGAAGGCCCGCACGCGGAATGTCCTTATCGGCACGGCTGCGTTCATCCTGGTAGCGGCAATCGCCTCCTTTGTCCTCGTACAAGTTAAGGATCGGACCTATTTTCACAGCCCTCCCTATGCGCCTCGTCAAACCGATGCCTCGGATGTGCTGGTCGTATACTATTCCCGCTCCGGAAACACAGAGGCGATGGCCCGGGAGATCGCAAGAAAATTCGACGCCGACATCGTTCAAATTGAAGCGGACAAATACCCTATAGATTATAAGGGCTGGCGCAGCGCCAGCAAAGACGCGGATGAGCAAGTGACCATGGTTCGGATAGAACCGGAAGTGGTGGATATGGAAAAATATCGACTGGTGTTTCTGGGTTCTCCGATCTGGTGGTATCGCCCGGCTCCTCCCTTATGGGCGTTCGTGGCAAAGAACGACTTCAGGGAAAAGAAGATCGTTCTGTTCAATACGTTCAACAGCCGGTTCAAGTTTGAGGAGATCGAGAAATTTCGCAAGGAGATAGAACAGAAAGGCGGTAGAGTCATCGATCATATCTTCATCAGGCGCGGCCGCGTATATTATCAGATCAGTGGAGAACAGCTTATAGAGCAGTCCAGGGGAATTGTTGAGACCAAAATGAAAGAATGGATGATGTCTCAGTGATTATAATCCAACAGGTAGACTCTGATCACCTAGGGGATAAATAGAGGATGCTCTTTTTTCCAAATCTACAATTGGGATCTCAAGGTACCCTGTTCAAATATTTAAATATAAAGAACGTCCCCCTATTATGGCCACAACGTCCGATGGAACCATATGTTTGAATGACCTCCAAGGATTATTCCAAACATGAAATCAAAAAGGAGGAGTCATGTCTATTATTACCATCTCGAGGGGATCGTACAGCAGGGGTGTGGAAATCGCTGAAATGGTCGCCGAAAAATTAGGGTACCAATGTCTTGCCCGGGATGTTTTGATTGAAGCCTCTAAAGAGTTTAACATCCCGGAAATCAAACTCACCCAGGCTCTCGAAGATCCCCCTTCTTTTTTTGAACGCTTTACCAAAGTGAAAAAGAAATACATTACCTTTATTCAGTCGGCCTTAATAAATCGCTTCAGGGATGACAATATCGTCTACCATGGTATGGCAGGTCACGTTTTTGTGAAAGACATACCTCATGTTCTCAATGTTCGGATTATTGCCGATTCGGAATACCGGATCAATTTCGTGATGGAACGGGATAAGAAACCCAGAGACAAAGCAATTGATTTTTTAAAAAAAATGGACAACTCAAGAATAAAATGGGGACAGCATCTTTATGGGATAAACCTGGAAGATCCCTCCCTCTATGATATCGTCATCAATACTGAGAGACTGTCGTTAGACGCTGTGGTGGATATGATCTGCACAATGGTTGCCTGGGAAGATTTTCAAACAACCCCTGAATCACAAAAGGAAATGGATAATCTTGCGTTGACGCTCAAGGAAACGGAGGCTTGACCCGGAAGTCCACGAGATTTTACCTTAGACCTTAGCGCTGCAAACGCCATGGAGGCAAACCAACGACCGAGGTCAAGCTTTCGCTCGGCCCCTTTTTTGTTGGGTCGACCTGTCCGGCGTAGCCTTGGCGAAGACGGACGTGTGGGGTCGACTTGTCCCACTTGCCCTGCCTGTCCTGAGCAGAGCCGAAGGGAGCGTAGCCGAATTGGTCGTCTTGTGGGGTCGTAGCTCCAAGCGAAGCCCCAAACCCCAAGCCTCAAATCCTTGGACCCTCTTCTCCAATTTACGGAGACCTGAATGTGAATTTTGAAAAACCTTTCATGAAACCTGCGGCGTTGCTTCTGACTCTCATTGTTCTGTCGGGCTGTGCCGCAAAACAAGTGGATCCCTGGTCTCAATTCATGCATACGGTGATCGCGTCTGGAAAAGTCCATAACTACGGCAAGCTGATGGGGGAGTTATCGTTATACCACAGAGAAGAAATAGAGGCATTTTTCAGACAGGCATCGATCATTGAAGCGCTCCCTCCCGAAAACGCACTCGTCGAAGATGAATTGTAAAGCGGCATGCTCGAAGATGTGAAGATGTTCGTACGTTCTTATGAAGATTTGTTCACTGGCAAACCGGTTAAATACAGCACAAAGCGCCTTGACATCGATGGGGTGGATTTGTTTTCCGTCATCCTGTGGGTTAAAAAGGACGGTGCCTACAGCGGGATTCTCGTTCACGCCGTCTGGCAAAGACCTGATGACTTTAAAGTACTGGAATGGGTTTACACAGACCCTTCCGTCTATCCAAATTTGTTCAAAAAGAGAGCCAAACTGAAGACCTATGATTTGGAGATGTTGGAGTTTCCATCCGTTATTGAATTCGATTACCAGATGAAATGATGGTCTGAATGCTTGCACCCTCCTCTGTACTCTTCTCTCTTCTGACCTCCAACATCTGACATCCGACCTCTGTCTTCTGCCCTCTGCTTGCCGGGTCGTCTTGTCCCGCTTGCCCTGAGCGTAGCCGAATGGGTCGTCTTGTGGGGTTGTAGCCCGGAGGGCGAAGCCCCAAGCCCCAAACTCGAAGAGCGCAGCCCCAACCTCCGACCTCCGACATCTGACATCTGATATCTGTCCTCTGTCTTCTGCCCTCTGTCCTACCCGTCCCTCATTTGCTATACAATTTGAAGCAACTTAGTGATATTGGTAAATATCCCCGAAATCCATTGACACGAAATCTTACTTATTTTAGCATATTTTTGCTGAATCTCCTGCCAAATCTGATCTATAATTTGAATCAAATCTCATTGTGTAACATCTCCTATTGTGTTGATCTCATTATCGATTTTTTTCTCCCCATCTGATTTTGGTTGTTTCTTTTATTTTTCCTAATAACCCATTAGCTATCATTAAGAAAATACAATAAGAACTAAACCGTCTAAAGTGAAATTGAAAGGATGGAGGGAAATGAGAAAGATTATTTTATTTTCATCATTGATCTTCTTTTCCATATGGAATGTCCAAACTTTGTGCTCAGGTGTTATTGGCGATATTAACCACGACGGCAAAATTGACCTTAAAGAGGCAATTTATGCAATACAAGTTACAGCAGGGATGAGATCTGAAGTTGTCGCCGAGTGCGATGCGGGCTACTACGACTTGAATCAGATCCAGGAAGACGGTTGTGAGTTCTACCTAGACCCTGACGCGATCTACGTTTCCGAGCAGACTGGAGTCGATGACGCAGGGTGCGGCTTCGGACCGCTTGCCACCGGCGGTGGGCGCTATCCGTGCATGACAATCAAGTACGGCCTCGAGGTTCGGGCCCGTGACGGCTTCCAACCTGACAAGCGTCGGGTCATCGTGGCAAATGGTCGCTATACACAAACAATCTCTCTGGTGGAGGGCATCGATCTGCTCGGTGGTTATCGCGCCGACACATGGGAACGGAATGCTTCTTCATCGCTAACCATAATTCAGGGGGACTCGTCAGGTGCCTATACGAGGTCCGTCAGCGCTCAGAATATCTCCGAGGCGACTGAGTTCAGCGGCTTCGTGGTCGAGGGTCAAGCCAACTTCACAGGTGGTGGCACTACCTATGCCCTCTACATCACGAATTGCACTGCCGCGTTGAAAATCATCGACAACCGCATCATCGGTGGCATCGCTTCGTCAGGTTTGGATGGAGCCCACGGGACAAGCGGTGCTGGAGGTGGAGACGGACAAGACGGGACCGATGCTATCGACCTGGACGGCTTTACCTGTTCGGGTGGCCCTGTTTCGGCAAACGCAGAGTGGGGCAATTTTGGTGCCGATGGGGACGGTGGCAGCGCATCCTGTGCAGATGGCGGTGACGGTGGTGATGGTGGCGGTGGCATGTGTCCCCAATTCCAATGTCCCAATACACATACTTTCGGCGGATATGACGGGGCGAACGGCAGCGGCGGTGCAGCCGGCGGCGCAGGTGGTGTCTTTGCCTACAATCGTAAAAAGTCTGGCACCGCCGCGTGTACTCATCCATCCTCGGGTATCCAGTGTACCAGCGCCGGATATGGCTGGGCGATGGGCAGCCCGGGCTCAAACGGGGAGAACGGCATCCATGGTACGGCCGGTGTCGGCTGCCCAGTTGAGAGCACCGACGGTGTGGTTCACGGGCTGAATTGGATCGGCATAGACGGCGGAGACGCTCCTGCCGACGCTACGGGCGGTGCCGGGGGAGGAGGAGCAGCAACTGCAGGGATGGACTTAGACCGATTGTGTAGCGGCGGTAGCGATACCGTAGGCGCCTCCGGCGGCGGGGCAGGCGGCTGCCCCGGCAATGTTGGTGGTGGTGGCCGCGCAGGCGGTGGGGCTTTCTCAATTTTTATCGCCTACACCAACCCCACGCCTCCCCCTTACCCCGTTATCAGCAGTAACAGGATTACGCCTGGCCACGGTGGTAAAGGTGGAAATGGCGGCATGGGCGGGTTCGGCGGTAGCCCCGGTCGCGGCGGTATTGGTGGCAGTCACGTAGCCAGCAAGTGGGCGGACATGCTCGGCCCGGCTGGCCCTGGAGGCAGTGGTGGCGACGGTGGTCATTCTGGTGGTGGCGGTGGCGGCTGTGGCGGTGTCTCGTACGGCATCTACGCTCACAACTTCAGCACTGCTCCGGTCGCATACCAGGCTAACGCGTTCAGCGCCGGTGGCGACGGGGGCAGCGGATGCTCAGGTGGCACTTCCCCACCGCCAGTCAACGACGGATCGAACGGCGCTGTCGGTTCCAGTGGGGAACTGGAACTGGTAAGCGGACGCTGTGGACATTATACTTCCAACGATATTTATCACCGCGAAAGAAACATAGGGGTCGCATCCTAAATATTCATTATTTCTTACGCTATCCCTGTAAACTGACCCTTTAGTCTCTTTTTATTTGTTATCTGTGTAGGTATATCTTGGTTCTGTTTGCTATTTCGGCAATAGTCTCGAATGTGTAAATATGAAGAACGTCCCCTAAATCTCTATGTCCTCTGTCCTCCGACATCGGACATCGGACATCCGACATCCGTTTTCTTCTGCACGATAGTCATTCGATTCGGGTCATTTCCGAAAGCATTCGGGAAAATTTCCCTTCGGACTCACCGGTGCCGATCAGAATCAGCTCATTGTTTTCACCAAAGCGAAAGGTCGGATCAGGGTTGATGTGAAGGGCACCCTGCTCATAGATGGCCACCAGGTTGCAGCCGGTTTGCTTGAAAATCTGGCTTTCGGAAAGCGACTTTCCCACGATCGCGGCAGGTGCCGGGACGCGGAACACGCTCAACCCCTCCGCCAGCATGAGCATTTCATCGGGTTTTAAAATGTTAAGGATCGTGTCGACCGCCATCGATGAGTAGGACATCACCAGGTCGGCGCCGGCGGTATGCAGTCTTGAGATGTTCCGTTCCAGATTGGCCCGACAGATGATCTGAATGTCCGGTCGCAGCTTCCGGCAATAGATGGTCAGGTAGGTGTTGGTCGGATCGTCGTGCGTTGTAACGATGACCGACGGGGCATCCAAGATCCCCGCCCGTGTCAGGATACGGATATCTGCGGCGCTTCCAAGCATATACCGTGAGTCCTGGATAAGCCTCTTTCTTTTTTCAACGACCCGGTAATTGATGCCTCTGGCTTCCAGAACCTCCGCAGCGGCATGACCCACCCTGCCACCTCCCAACACAATAACAGGTGCCTCCCGGGTTTGGTACTGGGCGTATTGGTCATCGTAGGCTTTGAGCTGATCGGCCGAACCGGCCAGCAGCAGTACGGTGGTCGAACGGATTCGGGTCTTGGCGGTGGGTATTTCGAATCGCCCCCTTTCCCAGAGGCCGACCACATTGACGCCGATCGTCTCACGGAGCCTGCACTCTTCAAGTGTTTTGTCGACAAGGGGCGTCCTCATGGCAGGGGCTTCGGCGATCAGAAGGGATTCGATGCGGCCGATGACATTGGCCCCGGTGGTCGAACCAAGAACCAGCCGTGCCAGGGATTGGCCCAGCATTTTGGTAAACTGAAACACATGGGTGCTGCCCGCGAGCTCCAGGATATCGACAGAATCATCCACATCGGCATTTGCCGCAATGGGAACCTCTTGAGAAATTTCCCGAACGGTAAAGGCGATATTCGTATTCATCATGTCATTGATATTGGCCAGCACCAGCGCGGCCGCCTCTGCTCTGAGTCCCCGGTAGGTCTCCGGATCCCCCAGATCGCCGACGGCCGCTTTGTAGTCCTGGTCCTGGAGTGCCAGGGCTTGGTGGATGTCATCCGTGGCAATGACATAAGGGGTGCCGTACGTTCTGAGTTTATCCGCCAAACTCATGGTGACCGGGTCGTTGTTTGTCAAAATGACGTGTCCCGTTGTTCCCTCCGGCAATCCTCTTGGGGCTCTCGCCTTCTGGAGAGCTTCCAGCCACGGTAAATAAAAGAACTGGATAAACGTGAACGGAAGCATGGTCAGCAAAAAGACAATCCCCGACATCAGCACAACAATGGAAAATAGCTTGCCCGGATCTGTATGGAACGTGATGTCCCCGAAGCCGAGGGTCGACATCACCGTCAGGGTCCAATAGAACCCGGTAATCCAGCTGAATTCTTTGTCCTCATAGAGCATCAGGAAGTGGAACAGAACGCTGTAAAGCGTTACCATTCCAATCAGGACCAGAAAGAACTTGATCAGGATACGGATATTTCGCTCCTGGCGCTTTGAGATAAGGCTCATGAGTTCACTGATAATAAGCTTCATTGGTCAGACCCTGTAGGAGGATATGTGGGATATGCCGGGGATGCGGGAACCATCCCATGCCGGCATGGCGGTCCGGTTCCAATTTGTCGGGCCGCCGCCCTCAGGTGGATTTGGGGGACGTCTATTGTTGTATAAGTTTCCGATTCCAATAGCTACACTATCTCGTATACCTTAAAATTGACGACCAAAAAAGGCTAAGATAAATGTTTCAACGTTGAGAACGTCCCCTATTCCTGAAATGGCGCAATCCGGTGGTCCGCGTTACGGTGGAACCGGCAGGCCACAAATCTTGTTTAAAGGGATGAGAATAATCTATTTGAAAAAAGTGTTTCTGGAAGGCATCATCAGTACTCGGCCTCCCAAACTTGGCAAAACACAGGGAATCAAAGGACAGGAAGCGATGAAAACGATTGATAATAAAGGTGTTTGGATAGTGATCTCGGTTGTGCTTGCAGCGATGACAGGACTTGCAGCAGCAGGAAACCACGTCTTTGACGGCAGCGCGGACACTGCCACGGCGACTTTTTTCGTCGCGTGATACGATGTAGGGAAAGCAGCCTTGGACGGGCTGGACGGCGTCAAAAACGTGGAAAGCGGCTGGCGTGGGTTCCGTGAGATCAACACGGTCGACTACGATCCTTCACGGATCACGATAAAGGAAATGGAGGCCGCCCTGAATGCTTCCGGCACCTATTGCGGAACGGCCAATGGGTCAGAGAAGTAAAAAATCCCAACACCCCATAGATCTTTTCATATACTTAGCGCGGGTTGACCCCAAGCCCCAAGCCAGAACCTCTGCCATCTGTCTTCTGTCCTCTACCGTCCCCCTGTTTAGTTAATCTTTGCCAGCCGCCCGCATGTCCTGAGCATCGTCGAAGGGCAGGGCATAACCAAATCACTCTCTGTGTACTCTGTGAACTCTGTGAGAGACCTGTCCCCCGAACTCCGACATCGGACATCCGACCACCGACATCTGTCCTCTGTCCTCTGTCATCTGTCATCTGTCCTCTGTCATTCGCAAGACCTGACCCCATTTCTTAAAATCCATAATTCAATAATTTAAGTATGATAACATTAATATAGCGAAAGGATAGCGGGCAGATAGAACGAACCCTTTTGGTGAATCCTTGTTACGGTATTATTATGTCAAAGCAACGCTTATCTTGAGTTTATTGGAAACCTTGTAATTTCAATTCAGAACGAAACGGGGATCTCTATGAGACTGTTCATTGCTTCCGCCCTGTTGGTAATTTCATTAGCAGCTATTCCATTTGCCGCAGAACAGAGCAAAACGACATATATGCAAGGTTTCGAAGGAGCGGGCATATGCTCAGCGTATGCATCTCTGCAAACACCGCCCGGGATGAACGCATTTCTCATGAAAGACGCTCTGGCGGGCAAACTGAGTGACCTCGAAATGAAAGAGTATCAGGAGGGATTAAATAAGCCCGAGAATAAGGCATTTTTTGAATTATGGGGTAACCGTGCATTCGCGTTCGGCCTGATTGCTTCCGCTTTCTACGAAAAAGCGACCGGGTTAAAATTAACCCAGGGCCAGTTTTTCGCACACCGCGACGGCGCCGTCGAACTGATTCAATCGGCGGATGAAACAACGACGGATCAGATTAGATCCGTCTGCATGCCCAAAATGTACGAAATGGATCGACTATGCGAACAAGGCGATTGCCTATTCAAGCCAATGAAACAGAGGAAGTGAAGAGTGTATAAAAAATTTGGAGACGTTCTTACATTTGCATATTTGATGAAAATTCTATCAAAGTTAGGCATGACTATTTGATACCAGTTTCATTATAAAGGAAGCAGGCCATGCACTCTTGGATGTGTTAGATTTAAGAATGAAAAATCGATTTCCACAATTGCAGCTATCTGAACAAAATTACCGAATGTGAAAAAGTGAAGAACGTGCCCTGTTTTGGCACGTTTTAGAACTGTGTTTTAGACATAAAATCTTTTGTTTATTATTTCACTTGAATTTTGCCTGCCCCTGGCGGGCCTTGAATCCGCTTGTCCTGCCAGTCCTGCTTAGTCCTGCGTAGTCCTGCTTAGTCCTGCGTAGTCCTGAGCGGAGTCGAAAGAAGCGGAGTCGAAGGAAGCGAGGTCGAAGGGAGCAGCGTCGAAGGGCGGCTAATTTATGTCCCGGTCACTTTAATAATCAATCCAAATTCCGCAATCCAAAATCCAAAATCCGGCCATCTGTCCTCCGAAGTCTGTCTTCTGCCCTCCGACATCTGTCCTCTGTCTTCTGTCCTCCGACCTCTGCCCTCCGACATCTGTCCTCTGTCTTATGTCCTCCGACCTCTGCCCTCCGACATCCGTCCTCTGCCATCTGTCCTACCCGCCCCCTATTCCGGATAACAGCAAAGTATTGCATGTCGTCGGTGATTATGGTATTTGCGCCCATTTTATTGTGAATATGAATCGTAACCGCAATAGATACCATAGGGATGTAATATGAATAACAGAGAGGCTGAAACAACCGCCACACCGACGGGTAAGCCACCGCGCGTGGTGAGCATTCCTCGGAAAATACGAAGACAGTTTGACCAGCCGGCAGCCGTTAGAGTTAGACGCTTTATATGGCGCCAGTTCCAAATCGCGCTGGGTAGTCTGGTGGCGGCGTTCGGATTTGCCCTGTTCCAGATCCCGTTCAAGTTGGCTGCCGGGGGCGTCACGGGTCTGGGTATTATCGTAAATCATTTCACCAGTTTTCCGGTAGGTTTGACTTTCCTGATATTGAATATTCCACTCCTGGTCCTGGGCTTTTTCCGGCTCGGACGCTGGCGGTTCTTGGTGTCCACACTGCTATCCGTGTTGTGTTTGTCGTTCGGGATCGACTTTTTCAACATCTACTTGCCGGTCATCAATACGAAATGGCCCATAACCGATGATCTCCTGTTGGCATCCATCTATGCCGGCGTGCTTTTCGGCGTCGGCATGGGCATTATCTACCGGGCGGGAGTCACCGTGGGCGGCACGTCCATCCCGGCCCGGATTCTTCACGAGCGCACGGGCTTTCCCATGTCCCAGTCCTATCTCTATACAGATGGAGCGATCATCATCCTGGCAGGATTGGTGTTTAGCTGGGAGGTGGCACTGTTGGCCACCCTGACACTGGTGCTCTCGGGTATCGTGTCCGATTTCGTGCTGGAGGGGGTCAGCCGGGTGCGCACGGTAACCATCGTGATAAATAATCCGGAAGATGTTCGCTTGGCAATTATTTATCGGCTCCGGCGCGGGGTCAGCCTGTGGCCGATCGAAGGCGGCTACTCAAAAAGCGCACGAACCATGGTCTTTTGCACAGTCCTGCGCTCTCGAGTGGCCGACTTGAAATACACCATCTCGACCGTAGACCCGGACGCGTTCATCGTTATCGGGATTGCACAGCTATTCGTGGGGGGATATTATGGTCAACGCCTTCCGACGTCTGCAATAGCCGGTGATGCCAGCCAGAACGCCCAATCTGAAAGCGATGCGAAGAGTGTTCTCGCTGAATAGTACTCGAGCATATACGCATATCTTCCCTTTCTACCAGTGGGCGTAACGCTGACGGAATTGTAGAAGTTTGAACGCAGAGAAATCGGTGGTGAATCCGTTCTCCCCAAGGAGAAACGCAATAAAACAACACCGTCCCGCTCCACTTTCCTTATCTGGTTTAAAAAGGACGGTGCCTACAGCGGGATTCTCGTTCATGCCGTCTGGAAAAGACCTGATGACTTTAAAGTACTAGCCCGGATATTGCACCAAACAGAGGTTTTTATGGCCAAGGCACTTCGAGGCGAAGCTGTAGTCCAGCTACCGCGAGCCTCGAATAACGCCAGCCATGGAAACCTCAGTTTGGCCCAGAGGGTGAAATCTTTTCAGAGTCTGTTCTAAATATTGACTATGACAAATTATACTCTTGCCGAACAGATTAATATTTACAGGAACGCTCCGATATTGCTTCTTTTCAGCTAAGTGCTGAAATGATTTCATGCAATATTCGGGATAGAATGAGTTTACACTGACCCTTCCGTCGTTCCAGGTTTGTTCAAAAAAAGAGCCAAACTGAAAGTCTATGCTTCGCAGGCGTTAGGGCCTCCATCGGTTAGTGAATTCGATTACCGAATGAAATGATGATCTGAGAAATTGCACCCTCCTCTGTCCTCTTCTCTCTGACCTCCGACATCCGACCTCTATCTTCTGCCCTCTGTCCTCTGCCATCCGTCCTCTGTCCTCCGACATCCGACATCCGACATCCGACCTCTGTCTTCTGCCCTCTGTCCCACCCGTCCCCTTTGTTTTAATTCTTCAGCTGCCGGCGACAGGGCGATTAACCAGATAAATGCCGCCGCCCACCAGCGCCAGGGCCAG
>Ga0056119_1000163_pt1 | contig 12643 bp, 14 predicted proteins | sample WorMettaBAHAMAS1_FD_80076 | JGI IMG/M metagenome (GOLD analysis project Ga0056119, IMG submission 80076) | Marine gutless worms symbiont microbial communities from Max Planck institute for Marine Microbiology, Germany - Olavius tantulus BAHAMAS.1 ...
GGAGGCAGCCCGTAACGGACATTTTCGACGACATAAACGGAAATATCCCCATCCATCCGGGGCTGACTTCTCAGGGCTCTTGACACCAGGGCATTCGAATGCTCCGGCTGTCAGCCACCCGTCGCCTCGGGTACGTGCATCAATACCGATTTCCATACACCGATTAAAGCGCTGATAGCACAGGGTCCATTTCGGGACAATCTTTCTCGGGTCCACGCAATCCCTCCGTCATTTCAACCCCTTAGATTGAAAAAAAAGAGGACATTGCGGCCATAGGCGATCATTTGACCCATGGACTCCGGGCAGATATGGCAGGGCCGTTTCCCCCATGACCCGGCCGACCGAGGAACGATTCAGGGATCCAGTCTGGCTGGGAAATATTGGCAAACTGAAAAGCACGATCGGGTATATTTTTTGCAGTAAGCAACATGGATCACAATGAGACGGTCTTGATCGACTGGGCAAAAGAGGGGACCGAATTCGTCAACTATTTGGAAGGCAACAAGCAATATCCGGGGGACCCGACGGCAATCGCATCGTTAAATTCGAGGTAGACGTGAAAATGAAAGACAATCGGAAAGATTCCCACTCCATTGCTCGGCAGTTTACGAAAGACTATCTCCTGATATCGTTGATCCCGCTTATCCTGATTTTTGTGTTTGGGTTGGCAGGAGCCATTACGACAACCCTGTCTGTAGGGAATCTCATCGAGCGATCCCTCAGGGATCTGAACGGCGACGCCAACGATCACCTCAACAACCTAGGGGAAACGGTCATCCAAAACAAGGCCCGGGATGTATCGAGGCAGGTAGAAGTGTTATTAAAATCCAATCCCGGTGGGTCCATCGAGGAACTTCAGGAAAATCGTGCCTTTCGGGAAATTGCTCTCCAGGGCGTCGGGGATACCGGCTATACCTGCCTGTACGAGGCGCCAACGGGAATCATGCGGATTCACCCCAATCCTAAACTGATCGATACCGACATGCAGCTGCTGGCAAAAAAACTGCCGTCGTGGTGGGCGATTTTCGAGCCGACGCTCACCGGTATCGAGGTCTCCGGATACTACGACTGGCTGGAGCCCAACGGAACCATCCGAAAAAAATATATGACCATGACACCGGTGCCGGTATATTTTCACGGAAGAACACTCATGATCGCGGCCACCACCTACATCGACGAATTCTCCCTTCCAATAGCGGCAATGGACGCCAAAGCCGATGAGATCGCGGAGCGATATCGAAGATTCGCTTCCCGCGGCACATGGTTCATCACCGCGGCGGCGGCAGCGATCCTGCTTCTGACGTTCGGCGGTGTGTACCTCCTCGGACGCCGAGCGGCCCTGATCTATATCCTACCGATCGAGCATCTTGGCGAGGCGGTCCGGAATCTCGGAAAAGGCAACTGGAAATTCAGCGGTCCTCCGGAAATGCTCAACCGAAAGGATGAAATCGGCGCACTGGCCCAGGCATTCGACCGGGTGTCGCGTCGGCTCAGTGAACTGTTTAACAGTCTTCAGCAACGGGTGGAAGAGCTGAAACAGACCCAGGAGGCTCTCAGGGAGAGTGAAACCCACTACCGGAACCTGTTCGACGGGGTTCCCATCGGACTTTATCAAACTGGGCCGGACGGAAAAATCCTGGATGTGAACCCGAACCTGGTCAGCATGCTCGGATACCCCACCCGGGAATCGTTCATGCAGCGTAATGCCTCGGAAATGTATGCCAATCCACCCGATCGCGCCCGATGGAAAAACCTGATGGAAAACGGTGACAACATCATCGCCCACGAAATTCAAATGCGCCAGTTCAGCGGCAATGTGATCTGGGTAGAAAACCAGTCAAGAACCGTCCGTGAAGCCGATGACAGCGTACTCTACTACGAGGGGTGTCTGCAGGACATCACCGAGCGCAAAGAGGCCGAACGGGCGCAGATGGAAAGTGAGCAAAAATACCGTGACCTGTATGCGGAGTCCTAACGGGCAGAAGAGGTCTATCGGTCTCTCATCCATTCGTCCCCCGATCCCATTGTGATTTATGATCTCAGCGGAAAGGTCCAATATATCAGCCCGGTGTTCACGGAGCTGTTCGGATGGACGGAAGCAGAAGTGGCCGGGAAAACGATCCCGTACCTACCGGCCGTCGAAGAAGAGGCCACCATGTCTCTGATCCAAGATGTGATCGAGAACGGCGTCCCCTGCCAGGGGTACGAAACCCGTCGGTACACCAAAGACCAGCGGCTCGTCGATGTCAGTATCAGCGCCTCACGCTACGATGATCACGAAGGAAATCCGGCCGGAATGCTGGTCATTCTGCGTGACATTTCCCAACGGAAAAAACTTGAAGCCCAGCTCCAGCATGCCGAACGGATGGAAGCCATCGGCACCCTTGCCGGTGGCGTGGCCCACGATTTTAACAATTTGATGCTGGGCATCCAGGGGAATCTATCCCTCATGCTGAGCGACATGGATGAGAACCATGTCAATTTTAAACGGGTCAAATCCATGGAAAATTTGATTCAAAGCGGCGCACAGCTAACCGGCCATCTTCTCGGGTATGCCCGAAAGGGGCGATACCAGGTCTGTCCGGTGAATCTCAACAAGATTGCCCTGGAAACATCCGAAACTTTCGGTCGGACCCGGAAGGATATCACCGTTCACCTCGACCTGGACTCTCGCCTGCAGTCGATCGAGGCGGACAAAGCCCAGATTGAACAGGTTCTGATGAATCTTTTCATCAATGCCGCAGATGCCATGCAGAACGGCGGAGACCTTCACCTCAAGACCGCGTCGGTGATCCACCAGGATCCGGGCCAGAACGTCCATGGGCCAAACTCCGGATCCTACGTACACCTCCAGGTCAGAGATAACGGCATCGGTATCGACGAAAAGAACCTAGAACGGATTTTCGATCCCTTTTTCACCACAAAGGCGATGGGCCGAGGGACCGGCCTGGGCCTTGCCTCCGTCTACGGCATTGTCAAAGCCCATGCTGGATTTATCGACGTAGAGTCGAAAATCGATCAGGGAACCACTTTCAACCTCTATCTTCCGGGGACCGATAAAGAACCGCGCCGCCAGGAAACGTCTGAGCCGGAGGTCATCGCCGGACAGGGGGAAAGTGATGCTGGTCGATGATGAAGCGATCGCGGTGGAGGTGGGTATTGAAATGCTTGAAAAAGCGGGATTTTCCGTCGTCAGCGCCATGAGCGGAAAAGGGGCCATCGAGCTGTATTGGGACCAGGGGAGCGAAATCGACCTGGTCATCCTGGACATGATAATGCCCGACATTGGCGGCGGCGACGTCTTTGACGAAATTAAGGCGATCAATCCCCAGGCCAAAGTCCTGCTCTCAAGCGGATACAGCATTGATGGGAAGGCCACGGAAATATTACAGCGGGGCTGCAACGGATTTATCCAGAAACCGTTTGGCCTGGATCAGCTGATGAAAAAAATCTTTGAGATCATCGAAAAAAATTAAACAAGGGGACTGTTTTTCAGCCTCTCCTGGGCGATGCGTCCGCACAGACGGCTAATCCGCATTCTGCTCACGCTCCGAGTGCCGGTGTGGCACTTCACCGGCAGGATGGCTGTGATAATGACTGTGGATTTTGGATGCGTCTCCATCAAACACGATTTGACCATCTTGAATACTGTAAATCTCCCGGGTGGTTAGCGCCAGAAAGTCATACTCATGGGAAACGATAATATACCCAATCTCCAGTTGGTTTAGTATGTCCATAATCCGAATGATGGTCGCTTCATCCAGACCTGTGGTCGGCTCATCAAGCAGCAGCACGTCGGGCGCCATGACCAGCACGGTGGCCAGCGCCACCAATTTCTTTTCCCCTCCCGACAAACGATACGTGACACGCTCCCCGAATCCGGCCAAATCCAATTCTTCAAGTGTTTTCAGAGCCATGGCCCGCGCCTCATCAGGAGAATGGCCCAGATTCAGAGGGCCGAACGCCACATCTTCGAGTACGGTGGGGCTGAACAGCTGGTCGTCGACCTGCTGAAATAGAAGGCCGATTCTCCGGCGGTATTCTTGGAAATCCGTTTCTTTGGAAACCGGCCTGCCGAACAGCTGAATGTCTCCCGACGTTGGTTTCAGCAATCCCAAGATCAAATGGAGGAAGGTTGATTTACCGCTCCCATTGGGACCAATCAAACCGATCTTCTCCCCGGCGTGTAGCTGGAAATCAACATGATCGAGGACCGGGCGGCCGGAAGGATATTGAAATCCGACATCGGTCATTTCAATGGTTACAGGCGGCTCCATTCAAGCACTCCTACCATAACAATCATGATCCCGACGACCGCGGCCCAGAGCCTGTCGGAAGTGTTCAGGTTAAACGCTCTCAAGCTGAGGAATTTACCCTGAAATCCCCGACACAGCATGGCCTGGTGGACCCGTTCGGCCCGGGCCGAGGCCCGGACAAAGAGCATGCCGATCACATAGCCATAGGTGCGATATGCGTGCAGATTGGTTCCGGGCTTGAAGCCGCGAATCTGTATGGCCCGTCGAAGTCGCTGGTATTCCAGCTCCAGCACAAAAATATATCGAAAGGTCAGCAACAACAGCAGGACCAATTTGTCCGGCACCTTTAGACGGCTTAACGCATGACCGAGTGTGGAAATGGACGAGGTGGACAGTAGGGCAATCAAAGATATCAGAATCGCATTGGATTTGATGGTAATTTGGGCGGAAAGCAAGATACCCTCTCGGGTAATCGTGAGTGGACCGAGTTGCACGTATGGTTCTCCGGCAACGGTCAGCGGCAGCACCAGCCAGAAAAACAGAATGAAGCCATTGACCAGTACCAGCCGTTTCAGAACAGATCGAAATCCAAGTCCGGATACGGCGATCAGGCTAAAGGATACGCCGAGGGCCGCAAACAATGCCCAGAAGTTCGAGGATAAGGCCACGGTGAAGGCAAATGCGGTGGCCAGGACAATCTTGATCCTCGGATCCAGCCGATGCATGGGCGAGTCGCCCAGGGCGAAGGTTTCGCTGGCGATCATTTGAATCTATCCTTTGATTTCCTTCGATAATTCACATATGCCGCCAGTCCCACCAGGCCCAAAATGTATCCCAAGCCGCCGATAATATCGGAGATCGAAGGCCCCGCGGAACGGTTGTCCGCAATCATACGCTTCACCGGTTCAAGCTTCCGATCCAGGACGGCTTCCACTATACGCTCAATCTCTGCCTCACCAAGGGTCGGTGCAGACGTTGGCACCTCGCGGCTCGTGTCCGGGTCAGTGGCACGCGGCAGATCCTCCGCCGACGTCTCTCCAGTCTCGACCGCGACCCCATCGGCCCGAATCACCCTCTCGCCCCGGTGACCCATACCCGCGATCAACTCAATCCGTATCGGCGTTCGCTGGGGCAGCTTGAACGAAAAGGCCCCGTTTTCGTCCGTTCGACCTTCCACAAGGCGGTTGCCCTGCAAATCGGTGGCCACCACCCGGCCGTCGATGACCTTCTTGCCGCCGCTGAATTTGCTCTCTGTGTGCACCATGTCCCCATCGACCCATGCGAAAATGGTGACCCGATGGGCGGCCGCTGGAGACACCCACATCCCGGTTATCGTGAGGATGAGAGGCAAGAGACGTATGGCGAACGCCTGAGAATATCGCTTCATAATATGAACCAATCGATGATTGCGTATGTTGCTTTTTTTCCAGGAAAATGTGTTTGAAAATTCATGAAATCGCGAAGTGATGTTATCGGGTAGAACCCGGCAGCATGGCAGGCTGAACTTTCTTAAGAAAACCGACACAAAACATGGTGATCACGCCCTCGATTATCATGATTGGTACATGGGCGGCAACCACCAGAGCCGCTGCCTCATAGAAACTTTCACCGGTGAAGATCAACGCCAGGCCGACAATCACGCCGCTGAAGAGGATGGCCCCGCTTCCAACGAGAAATGCCCCGGTCAAAAACACTTCTTTCCTGTCACTGCGGACCATGGGCCCGAACAGGTAATAGCACAGTACGGCAGGAAGGGCCATCAGTACGGTGTTGACGCCGAGGGTGGTAATCCCTCCATATTGAAACAGGAAGCCGTGGAGGACCAGACCCACCAGAATCGCCGGAAACGCCCCCCATCCCAACAGCAAACCTACAATTCCGTTTAGAATCAGATGGATGCTTGAAGGCCCGATGGGGACATGGATCAGAGAGGCCACAAAAAATGAGGCCGATAGGATGCCTGCCTGGGCGATCCGGTCGTAGTCGAGCCGTTTCAGTCCGATGCCCGTACCGATGGCGGCCAGAGCAGCTCCGGAAACCAGCACCGGCCCGGAAAGTATGCCTTCAGAGATGTGCATATAAAATCCTTTCGGATTTTATGAAAGGCGGCTTCGCCGCATATGGATTACTCACGAATCACCATCTCTCGGCTAATATTATGCATAATCACCGGTGGGCAAGTAAACTTGGATATTCCCTATAGGATTCCATTGAGAAATCGGTGATATCGGAACCGGGCACTATTTCCATGCTTCGAACTTCACCCATATCACGGCACCAAGCTCCACGTCCTTTTCCCGGCCCTGGTACTCGAGCTGGTAGTCAGCGGTTTTTAAAGCTGCAAACCCCCACCAGCCGGCACTGGGAGCGGCATAGGTAAAGACCCCGTTCCCATCCGCCTTGATGGTCTGGGTGATCATGTAGTCCGTGGGTGCCTTGGCCTTTCCGTCCCGATTGTAATGTTCGACTTCTATTTCCGTGTAAGGTACAGGCTTGCCGTCAAATTTGACGATCCCCTGAAAAACATTCCCCGCATATAGCCCGAACGGCTTGGAAAGGGGGACGATCTCTGCTTTCAATCCAACGTCCCGGTCCCAGCCGTCATCGTCGCCGAACGCGGTAACCACGGTTTTGGTGTAGTGAATAATGAAGCTGTCTTCCGCCGGTTCCCAATAGGGTTCAGGTTCCATGATAAACACATAGACGCCGGGTCGCTTTACGGAAAACCCCGTTTCCCATGCGGTCTGGCCCATGACCGCCGTCCGTTCCAACGTTCCACGAAGGTCTATCGCCTTTCCATTTGCCACCACCGAAAAGCCCCTGGGTTTGACCAATTCCATCCCGACCATTTCAAAGGGATGGGAGAAAGACAGGATCACCGACACGGTTCTCGGATCCGATGGCATGACCATGTTGTCCGAAGGGATGACCATCCCGAAATGGGCCTCGGCGGATCCCGAAACCAGTAACATTAACACCAACACGGAATATCTGGATAGGACGTTTTTCATACCCCTCCGTTTAAAACAAAAAATGCCATGGGCTATCGCCTTCCGGACGATGAAAACCTTCATGGCAGACAGAAACGATGGTGCAAAGGACCAGCGACATTCGGGCTGCATTAAGCCCGGCCATTGCACCAGAAGGAGACGGTCATGCAATGTTCATGTCGGTCCTTGTCCTCTATGCAAATAGGTCAACATTGTCAACTGGAACACACCATTTAGATACTGGCGCTTGACTTCCTGCGGAGGACCCATTATTGATAATCGTTTTACCTTAGACCTATTATGCGTTGAGGGCGACCACAAAATGAAAGCAAAACTCGCAGATTTGATACATGACGCCGCTGCCCGCGCGGTGGCCGATGGAACGCTACGTTCATCGGATTTTCCACGGATTGAAATCGAGGAACCCAAAGCCGAAGCCCACGGCAATTTCTCTTCGAATTTCGCCATGGTTATGGCCTCCGTGCAGAAAATGGCACCGAGGAAAATTGCGGAGCTATTATTGGCAAACCTCGAGGATTCGGAAGGCATTCTGTTGAAGACCGAAATCGCCGGCCCGGGGTTTATCAATTTCTTCGTTCAGCCGGCCGCCTGGCTCCCGGTTGTGGAGAACATCCATCAACAGGATGACACCTTTGGACAAACCGATATCGGAAACAATGAAAAAGTGCAGGTGGAGTTTGTCAGTTCGAATCCCACAGGTCCTCTCCATGTGGGACACGGACGTGGTGCGGCTGTGGGTGATACCGTCGGCAATATCCTGTCGGCTTGCGGATACGACGTACAAAAAGAATATTACATTAACGATTCGGGGCGTCAGATTCGAACCTTGGGGCTAAGCGTATACTTACGTTTAAAAGCGATCTCAGGTGACCCGGTGGACTTTCCCGAAGATTGCTACCAGGGTGATTATATTCGAGATTTGGCTGAGGACATCCGGCAGAATACAGAGCTGGACCTAATGCAGATGCCGGAAGAAGAAGCCATACGCCGATGCGCCCGATATGCCGCTGAAACCATTCTGAAAGGCATCCGGTCGGATCTGGATGCCTTCGGCGTCCATTTCGACAGATGGTTCAGTGAACAGAGCCTGTTTGATGACGGGCTTGTGGAATCCGCTATCGGCGAATTCAAGGATCGCGACCTGATTTATGAAAACGATGGCGCGCTGTGGTTTAGAACGTCGGCGTTCGGAGATGAAAAAGATCGGGTCGTGGTGCGCAGCAACGGCCAAACGACCTATTTCGCATCCGATATCGCCTATCACAAAGACAAGTACGACCGAGGCTTTGACCGGGTCATCGACGTCTGGGGGGCCGATCACCATGGTTATATCCCACGAATGACTGCTGCCGTTGAAGCTTCCGGAACCAGCCGTAATAATTTCCAGGTGATTCTCGTCCAGCTGGTCAACCTTCTGCGGGGAGGAGAGCCGGTGGCCATGTCTACCCGCGCCGGTGAGTTTGTGACCCTGGGAGATGTCGTGGATGAGGTGGGACGGGATGCCGCCAGGTTCATATTTTTAACCCGGCATTACGAAAGCCCCCTGGATTTCGATCTGGATCTGGCGAAACAGAAAACCAACGAAAATCCGGTATATTACGTCCAGTACGTGCACGCGCGAATTTCCAGCATTCTCCGGAAAGCGTCAGAGCGGGGGATTTCGCATCCCGAAAAGGGCCGGAAGCATCTGGATCTTCTGACCACGCCGGAAGATAACCAGCTCATCAAGACATTGGCCAGATTTCCGGAAACGCTTCAAGCGGCAGCAAGAATGATGGAACCCCATCGGGTGGCCTATTATCTAATGGACCTTGCATCCGGTTTCCATGCCTACTACAATAAACACCGCGTGCTCACGGAAACGCCGGATCTGACTCAGGCACGTCTATCCCTTGTTTTGGCGGTCCAAAAGGTCATTCGAAATGGACTCCGTCTCATGGGCGTTTCAGCTCCAGACCGCATGTAAAACTGATAATCTCCAGATGATTTGTCGTTCTTGAATGAAAAAGACTGGTCCTGGCCCTTTCGTTAACGCGATATAGAGGGTTCGAGGATTCAAGGATTCAAGGGGTCGAGTGGAAAACTAAAAGCGTATATTAATCCATTCTGAGACAGACGGATTGAACCTAAAAGCTCTAAAAAGATATGCTCGCCTCGAACGGGTAGACAAGACTACACCCCGCTGTGCAAGTGAAATTGGGGAAACACCTAAAGCTTACGTATGGCCAAAAAAAGTCGCACCCGTCGATTTGTGGTTTTGTTTCTAGTGGCGGCCTGGATGTTTTTTCTTGGCGTTCTGGTAGGTCGCGGCACATCACCGCTGCATTTTGACTTAAAAACATTGGAGAAAGAACTGGCGACGTTAAAGGAGCTGGTTTCCAAAAGAGAGCGGGCGAAGTTCAAAATGAACTCCCCGTCATCCGAATCGTCCAAAGAGCTCAAATTTTATGATGCCCTTAAGGCTCCGGAAAAAGATGAACCAGCGCCGCCTGCCGAAACAAAGAAGCCGCCACCTCGCCAAGCCAGGGAAACAAAAAAAACAAACATCGATACACCCCCGGCACCTCCTAGCCGCCAGCCGACCAAACCGGTGGCCGCTAAAAAAGAAACACAACAGCCCCCCGCTTCTAAGGATCCTATCCGGAGATTCACCATCCAGGTGGCGGCCGTCAAAGATGCGCGAACAGCCGCCAAGCTGGTGGATCAGCTGCGACTCAAGGGATATCCGGCCTATCAGGAGGTGGCGTGGCTCAAAAATAAAGGGACCTGGTATCGGATCCGTATCGGATCTTTTTTTGATTCGGCAGACGCCAAAGCGATCCTCGAAAAGCTCCGAAAGGAAAAACACAGCCCTATATTAGTCCGTATGGATTAATACAGAGAAATTCCAAATAACAAATGACAAGTACCAATTGGAAAATTTCAAATTCCAAAACCCAAATCTCAAACACCGGCACCCGGACCTGGCGCCTGACACCTGACACCACGTGCTTGAGATCAAAACGAAACACAAAACACTGAACACCAAACACCAAACCCTCCTTCGCTCCTAAAGGAGCTTCGGGGGGCAGGCACCAAACACTAAATACGAAACACCAATCACCAATCACAAAACACTAAATACCCGAGGTTTTTTAATGAAAATTACCAAAGATGAAATTGCCTACGTGGCCGAACTGGCCCGTTTGGAGCTGGACGAAGAAGCCATCGAAACCTTCTCCGAACAAATCGGCGATATCCTGGCATACTTTGATAAGCTCAACGAAATAAACACCGACGGAGTTCCACCCACATCCCATGCCATCTTTCTCTCCAATGCCTTTCGAGAGGATCATCCGGTCGAACATCTGGATCGGGATTCGGCACTGAAAAATGCTCCGGAAAAAGAAGACGGCGATTTTCTGGTCCCGAAAGTCGTCGGCTGATCACCAACGGAATTTGAATCGGGAAAACTAATATGTCGCACCATAAACTTACCATCGAAGAGGCGCTTACCCTGCTTAGAAATCGAGAGATCTCGTCGGTTGAATTGATGCAATCGGTATTGGAACGCATTGCCGCCATAGACGGTACCATCGGGGCGTTTCTCACCATTTTCGAGGAAAGAACCATCCAGCAGGCTGAAGCAGCGGATAAGGCTTACGCAGAAGGCACCGCCGGCCCTCTCACCGGCATTCCCCTGGGAGTCAAAGATGTCCTTTGCACCAAAGGGCTGCGAACTACATGTGGTTCCAAAATACTGGAAAATTTTTACCCGCCATATGATGCGGCCGTCATAAAAAAACTCGACGTCGCCGGCGCCGTACTGGTCGGCAAACTGAACATGGACGAATTTGCCATGGGCTCGTCCACTGAACACTCCGCGTTCAAGATCACCCGGAATCCATGGGACACGGATCGTACTCCCGGCGGATCCAGCGGCGGCAGCGCTGCCGCGGTTGCCGCGGACATGTGCCTTGGCGCCCTGGGCTCCGATACCGGAGGCTCGATCCGGCAGCCGGCGTCACTCTGTGGCGTGGTCGGGATGAAACCCACCTACGGGCGGGTCTCACGGTTCGGACTGGTGGCCTATGCGTCGTCCCTGGACCATATCGGTCCGATCACGAAAACCGTTTCCGACAACGCTATCCTGTTGAACACCATTGCCGGTTACGACCGGCGAGACTCAACCTCGGTGTCCCGGGAGGTCCCGGATTACACCCACTGTTTGAAAAACGATCTAAAGGGTGTTCGGGTCGGCATACCCAAAGAATACAACGACATCGAAGGCATCGATCCGGAGGTAAAAAAGGCTGTAAAAAAGGCCATTGAGAAGATTGCCGAACTGGGTGCCGATCCGATTGAGGTGTCTCTGCCCCGCTCCGAGTATGTTGTGGCCGCCTACTATATCATTGCCCCCTGCGAAGCCAGCTCCAATCTGGCGCGATACGACGGTGTCAAATACGGCTTTCGGTCCGAAAATGCCAACAACCTGCTGGACATGTACCATCGTACCCGATCTTCCGGATTCGGACCGGAAGTTCAACGGCGGATTATCATCGGAACCTATGCGCTGTCCGCCGGATATTATGATGCCTATTACGGAAAGGCCTCCCAGGTAAGGACCCTGATCATGGACGATTTTAAACGGGCCTTTGATACCTGTGATGCGCTGCTGGCGCCGGTAGCGCCAACTCCGGCATTTAACATCGGAGAAAAAACCGATGACCCATTGACCATGTTTCTTTGCGATATTTTCACATTATCAGCCAACCTGACCGGCATACCGGGCATCTCCGTTCCCTGCGGATTTTCATCCAAGGGACTGCCGATCGGTCTGCAAATTCTGGGCAAACACTTCGATGAAGGAACATTGCTGAATATTGCCTATCAATTCGAGCAAGCATCCGAGGTCCACAAGCGGAAACCCAACCTATAATCCGGTCAATCCAGGGGATGAACCGACCGTGACGTAAGGGAGTAACCGATGAGTATTCAACCGGAAGGCGAGGAACTGCGAAAAGCAGTTAAGTGGATATCCGACGAACGGCAATTTGGCCCAAAGCGGCCGCTGCAGGAACTCATTGAAAAGGCCAGTGTGAAGTTTGATCTGTCACCGAAAGATTCAGAATACCTGTTCCAATTTTTTACACAAAAGTAGAATTTGATACTGGATGCTTGGTACTGGATACTGGATTCTGGATGCTGGATAGGACCTGTATCCAGGGCGCCCTTGGAATTTAAACAGCGCAGCTATAGGGTTTTCTCGGTAAAGATATATGATAAAAAGAAACGGATTGTCCCATTTAACGGTTGAAAAAGGTGTTGACAAATTAATTCCAAGGCTTATAATGTCCCATATAAAGGTTGACAATATTATAGGAGGACATTATGAAC
>Ga0056119_1000165_pt1 | contig 12605 bp, 12 predicted proteins | sample WorMettaBAHAMAS1_FD_80076 | JGI IMG/M metagenome (GOLD analysis project Ga0056119, IMG submission 80076) | Marine gutless worms symbiont microbial communities from Max Planck institute for Marine Microbiology, Germany - Olavius tantulus BAHAMAS.1 ...
CCTTTTTGAGATCTATTTTTGCAACCAGAAGATTGCGCAACTAAATGTAAAAGAACAATGAAACACGAAAAGTGTTACCTATGTCTCCGAACACGTGTCACCCTTGTCCCCGGTCCGTACAGTAGGAGAGGTAAGGAGAGGGGGGTAAGATTGATGTCATTCCGCCTGAATCACCGTGGCTTGTTGGAGTGAAACGGAAATCCCGCTCACCGGGGCTGCGGGAAGTCGCTTTAACAGTGGCCGGATGTCTTAAATTACGATCACTTGATTCGGAAGAGGGATAGAAATATGTCTCTGGTCGGCATTATCGCCAATCCAGCTTCGGGAACCGATATCCGCCGGCTGGTTGCCTACGGCAGTGTGTTCAACAACCAGGAAAAGGTTCGGATCGTGCGGCGGATTCTGCTCGGCCTGGAAGCGACAGGGGTGGAGCAGATCCGCTACATGCCCGACTACTACGGCATTGTGGAGCGGGCGCTGGATGCCTTGAAGATCCGTATGAACATTGCACCGCTGGTGTTCGACACCAAGGCCGACCAGAGAGATTCCAGGCGAGCGGCCGAGTTGCTGGCTGAAAATGGTGCCGGTTGTATTGTCACCATAGGGGGGGACGGCACCAATCGCGTGGTTGCCAAAGGCACCTGCCATGTCCCCCTTCTACCAGTGTCGACCGGTACCAACAACGTGTTCCCCTACATGATCGAAGGAACGATTGCCGGGCTGGCCGCCGGCCTGATCGCCACAGGTAAAGTAGCCCGCATAAATGGAACGTTTTCTTCCACTCGACTTGATGTCATGGTCGATGGGGAGCCTGTGGATATGGCCATTGTCGATGCCGTGGTGTGTGATGATATCTTTATCGGCTCGCGAGCCGTATGGAAAATGGAGAAAATCAAACAGATTTTTTTTAATCGCTGCAGTCCGGCAAGTATCGGCTTTTCCGCCATCGGCGGGATGCTCCGCACCATTGCTCCGGATGATCCGTTCAGTATGGTTCTCGAATTGGGTAGAAAAGGGCGTCCGGTTACGGCCCCGGTCGCTCCCGGGATAGTAGAAACGGTATTTGTGAAAAACGTACAACTGATGACGCTCGACGAAATGGTAAATATCTCCTCAACCCCCTGTGTGGTGGCACTCGATGGTGAACGCGAGGTGGAAGTCAGAAAGGGCCAACAAGCAACGATCCGCCTTTCGACAGATGGTCCGTTGATCGTGAATGTGGACCGTACGATGGCAATGGCCAAACAACAAAAAATCCTTGCACCGGATTTCAGCAATGGGTTGGAAACATCCCGTCACGCCGCGGATGGAATTGAAAAAAACCAGCCCAACTGAAAGGAGGGTCACCATGGATCTATCATTGAAAGCAAAAGTGGCAGTGGTAACCGGGGCCAGTCGGGGTATCGGTAAATCCTGCGCCCAGGTCCTGTCCCGGGAAGGATGTCACCTCGTACTCTGCGCTCGGGAAAAACAGGGCCTGGATGAGACGGCCGAGGCACTCAAGGCTGACGGCAATACCGTTCTGGCAATCCCTGCGGACATCACCAAACCGGAAGACATCGACAGCGTGATGACGCAGTCGGCTGATGAATTTGGCCGAATCGACATCCTAGTCAATAACGCCGGAACGGGGCGGCTGAGTGATCTGATTGAACTCCCCGAAGAGGAGTTTCGATACAATATGGATCTAATGCTTTTCGGATTGATCCGCTGTTGCAAAGCGGCCATGATCCATATGCGTGAGCAGAAATGGGGCCGTATTATCAATATTTCATCCATATTCGGCAAGCAGCCGGTTGGTTTGGTCGACTACGACGCCATCAAAGCGGCGGTCAACATGTTCACCAAGGATTTGGCCAATTACGCTGCCAAGGACAACATCCTGGTCAACGCCGTCTGCCCGGGGCCGATCCGAACACCGCTCTGGGAGGGCTCCGGCGGGTTGGGCGATCAGCAGGGACAAATGCTGAACATGTCGGGCCAGGAAGCCATCACCTGGTTCGCGGAGCAGAACATCCCGCTGGGACATCACGGCGACCCGGAGGATGTCGCCAATCTGGTGGCATTTCTGGCGTCGGACAGAGCCAAGTTCATTACCGGCCAGGCAATCAATGTGGATGGCGGCATGGTCAAGAGCACGCTTTGAACTTGCATGTTCCCTGTAGCTCGATGCAGAAATTCCGCTTTAATTCCTCTCCCCTGGTGGCCTGCGGTGAGCTTTGTCGAACTGGAGAGATTCGCCCCGCTAAATCCCGCCCTTGGCGGCCCCTACGGAGTAGGGATTTAACAGGGCAAGGAGAGGGGGATTAGCCTGGCAATATTCCGCTTTGATACTCCCCACCGTGCTGCGAATAGATTCATCCGGAGCTCTAACGCAGATATGAAATTACTGATTGTGTGGGCAGCCGTTCTGGTTCAGGTCGCCGGCTGTCCCTCGACCGTTGCAGCACGAACCGATTCAGGCGAGGGTTACACCGATTCGCAATGTGCCGAATGCCATGAAGAAATGGCGGATGATCATGGGGCATCCGGCCACAAAGCTACGCCGTGCCTGGAATGTCACATCCAAGCAGCCTAGGAAAACCATGAGGCAGTGGCTCCGGTCGATTGCGGCCAATGCCACTCGCCCCATGATGAAAAGGTCGCACACGATGCGCATACACGTGTCTCCTGCAAATCGTGCCATGTGAACGGAGGCGTCCCGGCGATAGATACAGACGTGAAAAACGTCGTCTGGAGCGGTGCGTTTCGACCCGGTAGTGCATGGCTGCCTCACCAGGCGGTCAGGTCTGAGACAGATCCGGGATGCGCGAGCTGCCATTTCAAGGGCAGTATCTTCGGTGCGTCGTCTATGATATTGCCCGCCAAGAGTATCCTGTGCATGCCCTGTCATGTCGCGACGTTCTCGGTGGGCGACAGGACGACGATCATCTCCCTGCTCATTTTTCTGGCGGGCATGGTGGGGCTCGGTGCTGTCTGGTTTTCAGGTTCCATCTCCGGGAGGGCACCGCGATACGGCGAAACATCTGAGGTCACAACCAGAACAGCACCCCGTTCGCATAGTTCCGCTAATTTTTCCCACCTGCTCGGCGCCCTGATCGTAGAGGTGTTGTTTCTGAGACGGCTTTTCCGGCTGTCACCGGCCCGCTGGGCCATCCATGGGCTGATTTTTTTCCCGTTTCTTTTTCGTTTGGCGTTTGGCATGACAGCGCTGGTGCTCTCGATTTATCTGCCGGATAGCTCCGTAACCAGGGCCATGTTGGATAAAAACTTTGCCGTGCGCGCCTTTTTCTTCGATACCACCGGTCTCATGATCCTCGCGGGTACGACGGCCGCCATTTTCCGCAGTAGAGATGAGCGGATTGCGGGTATTGACTTCCTGCCGGAACCGGGGCGGGGCATGACAGTACTGCTCGGCCTGATCGTTCTTGTGGGATTTGTTCTGGAGGGGTTGCGCATCGCCATGACCGGCTGGCCCGAAGGGGCGGAATGGGCGTTTTTCGGGTACGGTGTGAGTTTGATGGTCAAGGGCATGCTCGGGTTAACCGATATATACGGATATGTGTGGTATACCCATGCCATCCTGGTCGGTGCGTTTGTGGCGTTGATTCCGTTTACGCGCATGTCCAATATGATCACTGCTCCCATCGCCCTTTTCATAAACGCACGATCGGAAAATAGTGTCGTGTCCCAAAAAACACTGGACCTATAGCCCAATTTAAGGATGCGGAAATTGACCATTCCATCACCCCCTGCCTTTTTAGCTCCCTGCATCCCAGGATCCGCCAGTGGCGGTATATAGCAGGGCACGCCTCCCGCAACATATGGGAGGGCTTAACTTCTCCCTCCCCTTGGGGAGGGATTCAAAGGGTGGGGTATTAGAGGCTCGTTCCTTGTTTTTGCTCATAGGATCGAAAAAGAATAACCAAAAAGAAATTTGAAGTGTTTTTTCCAATTTCCAATTCTTCGCCCCTTCAACAGAAAGGAAACGGACGATGGAAATTCAGGGATACAACATGCCAGAAAAGCTCTACTATCAGGAAAAACATTACTGGGTAAGGATCGACGAGGACATCCTGGTGATGGGGATGGACGATTTTGCCCAGCAAATGGCGGGCAAAATTGTGTTTGTTCAGATTCCGTTTGAAGGGAAAAAGCTGAAGGCCGGTAAAAAATTTGCCCAGGTGGAATTGGGCAAATGGCTGGGAAAGGTTTACGCACCGGTCAATGGCGAACTGATTGAAGGAAACGAAGCGCTCGAGACAGATCCCACGCTCATCAACCAGGATTGCTACGGAACCGGGTGGATGTATAAAATTAAACCGACCGACATGGGCGAACTGAACAACCTGATCCATGGCCCGGCGGATATCGAAAAATGGCTTCTCGAAGATATTGAGAAGTACAAGAAGGAATAAAATGGTTAAACGATTTCATGCAATGTACAGAGTAACATGTCGAACCGCCGCTACAGCATAAAGGAGATTCTGCAGGCACAGGCGTGCACGCACTGCCTGGATTGCGCTGCTGTATGTCCGGCGGTTTGCGGCAGCCTCGACGGAAGGCTGTCGGCGGATTACCGCCTCAATATGCTTGACCGGATATTGAAGACACGAACGGGATTTTGGCGAAAATTATTTGGTAGAAAAGATCTGACTGAAGAAGAACTACGCGCGTTCAGCGAGACGGTCTTCCGCTGCACCTTATGCGGGAACTGCCGGCAGATCTGCCCGTCGGGGATAGACCTGACGCAGCTCTGGCGTTCGCTTCGCCGGGATCTTGTGGAATGCAAGGCGTACCCCGAAAAGATCGATACGATCCGGGAGAATCTGGATCAAAGCCACAACGTCTTTGGAGAGGACAACGAGGAACGGGCCGATTGGGTGGAAGATATACCCGATGCTCCGGATCATAGCTATATCAGGGACAGGGCCGAGGTGGTCTATTTTGCCGGGTGCGTATCGTCCTTTTTTCCGCTGGCCCAACAGATTCCCACCGCCCTGGTACACATCCTGGATGCGGCCCGAATCGATGTTACCCTCCTGGGCGAAGACGAGTGGTGTTGCGGTTTTCCGATGCTCGCTGCCGGATTGCGGGATCGTCTGAATGATCACATTGCGCACAACATCGAAGCGGTGCGGGCAAAAGACGCCCGGAAAGTGGTCTTTGCCTGTCCGTCCTGTTACCAGATGTGGCGCGAATATTATTCACACGATTTTGAGATTTACCACGTCACGCAGTTCATGGAGCAATTGGTTTCCACAGGCCAATTAGCCCTACAGGTCATTGACCTCACCGTCACCTACCACGACCCCTGTGATTTAGGGCGCGGCAGTCGCGAGTATGATGCCCCCCGCAAACTCATCCGCGCCATCCCGGGAGTGACGTTGGTGGAAATGGAACACAACCGCGAGAATTGCCTGTGTTGCGGTGGCGGCGGGAACCTGGAAATGTTTGATAGCGATCTTTCCGGCGAGATTGCCAAGGCGAAAATTGATGAAGCCATGGCCACCGGTGCCCAAGCCGTCGTGACCGCCTGCCAGCAATGTGTGCGCGTCATGACGACCTATGTGCGGCGCAACAACATCGATTTTGAGGTGATGGATATCGTTCAACTGGTTCAAAAGGCGTTGCATCCATGACGCAACCTCGTTGGGAGCACCCGGAGAGATTTTTCCAACGTGGTTATCCAGAAAGCACAGAGAGTCGGTGTTAGAGTGATCGCAATATATATTCCGCTTCATGGCGGCATAAGGCCGGTACGGCCTGCGGGCCATAGCTTCAGCGGCGGCCTGTGACTGGCCCTACATTTCAGCATGCGTAGGGCGGGGCACCGTACCCGCCCCACAACGGCAGATGAATTCATATCTATCAAATCGGAACGGAATTTTGTCAATTGCGATAGATGAGATGTTGAAACCGCTCCTAACGAAACCCGCCACCTCCAGTCGATGATACCGGGAGGTTTCGCCAATATGGACCTATACCAGTTAGGAAAAATTCCCTGGGAGGAAACCCAGCTCATCTACCATTCCTTAGCCCTGCTAGGACAAGAGGCGCTGTGCCTGGTCTCGCCGGATTCGCCCTATGTATGCGTCGGTTACCACCAGGATGTGGACCAGGAAGTCGATCTGGGATTCTGCCGCGATAAAAACATTCCGGTGTTTCGGCGTGAAGTCGGAGGCGGTGCGGTGTTTCTGGATGGGAATCAGCTCTTCTTCCAACTCATTCTGAAACGGGACAATCCGATTGTTCCCAAACGGATAGACACCTTTTACAAAAAATTCCTGCAGCCCGTGATTGACGTGCATCAAAGAATCGGCATTCCGGCCGAGTATAAACCTGTAAATGATCTGGTTGTGGGACATCGGAAGATATCCGGAACCGGTGCCGGTGAAATTGGGGATTGCGTTGTTTTCGTCGGCAATCTGATCATAGACTTCGATTACGACACCATGGCCCGGGTGTTGAACATCCCAGAGGAGAAATTTCGCGATAAGGTAAAAAGCTCCATCGAGGAAAACCTGACAACGATACGCCGGGAACTCCGGGAGGGATATGCTGACCGATGGAACGAAAATATGTTGAACGATATGATGGCCGAGGAGTTCGGCAGGCTCATCGGCCCCATGACGGCAGGCCGCAAAGATGCCTTGCTGGTCAAGAAAATGGAAACGTTGCAGGAGACCATGATGCATGATGATTGGCTGCATCAAAAGGGCAAACGGGTTGACGGCCGCATTGTCAAAATAAAGTCAGGGCTCGAATTGGTCCATAAAATCCATAAAGCCAAGGGTGGTCTCATCAGAGCCGAATTTTTCGTTGAGGACGGACATTATATAGACGTCTCTATTTCAGGAGATTTCTTTTGTTTCCCGAAAAATGCCGTTAACCGGCTGGGGAGAGAGATCGAAAGTTCTCCGGTCGATAATATGCCCGGTATCATCCGCAGATTCTACAGTGAAACGAATTGTGAACTGCCGGGGATAGACATCGATGACTTGGTAAGGGTGTTTACCCCATCCTAAAGCGTGGAACAGATGTTGCCCGAATATCGCAAAAGGCATTTATGGATACGAGTGACATGGTATCGTTTCCCGGAGACGCTCCTGTTGTGGAACTAACAAATTGACAACAATTCGTCATTTAATATACATGTTGTACACCATGCTGGGGGAGCTGGATATCATCAGCTGAGAGGAGGCTGACCGCCTCGACTCCTTGTACCTGATCCGGGTAATGCCGGCGTAGGAAAGTGATCGCATGCCAACAAAATTCCCTCCCGTTCCTCCAGGATCGATACCAGTTGGAGGATGCATCCCATGAAAACGAAAGATACCGCGCGAGCGGTCATTCTGGTGGCCATAGCGGTTGCCCTGTCACCCTTTTTCATTCCCGTTGGGATTTCCAAGTGCTTCCCGGCCCAACAAATGGTCAATGTCCTGGCTGCAGTCATACTGGGGCCATGGTATGCCGTGGTTATTGCCTTTGCCGCCGGAGTCATCCGTAACATTCTCGGCCTGGGGACACTTCTGGCCTTTCCCGGCGGCATGATCGGTGCGCTGCTGGCAGGTTTGGCCTACAAGTTATCTAAAAACGTCTATGCTGCCGGTCTGGGAGAAATCATAGGAACCGGTTTGCTGGGAGCTCTTGCGAGTGCCTGGATTGTAGGGCCGATCTTCATGGGCAAATCGATGGCTGTCGGCACCTTGATCATCGCCTTCAGTATCAGCACGCTGGGAGGCACGATTATCGGCATTCTCGCCCTGCATCTCCTGCGGAAGGTAAAGATTTGGCAACCCGAATCGAATTAAGCGACATCCACTATCGTTACCCCGACACGGAGTGGATATTGAATGGGATCGATATGACGATCAACCCGGGCGACTATACCATCGTCTTTGGGACCAATGGTTCCGGCAAGTCCACCATGGGATACCTCTTCAACGGTCTGGTTCCCCACTTCTTCGAAGGAACCCTCGAAGGGACGGTAACGGTCAATAATATCGATACAAAGAATTCGGAAGTCAGCGAACTGTTTTCCCAGGTTGGACTCGTCATTCAAAATGTCGATGCCCAGCTATTTAACGATACGGTCGAAAATGAACTTGCGTTTGGATTGGAGAGTCTTGGCAGATCTTCCGGGGAAATAGACAAACGGATAACCGATGTATCGGTAAAGCTGAACATCGCAGACTTACTGGACAGGTCTCCGGAAACCCTTTCGGGAGGAGAAAAGCGCCTCGTTTCCATAGCCGCCATCCTCTGTCTGAGTCCAACCGTGCTGGTTCTCGATGAACCCTATTCAAATCTGGACAGGAAGGGAATTGAGCGTGTCAAAAATATGCTTCTTCAAATACACGATAGTGGCAGGAGTGTTGTCGTAATCGAGCAGCGGATGGGGGACTTTCTGGAAGACGCTACCCGATGTGTTATTGTCGAGCGGGGTAAAATCCGGTTCCAAGGCAGCACGGACCAGGCCAATCGGATTATGGTGCAGGAACATCTCGTGCCCCAGTATCCACCAAGGATGAGGAAAAGTAAGCGTAACGGCAATAAGACCATCCTCTCGGTAAACGGGCTTTCCTACTCTGTCGATGGAAGACGCATTCTTAGAAATATTTCCCTTGAGTTCAAAAAAAATGAAATGGTGGCCATTGTCGGAGAAAATGGTGTAGGCAAAACCACATTGATCAAACACTTTAATGGACTATTAAAACCCACTGAAGGGGAAGTGATGTTGCAGGGTGAAGACATTCGCCGCAAATCACCGACCGATCTGGCACGGCACGTGGGGATTTGTTTTCAGAATCCCAATGACCAGTTCTTTAAAACAAGCGTCGGTGACGAACTGAGGGTTGGACCGCACATCATCGGAAAACATGACAGCCAGACCGTCGATAAGATTTGCAGCCTTCTGGATCTTCATGGACTGCTGGATCGGTCTCCATATAGTCTCAGCGAGGGAGAAAAGAAACGGGTCACCGTAGCGTCCATTTTATCCATGGAGCCGGATATTCTTGTCCTCGATGAACCGACGGTCGGGCAGGACGGTCGGTTTAAAGAGGTGATCGCGAATATATTAGGCGATCTCGAGATGTTGGGCATTACGATCATAATCGTCACCCATGACCTGGAATTTGCACGGGCCACCACCGACCGCTGGATCGTGTTGCACGATGGTCGGGTACGGATCGATGGCGCTACCGAGGACGTCCGGCTCAGTGTTCAGTGAGGTCAATTCTTAGCCCGAACATGTCATGAACTCTTTTCAGTAGATGGCTGAATAGAAGCACTATCTTCGATGGGAAAAAGAGCAAATTGGATCCCAGAACAAAAATAGCTTTGGGGATTATGGCAATTGCGGCGGTTTTGAGCACCCGCGATCCGGTGATCCTTATTGCAGAGTGTGTCATTGCCTTCATCGCGATTCCCCTTTCCGGATCTGGAAGAAAATGGCTCAGCTCCGCACGTTCGTTCTTGTCGATCCTCATCCTGGTGTTTATTATCGGCTTTATTTTCTTCGATCTGCCGACTGCCTTATTGCTGATCATACGGCTGTTCACCATTCTGACCGTATCCTTTATATTCTTCTTCGCCACCGGCCCTCACGAAATCGGAAATGCATTGCATCAAATGGGGATGCCGTATGAGATTTCGTTTATTCTAACGACGTCCATGCGCTACGTTCCTATGATCGGCTGGAAAGTTCGGCAAATCATGGACGCCCAGCAGGCGCGGGGAATAGATTTGAGGCTGAGGAAAAAAAATATCTCCAACTTGATGGCGTTGATGATGCCGCTCCTGGTCCAATCGTTCATCCTGGCCGACGAGTTGGCTCTTGCCATGGAGTCCCGAGGATTTGGCAGCAAACGGCGTTCCACGCGAAAAACGTATCGGTTCACGATGAAAGATATCGGGGTGATGGCCATATCTCTGGGTCTTCTTATGGCATTGATCTGGTGGGAGAGAAGGTAGGGTCATTAGAATATTGCGCTTATCTGGAAACATCATCGCAGAGAAGTTTATCCATCGCTTTACGCTGATCGTGGGCGATATTAACAGCGGCAAGACGACCCTGACCAAGCAGGTCCTGGATGTTCTCTGCAAGGCCAACGCCGGGGTGGTCACGGTGTTCGACTTCGCGCCTGAAATCACACCGCAGGATTTGGAAGCTCACAAACAAACAGCGTTTCTCGGCGGTCCGCTTCAGACCCCGGATTCGGAAGACATCCGCTATTATCGCCCACGGATTCATCCACCCCGGTTGAGAGGACGGGATGAAAGCGAAGCCGAGGCATTGGCTGCCGAAAATCTCCGCGCCATTGAAGCACTGCTCGACAAGGAGTTATCTAACGATACGGATGCCATTTTTATTAACGACTGCTCTCTGTATTTGCATTCCGGTAGTGCTTCCAGGTTGCTCGAGGTGATACTCGGTTGCCCGACGTCGGTGGTGAACGGATATCTGGGGCGGTTTTTTGATGATAGCTCCATTTCGATCAAAGAAAGAGACGGGATGGAATTCCTGATGCGTCACTGCGATCAGCTTATAAAATTGTGATGAACCACAAATATCTCGGTTGGTTGGAGTTTTTGGTTAAATAGAGCGCTGGGGCTAACGCCTGGGGTGGATAAGTTAGGGTTCAAGGGGTCGTTACCCGCCTGCGGCGGCGCCAAAGGCGACCAGGGATTCGAGGGGTCAAGTGAACCGCTCAGTACAAGCCACCACTAAAAAGGAATTAGACTGGAAACCCTTCAACGAGCTACAGCGAATCAGACAATTCCAAAATCGGAGAGTTTGCATACAGTTGCCTGCCATTCCGGACTTGATCCCGAATCCAGATCTTTTCAAGAGGACATCCCTGAATCCCGGACCGAAGCCTGTCCCTGCGAGGGCAGGAGTCGGCATGACCATATCAACATCCCGTCTCCTGATATAGGCAAAACATGTAAAACCAGACCCTTGAACCCTCGGCCCCTTGAATCCTTGAATCCTATTCTCCGAATGATTTGGAGATCACGATAATATCTTACCCGAGACAGGGTATGCCAAAAGATTGATAACTCTCGGCTAAAAAATGAGGAGAAAATCCATGAAACGCATACTCACCGTGGCAGGGTCCGACTCCGGCGGCGGTGCCGGAATTCAGGCAGACCTCAAGGCGATTACGGTGTTGGGCGGATACGGCATGAGTGTGATTACCGCTCTCACGGCTCAGAACACGATCGGGGTTCAAGAGCTCCACGCCGTTCCCATCGACTTTATCTCCAGGCAATTGGATTCGGTGCTTTCCGACATCGGTGCCGATGCCGCCAAAACCGGTATGTTGGCAACCCCCGAGATCGTGGAGGTCGTGGCGGACGGCTTCAAGAGATACGATGTCCGGCCCCTGGTGGTGGATCCGGTGATGGTGGCTAAAAGCGGAGACTCGCTTCTCAACGAGGAGGCCCGGAAGACCATCCAAACCAAACTGCTCCCACTGGCCACCGTCGTAACACCCAACCTTCCGGAGGCCGAAGTGCTCAGTGGACTTCCGGTAACGACGTTGGATGACATGAAGAAGGCGGCCCGGCATATTCATGATCTGGGCCCTCGATATGTCGTGATCAAAGGTGGGAACTTAAAAGGACGGGCCGTGGATCTGCTGTTTGATGGAAAAGCGTTTCAAGAGTTTGACGCCCCGCGTCTGGACCAGCGCCATACCCATGGAACAGGGTGCACTTTCTCTGCGGCCCTGGCAGTCAATCTTGCCGATGGTCTGCCCATTGCCGACGCGGTCGGAAAAGCCAAATTATTTATTACCCGGGCCATCGCCATGGGTTTGGACATCGGCGCCGGCCACGGCCCGACGAATCCCTATGCCCACATTCTGCATGTGACCGAACGGGAGACAGTGCTTACGGAATTGGATAAGGCGTTTGAGTTTTTGAGCCGCCATAAAGTGGGACGCATGATACCGGAAGTGCGTTCCAATCTCGGGTATGCATTACCCGGTGCTGTCGGCTATGAGGAAATCGCCGCATTTCCCGGGCGCATCAGCCAAGTAGGTGATGATGTTGTCATTTACGAAAAACCGGCGTTTGGCGCTTCACGGCATATCGCCCGTGTGATCCTGGCCGCTACAAAACACAAACCGGATTTGAGGGCCGTCATGAACGTCCGGTACAACCCGTCGATTCTGGATACGTGTAAAAAAATCGGACTTCAAATGGCCTTCTTCGACCGCAAGAAAGAACCAAAGGACGTCAAAGAACGGGAGGGTTCCACCCTGGAATGGGGCACCGATCAAGCGCTGCAACAATTCGAAGGCACCCCCGATCTCATTTATGATGAAGGGGAAGTGGGTAAAGAACCGATGATCCGGATTTTGGGGAGAACCCCCGTGGCGGTGGCTGAAAAAATTCTCCGGATCCAACAGAATTTATAAATTCTTGCAGAAATCGCCCCTGCCCAATCAAAAAGACCGTAACGATCTCCCTCCCTGTATAGACTGGGGAGATAGGTAACAGTTGTTCGGAGACATGGGTAACACTACCATCAGGCATATCGTTTACACTTGGGAGAACGACTATGCCATGGAAAGCGCGTACCACAATGTCTC
>Ga0056119_1000166_pt1 | contig 12593 bp, 17 predicted proteins | sample WorMettaBAHAMAS1_FD_80076 | JGI IMG/M metagenome (GOLD analysis project Ga0056119, IMG submission 80076) | Marine gutless worms symbiont microbial communities from Max Planck institute for Marine Microbiology, Germany - Olavius tantulus BAHAMAS.1 ...
CTTCGATGAGCCGTTCTCTGCTCCAGTCCCAGTGTTTTTCTTTGAGTTCCGCCAGCTTGAGATTGAGTCGGCGGCGGTATTCCCGGCTGACAGAGCTTCCTAGCCAATCTAACGTCTCAGTAAGATCGGCAGCGCCAATCGACGGTACCGAAGGTTTTCACCTAGGCGCCGCGATCCGGCGCATCGGTATGGCTTGGGGGAATCGCGCATTTGTCTCCCTTCTCAATGTGGAAACCATCGCCAATGCGCTTGCGTGCGTCTATGCGCTTACTTTAGGTCGCTAGCAGGTTTCTAGGACTCACCTAGGAACGCTTCTAGTGGCTTCCCACACATCGTAGGCATCAAGCATTAGAGCAACGCTGAAAAGATCCTGTGAGCGTTTCCGTGCGCCTTGATAACCCATAAGCGGGATATGCCCATGGGACACAGAGTTATTAGTTAGGTCTCTACTGGCTATGTCGTACGTAGTTGATACCAACATCTTTAACAAACTCGTTGATGGCATTCTTCGTTTAAAAGACTTACCATCCGATGTCCCGTACATTGCGACGCACATCCAGATAGAGGAGATAAACAACCCCAAGGACATTGAACGGAGAACTAGGTTGCTCTTGATATTTGCTGAAATGCGCCCACAAATGGTTCCTACCGAGTCGTCAGTTTGGTGTGTTTCCCGCTGGGGTAAAGGAAAGTTTGGTGGCGGTATTCGTTACAAAAAGCTGAAACAGAACTTGGATGCTCGTAACAAATTGAAGTACAATAACGCAAACGACATACTCATTGCAGAAATAGCAATCGCTAACGGCTATACGTTGTTCACCGTAGACTATGATATTGCTTCTGTTACAGAAAAGCACGGAGGTAAGGTTCGTTACCTAAGCAATTGAACCAGAGCTTGAAAACCAGTTGTGCTAATTCACAACGTACGGCTATGCCGTGCGATGAACCATCAGACCGTGCGGAGGCTCTGATCTGGACGTTTTCGGAGTTGTTTCTATGCCTGACTCCGACGATGTGCGCGGAGCCAGTATGAAGAATACCCATAAAACTATCCATATTTTGTGTCAGGCCGGTATTCTTGAATGGGATAGCATAGAATATCCTGAAAAATATACTTTAACTATTGTTTGCGATGTTCCTTTTTATGTCCCATAATTTGATTCTCAAAATGTCTGAGATAATATGGGATATCACAATGGCGACCATCGGCTACGCACGAGAAAGTTCCACCTGACAAAACCTGGAAATTCAACTGGCCTGCTTGTCCCATTGCGACAAGGTCTTCCAAGAGAAAACTAGCGGGGCTTCGGCGGCCAGGCCCTGCTTCAAGGCTTGTATCGAGTATGTCCGTGAAGGCGATTTCGTCGTCGTGACATGCCTGGATCGTTTGGCGCGATCAACCTTTCACCTCTGTCAGATCGGCGAACAGCTTCAGCGCAAAGGCGTCGAGCTACAGGTGCTCGACCAGCACATCGACACGAGCGCCGCCACCGGACGCTTGCTCTTCAATATGCTCGGCGCGATTGCTCAATTCGAGACGAAAATCCGCGCCGAGCGCCAAATGGAAGGCATCCAAAAGGCGAAATCAAGAGGCGTCCAGTTTGGGAGGCAGCGGTACTTGTCGGAACAGGCGGTGCAGGATTTGAGGCAGAAACGGCAGGCCGGTATCTTGATCAAAGATCTGATGGCGGAGTTCGGGCTGTCCAAAACGAGTACCTATCGTTACCTGGCTGCCCCGATTTCGGAAGCACAGAATATCCTGCAATCCTCCCACTAAAAGCAGCTAGCGAGATTCGAGACGATGAATGGAACAGGACCTTTTCGCGCGGCGCAACTGCGTCCAGGCGATCCTTACGAGCTGTGCAATGGACATCCCATCAAATGTTTACCCAGCGGCGGTCGGCACGCCAAAACGAACGTGAGCGGCGGTCTGGCCTTAGAGACCGATCCGGACGTGGAATCGGCCGGTTTTGACGCCGGGTTCACGCCAGACGACCGCAACCTGCAAGCCCCCGATCTCGCCGTGGGCAATATCCCGGACGCGCCGGGATGGATCCCCGGCGCGCCGCCGTTGGCAGTAGAGTACGCCGATACTGGCCAAAACGAGCGGGATCTACAGGCGAAGATTCGCACCCTGCTGGAGGCAGGGACGCGCTATGTTTGGGTGGTACGCCTGACGGGCCCGCGCCGCGTCGAGGTCCACGAGCGCGACCAACCCCTTCACGTGGCTTACCCCGGAGCGGAGCTAATGGCCCCCGGAGTCCTGGCCAACCCGGTGCTGGTGGAAGCCTTATACGACCCTACTGCGGCTCACGAAGCGGCGTTGCGCAACCTGTTGCAGCGGCGCGGTTACCGGGACCTGAACGCGGTGCTGGAAAAAGGCCGGGAAGAAGGCCGGGAAGAAGGTAAGCTGGCGTTGGTTCTACTGCAGCTGCAACGTGCACTGGGGCAAGTCCCGGAAGACATGCGCCACCGCATCGGCTACCTCGGACATGACGACCTGGACCGGCTGGCCAGCGATTTGCTGGACTTTAGCGCCCCCGGCGATCTAACCGCCTGGCTGGCGCATAATCTTCCTACTAGCGGCCAGGAGATGACACGATGAGCACCGCCGCGTACCGAGATTTGGAGAACTTGCCGGAACTAAGAAATCAACAACCAAACCAATCAGAGGCCCCCTGACAAACTCAAACCCATACCCTACGGAGAGAACAAAAAAAGCCACAGGGAGCCCCAAATCGATCTTTCGTTAGCCTACAACCACCTGAGCCGCTGGCACAGCTCCGAGGGTAAGTCGACAAGGTGGTAAAGTAGCCGAATGCAGGTCCAGCGGAAAACAACAGGATCGAGCCACACGCAGCCTCGGAGAATTCCCGGCTCTCGTGAATCCCTACACCCTCTGGCATCCCTGCCTGCGCGCGCGTCCCTGCGCTTGCAAACTGCCGAGCCGCTGCGAACGCTCCGGTGGTACCTGCATATTCCGCGGCCATGTGCCGCGGTCCCATTGATCAGCTGTCGGGATCATATACCGGACCTTGTTACGCATCTGTTGGCATCCACAGACTGCCCAGGTCGAGGGGCACCGCGTCAAATGGCAGTATGGCGGCTTGGGTCGTGCCCGTGTAACGTCCGATTTCCGACCATTCACCAGCCGCTAGCTGGTAGGCTTCCACGACGTGCTCAATTGGCTCCACTAGCCAGAGCCACGACACGCCATACCGCGCATACAGCGGAATCTTGATTTCTCGGTCGATGCTCCGGGTGGACGGCGATAGAATTTCGCAGATCCAATCCGGCACGAGCTCGATTTTATGGCCAGTCGGAAACTTCAGCTTGCGTTCTCGACGCCACCCGGCCAGATCGGGTACGGCAACATCAAGATCCAACGCAAAGTGAATTTCCGGTTCACTATAGATCACCCATCCACCAGGGCCGCCAATCCCATCGTGAAACGGGTTGAACAGTTTGCCGCCAACCGTTGAGTGCGCATGTACATGCGGTGCAGCGGGGCGCGATTGCGCGTGCAGCTGCCCATCGAACAGCTCGCCAATTGCCCGCTCCGGCAGGTTCTCCAAATCCCGGTAAGCGGCGGTGCTCATCGTTTCATCTCCTGGCCACTAGTGGGAGGATTATGCGCCAGCCAGGCGGTTACATTCGTCTTGGCGTGCCACCCGCCGCTGGGCAGACACTCGAGGGGATGGCCGTTGTGAAGCTCGTAGGGAGCGCCTGGACGCAGCTGGTCCGCGCGAAAAGGTCCGGTAGCGTAGCGTTGCGGTTCAATCGGCATTGGTGTTTTCTCTCAAGGATTCGACGCGGCAACAGTGGAAAGCGCGTTCCTCTCGATCTTACGGATTGTAGAGGTCTAATGCTCGCACAATTGGTGCCGCTTGCTTGGACAAGCCGTAAGTAATCAACGGTGAAACACGCGCCCTGGCCGATTTGAAAGCCTCCTGGCCATCACCCTCCCAGCCCCGCAAACGGCTGCAGCGAAACCAACTCTCGGGGCGGCAGATTGGTCCCGTAAGCGCAAGGATGCCGAAACCTATAGGGACGTAGGGAGAAGGGGTCTAGGTGCTACCGGCCAGAATAAAGACATTCGCGGGAGGGAGGAATACAATAACTACCACTAAACTCACAAGAGCGCCTCTACGAACTTCTTAGGGCCTGACGCTAACACTAACCACCTTGGGCGTGGCCGATTATTAGGTCGGTGGGGATGACTTTAAACGCATACAGAGCCTCTTATGAGATGTCCGAGAGGCATGGGAATACCAGAGGCCAACCCAAACCCAAAAAGGCGCTTGTCCGTCCTTGATGATGGGGGTATTGATTACCCAAAAGCCTAGCTCCCCTGCCAACAGAGTCCCGCTGTTGGGCTTGATGGGGGGTGTGCGAGATGAGCGCGACCACCAATCACTGCCATCGCTTCGATCTTGCCAGCCAAGACATATACTGCGTATGTATACATACCCCTTCAGCACGTCCGCTGGAATCCCGAAATGCCGCAGCCACCTGAATTTAATGAGGCATAAAACTCATGCAAAATCACTTAGATTTACCATCCCTGATTGAATCCATCAAAACCGGATCAGTTGGACCGTTAACCTTTATACCCAATTCTGTCCTTGCATTTGGCATAAATAGTGACGGCACCGTTATCATAGGGGTTAACACTAACGCAGAAGGGACAAGCCGTGCGTTTCGCTGGAAGGACGGCGAAGGCATGCACGATCTTGGAGTTCTCCCAGACAGAACAGCAGGCAGTAATGCCTTAGGCATAAATGCCAATGGAACCGTTATCGTAGGTAAGAGCTGGAATGACAGGAGAGAGAAGCGTGCGTTCCGCTGGAAGGAAAGCACAGGCACTATGGAGGACCTCGGAGTCCTCCCCAGTGGGGTGGACAGTACTGCCAGGGGTGTGAGTAATGATGGAACCGTCATTGTGGGTTCGAGCTGGAATGACAGGGGAGAGGAGCGTGCGTTCCGCTGGAAGGAAGGTCGAACCCCCGCGATGGAAGACCTCGGAGTCCTCCCCAGTATGACGAGTAGTAAGGCCTTTGCGGTGAGTGCTAATGGAACCACTGTCATTGGTGAGTGCCATGGAGAAGGGGTAACACGCGCCTTCCGCTGGAAGGAGGGCAGAACCCCCGCGCTGGAAGACCTCGGAGTCCTTTCCAGCATGACGAGCAGTGAAGGCCATAGTATGAATGCTGATGGAACCGTCATTGTGGGTTCAAGCTGGAATGACAGGGGAGAGAAGCGTGCGTTCCGCTGGGCGGACAGCGGCGACATGCAAGATCTTGGAGTCCTCCCCAATAGGACACGAAGTAAGGCTAATGATGTAAATGCTGATGGAACCGTCATCGCAGGTTCGAGCTGGAATGACAGCGAAGGCGAAAGCAAAAGAGGGTTCCTCTGGAATGCTAGTCACGGCATGCACGATCTTGGAGAATACAACAGTAGGATGGGCAGTGAAGCTAATGGCTTGAGTAGCGATGGCTCTGTCACCGTTGGGGGAGAAGCTTGCCAAGGACCAGGAAGCGCACCGCACGCGTTGCGTTGGACAGCCTACTGCGGCATGCAAGATCTTAGAGTCATCCCCGGTTTTACGAGCAGTAATGCCTATGCTGTGAGTGCTAATGGACTCTCCGTCGTAGGGGCATGCTTCGGAGGAGAAGGGGGAGCAATACGTGTGTTCCGCTGGACAGCCGGCGTCTTGCAAAATCTCGGAACCCTCCCATGAGGGCAATTCAGCGGAAAGCCAGAGCAGCAATGATACCGATACGACATCGACTTGCTGCAGAACGGTCTGGACCGCTGCTTCCCGAAAGGTGGGCAGTATAAATACTAAAAGGTCGCGTTGCGCACTCTCCTAAAAAAGATAGTTATTGCGACACTACAAGAGAGATTGCCGGCCGGATGATGGCCGAGGTCTTTACCGGCCAGAAGTACCTGGAGTTCGAAGGATTCCAGTGCGTGGCCGGAGAATAGCCAGACGTGTCCAGCCGGGACTTCTCCCGAAAATGCAAACGATGGCAGAGGATGCCCACCTTTATCGACCGTCAGCCAAATGCTGTTTTCGATTTCCTGTCCGTTGACCTGGACGCCTTCCTGGATTCCCCCGGCAAGGCTAGGACGGGCTTCAGCAAGGATTCAGCGCCGCTATCGCAAGTGAGCCTCCAGTCTAATAGACTCGCTCACGCGCCACCTGAATGACCAGATTGGTAAGGTCCAGGCAAGCAACCACGAGCGATCATACGCTCGACCTCACCCGGCGTGATCCGATAGAAGCCTAGCGGCATTGAGTCTGTGAGGTTGATGCAGATGCCGGTGCCGACCAGGAGTATGGCTCCTGTTGCGAGAAATAGGAGCCAAATCAAGATGGTTCGTTTCATGGCGTACAGCGTGATCTGATCCAGGAGGCCGTGATGACCATCCCCGCACTATCAGCAGCACGCACACTCTGAGAAGTTAGCAGTTAGTCAGCATCGAACCATAAATTGCGGCATATCCTCTACATTGCATAGCCAATTCATCTTGGCAATCATAAAGAGCCGCTAATTCATGAAACCTTTGAGGCATGGATTTGCTGACCTGTTGTGCCCGCTGTCTATAATCGTATCCGGTTGGGAAATGGCCCTATTCGTAATGTATTCCGCTGGATACCGAAAATAGCAAAGAATAGCATGGAATATGGGCCAATAGCATGCGTTTATAAAGCCAGCAAGAATTTATCTTCCAGACAATTATTTTGATTACCAATTGAAGTAGTGGAACTTGGCACAAATGCTATAAGCAAGGCATACGCGGTAAGCCTATGCCTAACAATCTTATAGAAGAAGCATTCCGTGCCAAAACAAAAACCTACATATAATACTTACCAAATTACTAAAGATAATGCCGGCACTAAAGACAGACAGCTTTCTATTCTTCAAAAGCAACTAAGAGAAGAAGAGCATCGGCTTAATAAATAGCGGTTTCTATTGGTCGTTATCAGTATCATTTTTATAGACGCGCTAATCTTTGCCTGAGCTTAAAAGCTGGACTGACTCCTTCATTATCGGTGCTATCGAGCGGTCGATTGAAAGTCTCTCCCTCGATGCTCTATCGACACCTGCCAGGCGGTAAGAAGCCAAGTCCTATGTGAGCCAGAAACCTACCATGTATCTCTCTGATAAGCCCGTAGCAGCGTTCTGGGGAATGAGACCATAGATCGTACCCTAAGGAATATCACAATGTGTGCGATTAGGAAGAACGCTGGAACCTTCGTCTCGACATATTCATGAACAACTTTGAACATGGCCACATTGAGATCATCGATAAGGGCGGATGATATGGTACCAAAAATATGCAAGCGGAATTCCGCCAAGTAGCCAGATAACGAAAATCCACATGGCAAGTTGTTCCTTAAATGGGAAACCGATGACAGCGATAGAACCCATGTAGAATTTTAAGAAGAACGCATTGGTTTGATTGCGCCGTGCGCTTATCTGATCCACCATCTCGACATACAACTTCTACTGCTCAAGAACGTGGGTGTTGTGGTCCGGTCCGTAGACTGATCTATCAATACCACCTAAGCCACATTGGCACTGCAGGTGATCGAGAAAACATAAGTGCCTTGCCTGGCTATCGGGTAGGATATAGGTACACGCTATGCATCCCATGCTCAATATCGGCGTCCTCGCTGCTCGCAGCGCTGGACGAATCTTGTTGCGCTACTTCGAACACATTGATGGGATCGCCGTTACCAGCAAGCGCCGCAATGACTTCGTCAGCGAGGTAGACCACAGTGCCGAAGAGGCAATCATCCAGGAGCTGAGCAGCAAATACCCGGATCACGCCATTCTGGCCGAGGAGAGCGGCAGGCATCATGGCAGTGATTTTCAATGGGTAATAGACCCCTTAGATGGAACCACCAACTACCTGCACGGCTTTCCACAATTCTCTGTCTCCATTGCCCTTAAGTACCGCAACCGGCTGGAGCATGCGGTAGTCTATGATCCGTTGCGGGAAGAGCTTTTCACCGCCAGCCGCGGTCAAGGTGCACAGCTCAATGGTCGGCGCTTGCGCGTGACCGGTTGCCAGTCCCTGGGAGATGCCATGATTGGAACAGGCTTTCCATGCCGAGACCTCAGTCACCTAGATGCCTATTTAGGTATGTTCAGGGCCATACTCAAGGATACGGTGGGCATCCGTCGTCCTGGCTCCGCAGCCCTGGATCTCGCCTATGTGGCTGCAGGCAGACTAGATGGTTTCTGGGAGCTTGGGTTAGCTCAGTGGGACATCGCCGCCGGGGCCCTACTGGTCAGCGAGGCCGGCGGTACGGTGAGTGATTTAGCCGGTAGGGACTGGTATCTGGAGACGGGAAATGTAATTGCCAGCAACCTTGAAATCCACCAGGCTCTGGTTGCCAAACTCCGGCCATTCCTCAGCGATTCTCTCAAGGCCTGAAAATTTTATGGGTAAACACCAAAATTAGGGCCTCCGCGCGGTCTGGCACTGCCTTACCCACGTACCTGTGTGTGGTGAACCGGACAAAATCGATCTGTTGGGTGACGGAAACCCAACGCACGCCTGCCCCGCACCAATCGGAAAGCATCTCGATCTCAAACCTAAGCATCAAGGGCATCCTGGTCGAACACACGCCGTCCGGTTGGTAGCCTCGCGCCCCCAGCCAGCGTTGAATCTCGGCACGCTAATGCTCGTTTTTCTGTGTGTGGGAAGCCCCCCGGCTGTAGACGCCGGTGGGGGGGAGCGGGATAAGAGGAGACAGGTTCCGATGGGAGTGCGGAACTGTCATGGAACAGGTATGATTGGCGCTAGCCATAGCTGAACCTCCAATACAGGTTGGTCGTGGTCATGACCTTGGCGCGGTGACAACGCACCAAGGTCCAAATTCATGTCGATTAGGTTATTGAATTAACCCTATACGTCAACTATTTTCAATTCCGCATAACGGCAAAGTAACAGCGAAAGCTTACTGTTATGAGACCAGATCTACCGCAGGAATTTTTCCGCTGTCAGCGGCAACCTTGGTGCAGGAACCAGAATTAGCAGGCAAAAACCTCATTTGGAGTACGTGTCCTTCCCCTGGTAAAGTGCGCCGCATGGGAAAAATACCAGGCCCCTTTATTCATTGAGACCCCCTAACACGTTTCTGCGATTTTCGGTGTAGTTAAAATGTATGGTTGGAGCTTGGCTGGTATACTAGGAACGGTCCAAGTTGGCTATACCTTCTTTCGATGCAATGTCCTTCGACTTAAGCGGCCTGTGGATGCCAACTAGTGTGGCCCCCTCTGATGAGAACTGGTTGAATATGCCGTGTGTTTTTGCTCTTGTCTGCTTTGCTTGTTCCTGTTTTCGCGTCTGCCGGTACCGTAGCTTGATACCTCAAAGTGATACAGGAGAAGGAAACACATGCTAAGGCGCTCGAAGTTACTATTTCTACTTGCCATCGGTGTTGTCATAGCCGCAACGCAGGGTTGCGAATCGACTCCGCCGCTGTCCGAATCCTGCCAGGACCTCACGAGCACCACATTCCTTCCGGATTTCTACAAGACTCCCATCTGTAATCCTACCCCCCCCCCATTATTAGCGGGGACAGTATGGCCTATGGCGTGAGTGGTAACGGTTCCATCACCGTTGGGAAAAGCAGTAGCAGCGCGGGGGAACGTGGGGTAGCCTGGATAAAGTTGGGGAGAGATATACTCAAACGCAGATTCGAACCTGCCGCTCCATACACATCTAGTGAGATCCATGACACGAGTATGGCTCTCGCCGTGGGAGTAATCCGTAGACAAGACGGGATGTCCACGATAACACAAGCTGCCTCCGTGCACCCCACAAGGGGCAGCAGGATTCTTCAACCCCTCCCCGGCGGGAGTCGCAGTGAAGCCCGTGGTGTGAATAACGATGGTACTGTCATCGTGGGGTGGGGTGCCCCCAGCACGGCGGAACTACACGCGGTCCTTTGGAGGAAAAACCCAAGTTCCGGCACATTCGTCATAGAGGACCTCGGAGTCCTCCACGACGGTAGGTCCAGTAAGGCTCATGGTGTGAGTGGGAATGGCAATATCGTCGTGGGAGAACGCACCACCACAGATGGATCACACCGCGCCTTCTGGTGGGTAAGAGGCAGAACCCCAGAGCCTATGCAGGACCTCGGAACTCTCCCCAGACTCACATTCAGTGAGGCATTTGATGTGACTAGCGATGGCAACGTCGTCGTGGGGTTGAGTGGTCTCCATGACAGAGTTGAGAGGAAATTAAAGAGACATGCGTTCCGCTGGAAGGAAGGTGAAGGCATGCTGGACCTCGGAGTCCTCCCATAATAGTCGCTGTAATTCCCCAACGAGGCATAACCTATCGGTTATGGTCCACTAGCCCCAAGACCCTTTGGCACACCTCGATTCAGTACCAAAACCCAATCCCAAAAACTACGTCCCATTGTAGGTGTTCTCCTGTCTTTTGGTGGGTCCGCCAAACCACGAAGTCGTTCTGCCGCCAGCCATCCCGGAGCCGAGATCGAAAAGGTTTCGATCTCGGCTCCGGGATGCCATGGGTGGCCCAGTGGGTTTCATCCCGGCGAACGTTCAGCTCGCCTTACTCGAAACTTTCGGGATCGGCTACGGCGGTCACAGCCCGCAGTAGCAGGATTCGAGTTGTCCAACTGGCAGCATCACTGGCGACCAGCTTCGGTAGGGGAGGTAACTAGGGATATGCGGCTAGGGCGATGGTTCCATCGCTTCATCGCTGTACTGGTCAGGCCCTTGCTACATGCTCGGGTCGGGGTTGCCGGACCCGGTCTTCCTACATCCCTATAGCCTTCGGCCGTCCCTGCCTGCGCGCGCATCCTGCGCTTGCTGGCTGAGGTAATCACTGAGCAGTCCGATTTGATTGTTTCTCGCTCAAATCTAATCCCGGCACCAGGGCTTGCGGCGGCCACCCTGGTAAGGTCTGGCATGGCTGGCATCGAGCAACGCACGTTCCAAGCTCTTGCCGTTCACCCGAACGGCTTCCTAGCATCCGTCCGGCATACTTCCCAGGCCGAACACCCGAAACCGTCACGGTCCTGGCCCCCTGCAGGAAATCGCGGGTGAAGGTGGTTGCGGCTCGACCGGCCCGCTTTTCACAATCTGCAATCTTCCGTCCTCGCTTCTCCGGGGCATTCACGCCAGCCAGCCTCAGCTTGGTCACCTGGCGCAATCCAGGCCAAATAGCCACCTCCACCTGCACCGTATCCCCATCGATGACTCGCAGAACCTTTGCGTTGTAAGGGCCATAGGTTTCCGCTGCCTGCGCGCTGGTCACCAGTATGCAGAAGACCAAGAGAGCAACCCGTGCGTAGTTGAGACTCATTTCGTTTTAACTTACGAGAATATGAAGAATAGCAGCGCCGTCAAGATAGGTTCGTGGCAAGTGGGGCAGGATGATTAACGAGATACCGCAATCTTCCAGCAATGCTTTGGCTGTCTCGGCCATCTTCAGACCAGCCTAACTGTGCAATCTGCCGAAGAAGGACCATGGTTACGGTGCCGTTGGCATATTCTGCCGCTAGCCGTACCTCATTTGCTGTCGCCACAACCTGCCAGCACTACGCATGGAGCGCATAGAGGTCCATCTTGGCATTTGCGCGCGTGGTCATTCTTCCGATAGAGCGCGGCATCTGTGGTGTCGGTTCCTCCCGCCCGCTTGATTAGCTTTCTCATGACCTTGAGCGGAAAACGGCTCCATTCGATCTCGGCCTGGAGGTTATCCAGGCTGTCTTCCAGCTCGCGCAGCAAGATCTCTGCCGAAAGAAATCCCAAAATACTTGTGGAGCGCCCGCGCCATTTGCATGGTGATTTCTCGCTTGCCGGACAGAATCAAAGAGATGATGGATCGGCTTCCAAGGAGCGGGATCAAATCGCTAGGCGTTAATCCCAACCGCTTCATTTCCGCCTTGATCGCCGCGACAGATTCTGTGTAACCGCTGGCATTGTCATTTTGTCCTAACGGACTCGGTTCTAGGTTGGCTATGGGCTCCCCCTTTTTTCTCTTTTGGTATATGTTCGTGTTGTAAACTGAATATTTATTTATATTACTTTATTTCTTACATATATCATAAACATAGACCATATTATGGTTACAAACTAAAAATAAAGTGTTTTCAAAGATTGACTGAATCACAAGCAAATGCCCTCGGAGAAAATCGCAATTAGCCATCGGGAGGTAATGGCTGCGCTGTCACCGGAAGACATTGATGACTGGCGCAAGGGGGTGCTTCGTCCCGAGAACCTACGGGCCTTTGCCCGTTTCTTGGTTCAGCAGATGGAAATGGAGGAGGGGAAGCGCGATGACAGCCACCTGTAGGCACTGCTGTCCGGTTTGGATGTGTGAGTCTGCCGACTTCTTGGCGTGTCCCTGGTGCGTGAATCGGCTAATGGATAAGCCTACACCGCGCCCTTCCCCTGTCCGTTGCGGTGACTGCGCTCACTTCCAGCGCGAAGGGGCTGACCAGTTGACTAGATTTTTTCTCAAACCTGCCTAAAATTAGGCATTATGAGTAAGTTAGCATCCATAGGAGAGGCTGCCCAAGTTCTTGGCGTCTC